>JACCDV010624724.1_pt1 | contig 54327 bp, 46 predicted proteins | sample 7446131 | NCBI WGS metagenome assembly JACCDV01 (sample SAMN15323448, study PRJNA562643) | freshwater metagenome | isolation source: river surface water | place: USA:Blue River Watershed | collected 2017-08-17
AGAAGACCCTGCTGCTGGGTCCCAACTGCCCCGGGCTGATCACGCCGGACGAGATCAAGATCGGCATCATGCCGGGCCACATCCACCGCAAGGGCCGCATTGGCGTGGTCTCGCGCTCGGGCACGCTGACCTATGAAGCCGTGGCCATGCTGACCGAAGTCGGCCTGGGCCAGTCGAGCGCCGTGGGCATTGGTGGCGACCCCATCAACGGCCTCAAGCACATCGACGTGATGAAGGCCTTCAACGACGACCCCGACACCGATGCCGTGATCATGATCGGCGAGATTGGTGGTCCGGACGAGGCCGAGGCGGCCCGTTGGGTCAAGGCCAACATGAAGAAGCCGGTGGTGGGTTTCATCGCGGGCGTCACCGCCCCTCCGGGCAAGCGCATGGGCCACGCCGGCGCGCTGATCTCGGGCGGCGCCGACACGGCCGATGCCAAGCTGGCCATCATGGAAGAGTGCGGTTTCGTGGTCACGCGCAACCCCTCCGAACTGGGCAAGCTGCTCAAGGCCCAGCTCTGAGGCGCCCCTGCGCGCAGGTCCTGACCTGTCGCGCATGTGGTTTGCCACAATAGCCACGCCGGATCGTCCCGTAGGACAATCCGGCTTTTGTGTCTTTAATTTCCGCGGCATCCCGCTGCGGATCTTTTTTTTGTGACGCCATGGAAGAATTTCTCACCGCTCATTTCTGGCTGGCCGTCGGCCAGATCATCCTGATTGACATCTTGCTCGGCGGCGACAACGCGGTGGTGATTGCCTTGGCATGCCGCAGCTTGCCTGCGCACCAGCGCACCCGCGGCATTCTCTGGGGAACCGCTGGCGCGATCGTGCTGCGGGTCATCCTGATCGCTTTTGCGCTGACGCTGCTGGCCATTCCCTTCCTCAAACTCGTGGGCGGGATTTTGCTGGTCTGGATCGGCGTCAAACTGCTCATGCCACAAGACGATGACGAGCACGGCAACATCGCCGCCAGCGACAAGCTGTGGGGCGCCGTGAAGACCGTGATCGTGGCCGACCTGGTCATGAGCATCGACAACGTGATCGCCATCGCGGGCGCCGCCCAGGGCGCTGGCGAAGCCCACCAGATGCCGCTGGTCATCTTTGGCCTGCTGGTGAGCATCCCCATCATCGTCTGGGGCAGCCAGCTGGTGCTCAAGCTCATGGATCGCTTCCCGCTGATCATCACGCTCGGCGGCATGCTGCTGGGCTGGATCGCGGGCACCATGGTGCACTCCGATCCGGGCCTGACCAGCTACATCCCGCAAGAGAAGGTCTGGGGCTATGGCCTGGGCATGGTGGGTGCGCTGATGGTGCTGATGATTGGCAAATGGGCCGGCCGCGCCAAGCCGGCGCAGGCCGCCTGATGTCTGCTTGGCCGGGGCGGCTTTGCAGAGCCGTCTTGGCCATGCCGTGTGCGCGGGCTTGCAATAAGCCTATTCAGGCTGTGACCACGCGCCATTCGCTGGCGCCGTCCAGGCCGTATCATGACCGGCCCTGTTGGCCGGAGGTCCAGACCATGCAACACCCACACGGGCCGCAGCGCGGCCTGACCCTGATCGAGATGATGATCGTGATTGCGATCATCGGCATCCTGGGCGCCATCGCGGTGCCCGCCTACCAAGACCACACGGTGCGCGCCCGCATCAGCGAGCTCCTGTTGGCAGCCGATGCTTGCAAAGGCTCGGTGACCGAGGCGGTCAGCGGCGCCGCTGGCAGCGATTTGGGCAGCACGCTCAGCTCGGCCTGCCCCAACCAGAGCAGCAAATACGTCGCCAGCCTGGTGGTGAGCGCCGATGGCGTCATCACCGTCACGGGCAAGTCGCTGGGTGGCGACACCGGTGCCAACCCGGGGATTGTGCTCACGCCCAAGGTCGGCGCGAGCGCACTGGCAGCGGCCAGCGACGGCGGCAAGGCCATCACCGAGTGGACCTGCGCCGCCAACAACAACCTGCCTGCCAAGTACCTGCCAGCCACCTGCAAGTGAGCGCTTCGGCCTTCATGCCCCGAGCCGCTCCCTTGCGGACGGGCCAGGCCCTGCTCATGGGGCTGTTGATCTGGCCCTGGATCACGGCCTGGACACCGGGCCCGCTCTATCACCTGTCCCCCCTTTTGCAAAGCGGCGCCTGCCTGGGCCTGCTGTGGCTGTTGGGCCTGCGCCCCAAGGTGGACCAACTGGCCTTGGCCTGGGTGTTGGCCGCTCTTTTCAACGCCCTGGTCGGGTTGTTGCAATACGCGGGCTGGGCCCATTGGGGCGGTGGGCTGCTCTACGAGCCCGCCGTGCTGGGCGAGGCCATGGGCCAGCTGCGTCAGCGCAACCAGCTGGCCAGCCTGCTGGCGATCGGAACCTTGGCCCTGATCTGGGGGCAGGCGCATGCCGGCTGGCGCTTGCGATGGGTGTGGCCGTCGCTGCTCTTGCTCAGCCTGGGGCTGGCCGCCACCGGTTCGCGGACCGGCCTCCTGCACAGCGGCCTGATCGTGGCCCTGACCCTGTGGTGGTGGCGCCGCGGCGGCGCCAGCGCCTGGGCGCCACTGCTGGCCGGCGCGGGACTGCTCTTGCATGTGGGGTTCAGCCTGAGCCTGCCGGCCCTGCTGCTGGCCCTGGGCGGACCCGATGTGTCGGGCGCGCTGGCACGCATGGGCCAGATGCAAGGCTGCGGCAGCCGCCAGGTGCTGTGGGGCAATGTCTGGCACCTGATCCTGCAGCAGCCCTGGACCGGCTGGGGCCCGGATGCGCTCAAGGGTGCGCATTACCTGGCCAACTACCCGGGCGAGCGCTTTTGCGACATCCTGGGCAACGCGCACAACCTGTGGCTGCACCTGGCCTTTGTGGCGGGCCTGCCCGCCGCTGGCCTGGCCCTGGTCCTGTTGCTGGCCGCGCTGTGGCGCTTGCGGCCCTGGCAGGCCTGTGCGCCGGCGGCCTTGCTGGGCTGGGCGGTGCTGGCCATTGTGGGCCTGCACAGCCTGCTGGAGTTTCCGCTGTGGTACGGCCCGTTCCAGATCGCCACCTTGCTGGCTTTGGGGCTGGTGATCTGGGGCCAGGCCATGCCCGGGCCGCTGGTCGCGTGGCGCGTGGCGGGCCTGGCCCTGCTGCTGCTGTGCGCCCATGTGGCCCAGGACTATGTGCGGGTGCGCCAGGTCTTTGTGCCGTCCGAGCAGCGCCTGGTGTGGGGCGGTGTGCCCGCCTGGTCGCGCGCCAGCCAGACGGTCTGGTTCCAGGACACCTACCGGTTTGCCGCGTACATCACCCGCGAGGTCAGCGCCGAGAACGCGGCATGGATGCTGCAAGAAGGCCAGGCCTTGCTGCACTACTCGCCCGAGCCAAGGGTCATCGACCGGATCCTCTGCAGCGCCGCCCTGCTGGGCCGACAGGATGTGCTGGACCTGCACGGCCCACGGCGCCAGATCGCGCTCGCCATCGAGCGCCGCACGCCTGGGCAAGCGGCCGAGGTGCCCCTGGCCGCTTGCCCGGCATCATGATCGGCCAATGGCCGGGTGGGCGGCCCTACCCTGGCGCAAGTGTCCGCGCCCTCTGGGCCTGCAGGGCGAACCCGGTGACCGGGCTTAAGCCTGGCCCAGGAGCACCGACTCGTAGGCGTGCACCGAGGGCAGGCCGCCGGTGTGCAGGAACAGCACCCGTTGGCCCGCGGCCAGCGTGCCCTGGCGCGCCAGGCCGATCAGCCCCGCCATGATCTTGCCGGTGTAGACCGGGTCCAGCGGAATGCCTTCGGTGCGCGCCAGCATCTGCACCGCCTCGACCATGCCGGCGTTGGGCACCGAGTACTTGGGCTGCCAGTAGCCGCCCACGCATTGCACCGCCTCGGGCGGCACGCGCAGGTCCAGGCCCAGCAGATCGACCACCGCCTGCGCTTCCTTGAGCACCAGCGGCTGCTGGTCCACCGGGTCGCGGCTCACGCCGATGCCCACGATGGGGATGCCGATGCGGTTGCCCAAAAAGCCCGCGACCAGGCCGCCGTGCGTGCCCGAGCTGCCCGAGCCCACCACGATCTGATCGACGCTGTGCCCCAGCTCAAAGAACTGCTGCTGCAGCTCTTGTGCGCAGGCCACATAGCCCAGGCCCCCGATCGCGTTGGAGCCGCCGCCCGGGATGATGTAGGGCCGGCGGCCCTGCGCGCGCAGGCGCTCGGCCACCGCCTGCATGGCCTCGCCCATGGGGCTGCCGCCGGGCACCACCGTCAGGCCGTCGGCGCCCAGCAGGCGGAACATGAAGTGGTTGCCGCTGGCCTGCTCGTCAAAGCTGCCCGGCACGCGCTCCTCGATCACCAGATGGCAGGCCAGGCCTTCCTTGACGGCGGCGGCCAGGGTGATGCGGCAATGGTTGGATTGCGGCGCGCCACAGGTGATGAGGGTGTCGGCGCCCTGCGCCAGCGCATCGGCCATCAGGAACTCGAGCTTGCGCGTCTTGTTGCCGCCCGGGAACAGGCCCAGCATGTCGTCGCGCTTGATCCACACCTCGGGCCCGCGCCCGCCGGGGCAGGTGGCGGCCAGGGCGGCTGAAAAGCGCGGCAGCGGCTCCAGCGGGGTGGCAAACGGCGTGTAGCGACGGCGCGGAAAACGTGACAGGTCCATGGGGGGCTCCTTCAGCCAAGGGGGTCGGGTGACCAAGCGGTCTCGGGGTCGATGGGGTAGACGGGACGCGGCAGGTGCTGCCAGGGCAGCTGCGCCAGATTGGGGGTGGTCAGGCCCGGCGCGTCCACCTCCAGGATGCGCTCGGGCGGGGCAAAGGTGTCAAAGCCGGCGCGGAAGTGCCCGCGGCTTTTGGCCACCAGCACCCAGGCCTGCGACAGGTCCTCGCCCAAGGCCTTGAGCTGGGCCGGGTCCAGCAGCTGCTGGCGCAGGCTCACCACCGCCACCCGCACGCCGCCCACTTGCAGCAGGGCCGATGGGCCCATGCGCTGGGCCACGCCCCGGGCCATGCCGCGCTCGCCCACGATGTGGCCGTCCGACAGCGCCAGCACCGTGGCCCGATGCGTCAGGGGCTCGGCAAATGCGGTGTCGGGCTGGCGGTTAAAGCCCGCCTCCCACACCGCCCCCACGCCCAGCGCATGCGCCTGTGCGGCCAGCGCCGGGTCGGTGAACACCCCCAGCACCACGTCCTGCGCGCCCGCTTGCAGCAGCGCGCGCAGCAGCGTCACCGTGTTGCCCCCGCCGCCGCCGCCCGGGTTGTCGGCCACATCGGCCAGGATCAGGCGTTGGCCCAGGGCGCGCGCCTGCAGCGCCGCTTGCACCGCGTCCGCCAGGGGGGTCAGCCGGGTCTGGAAAGCGGCCCGCCCGTCCCACACCTGCTGCGCCAGCTGCCGCGCCAGCGCCTGCCCGGTGGCGGCCGCGCCGCGCCGGGTGGTCACCACCACCGAAAACCCGCCGTGCACGCTGTCGGCCAGCGCAAAGCCACCGCACAGCGACACGTTCAGCACATCGCCCCCCACCTGGGCCTGACCCTGCGCGATCAGGCGCTCGTAGGCCTGGCCCGGTGCGGTCAGCAGCGAGGTGGCCGGGGGCACCAGGGGCAGTTTTTGCAGCACCACCTCGCCCGGGCCGTCGGCCCAGAAGCGGTGCAGCAGGGCCGCGGCCTCGGCCCCGCGTTCGGGCAGGTCCACATGCGGGTTGGTGCGGTAGGCCACCAGGGCATTGAGCGCCTCGGTCACCGAGGGCGCCACATTGGTGTGCAGATCCAGCACCGCCACCATCGGCACCTCGGGCCCCAGCAGCGCGCGCATGCGCGTGAGCAGCTGGCCCTCGGGGTCGTCCAGCTCGGTCGTCAGGGCCGCGCCGTGCAAGGCCATGAACACCCCGTCCAGCGGCCCCGCCTCGCGCAGGCGCTGCAGCATCTCGTCCTGCAAGGCCAGAAAAAAAGCATGTTCGACCGGGCCCGAGGGCCAGGCGGCGGCCAGGCGCAAGGGCACCGGGGTCCAGTCGCCGCGCCGGTCCATCTCGTCGACAAAGCCGGTGGCCTCGCCCAAGAGCCGCGCGGGGCGGCGCCGCAGCTCTTGCGCCAGGGCCTCGCCCGCCAGGTCAATGCCGTCGGCAAAGCCCGCGGCCCCGGTGCTGGGCGACCAGCGGTTGCACTCCAGAAAAAAGCCGCCAATGGCCACGCGGGGCGGGCGTGTGCGGGCCTCGGGCCTCATGGCGCCTCCGCCGTCTGCAGGCCGTCCAGCGTGGCGGCGTAGAGCGCCATGGCGCGCTGCACGCAGGCCTGGCGCCATGCCGCGTCCTCTGGGGCAAAGGCCGCCCGCATGGCCTGTTGCACCGGTGCCGCATCGGTGCGCACGGCCGGGCTTTGCTGATGCCATTGGTGATCGGCCAGCAAGGCGCGCAGCACCTGCTCGGGCGGCTGCGTGCCCACCTCCAGCGCCGCGGCCACCACCAGCGCGTCCGGGCACCAGCGGGCAAAGGCCATGCGCACATTGCCGTCAATGACTTCCGAGCTGGACTCGCCCAGCTCGGTGGCGGTGGTGTCCTCGCCCCACCAGCGGCGCGCCAGGCGCAGGGCCAGGCTGTCCGCCGGGTGGCGGCAAATGATCTCGGTGTGGCCCCTTGGCCCCAGCCCCGTGTGGTGGTCCAGCACCGCCACCTGCCGCGCGCCGGCCAGCGCCTGCGCGGCCGCCTGGGCCAGCTGGCGCACCGACCAGCACGGCGCCAGGCCGCAAAAGAACAGGCCATCGGCATGGCTGGCCTGGCCGCCGGTGATGGCACGCGTGGTGCGCCGGGGTCCCCATTGCTGCATCAGGCCCTGCACCTGCGCCAGCAGGGCTTGCGGCGAGTGGCCTGCGGCCTGCATGAGCGTGTGCACATGCGCGTAGTCCGGGTTGTGTGGCAGCGGCTCGCCCGGGGCCAGGGCGTTGCGGTTGACGTCGATGTTGTCCTCGTTGACCCGGCGCAGCCATGAAAAGCCCCACGGGTTGACCGCGTGCACCAGCCACACCGCCGTGTCCGGCGGCAGCGCGCGCGCGTGGCCGCTGCTCAGCCAGGCCAGCTGGCAGGCGCTGCCGGCAAAGCCCTCAATGCCGTGCGTGCCCGACAGGCTCACCAGCACGCGGCGCGCCTGGCGTGGCCCCAGCCAGGCCAGGTCCATGGCCAGCGCCTCGTCCTGCAGGCCGCGCAGCGGGTGCGCGCAGGTGCGCAGCTCGGCCCCGGCCTGGGCCGCCGCTTGCACAAAGCGCGCGCGCGCTTGCGCATAGGTGGCCGAGAAGGCCCCGTTGGCATCGATCGTCATCTGGGCTTACTCGGGTTTGATGCGCGAGGTCACGCTGCGGTAACGCGCCTGCTCGCGCGCCAGAAAGGCACTTGCCTGGGCCGGCGACATCAGGCTCGGCAGGTCGGAGGCCAGGCGCACACGCGCCGCCTTCAGGGCCGGCAAGACCAGGGCGGTGTTGATGGCCTGCGACAGCCGCTCCTGCACCGCCGCTGGGGTGCCGCGCGGCGCCAGCATCAGCGCCCACACGCTCATCTCCACGCCCTTGAGCGCGGTCGACTCGGCAAAGGTGGGCACGTCCTTGATCACCTCGACCCGTGCCGGTGCCGACACGCCCAGCAGCTTCACACGCCGCGCCGCCGCCATGCCGGCCACATTGGCCGCGGTCGTCACCGCCACATCGATTTGCCCGCTGATCACATCGGTCAGGATCTGCTGCCCGCCGCGGTAGGGGATGTGGACCATGAAGATGCCCGTCAACTCCTTGATCGTCTCGCCCATCACATGCGCAAACGAGCCAATCCCTGCCGAGCCATAGCTGAGCTTGCCCGGCTGGCGCCGCGCCAGGGCCACCAGCTCGTCCACGTTGTTGGCCGGAAAGTCGGGCCGCACCGCCAGCACGATGGGCGAGCTGCCCGCCAGCGCCACCGGTTGCAGGTCCTCGGGTTTGTAGCCCACGCTTGGGTTGATCATGGGCACCAGCAGGGTCTCGCTCATGCCCCCATAGAGCAGGGTGTGGCCATCGGGTTCGGCGCGGATGAGTTTTTGCATGGCCAGCGCGCCACCGGCGCCCGGCAGGTTCTCCACCACCACCGGCTGACCCAGCAGCTTGCCCAGCTCGGGCGCCAGCATGCGCGCGCCAATGTCCGACGCGCCGCCGGCGGTAAAGGGCACGATCAGGGTCAGCGGCCGCCCGCCAGGGCTTTGCGCCAGTGCGCTGCCCATGCTGGTGGCCAGCAGGCCCCCCAACCATTGGCGGCGCGTCCAGGGCATGGAAAGAAGATGCGGGGCACGGGGCATGGCAGACCTCTGTTCGTCAAGCAATGCCTGCAAGATTAGGGGCGAACCCGCTGGCGGTGTGAGGGCGTTCAATGCCAAGATAGCGGCAATGAATGCCAGCCCTGCCGAACTGCGCGTCGAGCTCCTGCTGGGCCCGGGCCATGCCCTGGGCGTGGTGGCCAGCGCGCTCGACCTGCTCAACACCTTGCAGGCCTTGGCGCACATGCGCCAGCCACTGGCGCCCACCGTGCTGCGTTGGCGCGGTGTGACCGCCGATGGGCGCCGTGCCCGCCTGCCAACAGGCGCCTGGCCGCACCTGCCGCGCGCAGGCTTTGCGGGCCTGCCCGATGTGCTGATCGTGCCGGGCTGGCATGTGTTCACCGGGCCCGAGCTGGAGCAACGTGCGCGGGCCGATCTGGCACTGCTGCCGCGCCTGCGCGCGGTGCATGCGCGCGGCGGGCAAGTGCTGGCGGTGGGCACGGGCGTGGCCTTGCCCGCGCTGGCCGGCTTGCTCGATGGCGTGGCCTGTGCGGTGCCCTGGGCCTTCATGCCCACCGTCTCGCGCCTGGCGCCGCAGGCGCGCTTGCGCGCCGACAGCGCCTGGGTGCACGAGGCCGGGGTGGGCAGCTGCGATGCACCGAGCCAGCTCACCGCCCTGCTCTTGCGCGCGCTGCACCAGGGCCCCCTGGCCGAGCTGGCCGAGGCCGCTGCGCAGGCCTTGCTGCCGGCGCCCGAGCGCCAGCAGGTGGCGGCGCAGCTGGTGGCCGAGGGCCCCACGCCGCGCCTGTCGGCCGGTTCGGTGGAGCGGGCACGCCGCTGGCTGCAGGCCCACCTGGCCCAGCCCTACGACCTGCAGGCCCTGGCCCGCGAGGCGGCCACCAGCGCGCGCTCATTGCTGCGTCATTTTGAGGCGGCGCACGGTGTCACCCCCTACCAGTACCACACACGTTTGCGCGTGGCGCGCGCCAAGGTGTTGCTGGAGACCACCTACCTGCCCGTCGAGCAGGTGTCACAGTCTTGCGGCTATGCCGATGTGGGGACCTTTCGGCGGGTGTTTGCGCGCCAGACCGGCAGCTTGCCCGCCCAGTGGCGTGCACAGCATCGCTTGCGAACCAGTCGCCGACGCTGGCGCGGGCCCGAGCCATGAGCCACTTGCGCAAGCGCCCCAACTCGCATGGCGGCCCAGCACCTTAGAACAGCACGCCGAGCACCACCTGGCGGCTGACCGAGTTCATCCGCAAGCCGATGAGCGCATTGCGGTGTGTGTAGGTGATCAGGACACCGCCATTGACCTCTCGGCCTTTTTCGGTGGGGGCGTTGGCATAGCAGGCAAAGCCAGCCGACGGGCCAGGGCAGGGCTTGGTGGCCTCGCGCATGCCAACCATCAACATGGCGTCGAGACGGGCGTCTTCCCAGCGCTGCACATTGTGGCCGAGCAAGGCGTTGTACGACTTGCTCTGCTGAACCTGCCGCGTTGTGCCCCAGCGGGTCGCCAGCAGCGAACCCTCCATCCCAAGGTCCGCGCCCCACACCCAATCGGACGCGCTGGACAAGCGCAGATAGCCCAGGGACGACGTGGCTTTGTGGTTGGTGGCTTCGGTCTTGTGCTCGGCCGTTCGGCCGCCGCCGCCGTAGATCGCGTTTTCGGGCAAGCCTTGGGCCAGGCACGACAAGGCGGTGCACGCCAGCAAAGCGCTCAGGTGATGGGGGACGTTCATGGTGGATGGCGGCGGCAAGGGTGGATCGGGCGGCGTCCACGCCTGGGCAAGGCCCCAACATCACGCAGACGACCGATGGTTGGCGCGGGGGCGCCCCAAGTCCTTGGATCGCCGCTGCGCGGCCTGCCATCTTATCAAGGCGGCGTCAAACAAACAACCAAAGTATTTGATTTGACGTGATATTGCAACAATATAGGCAAACACCAGGGGCCAAAGGCAGGCCCCCGTGCCCTTAGAAGCGCAAGCCCACCACCACCTGTCGGCTGACGGAGGTCAAGCGCAGTCCCACCATCAGGTTCCGGTAACTGTAGGTCACCATGGCGCCGCCGTTGAAGCTGTGCTCGTAGTCGGGCTTGGTATCGGCATAGCACTGATAGCCAATGTACGAGCGCGGGCACGACGTGGTGGTCTCGCGCAAGCCTGCCAACAGCATCGCGTCCACACGGCCGTGTTCGCTGCGGTGCAGGTTGTGGCCGATCACGAGGTTGTAGGACGTGCCCTGGTTGATGGCCCTGGACTGCCCCCAGGTGGAGTCCAGCATGGTGCCTTCAAACCCGATGTCGATGCCCCAAACGGTATCGGAAGTGGCCGACAGGTGCAGATAACCGATGGCGCCGGGCGTTTGCGTGCTGGTGGTGGCCGATGCGGTCTCGGCACTTTGGCCGCCGCCGAAATAGATGACGTTTTCTGGCAGGGCTTGGGCCATGGCGGACATGGATGCACAGGCCAGGACAGACACTGCAATGCGTTGAATGTTCATGTGAAGATGCTCGGTTGGTGGGTCAGTATTTTTCGATGACCTTGTTGTGGATCGTCAGGTTGTTGGGCACGGTGGCGCGCTTTCCTGCGGCCTCGACCCCTTTGCCTGCGCCTTCCAGATAGGATTTGGTTCCCGAGGACACGTTGCGTTTGACATCGGCATCGGCCTGGATGACATCGGTTTGCGCGTCTTCACGCTTGAGTTCGCGGTCAATGAAGTCGTTGGCCCGTTTGGCGCGCGCCCGTTTGACCTCCAGATCGATGCGGCGGCTCTCCATCTCGAGTTGCCGCTCCTCTTCTTTTTGGGCCTCAATTTTTTTCAGGCGATCCGCCTCGGCTTGGCGGGCGCGCTCGGCGGCCATCATCTGCGTGGTCTGCAGTTTCAGTTCTGCCTCGCGCAAGGATCGAACTTGTGCATCCATGGCGGCTTGATCTTGCGCCGGTGCGGTTTGAGCCAACACCAGAATCGGCGTTGCCAGGGACAGTGCCAACCAATAGGTTTTCATTTATTTTTTCTCCGTTGGGCAAGCGGCGTTGGGCTGGATGCGTGTCTCGCCCGATCCGCTGACCGTGGTGACCATGACGGCCAGCCCCGGCTTGAATTCGCACTGCTTGCCGATTTGCGTTGAACTGAGCGTGCGTCCATTCATGACGTAGGTGAGCGTGACGCCTGACTCGTAAATCACCGTGGGTGTGGACGCCCCGGCGGCGCTGCCCACGCCCGCACCAATGGCGGTACCGACGGCGGTGCCCGTGCCATACCGGTTGCGGGTTGAATTGGCCCCCACGGCAGCGCCAATCAGCGCGCCCATCAAGGCGCCGGTTTCGGCGTTGCGGCGGGCGTTGGCACTGTTGTCGACCGCCACGCGGGCCGGGATGATCCCGATCAACTCAACGGTTTTGACTTCTTGAACGCGGTTCAGGTGTGCGGCGGTGTAGGTGTTCGCGGCATGCTGCGACAGGTCGGGTTTGGTGGCGCAACCCACCAGGCCGGTCAGGGCCAACAAGGCCATCAGATATGAAGAATGGGTCATGGTGCAGGACGAGGAATGTTTGGCAGGTGTTGGTCACAGGCTTGCGTGTTCGCCGGATCCAGCGAGACACAATTGCGGTAGGCGTTTTCCTCTGCCGTGCCGAACACGCGCTGGCCCAAGGACTTGGACAAGGAAAACGATCCGAACAGAATCAAAACGGAGACCAAAATATTCATTGGCGCTCGGTGATTGTCATCAAAATTTGAATACTCAATCATACGCTTGGCCTGTGCATCTGTAAATTCATGCGGCTGATGCAGATCAAGCTGCCTGCCGATGGGGCGGGCGGCAAGCTGTCGGGATCGGGGTGCTGGGCGAGGATCTGGGGCGCACATCCATCGAGACCAAGCGGCGGCCCATCTACATGGTGCGCAAAACCTACGAAGGCTTGAACGACCGACGGGTGGGCAAGGCCCGTGACGGGCGTTCCCGGGTCAGAAGCGCCAACCCACGATCAGCTGCTGGCTCACCGAGGTCAGGCGAAGCCCGAGCAAAACGTGCTCAAAACTCACGGTGAGCGCGGCCCCATAGTTGAAACGGTAGGCGTGGTCGAGCTGCGCATTGTTGCGGCACTGGTACCCGGCTGGGCTGCGCACGCAGGTGGCGGTGGCTTCGCGCAGACCGGCAATCAGCATCAGGTCGACCCGGGACGCGCCATCTTGCCGCAGGTTTTTGCCCACCAGGGCGTTGAGCGATCGACCTGGTTTGAGCACTTGGGCTTGTCCCCAGGACGTGTCGACCATCGAGCCTTCTTGGGCAAAGTCCATGCCCCACACCACGTCGGCCGGCTGGGCCAGGCGCAAAAATCCAATGGTGGCGGGCTGCTTGGGCGAAACAGGGTAGGCGGTCGATTCACCGCTTTGTCCGCCCCCCAGGTAGAGCACGTTTTCAGGCAGGGTTTGGGCTGCAACGTGCATGGATCCCAGGGCCAGCAGTCCGGCCAGAACAAGACAGGTGCGCTTCATGGTGTGGATTTGTTGAGTGATGGGGAGAGGGTCTCAGAGTTGGTCGACGCGAATGCCTTGCTGCTCGACCACTTTTTTCCAGGCGGCCAGATCGCGCCGCAGAAACTGTGCCAGCGCGGCAGCGCCCAGGGGCGCCGCCTCCAGCGCATCGGCCTTGAAACGCGCTTGCACATCGGCTTGTGCCAAGACCGCTGGCAAAGCCTGCTGCAAGCGCTGCAACACCGCCTCGGGGGTGCCGCGCGGGGCCACCAGGCCAAAGTAGTTGAGCGCCGTGAGGGCCTGCAGGCCTTGCTCGGCCAGTCCAGGCACCTGCGGCAGCGCGGCCGAGCGCTGCGGGGTGGTGACGGCCAGTGCCTTCAGGCGCTCGTCGCGGATCAGGGGGGCCAGCGCCGGCACGGTACCGGTCAGGACCTGGATCTGACCGGCCATGGCGTCCACTGCCGCCGGCGCCACGCCCCGGTAGGGCACGTGCACGATCGACACCCCGGCGTGCGCATTGAACTGCTCGAGCACCAGGTGGTTGATGCCCCCGGCCCCAGCCGAGCCGTAATTGAGCTGGCCGGGCCGGCTGCGGGCATAGGTGGCCAGCTCGGCCAGGTTGCGCACCGGCAGGTCCTTGTGACAAGCCCACACCAGCGGGCCCTGCGCCACCATGCTGATGGGGGCAAACTGCTCAATGGGGTCGTAGCCCGCACTGGGCAGCACCGCGGGCACCGTGGTGAAGGGCGCCGCCACCAGCAACAGGGTGTGGCCATCGGCCGCGCTTTGCGCGACCTGCTGGCTACCAATCGCGCCCGAGGCCCCGGCGCGGTTGTCCACCACGAACGAGGCGCCCAGCACCTCGCCGAGCTTTTGTGCCAGCAGCCGCCCCATGGCATCGGTGCCCGCCCCGGGGGCAAAGGGCACCACCAGCCGCACCGGCCGCTCGGGATAGGCCAGCGCGCGCAGGCTCAGCAGGGACAGGGTGCCGCCAGATGCGGCTTGTAGCCATTGGCGCCTAGTGATGGGCATGTGCACACTCCAGTGATGATGCATTTGATTTTGATGAGCCTTTTGCACCATGCGTGAACCTGTCGGTGCGCCCGACGGTGCATGGCGTCCATGACCGCAGAGGCTTAGCTGCTGTGGGCATGCAGTTCGACGCGGGCGTGTACGCCAAACGCTGGGCGAAGGGGGCCATTTTCCAGTGCAAATTGTTCTGCTATTTCCACAGGCGCAAATCGGAAGCCGCTGGCTTCCAGGTAGGCCCGGTTGAGCTGGGCAATCGTCACATCCTCGGCCTTCGGATGTCGGACCAATTGGTCGTTGTGACGCAAAAAGTCCTGAAGCCGTTTGCTGCGCAAAGAAAACCCGCCATTGCCAACGTTGAAATGCTTGGGGACACCGGGATAAAGCTGCTGACTCAGCCAAGGCGCGCCGATGTAGTCGTATGCCAGAAAGCGTGGGTCCCACATGGAAGGATGCCAGACGAATCCATCCCACTGCGCAATCAGCACATGCGAGGTGTTGAAGTGCAGCGTCAACTCGTCAAGCATGAAATTTGAATAGGCCTGGATCGATGCCAGCTTTTCAATCTGCACGTCCAAGTCATCGCGCGGCGTGAAGTGGGACAGGTACTTCGCCGCACCAAACCGGCAGCTGTGGCGACAGTGATCGAATGCCAGTCTTGCGCGTTCATAGGCCACACAGTCGACCACCACCAGGGTCACATCGGCCAATTCAAGTTCAGGGGCACCGGTCAGACGGGCTGGCAGGGTGTCATATTGGCGCAGCCGCGTCTGGACCATGGCTTTGTTGTTCTCAGCCTCTGGGTAGTGCGGCTTGACGGCAAGTGCCTCCTCAAACGATCGCAATGCGTCGCGATAGCGCTTGAGATCGAACAGGACCAGCCCCTTGTTGTTGTGTGCGCTGGCATAGCGGGGCTGGTGCTGCAAAGCCTGGTTCAGGGCCGCGATCGCTTGCGCATGCTGACCCTGCCGGCGCAGCGCAACCCCCAGGTTGTTGCAGGCCAATACGTTGTCTGGCGCCAGTTCGAGCACTTTGCGCAGCAGCCGCACACATGGGGCCAATTGACCTGTTTGCAGATAAGCCGTTCCCAGGCGGTAGAGCGTGTCCACATCCTGCGGCGCCTTGGCAAGGATGGCCTTGTGCAGAGCAATGGCCTCTTCAACCCGGCCGTCCTGCTGCGTTTTGATGGCTTGTGCCTTGAGGCCTGACAGGTTCATTGGGTGGGTTGGAGGCCAGATGAAAATAGGATGAATATCTGATTTTGGTCGATTTTATGCATTTGGCCTCAAAGGCCCCGTTCGTCAGCATCAGCCCTGCGCCAGGTCCGCTCGCCTGATGCGGCCGCTTGATCGCGCAGGCGTTCAAGGTCCGTCGCCACCTGGCGCAACACAGCGTCCCAGCTTCGATCGGATCCCTGTCTGTAGAGGCGCACACTGGGGTACCAAGGACTGTCCTGGCGCTCGAGCAGCCAGCGCCAGTCCGGCACATGGGGCAGCAACACCCAAGTGGGTTTGCCCATGCCTGCGGCCAGGTGAACCACGCTGGTGTCCACACCCACGATCAGGTCCAGCCCATCGCACAAGGCCGCTGTATCGGAAAAGTCAGCAAGACGGTGGCCCATGTGGATCAGCGCCGAGGCATCAAGGGCGGGTCGGTCCTCTGCGTGAACTTCTTTTTGCAGGCTGATGTACCGAAACCCCGAGGGCAAATGCGGCAACCATTTCGCCAGGGCCAGACTGCGCTGGTGATCGTTCTGATGGCTTGGACTGCCGCGCCAGACCAGACCGACGCGCGGCGCAAAATCTGGCCCCAATGCGTGCCGCCATTGTTGTGCCTTGTCCTGCGGTGCCCACAGGTAAGGGGTCGTTTGTGGGATGCTGTCCAGGCGGGTCTTGAGGGCCAAGGGCAAGGACAGCATGGGGCAATGAAAGTCAGTGGCTGGCAGGGCTTGGCCCCGCTCAATCAAGACCAGCGGCCAGGGCTGCTGCTGGAGCAAGGTGGTCAAGGGATATTGCACTTCGAGCACCACCTGTGCCCCCATCTGATGCAGGGTTTGCACATAGCGATAGAACTGCAGGGTATCGCCCAGGCCTTGCTCGGCGTGAACCAACAGGGTCCGACCCTCGAGGCTGCATTGGCCCAGCCAAAGCGGTTGCGCAAACGTGCGTTGCTGGCCCCTCATGCCGCAGGTCCAGCCCCATTCATAGTCGGGCCAGCCACGTTCAAAGTCGCCACCAAGCAAGCACACCAGTGAGCGGTTCCAGTGTGCCCGCGCATGCCCTGGGTCCAGTGCGATGGCGCGATCGAAACTGCTCAATGCAAGGGTCAGTTCCTGCAGCGCCATGTGGGCGATGCCGCGGTTGTTGTGGGCGTCGGGGTCATCGGGTTGCCGGGCAATGGCTTGTTCGATGTACCGCAAGGCATCTTGTTGGCGATCGAGCCGCAAGAGGATCTGTGCCAGGTGGTGGATGGTCTCCAGATCCTCGGGCATGAAGGTCAGGGCCTGCAACATGCTTTGGTGCGCCTCTTCCCAGCGCTTGAGCGCCATCAGGACCACCCCATGGTTGCGCCATGCGAGGCCCTGATCGGTCCCGAGATCGATGGCGCGCTCATAACTGCGCAAGGCCTCGTCGGGCCGCGACAAGCCCTTGAGCGCATTGCCTCGGTGGATCCATGCCTGGGCGTGGCGAGGATTCAAGGCGCAAGCCTGCGCCAGATGAACCAGCGCCTGGTCATGGCGCGCCAGGGCCAGCAAGGCGATCCCAAGGTTGTGGTGGGTGTTGGCGTCGGCAGGCCGATGGCGCAAGGCCTGCTCAAAGCAGTCGACCGCTTCCGTGTGTCGATGCAGATCGACCAGCAGGTTGCCTCGGTTGTTCAAGACGCTGGCATCGTCCGGTCGCAAGGCCAGGGCGCGGTCCAGACTGGCCAGGGCCTCCTCGTGCTGTCCCATCTGCTTGAGCGCAAGCCCCAGGTGTCCGTGCGCCGATGCATGCGCGGGCATCTGCGCCAACACCTGGCGCATGCGCGCGGCGGCAAGCGCCGGCTGGCCAAGCTGCAAGGCCAACAATCCCGACAGCAGCAGCGCTTGCAGGTGATCCGGGTCGCGCTCGAGAATTTGCGCATACAGGTCCATGGCCGCTTGATGCTGGCCCATGCGGTGTAGCGCGGTGGCCTGCTGCAAGGTCGCGGCCAGCGATTCAATGGGCACCCCGGGTGGGGCGTCGCCCGCCGAGGCGGTGTGGGGTGAATGGGGACTGCTGGGCATACAAGGCCTTGGTCAGGGGGCGCATTCCTCGAACCATCAAGCGGACCAGTGCTCACCCTGGGTGAGTTGGCCATCGCCAGTTCTGGTGAGGTGCTTGAATGATACGGTGCCTCCATCGCCTGCGGACCATGCCCTTGCAGACGAATTGGCCGCGCCAGATCCTGTCATGGCACCGTGGGGTCAAACACCAAGGCCTTGGCCCATCCCCATCACTGCGCCGCCGCCGCCAAGACGTGGCGCGGTGCTGGGAAAACAAGGGCCGTGTGCGTGCGCATCAAGCGCGGTCATCCCCCATGTTGGGGCATGCCGGCCTCGCGCATGAATCTCCGGCTTGGCCGGTCGGGCCCATCGGCCTCAGGCCAGCCAGGCCTTGAGCGAGGCGGCCATTTTCTCGGCCGAGATGCCGTAGCGATCGTGCAGGGTTGGCAGGGCGCCCGCGTCCAGAAAGGCGTCGGGCAGGGCCAGCATCCGAAAGCGCGTGGGCTGCACGCCCTCGCGCAGCAGCAGGCTGGCCACCGCCTCGCCCAGGCCGCCCACCACCGAGTGGTTTTCGGCCACCACCACCAGGCGACCGGGCTGGCGCACCTGCGCCAGGATGCTGGCATGGTCCAGCGGCTTGATGGTCGGGCAGTGCAGCACCGCCACGTCCACCCGGTCGGCCGCCAGCTGCTGCGCCACCTCCAGCGAGCGCATGGTCATGAAGCCGCTCGAGATCACCAGCACATCGGCGCCGCCGCGCAGCAGCTTGGCCTTGCCCAGCTCGAACTGGTAGTCGTATTCGTCCAGCACCAAGGGCACATTGCCGCGCAGCAGGCGCATGTAGACCGGGCCCGCATGCGCCGCAATTTGCGGCACCGCCTGCGCGATATCGAGCGCGTCGCACGGGTCCACCACCGTCAGGCCAGGGATGGCGCGCATCATGGCCAGGTCCTCGGTGGCCTGGTGGCTGGGGCCGTAGCCGGTGGTCAGGCCGGGCAGCGCGCAGCAGATCTTCACGTTCAGGTGGTCTTCGGCAATCACCTGGTGGATGAAGTCGTAGGCGCGGCGCGTGCCGAACACCGCATAGGTGGTGGCAAAAGGCACCAGGCCGGTCTTGGCCATGCCGCCGGCCGCGCCCATGAGCAGCTGCTCGGCCATGCCCATCTGGAAAAAGCGCTCGGGGTAGGCCTGTGCAAACAGGTGCAGGTCGGTGTACTTGGCCAGGTCGGCGGTCATGCCCACCACCTCGGGGTGCTCGGCCGCGTAGGCCACCAGGGCCTTGCCAAAAGGGGCGGCCTGCACCCGCTGGTCGTCGCCCGCAATCGAGGCGATCATGGCCGAGGTGGTCAGGCGGGGTTTTGCTTGGCTTGCCGTGTTCATGCGGGGCTCCAGAAGGGGGTGGCGCCGGGGCGCCAGGGCGGGCTCATGCGCCGGGGCGGTGCGCGTCCAGCACCGCCAGCGCCTGCTGCCACTCGGGCGGGTCCACGCGGATGAAGTGGTTCTTCTCGCGCGTCTCCAGAAAGGGCACGCCCTTGCCCATCAAGGTGTCGCACAGGATCACGCGCGGCCGTGCCTCGGGCAGCGCGCGCGCGGTGTCAAAGGCCTGCAGCACCGCCGCCAGGTCGTTGCCGTCCACGCGCTGCACATGCCAGCCAAAGGCCGCCCATTTGTCGGCCAGCGGCTCAAAGCCCATCACCTGGGTCGAGGGGCCGTCGGCCTGCTGGTTGTTGATGTCGACCAGGCAGATCAGCTGGCCCAGGCGGTGGTGCGCCGCCGCCATGGCCGCCTCCCACACCGAGCCCTCGTCGAGCTCGCCGTCGGACATCGAGTTGTAGACAAAGGCCGGGTTGCCCTGGTGGCGCAGGCCCAGCGCCATGCCCACCGCAATCGGCAGGCCCTGGCCCAGTGAGCCGCCCGAGATTTCCATGCCGGGGGTGTAGCTGGCCATGCCCGACATGGGCAGGCGGCTGTCGTCGCTGCCATAGGTCTCGAGCTCTGACTCGGGCAGGATGCCGGCCTCGATCATGGCCGCGTAATGCGCGATCGCGTAGTGCCCGTGCGAGAGCAAAAAGCGGTCGCGCCCCGGCCACTCGGGGTCGTCGGCCCGAAACTTCATGGCATGGCCATAGGCCACGGCCAGCACATCGGCGTAGCCCAGGGCCTGGCCCACATAGCCCTGGCCTTGCACCTCGCCCATGCGCACGGCCAGGCGGCGGATGCGCCAGGCCACCTGGGCCAGGTGGGACAGCGCTTGGTCTTGCGTCATGCGGGTCTTCCTCAGTGGATCAGCATGCCGCCGTTGACATCGAGGGTGATGCCGGTGCAGTACTTGGACAGGTCGCTGGCCAGAAACACCACGCAGCCGGCCACATCGTTGGGCTCGCCGATGCGCGCCAGCGGGATGCCGTCCAGAATGCCCTGGCGCTTGTCCTCGGGGATCTTGCCCTTGTTGATGTCGGTGGCGATCAGGCCCGGGGTGACGCAGTTGACGCGGATGTTGCTGCCGCCGTATTCGCGCGCCATGGCCCGCGCCAGTCCCAGCACGCCGGCCTTGGCCGCCGAGTAGTGCGGGCCCCCCAAAATGCCGCCGCCGCGCTGCGCCGACACCGACGAGATGCAGACGATCGAGCCGCTTTGCTGCGCCAGCATGGTCGGCAGCACCGCCTGCGAGGCGTAGAGCGTGCCGCGCAGGCTCACGTCGAGGATGCGGTCGTAGTCGGCGCCGCTGATGTCCAGAAACTTGGCCGGCTGCGTGATGCCGGCGTTGTTGACCAGGATGTCGATGCGGCCCATGTGCGCCACGATCTGCGCGACCGCCGCCTCGCACGAGGCCTTGTCGGTCACATCGGCCACCAGGCCCAGATGCCCCGCGCCCAGCGATGCCGCCGCGGCTTGCGGCTGGGCCGCCGCCAGGTCCAGGATGACCACCCGGGCCCCTTGCGCCACCATCATGCGGGCGGTGGCAAATCCCAAACCATTGGGGCCGGCGCCGCCGGTGATGACGGCGACTTTGTCCTTGAGCAGCATGCGGGTCTCCTGATGGGCAGTGCGTGAATGGCCTGCGATTGTTGGCCGCAGGGGCATGGGCGGCAAACGATATAAACTCAAGCGTGGTTTAAATCCGTTCATGTGCTCGCTCGTCGATCCAAATTCATTCACGCCATGATCCCGCCGCTCAGCGCCCTGCAGGCCTTTGAAACCATTGCCCGGCGCAAGAGCTTTTCGCTGGCGGCCGAGGAACTGCACCTGACCCCGTCGGCCGTGAGCCACCAGGTGGCCAAGCTCGAGGCCATGCTGCATGTGCGCCTGTTCGAGCGCTCGGCGCGCGGGGTGGCCCTGACCCCTGCCGGCCAGCAGTACCTGCAGCGCGTGGCCAGCGCCCTGGGCGCCATCAACGCCGCCACCGACGACCTGCGCCACGGCGTGCAGGACACGCTGTACGTGCACAGCAGCCCCAGCCTGGCCAGCCTCTGGCTGATGCCGCGCCTGGCGCGCTTTACCGCGCAGCATCCGCACATCTCGCTGGTCCTGTCGGCCTCGCATGTGCACTCGGACTTTCAGCTGGGGCAGATGGACGTGGACATCCGCTACGGCCTGCCCAACTGGCCGCACCTCGAGGTCGAGCCCATCTTCACCGAGCCCATCCTGCCGCTGGCCAGCCCCGAGTGGGTGCGCCAGCACGGCCTGCGCGAGCCCGCCGATTTGCTGCGCGTGCCGCTGATCCAGTCGAGCGTGAGCGTGGTCCAGTGGCGCGACTGGTTTGCCCGCTTTGGCCAGGGCCTGGCGCCCGAGCGCATGGGCCTGCGCTTTGACCGCGCCATGATGAGCCTGGACGCCGCGGTGCAGCAGCTGGGCGTGGCCCTGGAGAGCGCCACCATTGGCCAGGGCCTGATCGACAGCGGCAAGCTGCAGCCGGTGTTCGACCCGGCGCTGTGCATCGACGTGCAGGCGCACCACCTGGTCTACCCGGCACGCCACGCGCAGCGCCCCGAGGTGCAATGCTTTCTGGACTGGGTGCGCCAGGAGGCGCGCGCGCCCGGGGCGTGAGCGGTTTTCATCCAAGCCTGAATAAACGTCGCTTGCCTTGACGGGGGGTGCCCGCAAGAATGCAGGCCAGCCCAGAGACCGATCGCGGCGCGCACGGCCTGCGCGGCGCCCCTGCCCATGCCCGCACACCCCTCACAAGCCCTGGCCCACGCCATCCGTTTCTTGTCGATCGACGCCATCGTGCGGGCCCAGGAAGGCCACCAGGGTGTGCCCCTGGGCATGGCCGAGATCGCCACCGCGCTCTACACCCGGCACCTGCGTCACCACCCCCAAGACCCGGGCTGGTGGGACCGCGACCGCGTGGTGCTCTCCAACGGCCACGGCTCCATGCTGCTGTACGCGCTGCTGCACCTGACGGGCTACCCCGCCTTTGACCTGCAGGCCCTGAAAGACTTTCGGGTGCTGGGCTCGGTGTGCGAGGGCCACCCCGAGCGGCCGCACGGCCCGGCCAACGGGATCGAGGTGACCACCGGGCCGCTGGGCCAGGGCATTGCCAACGCCCTGGGCATGGCCGTGGCCGAGGCGCATCTGCGCGCGCGCTTTGGCCCCGAGCTGGTCGATCACCACACCTATGCCTTTGTGGGCGACGGCTGCCTGCAAGAGGGCGTGGGCCAAGAGATGATTTCGCTGGCGGGCCACCTGCGGCTGGGCCGCCTGACCCTGCTGTGGGACGACAACCAGATCACCGACGACGGCAGCACCGCGCTGTCGATCAGCGAGGACGTGGCCGAGCGCTTTCGCGTGGCCGGCTGGCATGTGCAGTCGCTTGACGGCCACGACATCGAGGCGGTGTCGCGGGCGCTGGATGCGGCGCGTGCCGACCCGCGCCCCTCGCTGCTGGCCTGCCGCACCGTCATCGCCAAAGGCATTGCCCGCCTGCAGGGCCAGCGCGGCGGCCACAGCGCCCGCCTGTACGACGAGGACGCCGCCGCCGCACGCGCCGATCTGGGCTGGGCGCACGGCCCGTTTGAGGTCCCACCCGAGGTGCTGGCCGCCTGGCGCACCGCCGGCCAGCGCAGCCAGGGCGCGTACAGCGCCTGGCAGCAGCGCCTGGCCGCCCTGGCGCCTGCCGAGCGCGCCGAATTCGAGCGCGTGATGCAGGGTCGCCTGCCAGCAGGCGTGGCGCAGGTGCTGGCCGACTACCAGCAACGCGCGCTGACGGCAGCGCCCGCGCCCAGCGGCATCTTCATCTCGGCCGAGATCAACGAGCTGCTGACCCCGCTGCTGCCCGAGCGCATGGTGGGCTGCGCCGACCTGGAGGCGCCCACCAGCCACAAGCGCGGCCTGGGCGCCTTCACCGACGCCACGCCCGAAGGCGCCTATGTGCACTGCGGCGTGCGCGAGCATGTGATGGGTGCCATGGCCAACGGCATGGCCGCGCACGGCGGCATCCTCCCGCTGGCCGTGACCTACCTGGCCTTTGCCGACTACGAGCGACCGGCCATGCGCATGGCCGCCATGATGGGCTTGCCGGTCAAGTTTGTGTTCAGCCACGACTCGATTGGCATTGGCCGCAACGGCCCGACCCACCAGCCCGTGGAGATCCTGGCGTCGCTGCGGGCCATGCCCCAGATGTGGGTGATGCGCCCGGCCGATGCCATCGAGGCGGCCGAGTGCTGGGCCCTGGCCTTGGCCCACCCCCACGGCCCGGTGAGCCTGGTGTTTGCGCGCCAGGCCTTGCCCCGGGTGCGCGAGCACCCGAGCGCCGACAACCTGTGCGCGCGCGGCGCGTATGTGCTGCACGAGGCCAGTGTGGGCGCGCGCCAGGTCACCTTGCTGGCGACTGGCTCCGAGGTGCTGCTGGCGGTGCAGGCGCGCGAGCGCTTGCAGGCGCAGGGCATTGGCACGGCGGTCGTGTCCATGCCCTGCTGGGAGCTCTTTGATGCGCAGGACGAGGCCTACCGCGCGCAGGTGCTGGGCCAGGGCGTGCGCATCGGCATCGAGGCAGCGGTGCGCCAGGGCTGGGACGCCTACCTGGGCCCCCGGGGTGGCTTTGTGGGCATGCGCGGCTTTGGCGCCAGCGGCAGCGCCGAGGCGCTGTACCGCCTGTTTGACATCACCCCCGAGGCGGTGCAGGCGCTGGCGCAGCGCCTGCTGGCGGCCTGAGCCGCCGCGCGCTCAGCCCAGGTTCCGAAAGCGGTCCTTGACCGCGCGAATGCCGGGCCACTGCCGCTGCGGATAGGGCAGCATCTGCGCCGCCCAGTCGGCATAGGCCGCCTGCAGCTGGGCAAAGCGCTCGGGCTCACGCTGCTTCAGATTGGCCTGCTCGCGCGGGTCGTCCAGCACATGGAACAAAAAGCGCAGCTCGCCATCGCACAGCAGCTTCCAGGGGCCCATGCGCACCGCGCCCTGATCGCGGGTGCGCCAGAACAGCGCGCGCTCGGGCCCAGCGTCCGCGCCCTGCAGCATCGGCAACAGATCGCAGCCGTCCAGGGCCAGCTGTGGCGCGGGCGTCACGCCGGCCGCGCGCAGCAAGGTGGGCAGCCAGTCCATGCTCATGCACGGCGTCTGGCGCTCCTGACCGGCGGGCAGCTGAGCGGGCCAGCGGACCAGGGCCGGCACGCGCAGACCGCCCTCGTTGAGGTCGCCCTTCTCGCCCACAAAGGGCCACATGTACGAGAAACGCTCGCCGCCGTTGTCGCTGGTGAACACCACCAGCGTGTTGTCGGCCTTGCCGCGCTGTTCGATCGCTTGCAGCACCCGGCCGATGCAGCGGTCAAGGTGCTGGACCATCTCGGCAAACACCGCCAGCGAGCCGCCGTCGTAATGCACCAGGTTGCGCAGGCGGCGCGATTCCGCCTGGTCGTTGGGCCCTTCCCAGGGCCAGTGCGGCGCGGTGTAGTGCAGGCTCATGAACAGCGGCTTGTCGGCCGGTCGCTGCAGGATCTCGATGGCGCGATCGGTGAACAGATCGGTGGTGTAGCCGGTGCGCTGCACAATCGCCTCGCCCTCGAACAGGCCCTCGGTTTCGCCGCTGGCCAGGCCCGTGGTGGCGGTGTGCCGAAAGTAATCGAGCTCGCCGCCCATGGCGCCAAAGAACTCGTCATACCCACTCTTGAGCGGGCCGTAATGGGGCTGCCAGCCCAGGTGCCACTTGCCCACCAGCGCGGTGGCATAGCCCTGCTCGCGCAGCAGGCTGGGCAAGGTGGCGTGCTCGGGCGGCAGGCCATGCGGGCAGCCTGGCAAGATCGGCTCTTCCAGCCCCACCGGCAAGCGGTGCTGGTAGCGCCCGGTCATCAGCGCCACCCGGGTGGGCGAGCAGGTCGATGAGTTGGCGTAGGCATGGGTCAGGCGAACGCCCTGCTGGGCCAGTCCATCGAGCACCGGGGTGCGGTAGTCGGGCCGGCCGTAGCAGGACAGGTCACCCCAGCCCAGGTCGTCGGCCAGGATGAACACGATATCGGGCAAGGTCTGCATGGTGCGCACGCGCCCTTATTGAAGGGTGATGCCCGCTTGGGCAATGAAGCGCTCCCACTTGCTGATCTCGCGATCGATCAGCGCCCCCAGCTCGCCGCCGTTGGCATACGCCGCGTCCATGCCCACCGTCTCCAGGCGCTCACGGAAGGTGGGGCTGCTCACGATCTTGCGGATCTCCTCGCCCAGGCGGGCCACCACCTCGGGCGGCATCTTGGCCGGGCCGAGCAGGCCCATCCAGTCCAGCACCGCAAAGTCGGCATAACCGGCCTGCATCATGGTCGGCACCTTGGGCAGGGCGGGCGCGCTGCGGTTGCTGGTCACGGCCAGCGGCACGATCTTGTCGGCCTTGATCATGGGCATGGCCACCGGCAGCGACAGGAACATGTAGTCCACCCGCTCGCCCACCAGGTTGCTCAGCGCATCGACCGGGCCCTTGAAGGGCACGTGCTGCGACTGCGTGCCCGCCACGCGGTTGAACAGCTCGCCGGCCAGGTGCGCGGGCGAGCCGGTGCTGCCCGATGCAAACGCCATTTGGCCGGGGCGGGCCTTCATCAGCTGCGCCAGCTCTTGCGGCTGGCGCGCGGGCGAGGCCTTGGGCACCACCAGCACATTGAACAGATCGGCCATCTTGGCAATGGGCGTGAAGTCAGAGCGCAGCTGGTAGGGCGTGCCCTTGAACAAGGTCTGGCTCACGGTGTGCGGCATGAACACAATGCCCAGCGTGTGGCCATCGGGCTTGGCCTGCGCCACCGCGCGCAGCCCCAGGGTGCCAAAGGCGCCGGGTCGGTTGTCCACCACCACCGATTGCTTGAGGCTGGCCGACAGCTGCTGGCCCAGGGCGCGGGCCACGATGTCGCCCGGCCCACCGGCCTGGTCGCTCACCACGATGGTGATGGGTTTGTCGGGCCAGTCGGCCATGGCGGCGCTGCTGGTCAGCAGGCTGCTGCCAAGCAACAGCGTGCCAAGAAGGGTGCGAAGGGGTCGAATGGGCATGTTTGTCTCCTGTTGTGAATGGGAATGGGTGGATGGGGGTCAGAGCTGGACCAGGTCGCGGCCCTTGAGGCCCAGCATGGCGCGCGCCTCGGCGGGCGTTGCGATCTCCATGCCCAGGCGCGTGAGCACCTCGCGGATGAGCGTGACCTGCTCGGCGTTGGAGGTGGCCAGTCGGCCCGGGCCCAGGGTCAGCGAGTCCTCCAGGCCCACGCGCACATGGCCGCCCATCAGCGCTGCCTGCGTGATCAGCGGCATCTGGTGGCGTCCTGCGCCCAGCACCGACCACTGGTACTGGTCGCCAAACAATTTGTCGGCGATGCGCTTCATGTGCACCAGGTTCTCGGGGTCGGCGCCAATGCCACCCAGCACGCCCAGCACAAACTGCAGAAAGATCGGGCCCTTGACCAGGCCACGGTCCACAAAGTGCTTGAGGTTGTAGAGGTGGCCCACGTCGTAGCACTCGAACTCGAAGCGGGTGCCGTGTGCCTGCCCCAGGCGCTGGAACACCTCCTCGATGTCGGCAAAGGTGTTGCGGAAGATGTTGCGCCGCGTGCCCTCGATGTAGTCGCGCTCCCAGGCGTGCTGGAAGGTCTTGAGCTTGTCGAGCACCGGGAAGATCGCAAAGTTGATCGACCCCATGTTGCACGAGGCCATCTCGGCCGACACGTCCAGCGCGGCGGCCAGGCGCTCGTCCAGCGACATGGTGACCGCGCCGCCGGTGGTGATGTTGATCACCGCATCGGTGGCCGCGTGGATCTCCGGCAGGAACTGGCGGTAGACCGCGGGGTCCGGGGTGGGCCGGCCGTCCTTGGGGTCGCGCGCATGCAGGTACAAGATGGCCGCCCCCGCTTGCGCCGCCGCAAGGGCCTCGCGGGCAATGTCCTGCGGCGTCAGCGGCAGGTAGGGCGACATGCTGGGCGTGTGGATCGAGCCCGTGATGGCGCAGGTGATGATGACTTTGCGCATGGTGTTCAGGGCTCCATCACCACGGTGTTTTCGATGTGGCCAATGCCCTCGATCTCCACGCGCATCACGTCGCCCACCTGACGGAACACCGGCGGCTTCATGGCCACGCCCACGCCCGAGGGGGTGCCGGTGGCGATCAGGTCGCCCGGCTCCAGGGTCATGACCGTCGAGAGGTAGGCGATCTGGTCCCAGATGTTGTAGATCATCTCGCCGGTCATCACATCCTGGCGCACCTGGCCATTGACCAGCATGCGCATGCGCAGCGCGTGCGGATCGGCGATCTCGTCGGCGGTCACGATCCAGGGGCCGATGGGGCCGTGCGTGTTGAAGCTCTTGCCCAGCGTCATGGTGGGCGAGCGCATTTGCCAGTCGCGCACCGACACGTCGTTGACCACCAGGTAGCCGGCCACCACCGACGGCGCGTCCTGCACCGACACATGGCGGCAGCGCTTGCCGATCACCACGCCCAGCTCGGCCTCGTAATCGAGGTGATCGGACGCCTTGGGCAGGTGCACCGGATCGAAGGGGCCGTTCACGCACGAGACCTGTTTGTTGAACCAGACCTGGCTGTCGGGCACCTTGATGCCGGCGTCAATGGCCTCTTGCACATGCTTTTTGTAGTTCATGCCAATGGCCAGGAATTTGGACGGATTGGGCACCGGCGCCTCCAGCCGCACATCGGCCAGCGGGATGCAGACCGAGCGCTCGGCCTGCAGGGCCTGGGCGCGCTCCATGGCGGGCACGCCCGCTTGCAGGAATTCGCGCATGCTGCGCGGCAGGCTGGGGTCGGTGGCGGGCAGGTCGATCACCTGTTGGCCGACGACCTTGCCAATCGAGATGCGGCCTTGGTGTTGAAAAGTCACGAGTTTCATGGGGCTTGTTCGCTTGAGGAAAAAAAGAAAAGGGAAAGAAAAGAGAGGGCACGCTCAGTGGCCCGAGCGCGCGGTGCGCCCGGCCCGCAGGCGCGCAAAGAGCTGCACCAGACCGCCGGGCGAGAGGCGGATCGTGGCCACCAGGATGACGGCGGTCACCAACAGGTTCCAGACCGCCAGCTCATCGAGCAGCTGTTGCAGCGAGAACAGCAGCAAGGCCCCCAGCACCGGCCCCCACAGGCTGCCCAGACCGCCAATGACGCACATCATGATCATCTGGATGGTCCAGTTCATGCTGAAGGCCGACATGGGTTCGACCATCTGTTTCTGCAGCGCCACCAGCACGCCAAAGCCGCCGGCCATCGCGCCCGACAGCGCCATCGCCGCGCACTTGAGCAGCAGGGGGTTGACGCCGCATTCGGCGGCGGCCTGCTCATCGTCGCGGATGGCCATCAGCGACAGCCCGAAGGGGCTGCGCAGGATGCGGTCGGTGATCCACAGCGTCAGGCACAGCCCGCCGCCCGCGGCCCAGAACAGGCGCCGGTCGTCAAGCGGCAGATCGCCCGGCAGGGTGATGCCGGCGGTGGCGCCCAGCGAGGGCATGGTCACCACCAGGGCCATGGCGGCCAGGGCCAGGCCCATGGTGGCCACCGAGAAATACGCCGCCCGCATGCGCAGGAAGGCGGCCGCGCTCAGCCCGGCCAGCACGGCGCAGGCCAGCAGCGCCAGCAGCACCACCGACCACAACGGCCAGTCGGTCATGGTGGTGCCCACGGCCAGCACATACGCGCCCACGCCCAGGTACAGCGCATGGCCCAGGGCGAACTGCCCGGTGATGCCGCCCACCAGGTTCCAGGACAGCGCCATGCCCGCTGCCACGAACAGGCCAAAGCCCAGCACCAGGCCGTAGTCGGGCAGCACCGAGGGCAGGCCGATCACCAGCAGGGCCAGCGCGGCCAGCGGCCACACAGAGGATTTGGCGTTCATCGCAGAGCCTTTCCAAACAGCCCGGCAGGGCGCAACACCAGAATCAGCACCAGCAAGGCGAACATGATCACATCGCGGTATTCGGGGCCCACCCAGGCGGCGCCCAGCTCTTCGACCAGGCCCAGCAGCACGGCGGCGGCCAGGGTGCCCCAGACCGATCCCATGCCGCCAATGACCACCACCGCCACCGCGCGCAAGAGCCACAGCAGGCCGCTGGCCGGGTCCACGCTAAAGCCCAGGCCCACCACGCTGGCGCCGGCGGCGGTCAGCATGGCGCCCAGCGCAAAGCACAGGGCAAACACATGGCGCACATCCACGCCCAGCGATTGCGCGGCCATCGGGTCTTCGGCCGCGGCGCGCAGGGCGCGGCCAAAGGTGGTGCGCGTGAGCACCAGGTGCGTGAGCGCGGTCAGTGCCACCCCCAGGCCCAGGGCCAGCAAGGACACCAGGCGCATCGGGTGGCCCCACAAGGTGGTCCCCGACGCGCCGTAGTCCGAGGCAATCGTCACCGCCGCCGGGCCAAAGCCCGCCTGGAACAGGGCTTGCGCGGCAATCGAAATGCCAAAGGTGGCCACCAGCGGCGCCTCGCCACCGGCGCTCATCAGGTCCTGCAGCAGGGTGCGCTGCAGGCCGTAGGCGATCAGGCCAATCAGGGGCAGCACCAGCAAGGTGGCCATCAGGGGGTCCACCGCAAAGCGGGTCCCCACCCAGAGCATCAGGTAGACCGAGCCCACCAGAAACTCCCCCTGCGCCAGATTGAGCAGGCGCATGACCCCCGCCACCAGCGACAAGCCCAGGGCCACGGTGGCATACAGGCCCCCGGTGGCCAGTGCGTCAAGCAACAGTGCGATCATGCCGACTCACATCACAGGCCGGGGGCAATGACCGGCGCGTCCTTGGGAACGATGCGCTTGGCTTCGCCGTTTTGCCACTGGATCATCAGCGACGGCACCGGGGCGGCATGGCCCAGCGTGAACTTCACCGGGCCAATTGCAAACTGACCGTCGGTCTTGCCGATGGCGTCGTTGATGGCCTTGGCATCGGTGCTGCCCGCGCGCTGGATGGCGTCGGTCAGGACCTGCACCGCGGTGTAGGCCATCACCGCGCCGGTGAGCTGCTTGCCCTTCCACTTTTCGCCCAGGGCGCGCGTGACCTCGGCCGCGCCGGGACCGCCCATGCCACGCACCCACACATCGGCGGTCATCGTGCCGTCGGCGATGGGCCCCAGCGCGTCAACCCAGAACTGGCCCGAGCCGCACTTCTCGCAGGTGACCATCTTGGGCTTGTAGCCCAGCGCCTTCATCTGCTTCCACAGCGCGATCGCGTCGGGCGGGATCATCTGGCCCAGCACAATGTCGGCGCCCGCGTTGCGCGCCCCGTTGACGTGCGAGGCCCAGTTGGTGGTGCCCATCGGCACCTTGGCGGTGTAGGCAATCTCGTAGCCGGCGGCCTTGGCCTGCGCGGCCCAGTTCTTGCCCCAGATCTCGCCGTCGTCGTCGCTGTTGAGGAACAGCGCCACCTTTTTGTTGGTGCTGATCATGTCGGCGGCCTTCCAGGACATGGTGGTCGCTTCGGGCTCGTGCGCGTAGACGTTCCAGGCGTAGTTCCAGCCGCCCTTGCGCGCGTTTTGCCAGGCGTCAATCGGCACCAGCGACATCACCAGCGGGATGCGCGACTGATCGGCCACCACCGACAGCGGCACGTTGAACATGGGCGTCACCGCGCCCAGCATGGCCACCACCTTCTCGCTTTGCACCAGCTTGCGGCCTTGCGCCGCGACCTGGTTGGGGTCGCCCTGGTTGTCCAGCACCACCAGCTTGATCTTGCGCTGGGTGTTGCCCACGCGCACACCGCCGCGTGCGTTGATGTCTTGCACCGCCAGCTGGTAGCCGTCGCGGATCGTCTCGCCGTAGGGTGCAAAGGGGCCCGCAAAGGGCAGGCTGGTGCCGATCACCAGCTCTTGCGCTTGGCTGCTCAGGGCGCCCAGCGCCAGCACGGTGGCGGCGGCGAGGGTGCGCGGGTTCAGGGGTTGTGGGTTCATGCCTGGTCTCCTTGGATGGCGTGGTGGGGGGGAAAGGGGTTCAGTGGTCGCTGCCGAAATACGCCTGGCGCAGGCGGTCGTTGGCCAGCAGGCCTTGCGGGGGGCCTTCGTAGGACACCGCACCGCGCTCGAGCACGTACACCCGGTCGGCCACCCGAAGGCAGCGGTGGGTGTTTTGCTCGACCAGCAAAATGCTGATGCCCATGTCGCGGATCTGCGCCAGCGACTGGTAAATCGTCTCGATCACCAGGGGGGCCAGGCCCAGCGACAGCTCATCGAGCAGCAGCACGCGCGGCGACGCCATCAAGGCGCGGCCAATGGCCACCATCTGCTGCTGGCCGCCGCTCAGGGCGCCGGCCAAGGTGTCTGCGCGCTCGCGCAGCAGCGGGAACAGCGCCTGCACCTGCGCCAGCCGTTGCTGCGCTTGCGCCGCGTCGGTGCCGGCAAAGGCGGCGCCCAGCATCAGGTTGTCGTGGATCGTCAGCCCGGTAAAAAGCCGCCGACCCTCGTGGCAAATGGCCAGGCCCTGGCGGGCGCGCCGGTGCGCGGCCACCTGGCTGATGTCCTGGCCCAGCAATTGCACCGTGCCCTGCTGCGCGGGCACCAGCCCCGCAATGGCGCGGCACAGCGTGGTCTTGCCGGCGCCGTTGGCGCCAATCAGGCCCAGCACCTCGCCTTGGCGCAGGCGCAGGTTCACGCCATTGAGCGCGTGCAGGCCGCCGTAGTTGACGTGCAGATCGTGCACCGCCAGCACCACGTCCTCGCCCACCGGCGTGCGCTCGGCGCTGGGCTCGGTCGCCTGCGTGGCGGCCTCGTCGCCAAAGTAGACGCTGATCACCTGCGGGTCCTGCATCACCTGCGCGGGCGTGCCCTGCGCAATCAGTCGGCCCCAGTCCAGCGCAATCGCGTGGCTGGCCAGGCGGGCAATCACACCCTGCACATGCTCGACGATCACGATCGCCAGGCCGCGCGCCTGGATGCGCTCGATCAGCTCGGCCATGGCCTCCACTTCGGCCGCCAGCAGGCCACCGGCCACCTCGTCGAGCAGCAGCAGGCGTGGCGCGACCGACAGCGCGCGCGCCACCTCCAGCCGCTTGAGATCGAGCAGGCCCAGCTGACTGGCGCGCACATGCTGGCGTGCCAGCAGCCCGCAATCGTCCAGGGCCGAGGTCACCAGGGCTTCGCGCTGCGCGCGGTCATGGATGACCGCATTGGCCGCCACCAGCAGGTTCTCGCGCACCGTGAGGCCACGAAAGGGCCGCGGCACCTGGCGCGCGCGCGCAATGCCCAGGTGGGCGAAGGCGTGGTTGGGCCGGCCGTCGATGCGCTCGCCCTGCCAGCGCAGCTCGCCCTGGGTGGGGGCCAGGCTGCCCGAGAGCAAGCCCAGCAAGGTGGATTTGCCCGAGCCATTGGGGCCAATGACCCCGAGCGTCTGCCCCGGGTTCAGGCAGAAGCTGACCTCTTGCAAGGCCTTGACCCCACCGTAGTGTTTGGTCAGGCCCCGCACCTCCAGCAAGGGCGAAGTGGATGCCGTCATGACGCCGCGATCACGCTTCCGAATTGGCAAAGAAGATCGGGTCGAGCGGCGGGCCCCACAGGTAGAACGAATCCTCTGGCGGATGGTCCAGCCCCTGCCAGTCCACCTGCGCGGGGATGTAGTCGATCGTGGCCGAGAACTCGCACCAGCTGCCCCACGGGTCCTGCGCGTAGTAGAAGTAGTTCGAGCCCAGCACATGCCGCCCCACGCCCCAGCCGGTGGTGTAGCCGGCTGCCTGCATGCGGCTCATGCCATTGCCCACGTCCTCGATGGTGGGCACGTCCCAGCTCAGGTGGTGCAAGGCCACGCCCTCGCCCATGGCAAAGGCCACCAGGTGGTGATCGCTGCCGTGCGGGCCGTGCAAAAAGGCCACACCGTCGCCCGAGCGGTCCGACAGCCGCAGCCCCAGCACGCGGGTGTAGAAGTCCAGCTGACGCGGCACCGACGGGGTCATGCGGGCCATGTGCGACAGGCGTTGCGGCAGCACCGGGTTGGCCTTGCTGCGGTACGGTGCGCAGCGCACGCCGTCCACCGGCAGCGGGGCCTGGCGATGCGCGGCCGCATCGATGGTGGTCTTGGGGCCTGGGCGCACCTGCACATGCACCCCATCGGGGTCGCGCATCCACAGGCCGCTTGGGTCGGCCCCCGCTGGCGCTGGCACCAGGGCCACGCCTTCGGCCTTGAAGTGGGCGGCCAGGCGGTCCAGGTCGTCGGCAAAGCAATGGAAGGTCAGGCGGTCAAAGCGCTTCTTGGGGCCTTGCGACAGGCGGCCCCACACATGGTCGTCGCCGTGCGCCCGCAAAACCAGCCCGTCGCCCTCGCGGCTGACGCGCAGGCCAAAGGCTTCGTAAAAGCGCTGCGCATCGTCCAGCGACGGCACCGTCATGTGGAACTCGCCGATCGAGTGCACGCCCAGGCGGTCCAGGCGACGCGCACGCGCCGGGGCCGCCCCGTCCAGGCGCAGGGCCTGGCGCCAGCCATCGAGCAGCGCATTGAGGGCCTGCGCATCGCTGGCGCCGCCGTAGACATAAAAGTCCGGGCGCATCAGCACCGCCTGGCACGACAGCTGCGCCAGCCACTGCGTGTAAGCGCCTTGCACATCGCCCAAGCCGCCTTCGCCCAGGTGCACCAGCACCGCGCCTTGCGCTTGCAGGGCGGCGCGGTTGGCCGGGCTGATCGCCGCCAGCGTTTGCGCGTCCTGGGCCAGCAGCACAAATTGCTGGCCAAACAGGTCGTCAAACAGGCCCTCGCGGCCGTTGGCGCGCACGCGGGCTTGCAGGCCCAGCAGGCCCGAGCCCGGGGCATCGTCCTGGTACAGGCCCGCGCCCAGGCGCGGCTGCGGTGGTGGCGGCGGGGCGTAGTCGGGCTGTTGCTGCGCGGCCAGCATGTCGCGGTCGCGGTGGGCCGCGATCTCGGGGTCGGTGATGCAGATCACCTTGCCCAGCTCGATCGAGAAGCCAATCATCTGCTGCACATGCGCGCTGCGCTCGGGGCCGTAGCTCTCGAGCACCTGCGCGTCCAGCCGGCCGCTGAGCACCGCGTCCAGGCGCCAGGCCAGGGCCATGCTGTCGCGCATGCCGCTGCACATGCCCTGGCCGGCAAACGGCGGCATCAGGTGGGCGGCGTCGCCGGCCAGCAGCACGCGGCCTTGCTTCCAGCTGTGCGCCCACTGACCACGGAAGGTGTAGACCGCGTGGCGCTCCATCTCGGCATTGGCCGGGGTCACGTCCCAGGTGGCCAGCAGGTCCCAGGCGGTCTTGGCCTGGTTCATCTGCTCGCGCGTTTCGCCCGGCAGCAGCATGAATTCCCAGCGGCGGCGGCCCGGGCCGCCCGGCACCAGCGTGGTCGGGCGTGCGGGGTCGCACAGCTGCCAGGTCTTGGGCGTCCATTCGCGCGCCACCGTGGGCTTGATGTCCACGACCAGCCAGTCGAACTCAAAGCCCAGGTCCTGCATCTCGATGCCCAGGCTGCGGCGCACAAACGAGTTGGCCCCGTCGGCGCCCACCACCCAGCGCGCGGCCAGGGTGCGGCGCTCGCCAGTGGCCTGCCAATGGCCCTCGCGCACCTCGCCGCGCTCGATGGCCAGCTCGGCCGACGCGGCGTGCTGCGTCAAGGCGGTGGCGCTCCAGCCCTGGAAGAAGGTCACGTTGGGCAGGCGCTTGGCGTGCGTGTCGAGCACGCGCTCCAGATCGGGCTGGGCAAACATGTTCGAGATCGGCCAGCCGCTCGGGCCCATGCCGCGCCAGTCCAGCTCGAGCAGCAGCTCGCGCTTGGCGTTGCGCCACTGGTAGGTGTCGATGGTCTCGGCAATGGCGTTGACATCGTCGACCACCCCGGCGGCCTGCAGGATGCGGCCGATCTCGTGGTCAAAGTGCACCGCGCGCGGCAGCGGGTACAGATTGGGCCAGCGGTCCACAACCGCCACCCGATAGCCCTTGCGCGCCATCAGAAGGGCCAGGGTCTGGCCGGTGGGACCGTAGCCCACGATGGCCAGGTCAAACAGGGCTTGTTCACTCATTGCACGTCTCCAGGTTTGCCCCCGAAGCTGATCTAATGTCGGGAAGCGTGACGAGCGTGATTGTTTTTAAATTGGACATTTGTGTCAATATGACACATGTGTTCAATTTGTAGGGGTTTACCAGTATGGCCACATCCAAAAAGCCGGGCGGCGCCGTGCGCGCCAGCGCCCGAAAAGCGGTTCAGCCGCCCGAGGACCACCGGGTTCGGACGGGGGCGTTGCGGCGCGAGCAGACCCGGCGCAAGCTGCTGGCGGCGGCCATGCAGGTCTTTGCCACCAAGGGCACCGATGCCCCGCTGATCGACGATTTCATTGCCGCGGCCGGGGTGGCGCGCGGCACCTTCTACAACTACTTCAACACCACGCAGGAGCTGCTGGACGCCGTCACCTCGGAGTTGAGCGACGCCATCCTGGCCGAGATCGACAAGGTGGTGCTGCAGATCCCCGACCCGCTGCATCGCCTGGCCATGGGCTGCCTGCTGTACATGCACATTGGCGTTGACCTGCCCAACTGGGGCGGCTTTGTGCTGCGCACGGGTTTTCGCAACCAGGCGGTGGGCAAGCTGGTGGACGTTTACATGCCGCGCGACATGGAGCTGGCGCGCGAGCGCGGGCAGCTGCAATACCCCTCGGTCCAGGCCGCGCGCGACCTGGTGTTCAGCGCCGTGAGCCAGGCCACCGTCAGCGTCATCAGCGGCCGCGCCCCGCGCGCCCACCTGCGCCAGGTGCTGGCCCTGGCCTTGCATGGCATTGGCGTGCCCAAAACCCAGGCCCACCAGCTGACCCAGCAAGCCCTGCCCCAGCTCACCCTGCCGGCGCTGGCCCTGGATTTGGGCGGTCGCCAGGACCCGGCGGGATGATCATGGGCAATCAGCCCGGCACCGCTTGATCGATGGCTGGCCCAAGTGGCCAGACAGGGCGACTTGGCATCGCACAGGGCCAGGGTGGTGCTTGACGCTGGTTTGAAAAAGTCTTAAAAATCGTAGCATGGCTACGACCGATCGTAAAAAGCTAAATGCGCTGTACACCCTTAGCGCGCCAGGTGCTCCTTTGACGACAAAGGATCTTGTCGCATTGGGCATCTCTGCGGATTTGGCGGTTTACTACGTGCGGGCAGGCTGGCTCAAACGCCTGGCCCCCGGTGTTTTTCTGCGGGCAAACGATCGTCTCGATTTGCACCCGAGTCTGGCTTGGTTGCAGCGGCAGATGGTGGGGTTGCATGTGGGGGGGAAGACAGCGCTGGACTGGTTTGGCGTGCGTCATTACCTCTCGCAAGCGCCGCTGTTGCAGTTGTATGGGGCAAGCTCGGCAAAATTGCCGCCCTGGTTCACGGAGGCATTTCCTGCCAGCTACCACCGCAAACGCCTCTTTGCCGAGGCGGCTCAAGCACCGATGCATGTGGGCCCGCACGAGGGCCGTGCGGGAGCCCCCTTGGTGTCGGCACCCGAGCGGGCCCTGCTGGAAATGCTGAGCGAAGTGGGCGTCCGCCAGCCCTTGCAAGAAGCCAGGGAGTTGATCGACAGCACCTTCAACTTGCGTGCCGGTGTGTTGCAAGAGCTGTTGCAACACTGCCAAAGCGTGAAGACCGTTCGCCTGTGTCTTCAATTGGGCAAAGAAGCCCAAATGCCCTGGATCGGTCGACTCGACGTCAGTGCGTTGCCCACTGGCAGCCAAGGGCGATGGGTGGCGCGCACGCCCGAAGGCTTGCTGGTGCTGCAGGCATGAACCCGACCTACCTCCACACCGCACGGCTGCTCACGCAAGTGGCGCCATCTGTGTTTGCAGACGGTATCTTTGCGCTCAAAGGCGGCACAGCCATCAATTTGTTTTTGCGCGACATGCCCCGTCTCTCGGTGGATTTGGACGTGGTCTTTCCTGATCATCGCGTGCCGAGGAACGTGGCTCTGGCACAAATTCAACAAGCCATGGGTCAAGCGGCTGAGCGCCTGCGTGCACGAGGGTTTCAAACCCACAGCGTGCCGACGGGCGATGTAGAGGCTCGTCTGTGGGTGCGCCGTGAATCGCTTCAAGTCAAGGTTGAGGTCAACATCGTCATGCGCGGTACCGTGGCGCCAGTCCGGCGTGTGGGCTTGTCATCTCGGGCGCGCGATATCCTGCAAGCCGATTTGAGTGTGCCCATGGTTGCGCCGGAAGATGTGTACGGCGGCAAACTGGTCGCAGCCATGGACCGGCAACATCCCCGGGACCTGTTCGATGTGATGCAACTTTTTGATCATGAAGGCATCACCGACGCGATTCGAAAAGCCTTTGTGGTTTATCTGGCGTGCAGCAACCGGCCCGTCCATGAGGTGCTGTTCCCAAGCATGCGTGATGTCGGACACAGTTATGCGCACAACTTCCAGGGCATGACGGCCCATCCTGTGGCGTTGGATCAGTTGCTTGCCGCGCGCGAACGAATGGCCCATGAGCTTCAAACCGGTTTGAGCTGGGCCGAAAGAACGTTCTTGGTGTCGCTGGTTTCAGGCGACCCCCATTGGGACGTGATGGGCATTCCCCATCTTGCGCATCTGCCTGGTGTTCAATGGAAGCTGCGGCACTTGCAGATCCTGCGCCACGCCAATCCCCGCAAGTTTGTCGAGCAGGCACAGCTGCTCGCAGACCGATTGGGCGTTGTCCTCTGAATGCCCGACGGCCCTGTCACCGCGTCTTGAACTCAGGGCAGCGCTGGCGCAGGCAGGACCTGGGCACGGCAATCGCCAAAGCCGATGCGGGCAAAGCCCTGGCCTTGGGCCCAGGCGCTCAGGGCGATCTCATCGCCGTCTTCGGCCCAGCAGCGTTGCGCATCGCCCACCGCAAAGGGCTCGGTGCCGACGCGGCTGAGCTCGCGGAAGGAGCCGAACATGTGGTGCACCGGGCCCGAGATGGTGCCCGTGCCCAGCAAGTCCCCCGGCACCAGGTTGCAGCCGTTCGAGGCGTGGTGGCACAGCATTTGCGCGGGCGTCCAGTACAGGTACTCGGCGCTGGTGCTCACCACCCGTTGCAGCGGCACGCCCTGCGCACGCTGCTGCGCGGTGCGCATGTCCACTGCCAGCTGCAAGGCCAGGCCGCCCTGTTGCTGGTCCTGTGGGCACAGCAGATAGGGCAAGGGCTGGTCTTGCGGCGCGCGCGCATGGGCCGCGTCACGAAACGGCGCCAATGCCTCGGGGCTGATGACCCAGGTGGAGATGGTGGTGGCAAAGTTCTTGCCAAGAAAAGGCCCCAGCCGGTCCATCTCCCAGGCCATGACGTCGCGCGATGACCAGTCGTTGAGCAGGCAATAACCGGCAATGTGATCGGCCGCGTCCTCGATCGCAATGGGCGTGCCCAAGGGATTGCCCCGGGCCACCCACACCCCCAGCTCCAGCTCGATGTCCAGCCGCTGCACCGGCCCGAACACCGGCGTCTCCTGGCCCGGCGGCAAGGTCTGCCCCAGCGGGCGGCGCACCGGCGTGCCCGAGGGCCGCACCGACGAGGCGCGGGCATGGTAGGCAATGGGCACATGGTGGTAGTTGCGCGGCAAGCTGCCGCCGCCGTCGCCGCGCATCTGCCGCCCATTGCGGGTGTGGTGAATGCCGGCATTGAAGTCGGTGAAGTTGCCGATCTGCGCGGGCAGCTGCATCGTGCATTGGGCTTGCGCATGCAAGAGCTCGGCTTGTCGCGCGCGCGCCTGCTCGGCGCCCCGGCCGCCCACGCGCAGCAGCTCAAAAACGCCCCGGCGCAGCGCCAGCCGCGCGGCGGCCGACAGGGAAATGGGCGTTTGCAGCGCCTGCTCGGCAGCGCGCAGCGCCTGGCCCTCAAGCAGGCCCAGGCCCACCACCGCCTGCAGATCCAGCGTCTGGTCGCCAATGGCCATGCCCGTGCGGGGCAGGCCGTCGTTCAGCGCAAACCGCCCCAGGGGCAGGTTCTGCACCGGAAAGTCCGGGTGCCCATGCGCGCTGTCCACCCAGCTGGTGGCGGCGGGGTCATGGGTTTCATCGATCGGGGGGAGGGAGGGGTTCATCAATCACCAGTGGGTCGGCCGCACAAACATCCGCCACATCCTAGGGCGCGGGGGCGGTCGGGGTAAATCGTTTGTACCGATTGAATCGATCACCCGCTGCGATGCGGGCGGCCCTTCAATCGGTCTGGACAATCCCTGGCATCCATCGAATCGATTCGTGCGGATGGCCCAGGCCGCATAGGATCGTCGCCATGGGGCATTGCCCGGACGGAGACCTTTCATGAGACGCATCGCGCACCGCATCGCTGTCACCTTGGCCCTGGCCCTGTCCGCGCTGACCGCCAGCGCCCAGGCCTACCCCGAGCGGCAGGTGCGGCTGATCGTGCCCTTTCTGGCCGGCAGCACGCTCGACAAGCTGGCGCGCCAGGTGGCCGAGCGCATGGGCGAGCAACTCAAGGGCACGGTGGTGGTCGAGAACATCACCGGCGCAGGCGGCGTGGTGGGCGTGCAGGCGGTGCTCAATGCCCCGCGCGACGGCCACACCTTGCTGATGGGCACGATGGGGGTGTTGGCGATCAACCCGCACATCTACCAGCAACTGCCCTACGACCCGCTCAAGGACTTGGTGGCCGTGGGCGGTGTGACGCGCACCACCAATGCGGTGGCCGTGCGCCCGGGTCTGCCGGTGCGCAACATGGCCGAGCTGGTGGCGCGGGCCAAGGCCAACCCCGGCAAGCTCAGCTACGGCTCGGCGGGCCTGGGCACCTCCAGCCACCTGGCCGGGGCCATGCTGGCGTCGCTGGCCGGCATCGAGCTCACGCATGTGCCCTACCGAGGCTCGGCGGCCGCGCAAGTGGACCTGCTGGGCGACCGCATCGACATCCTCATCGATGCGGCCGGCAACTACACCTCGCTCAGCGCCGCGGGCAAGCTTCGGGTGCTGGCCTCGACCAGCCGCTCGCGCTTTCCCAAAATGCCCGACTGGCCCTCGGTGCACGACGCCGGTGTGCCCGGTTATGAGCTGACCGTCTGGAACGCCATCATGGCGCCGGCCGGCACCCCGCCCGCCCGGCTGGAGGCCTTGCGCAAGGCCTTGCAGGCGGTCACCAGCACCGCCGCGTTCTCGGCCTCGATTGCGCCCGACGAGCCGCTGCAGATGTCGGTCGACGAGCTCGACCGCTATGTGCGCACCGAGCATGCGCGCTGGGCACGCATCGTCAAGGACAGCGGCGCCGCAGGCTCGCAGTAAACCCCAGCGGCCAATCGGCCGCAGCGCTCAAGCGCTGGCCTGGCCGCCGCGTGCGCGCGCGGCCGCCTGCACCGGGTCAATGCCCAGCAGGCGCGCCGCATTCAGGCCCAGGATCTGGTGCGTGGACGCGTCGTCCAGGCCCGCGCGGTGCACAAAGTCAACCAGCGCGGTTTCCTCCATGTCGTAGGGAAAGTCGGTGCCCGCCAGCAACTGCGAGGCGCCAAACCTGCGCACCAGTTCGGCCAGCTGCGCGGGGTCAAAGACCACGGTGTCGAAATAGGTGCGGCGCAGGTAGTGGCTGGGCGGGTGCTGGCACAGCTGGCAGTCGGCACGGGCGTGGTGCGCATGGTCAAAGCGCCCCGAGTAGGCCGGCATCAGGCCGCCCCCGTGGGCCACCATCAGCTTGAGCCCCGGAAAGCGATCGAGCGTGCCGCTGAAGATCAGGTGCGAGAGCGCCACCGTGCTGTCCAGCGGATTGCCGATCACATTGTTGAGGTGGTAGGCCGACAGCCGCTCGCCACCAGTAAAGCCCGAGGGGTGGATGAACACCACCACGCCCAGCGCTTCGGCGGCGGCAAAGAAGGGCCGAAATTGCGGGTCCGACAGCTCCTGCCCGTTGACGTTGGACGAGATCTCCACCCCGCGCATGCCCAGCTCGCGCACGCAGTGCTGCAACTCGTCGACGGCCGCGCGGGGCGACTGCATGGGCACCGTGCCAAAGGCGCGCAAGCGATCGGGGTGCTGGGCCACCACTTCGGCCAGATGCTGGTTCACCAGGCGCGCCATCTCGCGGCCCAGCGCCTCCTCGGCCCAGTAGGCGTAGTGGTTGGGCGCGGGGGAGATGACCTGCAGGTCGATGCCACCCGCGTCCATTTGCGCCAGGCGCTGCGTCACGCCGGTGATGCGGTCGCGGATGCGGGTCAGCATCTCGGTGCTGACCTGGCGCGAGGCAGGCGAGGAAAAGCGCTGCGTGGGCTCGGGCACGCTGGGCCGGAAGGGCCGCAGCATCTCCTCGGCCTGCGGCACCAGCATGTGGCAATGCATGTCCACCACCAGCGAGCCGCGCGCACGCGGCGGCGACGTGGGGGCCAGGCCCGAGGAGGTGATGCCGCAGGTAAAGAGTTCAGCGCTCATGCAGGTGCCCGATGGGTTGACAACAAGAGGACGCCCAAGCCCCAAGGCGGCGTCCTGCGCGCGCGCCCGGCGCCTGTCCGGGCGTGCCGCGCATGGGCCCCATGCTAGGTCGGCGCGCGCCCGCCAGACAATCGTTTTGCACGATGCCTGGCATTGGCCGCGGCAATGGCCCTGCGCTTCAGGCGCTGGCCGGGGGGTGGCTCAGGGCCGGTGGCGGGCCAAACAGCTGCAGAGCGGTGTCCTGGAACAACCAGCGCAGCCACTGGTTGCCCGCGTCGTCCTCGCGGAACGAGGGCCACTGCAGCACCGCCACCAGCGGCGGTATTGGCGCCGGGTGCGGCAGGATCCGAATGGGCAGCGACTGCGCGCTCATCTCGGCCAGGCGCCGCTGCATGGGGGCGATCAGCTGTGTGCCCACAATCAGCCGGGGCAGCGCGTCAAACGTGGGCACCCGCAGCGTCACCTTGCGCCGATAGCCTTTGGCATTGAGCCAGGTCTCTTCGAGGGTGTACGAATGGTCGCGGGGCATGAGCCGCACCGCGTGGCCGCAGTCCAGAAAATCCGCCAGCGTGAGCTGGTCGACGATGCGCGTGTTGCCTTGCCAGGCCACGCACACATACTCGTCTTCAAACAAGGGGGCCATGGGGTGGCTGGGCAAGGCCAGGCCGCCAATGGTCAGGGCCATGTCGATCTGACCGGTCAGCATGCGCTGTTCATGGTCGCGGCTGCGCAGCTGGATGTTGAGCGTGACCCCGGGCGCCAGCGCGGCCAGGCGCGCCGTCGCCTGCGGCATGAACACCGCCAGCAGGTATTCGGAGGTGACCACGGTGAACTCGCGGTCCGATTGCAGGGGGTCAAAAAACGGCCGGCTGCCAATCACATGGCCGATGTTGGCCAGCAGCTGGGCCACCTGGGGGGCCAGCTTGGCGCCAAAGGGCGTGAGCACCATCGAGCGGCCCACCCGCGTGATCAGGTCGTCCTGAAAGTGCTCGCGCAAGCGCGTCAAGGCCCCGCTCATGGCGGGTTGGCTCAGAAAAATCCGGTTGGCGGCCCGGGTGACGCTTTGCTCGGTCAGCAGCACATTGAGGGCCACCAGCAAATTCAGATCCAGTTTTTGCAGGTTCATGAGGGGAGCTGCACGCAGGCGTGCGGCCAGTGGGGCCGGGGGTCGACACCGGTCGCAAGACAAGAAGGGAGCATGAAGGCCTTGGCAGACGGGGCGTCGCGCTCAAAAAATGATATCAGCAGAACCCAGCCCTGGCCACCTGCGGGCCGGGCGCCGGCTTTAGCAGCCCGGGGTCTGCGGCAGGCCTGCCAGAAATTGGTCCAGCCCCTCGATGAAGGCCTGGGGCGCCTCCAGGGTGGGCAGGTGGGCGCAGGGCAGCACCGTGTGGCGGGCGTTGGCAATGCCCTGCACCAGCGCCTCTTGCAGGGCCAGCGGCGCGGCCTGGTCCAGCGCCCCCGAGACCACCCAGGTGGGGGCCGTGATCCGGGCCAGGCCAGCGCGCATGTCGGCCTGGGCCAGCGCCTCGCAGCAGGCCGCATAGCCTGTGGGCGAGCAGTGCAACAAGCGCTCGCGCAGCCGCGCGCTGGCGGCCGGCTCGCGGGCCATGAAATCGGCCGAGAGGTAGCGCGGCAGCACCTCGTCGATCACCGCCGCCATGCCCTCGGCCCGCACCCGCGCGGCGCGCCGCACAAAGGTGTCTTGCGAGGCCGGCGGGTAGTGCGCCGTGGTGTTGGCCAGCACCAGCGCGCGCACCCGATCCGGATGCCCCATCGCCAGGCCTTGCGCCACCAGGCCGCCCATCGACAGGCCCACCATCACCACCGGCCCGCAATCCCACTCCGCAATCACCCGGGCCGCGTCGGCCACCAGCGCGGCCATGTCGACCTGCGGCCCCATCTGCGATGCGCCATGGCCTTGCACGTCGTAGCGCAGCACCGGGTGGCCCCGCCCGGCCAGGTGCCGGGCCACCGCGGTCCACATGCGGTGGTCCAGGCCCAGGGCATGGACCAGCACCACCGGGATGCCTGTGGAGGGGCCTTGCAGCACCACCTGCGTCTGCGGCTGGCTGAAGGTCTGAAACGATTTTTCGCGCCACGGGTCCAGGGGCTGGGGCGCGGGCGCGCGCCCATGCGCGGCCAGCGATTGCGCGGCGATCCGAAAGCCGCTGTTGGCCGCCGGCACGCCGCAATACAGCGCGGCCATGTGCAGCATGTCCTGCAAGGTCGACTCGGCCATGCCGGCCTTGACGGCCGCATGCACATGCATCTCGAACTCCTCCATGCGCCCCAGCGCCAGCGTGGCGGTCATGGCCAGCAGGCGCCGCGTCTGGGTGTCCAGGCCCTCGCGGCCCCACACCCCCTGCCAGGCGGTTTCGGTGATGAAGGCCTGCCAGGGCGCGGTGAAGTCGGTGGCGTTGGCGGTGGCGCGGTCCACCCATTCCTGGCCCAAGACCGCGCGGCGTTGGCGCAGTCCGCGGTCGATGTCGTCTTCTCTCATGGGGCCTCCGTGCTCAGCGGCCTGGGCCCAGGCTCTCGTACACGCGCTGGATGTCTTGCAGCAAGCGGTGCTCGGTATCGAACCACTGGCGGAAGCTGCCAACCTCAATGCGGGCAAAGGCCTGCTCGGGCGTCAGGCCCTGGGCAAAGGCCTGCTCGCTGCCCGTCTGGATCAGCTGCAGGTAGCGCAGCATCTCGGCCAAGGCCGCGCGGTCGGCCACCGGCCCGTGGCCCGGCACGATCACCTGGGCATCGAGTTCCAGCATGCCCGCCACGGCTGCCATCCAGCCCTTGACGTTGCCCTGGAATGCGGCCGGGCAGACCTGGTTGAAAAACAGATCGCCGGTGAACAGCACCCCATCGCCCGGCAGGTAAACCGCCGCATCGCCGTCGGTGTGGGCCAGGCCCGGGTGGAACACCACCAGCTCGCGCTCGCCCAGGTGGATGCTCACCCGCGTCTCGAAGGTGATGTCGGGCACCACCACCGGGATCTCGTCCAGGTCTGGCGCCAGCAGCGGGCGCATGTTGCGCCAGCGCTGCACCATGGTGTCGCGCCCGGCCAGGATGTGCGCGCGGCATTGGCGGTGGCAGATCACCCGCGCCGGCATGAAGCGGTGCGTGCCCAGCACATGGTCGACATGGTGGTGGGTGATGATCACCAGCCCCACCGGCCGATCGGTCACGCTGCGGATCGCGTCAATGAACCCGTCGTGCATGGAGTTGGTGCCCAGCGTGTCGATCACCACCACGTACTCGGGCCCGACCACAAAGCCCGCGTTGCTGAAGCCGGCGTTGCCGTAGGGACCGTTGCCCTGCACATAGGCATACACATCCTCGGCCACCCGGTGCAAGCCAATGGGCCAGTCGGTGAAGTCACGGTCAAATCTCATGGGTGTCTCGTTTCAGAAGCGTTCGTGCACACCGGCTGGGCCCAGCCTCATGCGGGTTTCATCAATTCATCGGCCATCTCGCGCAGCAAGCCCATCGGGTCGCTGCCCGGCTCGGGGCGCAGCTGCCACTGCCCCAGCTGCACCGAGGCCTGCAAGACCCGTCGGCAGCGCTCAAAGCGCCGCAGCGCGTAGCGCGAGAGCGCATCCGGCACGCCCGCCCCCTCGCGCAGGCAGTCCACCAGCACCACCGCATCCTCCATGGCCATGGACGCGCCTTGCGCCATGTGCGGCGTCATGGCGTGGGCCGCGTCGCCCATCAGCACCACGCGGCCGCGGTGCCAGGGGGCGTCAACCAGCAAGGTCTCGAGCGGGCGGTAGACAATGTCCTGCGCGGCCGGCATGTGCGCCAGCGCCGCCGGGATGCGGCCACCAAAATGCGCCAAGCGCTCGCGCAGCAGCTGCGGCAGCTGCGCCTGCGGCAAGCGCGGGTTGCCCGGCTCTTCGGACAGCAGCAGCAGGTACATCTGCTCGGGCGAGACCGGCACCAGGCCCGCCACGCGCGACTGGCGGCCGTGGTACATCAGGGCGCCCGTCACGGCGGGGTCGCGCGGCAGCGCGTAGCGCCAGCAGCCCTGCCCGGTGAACACCGGCTGCTGGGGCCCGTCAAAGCACAGCTTGCGCACCTGCGAGCGCACGCCATCGGCCCCCACGACCAGGCTGTACGCCTGCTGGCTGCCGTCCTGAAACTGCACCTGCACCTGCGTGGGGCCGTCCTGCAGCGCCGTCACCGTGGTGCCCAGGCGCACGCGCACCCCCGCGGCCAGGGCGGTGTCGCGCAGCAGCGCATGCAGGCTGGGCCGCAAAATCCCGCACGAGGCGGGCAGGCCCTCCTGGTCCAGGCTGGGTTTTTGGCGTGCCGAGCGCAGCGTGCCGTCTTCCTCGTGGTGCACGCTGGTGTGGTACGGAAAGCCCACCGCAATGCAGGCTTGCGACAGGCCGATGCGCTGCAGCGCGCGCAGCGCGTTGGCCTGCATGATGATGCCCACGCCGTAGACGCTCCAGGCCGGGTTGAGCTCGACGAGCTCCACATCCTGCCCCGCTTGGCGCAAGGCAATCGACAAGGTCAGACCGGCGATCCCGCCGCCCACGACCAGCACCGGCTGGGGCAGCAAGCCGCTCACGCAAGCGGCTCCGCCACACAGGGGTTGCGCAGCGCACCCAGGCCCTCGATGTGGCCGTGCAGCACATCGCCGTCCTGCAAAAAGCGCTTGTAGTGCGTGCCGTTGCCTGCGGGCGAGCCGGTCATCACCAGGTCGCCGGGCCACAGCGTCGCGCGCTGGCTGATGTACTCGATCTGCCGGGCGATGTTGAAAATCATCTCCGAGGTGTTGGCGTCCTGCATCAGCTGCTCGTTCAGGCGCAGCTGGATCTTCAGGTTCTGCGGATCGGCCACCTGCGCCGCCGGCACGATGTGCGGGCCCAGCGGCAAAAAGGTGGGGGCCGATTTGCACGACAGCCAGTCGGTGCCAATCGAGCGCAGGTCGTGCCGGTACAGCAAATCGCGTGCGCTGATGTCGTTGCCCACGCAGTAGCCGGCCACATAGGACAGGGCCTCGTCGCGGTGAACGCGGCGCGCGGTGCGGCCCATCACCACCACCAGCTCCAGCTCCCAGTCGGGCTTGGCCACGCCGCGCGGCAGCACGATCGGATCGTGCGGCCCAATGACCGCGCTGGGCAGCTTCACAAAGGCATAGGGCAGGCCGTTGCGCGCGCGCTCGTCCATCTTTTGCTCCGAGATGGCGCGCCGCTCCTCTGGCGTGGACCCCACCCCTGCGCTGTCGGTCTGGTCAAAGGCCAGCTGCAGCACATGCGAGCGGTAGTTGGCGCCGGTGCAAAACACCTGGCGCGGGGCAGGAATGGGCGCATGGGTGCGCAGCAGCGACTGCGGCACACAGCGCGCGCGAAGCTCGGGCAGCGCCCCTGCGGCCATCTGCCGCACCAGCTGGTCGATCACCGCATGGTTGTGCGGCCATTGGGCCAGCAGCTCCAGCGTCGAGCCGGTGCCCGACAGCAACAGGCCCTGGCCTTGGGCCGCCTCTTGCAGCGCATGCACGGCCAGCACCTGGTCGCCCAGCACCAGGGTGGGAAAAGGCGGGCTGCCGGCCACCGAGTGGCAGGCCAGGGCCCAAGCAGATGGGGTCATGGGGTCCTCACGCATCAAAGCAACTTCAGGTCGTCGGCGGTGGCCATGCGCATGCGCACCTCGGGCTCTTGATCACGCCCTTGGGCCAGCCACCAGATGTGGCCAAACACCCGGCCCCACACACGGGGCGCCCAGCGGTCGTCCAGACAGTCGGCGTCGGTCGAGTACTCGGCATCGCCCCCGCAGGGGTTGGGCATGTAATAGAAAAAAGTCGATGAAATCCGGTGCCGGCCCAGGCCCTGTCGGCTGCTCACCCCGTGGCGCGCCATGTGGGCCGCGCCGGCCATCAGCGCGTCGATGTTGGCCACGCCATACGACACATGGCGGAAGGTGGTGACCTCGGCGCGCTGCCAGTACAGGTTGTGGTGCTGCACATTGCCGGGTGCGCGCAGGAACACGCCCCCTTCTTCCTGGATGTCGCTGATCCGAAAGCCCAGGCGCTGCACATAGAAACGGGCCTGCGCGCGCGCCTGCGGCGACGAGAACACCACGTGCTGCATCTGCAGCGGCACCGCCCGCTCGTGCCAGCGCCGCAGCTGGTTGAGCCGCTCCACCCGCCCCGGCGCATTGGTGGGATCGGGCTCGGCCGGCAGGGGGGTGAACTGGGCCACGCGCAAGCGCACCGTCAAGCCCGCATCGTCCAGAAAGGCGCATTCGCTGTCGCCCACCCAGTGCACCGGCCGGTCCACCGCCATGCCCGCAGCCAGCGCCGCCAGCGATGCGCGATCGCTCACCGCCCAGCAGACCTCGCGCACCCCATGGACCTGATCGGCCAGCGGCGCCGGCAGATCGGGCGAGCCGACAGGGCGCAGCCGCACCGACGAGCCATCGGGCAGCGCAAAGTCCACGCCGTGCTCGCTGGCATCGACCAGCGTGAGCCCCAGCTGTTCATGGAACAGACGCCCGGCCTGCAGGTCGTCGGTGGCGTAGGTGATGGAGAGAATTCCGCTGATGGCCATGGCATCCCTTGAGTGCTGATCGACTGTATGGGCGAGGGGGTGGTCTGTAAAATCGTTCCGCTTGATGCAACGGATAACCCAGCCCAATGAACACCCCCCACCCTGCGAGCGAGTCCCCACACGCCCAACCGTCGGGTGCCAGCACCTTGCTGGATTCGGTGCTGTACCGCGATGCATTTGGCACACCGGCCATGCGCCAGGTGTTTGCCGACCACCGCTTGCTGCAGCGCTGCATCGACGTCGAGGTGGCCCTGGCCCATGCCCAGGCCCGCTGCGGCATCGTGCCCGCCGACGCAGCGCAAGCGATTGCACAGCACGCGCGCCTTGATCGGCTGGACCTGGTCAAGCTGGGCCAGGAGACCCACCTGGTGGGCTACCCGGTGCTGCCGCTGGTGCACCAGCTGAGCGATATGTGCGCAGAGGCTGGCCGCTACATCCACTGGGGCGCCACCACGCAAGACATTCTGGACACCGCCAAGGTGCTGCAGATCCGCGAGGCGCTGGCCCTGGTGCGCCAGGACCTGCAGGCCCTGCGCCAAATCCTGACCGAGCTGGCGCAGACGCACCGCGACACCCCGATGGCGGGGCGCACCCATCTGCAGCAGGCCTTGCCCATCACCTTTGGCCTGAAGGCGGCCATCTGGCTGGCAATGTTTGACCGCCACCAAGAGCGCCTGGACCAATTGCGCCCGCGCGTCGAGGTGGTGTCGTTTGGCGGTGCCGCGGGCACCCTGGCCTCGTTGGGCGATCAGGGCCTGGCGGTGCAGCAGGCCCTGGCCGACGCCCTGGGCCTGGGCGTGCCGGCCACCACCTGGCATGTGGCGCGCGATGCCATGGCCGAGACCGTCAACCTGCTGGCCCTGATCACCGGTTCCCTGGGCAAGATCGCGCTGGACGTGATGCTGATGGCGTCGAGCGAGTTTGGCGAACTGAGCGAGCCCTTTGTGCCTGGGCGCGGCGCCAGCAGCACCATGCCCCAAAAGCGCAACCCCATCTCGAGCGAGCTGATATCGGTGGCGGCCAAGACCGTGCGCCAGCATGCGGGCCTGATGATGGACGCGATGGTGCAAGACTTCGAGCGCGCCACCGGCCCCTGGTACGCCGAGTGGATTGCCTTGCCCGAGAGCTTTCAGTACACCGCCGGTGCCTTGCACCAGGCCAGGTTTGTGCTGGCGGGCCTGGGCATCGACCGCGAGCGCATGCGGCAGAACCTGGGCGTCAGCCGCGGCCTGATCGTGGCCGAGGCGGTGATGATGAAGCTGGCCCCGGCCATGGGCCGCCAGCAGGCGCACGACCTGGTCTACGCGGCCTGCCGCAGCGTGAACGCGCAAGGCGGCAGCCTGGCCCAGGCCCTGGCCGATCTGCCTGCCGTGACCGCCTTGTTTGACCGGGCGGCCATCGAGCACATGACCGATCCCGCCAACTACCTGGGCATGGCGCCCCAGATGGTCGACGCGGCCATCGCGCGCTCGGCGCAGATGCGGGACTGAGCGGCCCAGGGCCACAGCGCCCTGCCCCCCGGCCACCGCAGCCCCTTCTGCCGCACAATCCCACGCATGGCCCGCATCCACCCTAGCCTTCCGTTGCGCGCCCCGCTTGGGGCGGGGGACTACCGTGAGCGGGAGCTGCTGCGGCAGTTGCAAGAGGGCTTGCCCGACAGCTTTGATGTGTTTCACAACCTGCGCTGGACCAGCGCGCAAGACGGGCAGCAGCATTTTGGCGAGTACGACTTTGTGCTGGTCTCGCCCGGCGGGCAGCTCCTGATCCTGGAGCTCAAGGCCGGGTCGGTGCAGGCCGATGCGCGGGGGCTGGGCAAGGCCTATGGCGCGCAGCACAAAGACATCGGCCAGCAGGTGCGGCGCCAGCACGCCAGCTTGCTCGATCGCATCCAGCGCGGCCACCTGCCCCGCGTGGACGTGGGCACCCTGCTGGTGCTGCCCGACGTGCACATCCAGAGCGAGATCGTGGCCTACCCGCGCGAGCGCATCATCGACGCCGGCCAGATGCCGCAGCTGTGCGCCCTGGTGCAGGCGGCGGTGTCCAGCAAGGCCGTGTCCACAGATGATCGCCAGCGCGTGCTGGACTTCCTGGCCAACCGCTTCGAGGTCGAGCCCGACGTGGCCAGCCAGATCGGCCAGGTGCAGCAGGTCAGCACCCAGCTGGCCAGCGGCCTGGCCACCTGGGTGCCGCGCATCCGCCATGCCCAGCAGACCTACCAGCTGGAGGCCACGGCCGGATCGGGCAAAACACAGCTGGCCCTGCGGCTGCTGCGCGATGCGGCGGCGGCCGGGCAGACGGCGCAATACGTTTGCTACAACCGGCCACTGGCCGACCACCTGGCGCGCCTGGCCCCGACCAGCTGCGACGTCACGACCTTTCACCAGCTGTGCCGCGACCATGCCGAGCGCTGCGGCCAAGCCCCGGACTTTGCCCAGCCGCAGGTGTTTGACCAGATGAGCGCGCGCTACCTGGCCGACGCCGAGGCCATGGCGCCGCGCCTGGACCTGCTGATCCTGGACGAATCGCAAGACCTGGACCCGGCCTGGGTGGGCGCCCTGGTCCACAGCCTGCGGCCCCAGGGGCGCCTGTACCTGATGGGCGACCGCCAGCAACAGCTGTACGAGCGCGAGCCGTTTGACCTGGCCGATGCGGTGCAGATCGAGTGCATGGACAACTTCAGAAGCCCGCAGCGCGTGGTGCAGGTGATCAACCAGCTGAAGCTGACCCCGCAGCCGGTGCAGGCGCGCAGCCCGCATGTGGGCGAGGTGCCGGGCTTTCATGTGTATGGCGACGGCCAGCACAGCGCCATGGGCCAGCTGAACGCGTGCCTGCAACAGCTGTGGGCCGATGGCTACACGCCCCAACAGGTGGCGGTGATCAGCTGGCGCGGCCTGCAGCACGCCAGCATCTTGCAGCACGACCGCCTGGGCGGAAAGCCCACCCGCCGCTATGCCGGCCGGCACGACGCTGCGGGCAACCCGGTGTGGACCGAGGGCGAGCTGCTGACCGAGAGCCTATACCGCTTCAAAGGCCAGAGCGCCCCGGCGGTGGTGTTGTGCGAGGTGGACTTTGAGACCCTGACCGATCAGGACCGCCGCAAACTCTTTGTGGGCCTGACCCGCGCCCAGCTGCGCGTGGAACTGGTGCTGAGCGCGCAGGCAGTGCAGGCGTTGATGGGGGTGGTGGGGGACTGATCCGATTTCAGAACGGATGGGGGCAATCGGCTTTTGGCAAGTCTGGCTCAGACAGCCTCAAGCGATCATCGCCTGTATATTCTCAGCATGAGTCGAATTGCATACTACGAAGCCAGCATACAGAATTTTCTAACAGCTGATCAAGACGCCATTCTTGGAGCGCTGTCGAAGCATCACGGCTTTGCTTTGGAACATCAACAAAAGCTGGCTTGGCAGAGTCAGATTCAGATCCTACGTGACGTTTTGTCATCCACGCTGGCAGGCTGGATTTACTTTGAGTTTTCGATCCCCAGGATGGGTAAAAGGGCAGACGTTGTATTGCTTACCGGTGGCGTAATCTTCGTCATTGAGTTTAAGGTAGGTTCGCAGCATATTGATAGACATGCGGTGGAGCAAGTGCATGACTACGCGCTTGATTTAAAGAACTTTCATAGAGGCAGTCATAACCTCTCAATTGTTCCAATCCTGCTCCCTACGGCTTTGCCTGTGCAGTCGGTTCCAGCGATCAATTGGGCCGCAGACCAAGTTGCCGAACCTATCAGCCTTTCTGCTGCACTTTTGCCTGAAGCTATCGCGATCATAGTGAAGCAATGTGCGGCATCACCAATTGACGCCATAGCTTGGTCACAATCCGGTTACCAGCCTACTCCTACGATTGTGGAAGCCGCTTTGGCCTTGTATCGACAGCACGATGTTAAAGAAATCACTCGGTCAGAGGCAGGTGCAGACAACCTTGGCGTAACAGCTAGCCGAATTGAGGAGGTTATTGAGCAAGCCAAGGCAAATGGCCGTAAAGCTATCTGCTTTATTACTGGAGTCCCTGGAGCAGGTAAGACATTGGCGGGATTGAATATCGCGACATCGCGAGCCGAGAGACACTCTGACGAGCATGCGGTTTTTCTCTCAGGCAATGGACCATTGGTCGATGTTCTTCGAGAGGCGCTTGCACGCGATAAAGCAGAGCGCGAGGATATCCCCAGAAATCGTGCATACAGAGAAATTTCAACCTTCGTACAGAACATTCATCATTTCCGCGACGAGGCACTCGAAAGCACGAACCCACCGATTGAAAAGGTGGTGATATTCGACGAGGCTCAACGGGCTTGGAATCGCGACATGGCGAGTAAGTTCATGCAACAAAAGCGCGGATACGCGACTTTTGATATGTCTGAACCAGCTTTTTTGCTTAACGCGATGAACCGCCACAAAGACTGGTGTGTTGTGATTTGCCTGGTCGGCGGCGGCCAAGAAATCAACACAGGCGAGGCTGGTCTCGCCGAATGGATCAAAGTTTTGCAGAACAATCATCCGGACTGGGATGTACATGTTTCAAGCCGGCTGGACGACACTGATTACATTTGGGACAAAGAACTGGCCAGGGATTTGTCAAAAGGCCCAGCTGTTTGGAGTGAAGACTTGCATCTCGGGGTTTCAATCCGATCTTTCCGTGCCGAGGCCTTGTCAGAGTTTGTTGGGTATGTAGTGGATAACAGGCCAGATCAAGCTCAGAAGATCTATACGACGATAGCGGACAAATACCCGATTTATCTGACTCGAGATTTGACAGATGCGCGCTTGTGGCTACAGAAAATTGCCCGCGGTAGTGAGCGCTACGGGCTGATAGCGTCATCAGGTGCAAACCGTTTACGACCGGATGGTATTTGGATTAAGGCGAAGGTCGATGCTCCGGTATGGTTTTTGAATGACAAATCAGATGTGCGCTCGTCGTATTACCTAGAAGAAGCCGCCAGCGAATTCGACATTCAAGGTCTTGAACTTGACTGGACATGCGTTGGCTGGGATGCCGATTTTCGTCGCGATAATGACGATTGGAGTTGCTTCAGTTTTCGTGGCACGAAGTGGCAGCGAGTGAATGCTCCCGAACGGCAGCTCTATCTAAAGAACGCTTATCGAGTACTGCTAACCCGAGCTCGCCAGGGTATGGTGATATTTCTCCCCGCTGGCGATTCGTCCGACCCAACAAGAGCGCCACAAGTTTATGACAACATCTACGAGTATCTCCAATTGTGTGGAATTCCCGTCTTGTAGACTAGTCGGCTTAGGCAGCAAGGACGCTAGTGGCAGAAATACTAAACCACTGAAAATTGAGTTCAAATACCCGACCCGCCAAAACAGGGAGGTTAAAGATAAGCAAGCGAGATAAACAATCCCTTCTGGAGTCATAGAACAAGTCCAGCGGACACTCAAAGACAGGTCGGCATGACCTTCGATTGGAGGTGCATGTCGTCTAAGCTAAGGCTATCAAAAAAGATCATTCAAATTCTTTTCTTTTGATTTCAATGATGCGGAAGACCTTAGAAGCGGTTCCAGCTAAATGAAGTACAACTTCATCGCCAAGAACAGCTCCGAGAAATGCTTGAGCCAAAGGTCGACTTTCATGAACGATCCCGTTTGCGAAATCGTCTTTTCCGTGTGTGATTTGGACAGTTAGTACATCGTTCGGCTTGGCAATATCGACGTAGCGGATCACATCGCCCACCTCAATTTCGAGATCGTCCTCTGTGTCGATCAAGACCGAACTAACTGCCTCACGCTCCATCGCTGCTTGTTCAGTGTTTTCCGGTGGTTCCGCCTTTCGGATCGCGCGTAACGTCTGTTGCTCTGATTCGTGACCTTCTTCTATCCAGGAGTCACCTGATGCATGTTCTGGCTTCCAGCTTTGTCTCAGGTCTTCAAGGTAGCGGATGAGTTTTTCAGTTTCTTGCCTAGGTGTGCGGAACCAATCCGTTGACCAGATGCGCCAGATCCGTCCACGCCAGCCAAGGGACTCGAGAATTTCTTGTCGGATGCGATCTCTATCACGCACAGACAAGGCCGAGTGGTAGGTTGCACCGTCGCATTCAATCGCTGCCAGATACGCGCCTGGTGCATCTGGGTGCTTGACGGCGATGTCAATGCGGTATCCAGCAACTCCCAATTGGGGCGTGACGTCATAGCCATGCATCTTGAGCATGTCAATAACGGCGATCTCGAAATCACTGTCTGGCTCGCCGCCTGGTGTATCGATGGTCGGCAGTGAACGGGTGCGGGCGTACTCGAGGTAGTTGCGCAGGGCCTTGGTGCCTTCTGAAGTAGAACTATCCACCAAGATGTCTTCTGGACGCAGGGAGGTGTACAAGGCAATTGACTTCTTGGCACGGGTGAACAGCACGTTCAGTCGACGCCAGCCGCCTTGTCGGCTGATAGGGCCAAAGATATTGCGTACGACGCTGGATCCTGGCGGTTTGCCGAAGGTCGTGGAAATGATGATGGCGTCGCGTTCATCACCCTGAACGTTTTCAAGGTTCTTGATGAACAAGGGCTGCCCCTCTTTCTTCCAGTAGTCTCGGAATGAGTCGGCACCGCGAACCGATTTCAGACGCTCTTCCAGCAGTTCAGCAATCAAGTCGCGCTGCTTGATGTTCAGCGTGACAATGCCGAGAGAATCGTCGGGTCGAGTTGCAATGTGCTCGACGACTGCGTCCACGACGCGCTTGGCTTCGCGCAGATTGGTCTGGTTTTCATAAATAGCGTCGGCAAGGTAGACGGCGCGCACACCTAACTTGCCGCCCTGTCCATACGGCGAGGGGAAGATCACCAGCTTGCCATCGTAGTAGCTGTGGTTTGAAAACGCGATCAGCGAATGATGCTGCGAACGGTAATGCCAGCGCAACGAGCGCGTTGGTCTGAAATGCGAAGAGCAGACATCCAGAATGCTCTCGGCATCCGTTATGGAGAAGTGATCATCACCGCCATTACCGTCCTGGGTCATCCGAGAAAAGAACGACGTCGGGGGCAGCTGTTTGGGATCACCAACCACCACCAATTGGCCACCACGGGCAACTGAGCCGATCGCCTCCTCAGGCTTTAATTGCGATGCTTCGTCCATGATGACAAGGTCAAACTTGATGACCCCTGGAGCCAGGTATTGCGCCACGG
>JACCDV010558748.1_pt1 | contig 54323 bp, 54 predicted proteins | sample 7446131 | NCBI WGS metagenome assembly JACCDV01 (sample SAMN15323448, study PRJNA562643) | freshwater metagenome | isolation source: river surface water | place: USA:Blue River Watershed | collected 2017-08-17
AGTTCTTCGACGGCGACCAGTTGGATCTACGTTGGGACTGATCATCAAGACCGGTAGCTTCGTGTCTCTTTAGTTAGCCCCTTCCAGGGGCTTTTCCATGCTACCGGCTCTGCCGGTAGTCATGACTGCTATACAGCACCTACCATGGAACCTATCTACGACACCTCCCTCATGGGCTTCCACGTTGCCCTCTACGAAGATCGTCTGACCTTCAAGAAGGTCATGCAGGAGGAGAAGACAATTCCTCTCCATCAGATCCTCTCCGTGACCCCTGCAGGGGCATTGGTGCAGAAGATCACGATTCAGACAACGACGGGCAGGAAGATCGAAGTCCCTGTCTCCCTGACGAAAAAGAAGCCTCTCTGCGAGGCAATTGAGCAAGCGAAGGCAAAATACCTTGAGAAGAACCCGGACGCGCAGGAGGCCGTTTCTAGGGCACAGGTGACGTGTCCGAAGTGCGGATCCACACAGATCACCGCACAGAAGCGGGGCTTCAGTATGGGAAGGGCTCTGGTTGGCGGTGTCGTGGGTGGATTTATCGGAAGCAAGAAGATCATCCTCACATGCCTCGTATGTGGGCATACGTTCAAGCCGGGGTCTGAGTAGTCGAGGGTTTTGAGGCCGAACGGAGATTTGCCCACCGATCAGTGACAGTCACTGTTTCACCCAAAGACTTGATGTCCCGAAGGGCTGCCAGACATGGTTCACAGAGATCCGCGTTGATCTTCGTCATACTTTTTCCATCATCGCTAAGCTGCCATAGCCACTGACTGGCATTTCGACTGAAGGGGTGGAAGGCCGGGGTGCCTAGCCAGACGTGCTGCCGGGTTACGGCTTCCTTCACCTCGGGTTCTTTGGTGATTCGCCCTTTCAGGCGATTGTACTCCCGGATTGCCGCCAACTTCACATGGAGATCGGCATTTTGGATCATCAGCATGGTTAGTTGTTTGTCCACGAACGTCGTGTTGAGACCGTCGGCTTCGAGGATTTCATTGATGTACTTGCTGACCCTAACATCGGCTAACAATTTCGATGCGCCGACCTTCGCGCTGTCGTAGGAGACGGGCTTTCCCTTCGATCCGAAGGCCGCCATGTACGCCTTCACGCCGTTGCAGAAGAACTCTTCGGAACGGGCATAGAGTTCGCAGAAGCGTCGTTGTTTTGGCGTGAGACCATCGGAAATCTTCGGAGGCATACAATCAGTATATTCAAGGGCAGGATTCTTTTGAGAGGAAATAAAAAGGTAATGAAAGGTCATACAAGGGTACAATCACGAGTATGATTCACAATGAGGAACCATCTCCCGTGGCGGAACGGTACTGTATTTACGCGAGACGATCTTCGGACGAGAAGTCGGGAAAGCAATACAAATCGATCCCAGATCAATTGAAGTTCTGCCAGGAGCTTGCGGAGACAGCAGGTATCCGCGTTGAGCAAAAATATATCTTCACTGAGAGTGCGTCTGCGAAGAAGGCGAATAATCGCCCCGTGTTTAGTAAAATGCTCGATCTGATCCGCAAGGGGGAACTGGACGGGATCATTGCGTGGCACCCAGACCGCTTGAGTCGGAACATGTACGAGGCAGGGGTCATCATTGACCTCATTGACGAAGGGAAGATCAGCGATCTGAAATTCTGCATCCACCACTTCGAGAACTCGCCCTCGGGCAAGATGATGCTCGGCATCCTGTTTGCGATCTCGAAGGAATACAGCGACCGCCTCAGTCTGAATATCTCCCGTGGACTCGAAACGAACCTCGAAGTGGCAATATCCACCGGAGCCTATAAGTGGGGCTTCGAGCGCAATGACGAAGGTTATTACGATCCTCATCCGAAGTTCTATTCCATCGTGCAAGAGGTGTGGCGCATGAGGCTCAAAGACAAGGGCTTCGCCGATATTCTGTTATGGCTAGAGACGATGGACTGCAATAGGATTGTGGAGAAAAAGGATGAGCACGGGAACAAAATTGAGAACACCTACACCATCGGTAAAAGCACCCTCACACGCATGTTCCGCGATCCTTTTTACTATGGGGTACTACAGCAGAACTTGAGAGGAAAGGTCGTGACGAAACTCATTCGAGATTACTACCCGGACTTTCAGCCGATGGTGACTGAGGAGGAGTGGAACCTTGTGCAACGGATGGGGCGCAGCAGGGTGAAGCTGAAAACGAAGCAGCAATTCCCATTTCGAGGGAACCTCATTCGTTGCTCATGTGGTTCGGATTGCTTTCCGACGACGGGCAGCAGTGATGGTGGCAAAAATTTGTACCTCTACATCGTCTGTCGCGCCGCGAGTGTTCACCGTGAAAAGAAGCAAACGTACCGGATGAGATCGAAAATTGTACTAGAGGCCATTGCCGACCGCCTACGCAAGGATTTCAAGCCCTCAAAGGCTACGTACGAGCGATACGCAGCGACGATGCGCAGAGCCATTGAAAGCGACCTCGCCGATGGCAGAAAGCGGAAGGCCGCCCTCGGTCGCCGTCAGGCTGATGCAGAGAAGGGGTTAGATGCGTTGGTCGTGGGCGTACTCGGGAAAACCCTCGATACGACGGAAAAGCGCGTGTACGAGCAAAAGAAGTTCTCCTACGAGGAAATCATCCGGCAATGCAAAAAGGATCGTGCTGAGATCGAACAGGGCGGGATCCTACAGACGTTCAGCTACGAGGAATTTTCCAACTTCCTCAAACATGCAGATCTGTACTGGAAAAGAGCCGATGCGGATCAAAAACACGCACTGGCTCGATTCCTCTTTTCCAACATCAAGGTAGGAGGCGGAAAAGTGCTTCAGTTAGCCTACAAACCCCTCATCAGGGATCTCTTTGTTTCGGATGGTGGAGATGCTGGGAAAAAGTTGGAACCAGTTTAGTAGACTGATTATTGGGTGGAATGACCAGCTAAAGCGCTGTTCCGTCAAAGATGTTAGTTAGCTGATCGCTATTTTCACTTTCACCAAGAAATTCTTTCATCTCCGAAAGAGAATCTACACCCATCAATTTAAATACTCTTTTTTGTGCACCCGGATAAGTTTTTTCTGCAAGATATATAAGATGTCTCATCATGATGTACTTTGAATAAGTTCCGTTTTCTCTTTTTGCTTTTTGTATGATTTCCTCTTCTTGATCTGGCGATAACGGAATATTCCCACCCTTACAGAAAGAATACAGGAAATCTCGGGCAACCTCATCGGAATCAAAAATACGATCCGCTATATTCTTAATATCTTTTTTGATGACATTCATAGCAAATGGCGTAAGCGCGAGACCAAACAAATACCAAGCAGTACAAACAACAAAAACAAAAAATCCTAGTGCACCAACATCTTTTCCGAGAACCTCTGAAAACACCATAAGACCAATAGAGCAGAGCCAAATTATGTTGAATTTAGAAACTTTCATATCATGAAAACTATAATACAGGCTTATAAACCTAGATCTAGGTCTGTTATCTTGACTTTACACAATGCGGGATAGTACTTTTCGTAGGCTGATGACAGAAATTGGTACAACCATGAATGGCATAAATCATCTCCATAGAGTTTTAAGAGAATTGAAAACGAGAATTACGAAAGTAAGTTTATGGGGCATAAAAAGATCAACAGGAAATATTGACGTATCAATGAAAATTGGGAGGTATAAAAAAGAAACGCCGTATCTGGATCAGCCCTTGGAATCAGAAAACCCAATAAGCGAATTAACTTTAGATAATCAAGAATTTACCGAGTTGATTAGTTTTCTTTCAGAGAACTATTCCCCATTTAAGGATGGTATTAAAAAGTATATTGCTATTGATGAGTCGTTGGACGCAGATACAGCTAATGATATGAAGAGGATTTTTGAAAATCCAAATAAGAAAGAGTTGCTCAAGTTTATTAAAAAATACGATATTGTTCCTGATGATATTTTAGTAGCTCTACAGCAACAAAAGAGAATTGCTGCGGTAAAGGAATTTGAGGTAAGGCTTAAGAACAATTTGGTTGAAACCAATTGGCAACCTTGGTTTAAGGAAAATGCATGGATACTTGGTACAGAGTTTGTGCGTGTCCTTGATGAGAGAAGAATTGATTTAAGTCATATTTCAGATTACCTGATGGAAGCATACGATGGTTTTTTGGATATAGTTGAAATTAAGCGCCCTGAAGGTGATTTGAAATTCTGGGAAGATACGGAGGATCACGGTAATCCAGTTCCATCTACCGATTTGATCAAGGCAATTACACAAGTGTCTAAATATATTTTTGAAGTGGAAAGAGAAGCCAATGATTTAAAGTATTATGAAAAAATTGGCGTTAAAGTTATTAAACCCCGTTGCATTCTTATCTTTGGACGATCAATTGATTGGAATAATGACCAAAGGGAAGCGTATAGAATTTTAAATTCCGGTTATCATAACATTACAATATTGACGTATGATCATGTTCTCTTAAGAGCAAAAAGAATATTAGGTGTTGATAAGGAACCACGCGCTGAAACACCCGAAAACAAATCTATTACTGAAAATGTAAATGTTGAGGATTTACCATTTTAGAAATCTAAAATCCAAAATGATCTTTGTGCAGAACTCTCTGTAGGAAATGTAAATAGAGGGTGTACGTATTGACACCCGATGAGAAGAACGTTAGTGTATGAATATATTTCCCCAATCATTATGCCCCGACATGAAAAAACTAGTAAAAGAGTAGCGAAGATTGCTTCCCATCTTCTCCGAACAAGTAGGAGTAAAAAGGTTCGAACCGTAGCCGCTAGCGTATTAACGCAAAGACCTAATAGAAGAAAATCTTCACGCTCAAGGAAATAGGTGAGATGAGCACCCTTAAGAGATCTATTCTAAGCCAAAAGAGGGTAGTCATAGTTGACTTAACGTGCAGACGGTTCAGGCTTTAAATATCGTGTCGTCTCCGATGCATTTTCTTTATGCAGAAAATGCAACCGGATTCGGCAAATTTAGGCTCGTCTGACCGCAAAGATGGCGAAGCCATCAGAGCGGTCAGCGAGCAGGCTCGCTCAAGGGTGGCACAGCATGGGGAAAGCGTGCGACACAGTAATGTCGCACCAGTAACTAGCAGTCTCCTCTACTTTGGATTGGACTGGATTACGCTCAATGTTGCTCCAAATCGTCATAAAAATAAGAGTATCCAGTTTCTTGATGCAATTTTTTCCTTTCCTCAAAACGATACAAACGCCTCCGGTATTGAAGAATTTGTATGGGGTGTTGGCTCAGAAACAGTCAGTATTGAGTTTTCGTACACAAAACAAGGAGATCGTTTGGCACAGGTATTTTGGAACGGAACAAAGATCATTCTCATTCAATTTGTTGATTCAGATAGTACATTCAAGAAAAACCTAAAATACAAATTTAAGTACATGGTTAATTTCTATGGTTTGTTTTTCTCGCTGTGGAGAATTAATGCATTGGATGGAATAAATTTTCTCCAAATCTTTTTGGATGATATAGAGGCAGGAACTATTGATCATTCAATAAGTAGAATAGATATTTGTGCTGACTTATCCGGCATAACTCCGCTAGAAATTAAGAATAGTATTAAAATTATTGCGAAAGACAAGGCAAGAAAAATATCGGAGTATCAAAAAGATTTAGAGACAGGAGAATGCGAAACAATATACTATGGCAAAAAAGGCGATAATCGTTGGTTTGCACGAATATATAACAAAATCGTTGAAATAGTGAACAAGGGAAAACAGAAATATTATTTGGATTATCTTGAGCATGAACAGGTGACGAGATTTGAGATACAGGTTAAGAGCTTAGGACTTATTGAATACAAGTGGCAGCTTTTCGACTGTTTGGATTTGGAGAAAGTACTATCTCTCTATAGTAAACATCTTCACACAAAGTACGTGCAGTGGAGCATTCTTTCAATCATTCAGGAGGAAATGAAGAAAAAGGGGTTTGAGAAAATACAAGTTGGAAGACATAAGAAAGCATATAAAGCCCTGAAATACGACAAGTATTTCAAACTGCTTCTGGGGATGAGTCGTAAGTGCGTAGAGAACTATGGGGTGACCATAGATCAAGTATGTGATCAACTTCGTTCCCGATTTGGCGATGCTGACCGTTGAAGAGTGTCGTCAGATATTGGGCAATTCACAGCTTTCCGATAAGGAAATTGCAGAAATGCGGGATGAGTTGTACCTCTGGATCAATCAGGTTCTGGATGAGTTTTTCCAAGAAGAAAAACCTCTATAATCACCCTCCTATGCCCATGAATACTTTGATCTATTGTCGTGTCTCCTCCGATCGCCAAGCGAGCGAAGGGCATGGATTGGATGGGCAGGAACGGCGTTGCAGAGATTATGCGAAAGCAAATGGGTGTCACGTTCTGAAAGTGTTTCGTGATGAAGGGGCATCAGGAGGAACTATTGATCGTCCGGCTCTTAAAGAAATGTTTGCCTACATGAAGAAGTACAAAAATGTGGATCTGGTTCTTTTTGAGGATGTAAGCCGTATCGCTCGTGATATGGGTATTCATATTGAAGTACTTTCCAAAATCACGCAGTTGGGAGCCAAGTATCAGACTGTAAATCAACCTATTGAAGATACGGCTGTCGGAATATTCATAGTGCAGTCACTTGCAAACGTGGCACAACTTCATAGGAATCTGAACACACAGAACGTGATAAGCAAAATGAAAGCACGTCTGGAATCGGGACATTGGACGTTCGATAATCCTCCGGGATACGTATACAAAACAGTTACAGGACATGGGAGGCTTTTGGTACCCGACGAACCGAAAGCGAGTGTCATTCGTACAGCATTGGAAGGTTTCGCATCAGGTCGATTCCAGACACAGAGGCATGTGCAAGACTTCCTCCAATCAAAAATGTTTAAGCACCGAGGGAAAACCACCATAGTCCATCCAGAACAGGTACGGCGTATTCTGATGCGTATTTTGTATGCAGGCTACATTGCGTACCCTAAATGGGGCATTCCACTCATTAAGGGACATCACAAGCCTATCATTAGCCTCTCTACGTTTGAGCGCATACAGGAACGATTGGCAGAGAAGCCAGCGATGCCCCATGATAGAAAGGACATGAGAAATGACTTTCCACTTCGGGGATTCGTCCTCTGTGGAGGATGTGGAAAGCCATTTACAGCGCAATGGAGTAGAGGGCGTGCGAAGCCATATCCGTATTATCGGTGTAATCACAAAGAATGCGGATGGTGTGGAAAAAGTATACGCAGGGAGAAGATGGAAGATGATTTCAAACGAGAGCTTGATCGAGTGAAGCCTCGTCCCGAAGTATTGGAGTTGGTGAAGGCTGTTCTGATGGACTTATGGAAGACACGCACAGAGGATTTCAGTTCGCTTGTGGCAAAGAGGAAGCAGGAAGAGAAAGACATCGAAGAAAAGATAGAAAAATTCAGTGATCGCATAGGAGAAACGGATGATCCAGAACTGATTGATCTCTACGAACAGAAGATTAAAGATTTAAACGCTAAGAAATTGCGTCTGGGGAATGCGATAAAGGTGGATGAAAACAAACTTGAGGAATTTGATTTTAAAACCGTTCTGGATACGGTGTTTGATTTCATCAAAAACCCTTCGGAAATGTGGAATGAGGGCAATCTAAAGAGAAAACACATGGTACTGCGTTTCATTTTTCGTGATCCACTTATCTATGATCCAAAATTGGGTTTTAGAACACCAGTTTTATCGCTTCCTATAGAGATTTCTTGCTCTTCTGTGAGTGACGTAAAACAATTGGTGGAGATGCCGGGAATCGAACCCGGGTGCAACGTGTAGCTCCGGAGCTTCTACCATCGTAGTTTCTCTCGTCCTTAGCACCCATAAGAGAGAAACAGAGAGTGGAGCTAAGTGTGTCGTCTGTAGTACTCACGTTACGGCAACGTCCGACCGTAGGTGAGCCTCGCTAATGGCGTCTCATCCTCTTAGCGAGAATCCGAGGAGAGACGTGTACCTATGAAGGTACTTACGCTGCCACCATCTGAAGTCCTGCAAACGCCGGAGCGAATGAAGGGCGAGAAAAGCGGCGAGCTACAACACGCTTATTGGCATGTATTAGGTGCATTAAGTGGGTGACGGGAACCAATGCGATCCCGGATGGCAGCAAACAGAACCAGTATCACGCTGTCGAAGCCTTGCATCCCCACAGTTGAATTCGAGCCGAAGACGAGCGCGTAGCGCGAAGTCTGAGGCCGAAGATCCTGTGTCCTGCCTGCCCGGCGTAGCTCGCACAAGCGAGCGGAGTCGGGAGGAATCCGCCTAAGGCGGACGATCGAAGGACAGAAGATTGAATTGTGGGCAAACGCCCAATGGTTCCAAAGAAGCAGACTGTCAGTATAGCATAGATCTTCTCTCATTTCAGATTTTTCGATTTATTTTCCCCTCTGCTACACTCCGCGCCATGACAACCCGCATCGGAACCATCATCGGCTGGATCTGCGCCATACTCGTCTCTGCCTTCACGCTCTTGAGCGTCGTGCTTGGCATCCTCATGAAGGACAATCCCGAAGCCATTGCCATGGGCGAGCGACTCGGCATTACGGGTATGGAGATCCCGCTCGACGTTGCGAAAGTTATCATCCTCGCGCTCTTCCTTTGGCCAAGGACCTCGACGGTCGGTTTTGTGCTCATGGTTGGTTATTACGGCGGCGTCCTTGCGACGAACATGACCCATGGCTTCGCGATAGCCGAATATGCTCCTGTCCTCGTGGTGTTCGCCCTCCTGACGATCAGCGCGTGGTTCCGGAATCCGGAGTTAACGGCGAGACTGCGGAAGAAGCCGGTGCAGATATCCTGATTTATTTTCCCACTCTTTCTATCATGAATTGAACAGCTTCGTTCATTTTGATTGGTTTGATTGCAATCTCAGGATGCTTGGTCTTAAAAACACGAAAAATTTCATCGGCAAAGGCTTGTCCTATGTTGGGAACTTTTTCAAAGTCTAAAATGATCGTTCTGAATTTCTCCAACCCCGATAAAACTCTTCGCGCCTGGGAACGCGAAATATGTATTGTGCCCATCGCATAGAGCTTGATTTGAATCTCCGTTTTATCAAAGGCTCTTTCCTGGGGATCGGATTGATATTTCTTAAACACAGTAATTAAATGTTTTTTGGAATCAGACCTCATCTGAAAAGAGACTTTTGTACCTCTTTTCGAAGGTTTCTTTTCCTCAAAGAAAATATCGTTAACAAGATTATTGATTGTGAGCTTGTAACCATAACTTTCGAGTGAAAAAATATCTGCAATCTTCGATGTGAAGAAAATACCTTCCCCCGAATGTGCCCGAGGCGCTGTCGTAGTCTTGCCTTTGAGGAGATCCTGAACTGCTTCAAGTTCGGACTTGAGATGTCTTTTACGCATGATATTTTTGAACACTCCGATGCCATAGTCGTTAATGGTAAAACTCAACATTGAGTCCTTTTCGACGGAAATTTCAATATTCTGTGATTTTGAGTGTTCAATGGCATTGTTCAACATTTCTGAAAAAGCATAAGTGAATATGCTTTGAATATTTTCCGGTAATGAACGAAGCAATGAATTTCTCTTGTCGAGAGAATCCAGCACCTCATGTTCTTTGAGTCCTTTATTGAGAAATCTTTTTCGGATGATTGTTTTCAGTGAATCTGCATAGTGCGGATGTATGTAGAGGGCGTTGCGTGTTGATCCGATCTTCATCAGCCGCCCCTCTTCTACTAACGCCTGTATCACCACATTCACATACTGTCTGGATACGTGATATCTTTCGACCAAATCTTTAGATCGAATGATTTGCTTCTTTTTAGCCAGTTGCAGGATCTCCGTTTTTAGAGACATACCTCAATTGTAAACCAAAGTTTTTTAATTGTCAATATGATTGTCAATAAGAAAAATTATCGAAACAATTGGCATTATTCTTCTACTACTTCTCCCGTTCCCGTGACTGAGCTCTCGGTATTTTCCGTGGTACCGGATCCTGTTTCTGCGGAAACCTCGGCGGGCATTAAAAGCTCCAGCAGTTTCATCCCTTCTTCCCGGTGCTGAATGTACACCGCCTGATCGCGCAGGCGATCGATCCGCCGGAGGAGCAGTGCGGAAGTCAGTCGTTCCACTTTTGCCTCGGGCGCGGACGAGGTGCTCTTTTCGGACATCGTCGGTGCGCGCGAGCGTATCCATGTGACTGTGATCCCCATCACGAGGATCGCGGCAATGCCGCCGAGTACGAGGAGGAGTCGATTCATGAAGAGGAGGAAGCGGAAATCTGGAATCGTGCGGAAACTCCCATGAGGAGAATCTCAAGATCGCGCAGGAACATTTCAAAGTCCGTTTTGGTCATGTCGTTCCGGAGTTTTGATTTCAGGATACTCACTTCCTCTTTCAGGCCCGGCGGCGCCATGCCGTTTTTTTCGAGGGTCGAGAGATAGGTTTCAAGGGTGGTGAGGAGTGCTTCGGCATCTCCCTCCAGCGTTTCCTGTGAGGCCGGGACTGCATGCGAGAGGATACGGGAAGCAAACGCATCGAACCGTGCAAGCCAGGCGGTCAGCTCCTGCGTGTTTCCCACGCTTGTAAGACGGGTTTGAAGATCGTGGAGATCATCCTCCAGCGTGTCGACCGCCCATCCCTCTACGAGGATCGAGATGGCGTCATCGGTATCCGTGAGCAATGTTCGCACGTCGTTTCGAAACGAGGGAAGATCAAGTCCCAATTCCGGCGGAAAGATCGCGCTTTCCGCGTGACGAAGGGTGTCGATGAATATAGAGCGCGAGTCCGCGGTTTTTAGGTACTGCGATTGGCGCGAAAGATTGGAAGCGAGCGAACGGATTTCCTCGGCCGAGAGGGGACTCGTCTTTGCGATTCTCTCGGCATTGGCAGTGAGCGATGCAAGGTAGATTCGAGTGCGAACGAGGAGCGCTTCCTCCGGACTCTTGACGGATGCGGCATCGCGGCTGAGGCGCTCCTGCCACCCCGCGCCAAAGTAACTTGCGGCAAGGGAGTAGAACGCATCGGGATCATTGGCAGAATCCACGAGCTCGCGGAGCTCCGCGGGGACGGGGGCGTTCTGCACGTCTAATGCTTCGATGATCGTACGAATCGCGGGAAGGGCAACATTGTCGATGAATTGCCTTTGAGTTTCCTCTCCCGTATTCCCCTGGCTCCTCGCTGTAAAGCTTATGGACGTGAGGATCAAAAAACAGGCGACGATGAAGACTGTTCGCTTCATGGGAACAGGATACCGAAAAATTCCAAATCATCAGCATCAAGAAATTCTCACTTACAAATTTTTTGTTGGACTAGGTAGTGATAACGACGACACCGGCCGAATCCCATTCCGGGACGATCCATAAAAGGAGGGTAGGGAGGAGGCTTTAAAGGCTCTCGGGGAGATTGACTGAATGTGCATTAATGTCTTAATATTCCTCAGATGGGATTTCAGGATACGGATTGGTGGCAATCAGACGAGTACTCTCTTGATGAGCAGCTCGCGATATCCCGAGGGATTGTGGATGAAAGAAATATGCGAGGAGATACGCCAGAAATCATCCTGGAAGAAATGACAGGAAAAGGGGCAAGTGAGTGGGATGCGAGGGAGTACGAAAGCGATTTTCCCGATATTGCAGGTTACTTCAATCGATGGAGTACTCCCCAAGAGAAAGTGGATCAGGCTTATCTGGTAAGCAGTATGTTGTACCGACGTGCAGTACTGGAAAGGACAAACCGCAATCGGGCAGCACACGCGCTACTCGCCTCTGCATTCCATGGTATTGGGGTATTATTGAAAAACGCTATGAGCATGGAAGATTCCGGTGGGGGGGGGCAATCTACTGATGATGAATATTGCGAATCTGATGATTCGATACTAACTTTCGCTATATTGTATCTCTGCAGAAATGCAATCCACGCGGGATTGTATGCTGAAGAAGTTGGAAGCTTGGAGAGTAAGCGTGACGTCCTTGGCGAGGATGTTGATCATCCTTCTTTTCTTACAAGATCAAACCATTTATCAGCAACACATTTTGCCATGATGGCTGAGGCAAAGAGGAAATACGCAGAAGCGCTTCTGCTTCCGAGAGAGAGACGTCCTGACAAAGTAACTATTCCAAACTATGCACAAACATTCAGTGAAGCCGTAGAGATAGAAAACTTTAGAGAAGAATGGTCAGCAGTGGAAAATCGCAACGAGTACACGCATTATCTGGCACAGGCACTTCAGGATGTAATAAGGGAATTGGAAAGAGTCATTGCAAGAAATGAAAGAGGTCCACATATTGATGTATCTCTCATGCAACTCAATGTCATTTTGCTGCATATTCAAACTGCACTTTGCGATGCCTTAGAAGTAGTATTTTCTCCTATAGAAGTCGTGGATCCCAATGATGAAGACGTGAGATTTCAGGGCATGAGCCATGAACTTCGCTCATTCGCCTTAAGCTTGGAAGGTGCTTTAAGAAAACCACTCACCCGTGAGCATACCGAGTTTCTTCTGGCGAATAGCGAAGAAATAATGAGCCTTCGCAAGGCTGATAAGATTGGTTACCGCCTTAAAGCTTTCATTCAAAAGCCTGGATCCCCATTCTGTCAGATAAGAGAAAAGAAAGGCACGAATGAACAGAAACCTCTTACAGAGAAAGAGAGACGAAAGTTAGCGAAGCTAAAAAGGCAACATGAGAAAGAACGTCGGAAAAAATAGATAGCCCCCTGAAAGGTTTGCCATGAACCCGCATAAGCCAAGCACCCGGAGGGGTGCGGAAATCTTCTTCATAACTACCTGCGCATAATACAGGATCATTCGGTAGAATCTCTGCGTATGGCGTCGCTCTCTCTCACAGATGTCCGGCGGGAATACCTCGAGTTCTACGGCTCGAGGAACCATGCGGCGGTGCGCAGCGCCTCGCTTTTGCCGGAGAACGATCCTACCACCCTCTTCACGGGTTCCGGCATGCAGCCGATGCTCCCGTATTTGCTCGGTGAAAAGCATCCTTTGGGACAGCGGATTACAGACAGCCAGAAATGTTTCCGGAGCCAGGACATAGAGGAAGTGGGGGATAACCGGCATACGACGTTTTTCGAAATGCTCGGGAACTGGAGTCTCGGCGACCCGTCCGCACCGGACGGTACCGGCCGGGCGGGTTATTTTAAAAAAGAGCAGATTCCGTGGATGTTCGAATTTCTCACGAAGAATTTGGGGCTCGATGCAAATCGGATCTATGTGACGGTCTTCCGCGGAAATAAAGATGTCCCGCGCGACGAGGTTTCCGCGACTGTGTGGAAAGAAGTGTTTGCTGGTGCGGGGATCGAGGCGCCGATCGTCGATTTTCCGGAAGATGCCGGCATGCAGGGGGGGCGAATCTTCTACTACGACGAAAGCAAAAACTGGTGGAGCCGCACGGGAAAGCCTTCCACGATGCCGATTGGCGAACCCGGAGGGCCGGATTCCGAGATGTTCTGGGATTTCGGCGCGGAGCGGAAACTCCATGAGCGCTCACCATGGAAAAATCAGCCCTGCCACGTGAACTGCGACTGCGGCAGGTATCTGGAAATCGGAAACAACGTCTTTATGGAATACATCCGCACGGAACGCGGATTCGAAAAGCTCAAGCAGCAGAACGTGGACTTTGGCGGTGGGCTGGAGCGTATGGCTGCGGCAGTCACCGATAACCCGGATGTGTTCCTCATTGATGTCTTTACGCCGATGCGGGAGCTTTTGGAGTCTCTCTCGGGGAAACGCTATGGCAATGAAGAGCGTGAAACGCGCGCGTTTCGCGTCATCCTCGATCATCTCCGTGGCGCGACGTTCCTCACCGCAGATGGCGCTCCGCCCAGTAACCGCGATCAGGGATACTTCACCCGCCGCATGATCCGCCGATCGATCCGCTTTGCGGGAACGCTTGGGATCCGGGAGCAATTCTGCGCGAGAGTTGCGGAAAAAGTCATCGAATCCTACGGTGATGCATATCCGGAGCTCACAAAAAGGAAGGACGAGATTCATCAAATCTTTACGGAGGAAGAAGAGCAGTTTCAAAAGACTCTCGCGCGCGGGGAGAAGGAACTTGCAGAGTATTTAAAAAAAGAAGGAACGCTGGATGGATCCAAAGCATTCTACTTTTTCGAAACCTACGGCTTCCCCCTGGAGCTCACCGAAGAACTCTTAAAGGAGCAGGGGAAAGAGATCAAGAATCCTCAGGAATTCGGAAAGGCGAGGGAAGCGCACCAGGAAAAAAGCAGAGAAGGGGCAACGGGAAAATTCTCCGGCGGCCTCGCCGATCACAGTGCGGAAACAACAAAGCTCCATACTGCAACGCATCTTTTGAACGCGGCGCTCCGGAAAGTCCTCGGAACCCATATTCAGCAGAAGGGCTCCAATATCACGCAGGAGCGCTTACGGTTCGATTTTAACCACCCGGAGAAGATGACAGACGAGCAGATCAAAGAAGCAGAGCGGCTCGTGAACGAAGCGATCAAAGCGGATCTTCCGGTCGCGTATCGCCTCACATCCGTCGATGGCGCAAAGAAGGAAGGGGCGATCGGCGTGTTCGATGATCGCTACGGGGCGGAAGTGAAGGTCTACCAAGTAGGGGATGGATCGTTCAGCAAGGAGATCTGCGGCGGTCCGCATGTCGCGCGTACGGGAATGATCGGCGCGTTCAAAATTCAAAAAGAAGAAAGTTCGTCCGCGGGGGTACGACGAATCAAAGCGGTCGTTTCCGGAGGACCGAAGGAGATTCAGGTTGCTGGAGAGGCATAAAATATGTCATCCCGAGTAGCACGACCACGTCCCTCGATACGCCCTCCGGCTGCGGCCTTCGGGCTACTCGGGATGACATGGTCGTGCGTATCGAGGGACTCTCAACTCTTCCAAATCTTTTTTGCTGATTGTTGCAGAGCCGCATAGTTTTCTTGAATGAGGGCTTCTTTCTTTTTTCGACTCCATGCTTTGATCTGCTTTTCTCTTTGAATCGCATCTCGGATGTCATCGAAGTATTCCACATGCATAATCTCCACAGGTCTTCTTGTATAGGTATAGCAGGTAGGATCATTTCCTTCATGATGCTGTTGGAGACGTTCCTCAATGCTGTTTGTCACGCCTACGTAGTAGCTCCCGTCACTGCAGCGAAGAATATATGTGGCGTATTCGCGCATGGTTTTGAAGTATACGCCCCTTAATACGCGCCGCCATGTCATGCTGAGTAGCCCGATTGTGGCCGTCCCTCGATACAATTTTGCTCGCGGAGCCTGCCCTGAGAGCCGCCGAAGGGCTCGCAAAATCACTCGGGATGACACAATCGGGCGTATCGAAGCACGGCGGCGCTATTCGGGGTGACATGCTAAGCTTTTCCATGTGAGGAAAGTATTTCTTTTTTTCATTGCTCTTCTCCTTTTGCCGCAGTTCTCTTCCGCGGCGGGAATTTCGTATGAAGAGTGGGGATTCAAAGAGGCGGAGGATATTCGTGCCTGGGATTTTCAGGGAATGGAAACAGCACACTTAAGCCCGGAAGGACTCGTGTTCGATATTGAGACCCAAGCGACCATGTTCCGCGATTTGCCCGACGGATTCCACGACTCGGTGGATGCAATCGAGCTCTCCTATGATCCGACGGGACTGGAGGAGGTAACGCTCCTGCTTCTCTCTTTCGACGACAGCGGCGATATCGCTCGGAGATTTCGCCTGGGGTTCCTCGTGACGAGGAACGGTCCCGTGCGGCAGTACGTTCCGCTCGATCTTTATAGGAAGGACATCAAGGGCACGGAAAAGTTGGCAGTCGTGTTTCGCGGCAATGCGCAGAATGTTTCGTTCCAAAGCGTCCGGTTCATTCGCTATGGAATCTTCGAAAAGATCGGCGCCATGTGGGAGAGTTTCTGGAATCTGCAGCCGTTTGAGCCGTTTACGATCAATATCCTCCATGGGCCGACGATCAGCACCGATGCGGGCCCCACAATCGGCATGGCCGAATGGCAGCACATTCTCGCGCGTTCGGTGAACGCATATTTCCTCGTCGGACTTTCCCTCTTCGGGTTCCTGCTCCTCTTCATCGGCCTCTACAGAACAGAGAAGAGGGGAGAGGAATGGAATGCGGTCCGTCGATCAAGTCTCGCGCTCTTCCTCGGCGCCATTCTCGGTGTGTGGCTCTTCTACGATTTTCGGATGGGGACGGAATTCTTGCGGAACGTGATTCGCGATCATCATTCCTTTATCGCCGCGCCCGCATCGCAAAAAAAATTCCGCGATCTTGGACGCTTTCCGGAATTCGTGAAGTTCGCGCGTCCCTACCTCATCAATGTGGACGGATACGAAGTGTTCTTCCACGAGCGCTGGCCGTACTTCGGCATGCTCCGGTACGAGACCTACCCCGCAAAGCCGAATCCGAATGATCCGCAGTTTGATACCTGGGTCATCTACGATCGGACCGATATGGCGGTGGATGCGGAGGGGCGTCTTCTCCTCTCCGGGAAGCCGATCACCCAGCCTGGCGAAATCCTTGGCCGTTTCGATGATCGCTCGTTTATTTTCCGCGGGATCTATACCCCATGATGATTCTCCTCACCATTCTCGCGCTTCTTCCGCTCGCACTCGAGGGAATCCTCCTTGTCCTCCTCATTGAGCGCAACCACCCCGTGCTCTCGTGGATGGAGCGTGTGGCGCTTGGATTCCTCCTCGGCGGTGCGCTGAGCGCGTACCTCATTTTCTTTGCTTCCTATTCTCTGGGGCTTTCGCTGACGCTTCTGCCAATGGCTCTGACGCACGGTGCGATCATTGCGCTTCTTGGATTGGCATTCTTCTTCCGTGTCCGAAGGATCGAACCTTCCTCTCTTCTCCCTCTCTCCCGCATCACACAAAAGAAGGCGCCGTGGATTTCCTTCCTCCTCGCGTGGTTTGCGGTGTGGACCATCGTCAAAGTGATCTTTGGAGGATACGACCTCCTCCTGACACCCACGTACTTCAATGATACGTACGCAAGCTGGAACATGCGTGCGAAGGCGCTCTATACCGAGAAGTCGTTGATGCTCGATCGCCCGACTGATGATGAATTCTATTTCGGAGGACGGGTGCCGAGTTACCCACTCACCGTGCATCTCTCCAAGGTCTGGATCGCGAACGTGGCGGGGGAGTGGAACGAGTCTGCCGTGAACAGCATTCACTTTGTCTGGTTCCTCTGCCTCCTTGTCCTCTTTTTCGCGGCGCTCAAACGCGAGCTCAACTCTTCCTTCGCGATGTTCGGCACGTACCTCCTCGTCAGTCTTCCGCTTCTCCTTGTTCACGGCGTCAGCGCGTATACCGATGTACTGATGGCGGCGCACCTGTTTGCGGCGCTCTACACATTCTATCGATGGATCATGACGCGTGAGAAACCGGAGCGTTCCGTGTGGCTTTTCCTGTTTGCCATCTCTACTTCTTTGATGCTCTTTGTGAAAAACGAGGCGCTCCTCATCTTCCTTCCGCCGATCGGATTCCTCTTTTTCCTTGTTGCCGTGAGGCGCGGCGATCGGAAGAGTATCGTCCAATGGCTTGCCGTAACGGCGGCGGTCGCTCTGCCCTGGACGCTCTTTAAATGGCTGTACGATCTTACGTTTGGCAATGCGACCGAAGTGTCCAGTTTTACGCTCTCGCCGACGCCGGGCGTCGCTTTTGCGGTGGAGGGGGATCTCCTCTACACGGGAAGTTATCTCCTCTTTTTCCCACTCTTCCTTCTCTTGCTGTTCCTTGGGTGGAATAGGTGGCGGAAGTCGCCGCTCAATATTCTCGTCTCCTTTTTCCTCCTCGTTTTCGTCGGCGAATACTGCATTTATTGGCTTACTCCTCTTGCAACCGAGGCCATCCGCCATACGGGATTTGGGCGGGGAATGGTGCACCTTCTGCCTTTGGGGGTATTTATAAGTGTATTAATTTTACAGAAGTTGTTTTCAAGAGAGCCAACACCTACGTCACCCTGAGGATGTCAATTCCCACGTTTTACTTTGAGCCCCCTAAGGGAATGCAGATGCTTTTTTCTTTGCAAGTGCTAGGATCCTATCCATGCTATCCGATATGGCAAATACCGATTTCTTGAAAGTGAATGATCTTAAAGCTGTTGAATTATTTGCAGGCATTGGTGGATTTCGTTTTGCATTAGACCAGAGAGGCATTAAAACAATTTGGGCAAATGATATATTGCCGGAAGCATGCACCGTATATAGAAATCAATTTGGCAATGAAGGACTCGTGGAAGGGGATATCAGAACATTGATTGATCAAATCCCTCAACACGATTTGCTTACAGGAGGTTTCCCCTGCCAGCCTTTTAGCAGCGCTGGAAAGAAAAAAGGAATCAAAGATCCTCGTGGTACTTTGTTTGAAGTAATTGTCAAAATTTTAGAAAAAAATCAGCCAAAATTCTTTATTTTGGAAAATGTTAAAAGATTGCTTGCAATGGAAGATGGCTTCCATTTTGCGACAATTTTGTCGGCACTTGCCGAACTGGATTATCGAATTGAATGGAGATTACTCAATGCGATGAATTTTGGTTTACCTCAAAATAGACAAAGAGTGGTTCTTTTAGGAAGACACTTAAGGCAATTTTCCTCCGATCAGTTAGATGATCTATCAGAAATTAAATTAGCAGACAGTGATGAACTATTCGATTTGCCTGATGACCAAATTTTAAAATTAAACAGTAGTCATAGATGGGATTGTATTGAAAATCACGGCCGCGCTTTTTCAAATTGGGGAATTGCATGTAAAGGAAAATATTTTACCCATGACCTACAAAAATTCTCTTCAATTCAACCTCCAGTATTTTTGAAAGATGTTTTACAGCAACAAGTAGAAGAAGAATTTGATCTTACTGAATCAACTTTGCAAAGAATCGGACAGAACAAAGAAATCAACAAATATGTGGGAGGAGTAGAAATTATTAGCAATCAGGCAGGAGGAGCGAGAATGGGGTACACAATTTTTGGAATAAATGGCCTTGCTCCAACGCTAACTTCGTCTACTAGTCGTCACTATGAACGATATAAAATCGGTGAGAAATATCGTCGTTTAACAAACATCGAATATGCTCGTATTCAAGGTTTTCCTGATAAGCATTGCGATGATCTAGCCTTACGCCATCAGTATTTCTTGTATGGTAATGCCGTTCCTCCCCCGCTTGTCGGTTGGGTAATGGATAGAATGTTGTCTAAACCGGAAAAAATGATTGATATTAAATTCAGACAACCACTTACGCTTTTTGCTCATGCCTACTAAAGAACAACTTCGAGATCATCTTCGGAAGAATCTTCGTCCAGCAATAGAAAAGGTAAATGCTGCCTTACAAGGTCGTGAAATTAAGGATTTAGAAAAAGTATTAGAACGATTGGGCAGAGACAACCATCTTCCCCATTGGTATAAGCAACTGAAGAAAAAACATAAGTTGCCGAATATTGATGGCAAAACTGTTGGTAGCGTCATTGAGATGATTTTTGTTGCAGTTCTAGAGACTCATATATTCAAGGGAATGGGCATACCGCCTTTGAAAATTAATCCTGCAAGAGGAGTTGATTTGCCGAACTTAGATTTGGGCATTAAATCTCCTTCAAAAAATTTCTGCACCAGTGAACCATTTTTCTCGGCTTATGAAAGGCTTTTGGGCAATGAATACGATATTTTAGTTCTTTTAACTGATTATCAAGAAGCGAAGAGTAAGCGCCGTCCAGAGTTACAGATTACCGACTGGAAGTACCTTCAAAACACTGAAGTTGCTGATCGAAACTTGTGTAGAATTGCATTAAAACATCGAAATTTTCTGATCAAGAAAAATGAGGCATGGGCAAAGAAAGTTTTTCGTTTTCTTGCATATGCAAACCAAAGTGAATGGTCGGCTAGATGGCTTCTAAAACTGATAGACAACCTACAAGACGAATCGAAGATTAAGGGTTTAGTGGAGAGCTCAAGTGAAGATTTTAAAACTCAAAATTTACTGAAATTGAAGAAAGATAGTGAGTTAATTCCAGATGAGGAACTAAAGACGATGGTAGATATATTGAATGTTAAGCCACTTCATTTGGGAGTCATTGATGCGGCTGATAATTGGATAGCGGAAACGCAGAAGGAGGTCGCAAGATTACCAAATGATAATGAGTGGAATCGTTTAATTGTTAGTCCCCTCAATGGAAAAATTGGTATGAGTTTCGCACTTCAATGGAGATACAACTTTGGCAGACTTTTTGGAGTTGAGTTAGATAAAGTAGAAGATACTGTTCTTCCAGTAGGGGAAGAGTAATCCCAAATTTTTATGCTCGGATTTCCTCCGATGTTACACCAGAGCTACAGAAATATTCTTCGAACGAATGCGGAGTGAACGTCAAAGCAAATATAGTAGCGTTCGCTTAAAAAAGAGCATATTTTGTATTGGTTCGCTTCGGTTTGACACAAGATCTTGTGTTGATGGAGGTTTTGTCCCTTCCCTGAGCGCTTAAAATATCATTCCTTCTTCCTCAATGTCCCACTCGTCCTCCTCCGCAAATCCAGTCATGAAAAATATTCCCCGTGCGGACCATGCATCGACAGAGGAGAAATTACAGGTGAGCAAAGGGGGGCTCCGTATCCGGCGCGTCTTCACGACCCCGGGCACCGATCCGCTCGATACCGTACGTTACGAACGGAGGACGAGTCGTATCGTGAATACCGACGGTTCGGTGGTGTTCGAAATGGAGGGAGCGGAAATCCCGGCAAGCTGGTCGCAGGTTGCGACCGATATCATGGTGAGCAAGTATTTTCGGAAAGCCGGCATTCCGCAGTTCGATGACCTTGGAAATACGATCAAGGATGAAGCGGGAAACACCGTCATGGGACCCGAGCGGAGCGCCAAGCAGGTGATCCGGAGATTGGCTGGTTGCTGGAGGTCGTGGGGGGAGCGCTATGGGTACTTCGATACCGTGCAGGATGCGCAGGCGTTCGAAGATGAGCTCAAATACATGCTCGTGCATCAGATGGTGGCGCCAAACAGCCCCCAGTGGTTCAACACCGGTCTTCACGAGGCCTATGGCCTCACAGGGCCCGCCCAGGGGCATTACTACGCCGATCCCGTCACCGGAGAAGTAAAGGAGAGCACCGATGCCTACACGCATCCCCAGCCCCATGCCTGCTTCATTCAGTCCGTGAACGACGATATGGTGAACCCGGGCGGCATCATGGATCTGTGGGTTCGGGAGGCGCGCCTCTTTAAGTATGGGTCGGGAACCGGCACCAACTTCTCCGAGGTCCGCGGATGCGGCGAGCCGCTCTCGGGCGGCGGTCGAAGTTCCGGACTCATGTCGTTCCTGAAGATCGGCGATCGCGCGGCGGGAGCAATCAAATCCGGCGGTACCACGCGCCGCGCTGCCAAAATGGTGTGTCTGGATCTCGATCACCCGGATATCGAGGAGTTCATCAGTTGGAAGGTGAACGAGGAGAAGAAAGTCGCGGCCATGCGGGAAGCCGGTTACTCCACCGATTTCAACGGCGAGGCGTACCAGACGGTCTCCGGCCAGAACTCCAATAACTCGGTGCGCGTTCCGCACGAGTTCTTCCAGACCCTGGAACAGAACGGCGACTGGCACCTCCTCTTCCGCACGGAGCGTCGCAAAGCACGCAAAGAGAATCGCAAGCCCGTTCCCTGCAAGGTGGTGAAAGCGCGGGACCTGTGGGAGAAGATCAGTTTCGCGGCGTGGGCCTGCGCGGATCCCGGCGTTCAGTACGACACGACGATCAACGACTGGCACACCTGCCCGGAGGATGGCCGCATCCGCGCAAGCAACCCCTGCAGCGAATACATGTTCCTGGATAACACCGCATGCAATCTTGCCTCGCTCAATCTCCTCAAGTTCTGCGAGGAGGATGCGAAATCGGGACAGAGTTCGTTCCAGGTCGACAAGTACCGCCACGCGACGAGGCTCTGGACGATCGTGCTCGAGATCTCGGTCTTGATGGCCCAGTTCCCGAGCCGCGAGATCGCGAAACTCAGCTACGAGTTTCGCACACTCGGCCTTGGCTACGCGAATATCGGCGCCATGCTGATGCGCATGGGTATTCCCTACGATTCACCGAAAGCACGCGCGATCGCGGGAGCGCTCACTGCCATCATGACGGGGGATTCCTACATTCAATCCGCCGAAATGGCGGAGGTGCTCGGGTCCTTCCCGGGGTTCGAACGAAACCGAAACCACATGCTCAAGGTCATGCGCAATCACCGCCGCGCCGCCTACGACGCGCCGCCGCATGAATACGAAGGGCTCCACGTCATCCCGGTCGGGATTGATCAGAAGCTCTGCCCTGTGGAACTCCTCCAGGCGTCGCATGCCTCGTGGGACGAAGCGTTGGCGCTCGGCGAAAAATTCGGATACCGGAACGCGCAGACCACGGTCATTGCGCCCACAGGTACTATCGGACTTTTGATGGATTGCGATACGACGGGCGTGGAACCGGATTTCGCGCTCGTGAAATTCAAGAAGCTCGCAGGTGGCGGCTACATGAAGATCGCAAACCAATCGGTCAAGCCGGCCCTCCTCGCGCTCGGCTACACGGAGGCACAGGTAAAGGAAATCATGACGTACATTCTCGGCTCTATGTCGTTCCAAGATGCTCCCGCGATTAACCGCGAAACACTCAAGGAGAAAGGATTCACCGATCAGGATGTTCGAAAGATCGAAGTGCAGCTCCCGCAGGTCTTTGAGCTCGGGTTCGCGTTCAATAAGTGGACGCTCGGCGAGGACGCCATGCAGCGCCTCGGTTTTACGCCGGAGCAGTACGACGATTTCGATTTCAACCTCCTCAAGGCGCTCGGGTTCACCCAGAAAGAGATTGATGCGGCGAACGAACACATCTCCGGCCGCATGACCATCGAAGGCGCGCCCTACATCCGCGAGGAACACCTCCCGGTCTTCGATTGCGCCAACAAGTGCGGCAAGATCGGCAAGCGCTACATCCATGCAGAGGGACACATCCGGATGATGGCGGCGGCACAGCCCTTCATCTCCGGCGCGATCAGTAAGACGATCAACCTGCCGGAAGAGGCGACGGTGGAAGACATGAAGAACTGCTATCTTTTGAGCTGGAAACTGGGCTTGAAGGCCAACGCGCTCTACCGCGACGGTTCCAAACTGAGTCAGCCGCTCTCGAATAAGAGCGATAAGAAGGAGGAGAAGGAAACGAAGATCGAGATCAAGGAGAAGATCGTCATCAAAGAAGTTCCGCGCCGCCGCAAACTTCCCGAGGAGCGCCACAGTCTCACGCATAAGTTCACGGTGGCCGGCCACGAGGGGTACATCCATGTCGGAAAGTACGAAGATGGCTCTCCCGGCGAAATTTTCATCAAGATGAGCAAAGAAGGCACGACGCTTTCGGGAGTCATGGACGCCCTTGCTCTCGCTCTCTCCATGAACCTGCAATACGGCGTTCCGCTGGAAGTCCTCTGCCAAAAACTTGTCGGCGCGCGGTTCGAGCCGATGGGCGTGACGACGAACAAGGAAATCCCGCGTGTCACCAGCATGATGGATTACCTCGGCCGCTGGCTCGCGCTCAAATTCCTCACGAAGGAGGGAGCCAAGCGGTTCCACAACGAAGAGCTCGTGGATACGGCATATGCCACGGGCACCAAGAGCCGCGATGCGTTCGCCATGCGTCTCCCCGTCCTCGACGAAGGCACGGAGGCCCCGGTGGATATGGAGAAAATCGTGGCGAATGAAACGACCGTCGCGCTCGAAGAGGCCGTGCAGAACGCAGCCACTGCACCGAACAAGATCGAAGTTGCAAAGCAGCAGGGCTACACCGGGTCCATGTGTTCGGGTTGCGGCAGCTTTAAGGTAAAGCGAAACGGCTCGTGCGAAGTGTGTCTGGATTGCGGCGCTACTTCTGGCTGTAGTTAAGCGCGCCGCCCTGAGCTTGCCCGCCCGGACGATCCGGTCGGACGGGTCGAAGGGCGGGGCGACGATCGGGTGTAGTTGAATTTAGGAAGAAAACGCAGGACGAAGTCCTGCTCTGCCTGTGACAAATCATTCCACAGGCAGAGCGCGTCTTCGACGCGCGTTCTGTGTCTTTTTTGAAGGTTGTAGGGGCAAGGCATGCCTTGCCCCTACGAGTTTGTGTATACTTATTGCCAATGCACCCCCTCTCCCCCTTAGACGGTCGCTACGCAAAGAAGGTCGCGATCCTGGGGGAATATTTCTCGGAGGAAGCTCTGATGAAAGCCCGCGTGGAGGTCGAAATCCTCTATTTCCTCGCACTCTCCGATGAGCCGAAGGTGGGGGAGCTCAAGCGCGTGTCGAACGCCGATCGCACCAAGCTCATGAGCGTGGTGGAGAAGTTTGGAGCCAAGGATCTCGCAATGATTTCAAATTTTGAGCAAAAGACGAATCACGATGTGAAGGCAGTGGAGTATTACCTCAGGAAAAAATTTCAATCGATGCCATCGCTTCGGAAATCTTTGAGCTTCATCCACTTTGGCCTCACGAGTGAAGATGTAAATAACCTGGCCTACGGCATTTTGATCATGCGTGCACTCAAAGAAGTCCTCCGCCCGGAGCTCAAGGGCATTCTTGCGGAACTCGGGGGCATGGGGCGCAGGTGGCAGAAAACGGAGCTTTTGAGCCTTACACACGGGCAGCCCGCTACCCCAACGACGCTCGGCAAGGAATTCTTGGTGTTCCACGAGCGCCTGAACCGCCAGATTGCGGATCTCTATGGCTTTACGATGTGCGGAAAGCTCGGGGGGGCTGTGGGGAACTTCTCCGCGCACCGCGCCGCGTATCCGGAAGTAAACTGGGAAGCATTCGGCCGTAAATTCGTCCGGTCACTCGGCCTTTCGCCGCTCCGCTACACGACGCAGATCAATCCTCACGACGATCTTGCGGAACTCAGTCACCTCATAAGCCGCATCAACACCATTCTTCTCGATTGCTCACGCGATATCTGGTCCTACATTTCGCGCGGAGTCTTCAGTCAGAAGAAAATAAGCGGCGAAGTTGGTTCATCCACGATGCCGCACAAAGTGAATCCGATCGATTTTGAAAACGCGGAAGGAAATTTCGGTGTGAGTTCCGCTCTCTTCCTGCATTTTGCGGAAAAACTTCCTATCTCCCGCCTCCAGCGCGATCTCTCCGATTCCACAGTGCAACGCAATATCGGTGTCGCCTTCGGGCATCATCTCCTCGCGCTCCAGTCACTCAAAAAAGGCTTCAGTAAGCTCCAAATCAATCTTAAGAGAATCCGGGAGGAGCTCGATTCCCACCCCGAAGTATTGGCAGAAGCGATTCAGATGGTTCTCCGAAAGAACGGAATTCAGGATGCGTACGAGCAAATGAAGAAGCTGACGAGAGGGGAGGAGATCACGCGCGAAAAGCTCAAGAATTTTGTGGAAGGCGTATCTCTTCCGAAAGAGGAAAAAGAGAGACTACTCAATTTGCTCTGAAGTTAGAAATGAATTCCTAATACATCGCGGTAGTTATCCCAAAAGCAACGATTTGCACTTTTGAACCGCAGAGCCACTGATTCCTGAATCGTCGAAGTCGTTTCGCTGTTGGAGCTCCGATGACGAAGGATTTCGATGCGCTGCTGGTGAAGATCCTGAAGGACTCCTCGTTCTGCATTGGTGCCAAGGGCTTCTACGGCAGACGCAAAATCCAGCATTCGCTTTTCCAGTGGAGAGAGGGGCTGAGAAGGATTTTGGGAAGCTGGCTCAAGAGATTCTTCTTGCGGAGCAGATGTGTAAGGAGTGGAAGAAACGTAAGTTTGTGAGCGACGTACCATAAAGCTTTGTTGCGATTCTATTTCATATTCGGGACTGAATTGGAATGAATCCATAAGGAGAAAGGAGAATAGGATAAATAAAAAAACTCCCGCTTGCTTTCGCGTGGGGGAGATAGGGAATCAGATCAGCACCTATTCCTCACGCGGGGCGCGAGATAATAATGGAGCTGATACTAATGGTATTTGGAGCCATTTCGTCTATAGTTGAGAGATTAAAGGAGAGATTCCCACAGGTCAAGATTGTATGCACATCAGGGGAATTTATAGGTTCTTCTATTCGGATATACCCTATTTCTTATCACCTTATTGCCTACATGTTTTTTTAGGCCCATACAAAAGGATGTTTCTTCACATTGGACTCCTAGTTCTCGGAAACCATCTTCTCCAAGGTTTTCCGGTACTTCTACTGCAGTCTGCCAAATAACAGGGCCATCATCGAGATCTTCAGTGGCGTAAAGGGCAGTTCCTGCCGTGTATTGCATGCCAGCGACGTATGCATCGTGATGCGGTGATTTTCCTGGATGGAGTGGTGAAAAGCCGTGATGTTCATTGATCACAGGTTGATTGATATCTTTTAACATCTTCGGAGTGAGAACTCGCATAAAACGACCCAAACCGATGACATCGGTACCAAAAGATTTCATTATTTCGGTGTATTTATCATCATGTGCCATAACTCTAGCCCCCGGTGGTTTTTTTGAGAGCATAGGTTCGAATATATATTCAGCACCTGCGGCTTCTACTACATGTTTCAATTCACCGTGTTTAAAATTACTGAGAACATACACAAGATTTGCATCTAGGTCTCCCGATTGGATTTTTGCTAAGACAGCCCGAACACAGTGTTCAGTTTCTGAACACAGCAAACCCAATTTTTTTTGTGCCGTACCCAAATCCGCACGAACTAAGGCGCCAAATTTTTGCTCAAGGACATCAAGAAGTTCGCGCTGTACCTCTTCCGGATCTTCTTCTTCCTGTAATCCATCGCTCCCGTTTTTAAACCAGGAAGCACGACAGTAGATTGAGGTCTGTTTACCCTCTCTCACTGGATCCTGACGAAAGTCGCTAAAACTTGCTTGTCTCACATTAGAAACATAGTTTGTAACAGTGTGAAGAATGTGAGGCTGATCAAGACAGGTGAAACAAATACTCGGATCTCGTCCCACCTCTTGCTTACTCCTTTGAGAAGGAGCTACTTCGACTTGAGGTGTAACCGTCATAGAAGCATAGGAAGGATATGATGATGCCTGTCTCTCAATTCAGATTAAGGAGCCAAGACTTGGCTGCTTCTCTCATTAGATCTGCGGTTTCCCAATCAGGAACAATGTAGTGGTTCTCTGTGAGCTCAGGCAACTTTGCTGCTGTTACGTTTACGCCACAGGCCCGACTAGGATTATATTTACTAACCATGACGGCATATCCATCACCGAGATCGTCTTGATCTCCAGCTATGGTACGTATTTGATCTGCAATTTCATCAGGCAGTGGTGGGTTTTCGAATGCCATGGTAAAAAGAGGGAAAAAACTAGTATGACTCTAATACTAACGATTCACTTGTCAAACACTAATGAGGCATTCTGAAGCCATTAAACCGCCATTCGCACGTATTTCGCCACCTTCGCACCTTCCAGGTACTTTTCCACCGAAATCGACTGATCCTTGGCAAAGGGCTGCTTTACGAGTGCCCATTCCTCCCGGAACTTCTTCTCCTTCCCGATCATGATCTTGTCGTGCATGGCTTCGGGCTTGCCTTCCTTCTTCAGCTGATCGCGCCAGATTTCCTTCTCCTTCTCGACGAGATCCGCAGAAACTTCCTCCGGTGAGATCACGGCCGGGGCCATGGCGGCGGCATGCATGGCGACGTCTTTCGCTTTCGTTTCATCACCGCCATCGAGAGCTATAACAACACCGATCTTCTTGTTGCTATGCACATAGGTGCCAAGCGTCCCCCCCTCGATCACCGTAAGATCGAGAAGCGAAACATTCTCCCCTAGCTTATTCACGAGATCCGGCATGATGCCCTCTGCATGCTTCTTTGCGGCATCAGCACCCTTCTCGAACGCCATCTTCACGAGAGCCGCTCCTGCGTTCTGGAAGTCATCACCCCGGGCGACGAAATCCGTTTCGCAGGCAAGGTGCACAATGGCGGCTTTCTTTCCGTTGCTCTCGATGAACACGCTGCCCTCCTTCTGGTCGCGCTCCGCCTTCTTTACGGCCTGCGCCTGACCGCGCTTGCGGAGAATTTCGATCGCCTTCTCCTCATTGCCTCCTGCTTCTTCCAATGCACTCTTCACTGCCAGGAGTCCCACGCCTGTGCGCTTACGAAGTGAGGAGACCTGTTCTGCAGTGACTGCCATAGGAGAAAAGGGAAAAGTGAAAAGGCAAAATGAAAAAGAATCATGCTCCAACGACGATTTCTGCGGATTCCGGCTCAGCGGTCTTTTTTTCCTCTTTCTTCGGCGCCTCGCGGCCAACTTCCAGGAGTACCTGCTTGATTGTGTCGAGAATGATGACGACTGATGTGACCGCATCGTCGTTTGCGGGAATCGCAACCTTGAACCGATCCGGATCGGCGTTGCTGTCGCAGATGCCGAAGACCGGAATTTTGGCGATGTTCGCCTCGCGCACGGCGATCTGATCGCGGACCGCGTCCACGACGACGATCGCATCGGGGAGCCCTGTCATGCCGGAGACTCCGGAGAGCGCTTTATCCAGCTGTGCCAGCTTCTTCCTCAGTTTCAGTTGTTCCTTCTTCGTGTATTTTTCCACTTCGCCCGTTTTAAACTGACGCTGCAGATCCAGGTAGTACTTAATTCTGCGGCTGATTGTCTTCCAGTTCGTCACGAGTCCCGGGATCCACTTCTTTGTGACGAGCGGCTGACCCGTTGCGTTCCCCACATCTTCCAGCGCCGCAATGGAGAAGAGCTTCGTGGAGACGAAAAGAATCGTCTTCCCTTTTCTGTGGAACTCCGCGAGTTCGTTGCAGGCTTTTTCCAAGTGCTTCTTTGTCTGTGTCAGATCGAACACATGGATGCCTTTCTGAATACCGTACAGGTACGGCTTCATTTTGGGATTCCATTTTTCACACCGGTGTCCGATGTGACACGCGGCAGCAAGGAGCTGTTCTTCTGTAGGGTACGTCATGATGGGAGTGGGGGGAGATCCTTAACTTCCTTTTCACCTCATTTCACATTGTGGAGGACCGCTTCAACGCGGCAGGACCACGTGATCAGTGAAAAGTGCGCGCCAAGCGTACGGCTTTCCTTAGGCCGCTGCAAGCGCATTCTGTGCATTAAGAGGGTGCGGCAGATGGAATAAAAGCCAAATTCCACCCACGACAATCGCGCTCCCCACGGCAATGTTGAAGAGAGTTCTGCCAAATCCTCCCTGCGAATTGAATCTGCTCTCAAGTGCCTGCGAAGGAGAGTTCAAACCCATCGATGGTTAGTATAAAGGAGACGGGGAGAATCACTCGGATTCTTCATTGTTTTTTCCCGCGCCTCTCCTTGGCCTTCGCGGGCTTTTTGTGTTTGCCGTTATGTCCGTTTTTTCGCCTCGTAGGCTTTGGAACAAGGGTGACCTCGGGGAACGAGGAACTTCCGGTGTGGAAGGTGCGACCTCCATCGAGGTGATGATCGTACGAAAACGCTCCCGTGGTTGAATTCCCCGCTTTGATGCATCGGATAATGGCGGGCGCGCCGCACACCGTGCATTTCGCGCGAAGATGATGTTCTTCCAGCAGTGCCATGACCATTCTTGCGAATTCCTGGTTTTCTTCGATCGATCCGAAATTGCTCCCTGCGAAATGTCGAACGGTTATTTCTATCGACCGGCGGATCGCATCCCTATATCCCTCAATATCCCTCCGCATATCTCCAAACGCTAAATGTGCAGCAGCGATCGCGTTGAGACGAAAGGAAATTTCTGCTGAATCTTGATCACTTTCTGTCATCGTTGTTTAGCGCAATGCCACCGTCTCGATCTCCGTCGCGTGGACAAGGTATCGCTGCTTGATACTGTCCGGCGGCCAGCAGGTATAGAGGATCAATTCATTCGTGCCATCATCGTTGAATGGCGTGACATCTTTGGCATCAATCGTCTGTTTCCGGGTCACCTCGTAAATGTGGAGCTGGCCGTCGTACGTTACATACACGCGATCACCCGCAACGAGTTGGTTGATTTTGCGGAATGCGCGGGTGTAGTCGGATGCATCGTACCAATAACCGCTGCTGTGGCCGTAGATCATGATCTTTCCGGAATCGCCAGGGTACGCAAACAGGTGGCCGAGGCCGTTTTGGAGTGGTGCCAGAATTCCCTCCTTCGTGAACGGATCCGAGGGATGGGAGATGGTGACATCAGAAAGATCTGCCAGTTTCGGAATCGTGAGCGCAAAATTCTGGAGAGATCCGAATTCATGTTCCTGCGCGACAGAGGGTTCCGGACCGAAGCTGGTGGTGGGCGGCGGAAGCGTGAGGGTAAACGGATCATTCGCATGGAACGGCAGCGGGCTCACGGAGAAGGGGATCGGTGCAGGCGAAGGACCTGGGATCGAGGTCGCAGGAGGCGCAAACGGCTGAGCGTTTGATGGTTGAAAGTTTGAAGGTGAGGGAGCAGCTTGAATGTTTTGTGCGATTGTCGAGGGCTGATCCTGGAATGCGTACTGTCCCTTGGTTTCGATGGAGTGGAGGCGGTAGAGGATCGAGAAGAACTGACCGCGCGTGATCGGTGCCCCAAGGGAAATGCGTTCGCCCGGTGCGATCAGGTTTTTCTCCACAGCCCAGCTGACTGCATCCGTGTACCATTTGCCCGGTGCATTTTGGAGGCGATCAGAGGTTTGAAACGAGACTGTTGTCTCGTGCTTCATGGCGCGCTTCAGCATGACAAGCGCTTGTTCCACGGTCAGCGGATCACCGGGGTGGAATGTGCCATCGCCCATGCCTTTCACAATGCCTTCCAAAAATCCGACTTCCACGTAGGAGGCGTACCAATCACTCTGTCTCATGTCGGAGAAGAGCGCCATCTCCGGAAGGTTCTCCGTAAACCACACGACCTGGGGCGCATACTGCTCGCGCATGCGTAAGACCGATGCCAATCCTTCCACCCGAGTGAGGAGCTTGCCCGGGCGAACGGTGCCATCGCTAAACCCCATCACGACGTTTTTCTTTTGGAGATACGCAAATGCCTCGCCGTACCTGGAATCCTGCGGGACATCCGCAAATTCCGCATGGGCAGGGACGCTCTGGAGAAGGAGCGCGATGACCAGAATCAGGGCGCTGGTGCGGGAAGGTCGCATTGGTCAGGTATTTTGGATATAAATCCAATATTTGTCAAATATCGGTTTTTCGGAGAAAAGAGTGTTTTGTGGGGAATAACGGTATCTGTAGACTCCCAGAACCATGCCCCTTCAAATCGGTATTGTCGGCTTGCCCAATGTGGGCAAATCCACGCTCTTCAATGCGCTGATTCGATCTAAGTCCGCCGATGCCGCAAACTATCCTTTTTGCACGATTGATCCGAATGTTGGCGTCGTGGAAGTGCCGGATGCCCGCCTCACAAAACTTACGGAGATGGTAAAGCCGGAAAAGGTGATTCCCGCGTCGATTGAATTCGTGGATATCGCGGGTCTTGTTGCAGGTGCCCACAAAGGAGAAGGTCTCGGCAATCAATTCCTCAGTAACATCCGCGAGTGCGATGCGATCTGCGAGGTCGTCCGCTATTTTGATGATGACAACATCATCCATGTCTCAGGCACGGTGGATCCCAAGCGCGATATCGAAATTATCGAGGCGGAACTTATTCTTGCGGATCTTGCGGCAATGGAAAAACGAAGACAGAAGTACATGAATTCCGCGAAGACGGGAAACAAGGAAGCAGTGGAACAAATGTCTGTTATCGAACCGCTGTACACCGCTTTAAATAGCGGAAAACCAGCATCATCGGTTTCTTTCCCCGAAGAGAAGCTCCCATTCATCAAAGAGCTCCATCTTCTCACGAGTAAGCCGCTCATTTATGCAGTGAATGTTTCGGAGAAACAACTGGGGACGCTCTCGATTGAAGAAGTGCGGCAGAAACTCGGGATTAATCGCGGCGTTGTTCTCGTCTCTGCAAAAATCGAAGAAGATCTGATGGATCTTGCTCCCGCGGAAGCGAAAGAATTTCTCAAAGAGCTCGGCGTCTCTTCCTCCGGACTCGAAGATTTAATTCGTGCCGCTTACGATCTTCTGGGACTCCAGACCTACTTCACCGCGGGTCCCAAGGAAGTACGTGCCTGGACGATCCGCAAAGGCGCCAAGGGTCCCGAAGCCGCAGGCGTGATCCACACCGATTTCGAAAAAGGATTCATTCGCGCGGAAGCCATCGCGTACGAAGATTACGTCGCGCTTGGCGGGGAACAGGGAGCAAGGGAGAAGGGAAAAATGCGGAGCGAGGGGAAGGAATATATCGTCAAAGATGGCGATGTGATGCTGTTCCGGTTCAATGTATAAGAAATCAAGTTCTGTTCATTTACTAAAAATATGCTCTTGTGTATATATGCGTTATGGGTTTAAACGGATATGTCAGCAAATCAGAGGGGCGCCATCTTCCCAGAAAAACTCCTGCGTTTGAGCGGTCAACAAAACTGCATGAAAGCAATGGTGACACTATGAATGTCAGTCATGGGATTCAAGAAAACTTTCGGTTGGTACAAAAAATCTTAGCAGACCACGCTGATCCTGCCCTGAATCCACGAAAGCATAGTAAGGTTTCTAGGCGTGCTGCTCAATTGAGTACGAAGGCTTCGGTTATGGTAAAAACAGTTCTGCAGGATGCTCTTCGCACATACTCTCCGGAACAACTTTTACAACTTTTTCAGATGAGAGCGGATAATGTATTTGAAGTATTGCGCTCTTATACCGACCCTCAGTTTCATGCATCATTACTTGAGCAGCTGGATGATCATGATTTAGCTGAATTTGCTCTCAGGCTATCATCGAAGCCAAGAGAAAATTTTCTCAAGTATCTTTCTGATGAGCAAAGGCCAGTAATTATAAAACGCTGCAAATGTGAGAAGAAAAGAGATGATTATCGAGGTCACTCTACCGAGGAAATGATTGAGCATATTGTTGATGGAGTGCGGAATGGGTCTATCAACGAATCATGTAAACAGAGGCTGGAACAAGCGGTATCGATGAGAAATATGGCAAAAAACAGAAGGAAGACGGCTGATAAACTCTCCGTGACAGAGGGGTCTTTGTCTCAACGAGCCAAACTCCTTCTTACCAGTTATGATGAAAAAAAGAGGGCAGAAGGAAGAAGATTATTAGCTCGTAGCATTGCTTGTCAAAATGAGGTGAGGAGAGACGTAAAAAAAAGAAGAAATGATCGTGCAGTAGCCAAAGCAGATGCGCGTAGAAGAGAAGCAAGTGTGCAGAGGGTATTTGAACCTGCTGATGCAGATGATGACATTCCAGAACAGTATCGACTGGATAGCGATGTATTTGGGGGAAGCGAGTCAGATCTCGTTCCAAGATCACCGCTTATTCCTTTCGAACATCTCCCTACTTCTTTACGGGAGCAAGTAGTGCAGGCGCATGTATCTGGCGTTGCCTCACTGACTACTCACTATTCTATGCATATTCAAAATATGATTGAAGGCGATGAGACTGCTGCTCCGATTTAATGTATAATGGTTTCCTTTTATGAATCCCGATTGGCACATAGAGCATCCGGAATTTTTTGCTCAGGTTGATACTGCGCTTTCCGTCTTTGGTGCATCCCGCAACGATGCCAATATCCGGATGTTGTTTCATGATTTAGGCAGATTTCCCGGGGCATACAGTCCTTTGCCGGTTGAACATTTGGCCATGGTGGATGATGAAGTGAGGCTGCTTTTGAAATATATTCCAGGACTCGTGTATGCGACTCGCGGTGCCGCTTCCCAGATTTTGTTTAGGCACGAAAAAGAAGGGATTGATTCCATTCAAAAGAGAATTAATCTCATTCGTCCCGATGTGGTTCTTATGGATTATCGTTTGAATTTGAGTGGCGAACCTCCCTATGGAACCGAGGTCATACCGTTACTGCGAGAATTGAACAGAAAAATGCTCATCGTTGGTTTTTCATCAAATGAAGAGAATCGAGGCAAGTTTATGGCGGCTGGCGCAGATGGTTTTGTAAAAAAAGAAGATCCCTCTATTGCACTGCCAAGGCTCAGGGATCTTCTTACTCAACTCTCTTCATAACGGCGTATGTTCATCCCTCGTAACGATCCGTTTATCTGTGAACACTGCGGCTATGCCGTGGAACCGCTTAACAAAGGGACATGCCGAAGCCATTGCCCCAAATGCTTGTGGAGCAAGCATGTCGATCATGAACCGGGAGATAGGGCTTCCTCCTGCCATGGAATGATGGAACCCATAATGCTGGATCAAAGCGGCAAAAAGGGATTTGTCATCATCCATCAATGCATGAAATGCAAAATCGAGAAGAGGAACAAGGCGGCGCCGGATGATGATTTGGGAAGCATTGTGTCATGCTGAGCGAAGCGCAAGCGTCCGTTAAGGACGCGCAGCGCGCAGTCGAAGCACGTCGCATGTAATCACTGTTTTCCAGTCGCGAGGTGCTTCGACTTCATCCCTCGCCCCGCATTCGCGGGGCTCAGGATTCCGCTCAGCATGACGTGGTTATTGTTTCCCTGTGGCCCGTGCAATCAATGCCTCCTGCAGCGCTTGATTGAGCTGCAACTTCTCCTGAACATTTCCTTCCGGAAGATCGATCGTCATTGAAATTTGCGGATGTCCTTCGTGCGTTTGATTCACCTGCAGATCGAACTGACCCTTCCCGAATACCGCCTGAAGTTGGCCCCACTGCTTGGCATCGTACTTATGGAATTCCTGTACCAGATCCTGCAGATTCTCTTTCTGCATCTTCTCCTTCAATTCTTCCTCATTGAGTTCGATGTAGAGGAGCACTTCGGCTGAGACTTCGTTCAGTTTCGATTTTTCCGTTGCCTCTTTTAATCCTTCTTTAAACTTCTCGCGGCTCTTTGCATACTCCTTCGCGCTCCGCTTTGGGCGTTCCCGCGCGCGTTCGCGTATGGAAGCAGGCAAGAGATCGAGGTTTTGCCAAAAGGGCATGAGAGAAGTATGTCACCCTGAGGAGAATTCGCGAAGCGAATTCGTCTCGAAGGGCACAGCCGCGAAGCGGCTGAAAATGTTTAAAGAATTCCGCTCCTGCGGAGCGGTGCACTTCGAGACGCCCTTGCTACGCAAGGGCTCCTCAGTGTGACATTTTAATACTTTGCCTTCACCTTCTTAATCCTCTCCGCCACCTTCTTCTGCAGGTCCGTATCGGATTCCGCAAGTATCTTCACCGCGGCCAGAGCCGCGTTCTTAGGATGCACAACTGTCATCGCGGGAACGTCGCTCGGCATCTGGAGCGAGGAGTGAATGTTCACGAGGTAATCTGCCTGATCTTTAAAGATGGGGCACACAATCACCGGATGAATGGATGATCCCGCAAGAACGCCTCCAATACCGTTACTCATTCCCACGCAGGTGATGATCACGGTTGGCTCCTTCGACGTATTCAATTCCTCGATCTTCGCATACACCTTCTCCGGCACCTTATGAGCAGAAGCGATCATCGTTTCCACGTTGATGCCAAACTCTTTGAGGACTTCCAGAATTTTATCGCCATGTTCCTTATCGGATTCCGAGGCAAGGAAGAGGATGACTTTCATACTGTCGATTTTAACTTCTATGATGGTATTTGACAAGATTAAATAGTGATATATAATACTATATATGGGGGAACGCATATCAATAGACGAATACATCTCAAACATCACTCATAATGAAGAAAGTTTGAGGAGGAAGATACGAAAGGAAGCACCGGGGGTGGAAATCAAAGTGGATGAGGTTCGGAGTGAATTAAAAGATCTTTTATCAGAGCCTGGGAAGGGGGAATCTGTTGATGACCTCCTTGGTATAGGGGGCGATGTCCCTGTGGTCAGTGCGAAAGAGAAAAGAAGACTCATCACTCTTGCGATTCACAATATTCTTGCAAAGAAGAGTGCAAGAAAGAGGGGGAGGAATCGGAAAATCGAGTACACGAAAAGAGAAGAACCAATTCGGCGTGGGGAGAAGGGCCGTGCCGCACACCAGCAGGAGAAAAAGGATGAAATCGATCAAGACGATACTGATGCCTAAAAGTGCTCGTTTTTTGGAATACACCTTGTTATAGTTTGGATGATGGCTGCAGATGATATCCGCCCCTTTCTTCAGAATACGATTGAGAAAACGGATTTCCCGGGCCTGGGGAAGCGTTACCAGGGGAAGGTGCGGGATGTGTATACCGAGGGAGATCGGGTCATTTTGATTTCCACCGATCGCCAGTCTGCTTTTGATTATGATTGGTGCACGATTCCGCTCAAAGGTCAGGCATTGAATCAACTCAGCGCCTGGTGGTTCGAAAAAGTGAAAGACGTGATGCCGACGCACATCGTGGAGATGCCGGATCCTAACGTGACGGTCGCGAAGAAGCTGACGATGGTGAAAGTGGAGGTCGTCGTTCGTGCCTACCTCACAGGCTCCACCTCCACTTCCGCATGGGTGAACTACAAGAATGGAGTCCGGAACTTCTGCGGCAATCCGCTCCCCGATGGCATGGTGAAGAACCAGAAGTTCGATGAGATCATCTTCACGCCCTCCACCAAGCCCGAAACCGGCCATGATGTGTCGGCAAGTCCGGAGGAGCTGATCGCGATGGGGGTCACTACCCCCGAGGAAATCGAACACCTCAAGAATCAGGCGTTCGCGCTCTTCCGAAGGGGTCAGAAAGTGGCTCTGGAGCGCGGTTTGATCCTGGTCGATACCAAATACGAAATGGGTTACGACTCCGAGGGAATCTTAAGAGTGGGGGACGAGGTCCACACGCCGGATTCTTCCCGTTACTGGATCGCGAAGACGTACGAAGAAAGATTCGCGCGGGGAGAGGAGCCGGAAAGCCTCGATAAAGAATTCTTCCGTTTGTGGCTCCGGGAACAGGGATTCGAATACGACAAACCGAAGCCGGTTGTTACCGATGATGCCCGCGTGATGCTGGCCGAGCGCTACATTGATCTCTACGAGCGGATGACAGGGGAAAAATTTGTCATCGAGCAAGGTGATGTCTTCAATCGCATGGAGAAGAACCTGAAGAAATATCAGATAGGGGTAGCAGTGTGACTTTTCTCGAGCGGTTCCGAAGCACTCAAAGAAGAGCAGAGAGGATTTGCATGGCACAAAAAGAAGGGAGTCGAGAGACCGCTTCTCTAGGTATCTCTCGACTGCTTCGTTTGGAAGAAAGATTGCCCATATTTGTCGGTAAAATCGCGTGGTTGATCGCTCGAGAAAAGTGCCAATTTCTGCTATAATAAGAGGAAATACCCATGTCTCAATACCAAAAATACAGAGCAAAATATGATGCGAACGGCGATATCGTTTTAGAGTCGCTGGAGGGAGTTGTTCCTCTCCAGGAGAACGTTATTGAGGTGATTCCCGAGGCAGAGAAATTTTTTGAGGAACCGATGGGAGAAATTCCCACAGAGTTGCAACATATCCCTTCCGAAATTCAGCACGTTCATTTTCCCCGTGCATTCGTTGCATTGCATGCATTCAAACAGGGGACCGGGCGCGTTCGTATCGCCGCCGATTCACTCCACTTTGTCGGCACATTCGTCGCGGTGTTTCTGGTTCTCTTCATCTCACTCAATTTCGGCAGTTATTACCAGGTGATCCGCGCTACCCTTCTGCCGGGGGCGGATCAACATGAAAAGCATGCGTTGACGCTCATGGCGAATCCACTGTTGAAGAAAAAACTTCTTGCAGTGCCGGAGTTACCCCGAGCGGGGAAGGAAGTCGAAGTTCTTTCGATGATTCCGGCGGTTGCACCACCCGATAATCGCCTGATTATCCCGAAGATCAGGAAGAATATCCCGATCGTGGAAGTTGCAGATAATGCCCTCCGAAGGGGGGATTACGACATGTTCGATGAGGATATCCAGAATGCGCTCAAGTTCGGCGTGGTGCATTACCCGGGCACTGCGAAGCCGGGTGAGATTGGGAACGTGTTCCTCACGGGCCACAGCAGCAATTATCCTTGGATCGAGAGCAGCTATAACGCGGTCTTTGCGCTGCTTCCCACACTCGATCTTGGCGACGAGTATTCCGTTTTCTATAACGGAGAACTCCACCGGTACCGCATCACCGAAAAGTTCGAAGTTTCCCCGAAAGATGTTTCCGTCCTCGCGCAGCCGAAAGACGAACGCACGAGTACCCTGATGACATGCGTTCCCGTGGGAACCACGCTCAAAAGACTCATCATACGAGCGCAAGAGGTGGATCAGGCGGCAGTCGCGTTGCTCTGAGTATCTTCTCCTGTTTTTTCCAATTCCTCCGGCGGCGGTGCCGGGAAGAGGCTGGAAGATTTTTCTGTGATCGGTTCGATTTTTTGTTCGTCGCGCTCTTTTTCTGCCGTTGCCTGCTTTCTCCTTCGGGAAAGTTCTTCCGGATTCGTCGTCACAATCTCATGTTCCTTCGGTGAGGCGACGATCTGGAGAGCGACGTGCTTTCGGCCTGCGAAGAACACGCCCTGGCCTACGCCTGCGTTCAAAAGGAGGTATTTCTCCCCTTCGGTCATATTGAAAGCCTTCTGGAGGCTATCCACGGCGGAAGGCGCCTGCTTTAAGAGGAGCTGCATGGCGGCATTGGTGACGATCGGCTTGCCGTAGGGGGAGTTCATAAAATCTTCCACGTCCTGCGTAATCGTCGTGATGCCGAGGTAATACTTTCGCGCACGCTTGATGAGGCCGTAGAGGAATCGCGCGGAATCTTCGTACTGCATGATGTTCCATGCTTCATCCATGATGATGAGGCGCTTCTTGAGCGAGCTTCGCACTTCGTTCCAGAGGAAGTTTAAAACGATGTAGATCGCCATGGGACGGAGCGATTCCTCCAGGTCCCGGGTCTGGAATACCATGAGTTGTGAGTTCACGTTGATATTCGTCTGCTTGTTGAAGAGTCCCGCGAAGCTTCCCTCAGTAAATTTCTTCAGAACCTTCGCCATGTCCTCGCCTCCCTCGGTTGTTTGAAGAACATCGACAAGGTTATGGAGGGTCGGCGGTTCCTTGCCGGTGAAATCGGATGCATCGAGCGTTATGCCCTTGAGGGCGTAGGTATCCAGGATCGCTTTATCCAGGATCGCTTCCTGATTGGAGGAAACCGTCCCAAGCATCAATTTAAAGAGGCCGTGGAGGTTAATAACGGCGCTCCGGAGCAGTTCCCCGGGCTTTGCGTCTTCGTCGTCGTTTCGCTGCATTGCCTTCGGCAGATCGAACGGATTGATCTGGTAATTGCTCTGGATCGAAAGGGGAACGGCCGTGCCGCCCATCACCTTCGCGAGTTCCGTGTATTCGTTTTCGGGATCGATGATGTACACGTCCGTCTCCATCATCAGATACCGGATCACTTCCAGCTTTACGGCGTAGGATTTTCCGGCGCCGGAGGTCGCAAACACCGTGGAGTTCGCGTTCGGGAGTTTGAACCGGTCGAAGATGACGAGTGATTCGTTATGGCGATTGATGCCGTACAGCACCCCTTGGTCGCTTGTGAGATCGGAACTCGAAAAGGGGAAACTTGTCGCAAGCGGCGAGGTATTCATATTCCGGTTAATTTCCAGTTCGTCGAGACAGAGAGGCAATGTGCTGTTCCACGCGTGCTCCATTTGGAAATCAGCGGCTTTCGTGAGCACCAGCTTTCCTCCCAGGATGGATTCCAAATCGGCTTGGATCTTCTTCATCCTATCCTCGCTTTCCGCGTAGACCGTAATGTAGAGCCCGAATTGGAAGAGTTTCTCGAATCCGCGCGCAAGCATGTCCCGAAGCTGTTCCGCATCCTCCAGCGCGGCTTCGAGCTGCGGATCGCGGGAGAGTCCCTTATCGCGGCGCATCGTGAGCGAGGAGCGCATCTCGGCCACTTTGCGCTTTAACATTTTCATCACCGCGGCATTCGATGCCGGATAAATGAATTCCGCGATATCCATCGCCGCTTCATAGTTCACGATCGGCGAAAGCCAGTTCGGGTGAATCTGGCTCGGCCAGTTGTACGCAAAGAACGTCCGTGCGATCGTGCCATCTCCGAGCTGGATCTTTCGTACGCCGACTTCGAGTGCCGAAGGCGAAATGACATCGATGACTTTCTGAAGACCCTCTTCGTAGAGCTGTTCCGTGGTTTTCATTTCCCCTTCACTGATCCCATCGTCATCTGCAGACTTTTTCTTTGGCGCTTTATTCTGAGGTGGACTCCCTAAGATCAGATCCAAAAACCCGCCGCTCTTTGCGGGGTTCGATCCTGCGGAAGGAGCAGGTTTTCCCGTACCAAGGAGAGAGTCGAAAAGGCTCCCCGTTGTCTGCTTTTTTTGTGTGTTTTCAGCCATAAGTTTGGATTCAAGACATTCAGATAATTATAGCAGAATACGGGAAATTCCGGAAGGGGGTCATGGGGTCTTGCTGTAGGGGCAAGGCATGCCTTGCCCCTACAATAACGATGCGATGAAGAAACTCGTGATTCTCATTTTCTTTAGCCTCCAGGCACTTTCGATCGGCATCGGGAGCATCCCGGGTGGTGCAAAGGATCCGTTGTCGGCTGCGCTCAAACTTTCCTTCGAGCCGCTCACGCGTCCGTATCTCCTCTTTACGGGGCAGTGGCAGAATTGGAACCTGTTTGCGCCGGATCCTTTGCGCGAATCACTCACGTTCGACATCGATTTTCTGCAGGATGAAAAAAAGATGGCATCGGTACCGCTCGCTCCAGAAAGCATTCCCTGGATGCAGCGCACGTATCTCCTCAAAATCATGCGGCACCTCTGGAACGACGGGGAGATGTATCCCGCTCTCCGCAAGGAATTTCTCCGGTCTCTCTGTGAGCGATGGGATCTTGCCGAGGACATGAGTCTCCACCTCCGGGTCAAATTCGTCGATGTCATCGATCCCACGCTCCTCAATGAGGAATATGACGATGTGACTGTTTCCTGTGCCCCTGCGACTTCATGAAACTTCCTGATTCCCTCGATCGTTTTCTCTTCCAAGAAGTTTCTTCCAAAGGTTTTCGATGGATGCGCGCTGCCTGGGCGCTGACGGTGCTTGGAACGCTCCTCCTCCAGCTTGGAGACGTGGCGTGGCTCTATAGCAAACAAAGCTTTGTTCCTCTTCAGCCGGATCTCCTCTCGCTGACGGCATTTCCGCGTTTTTCGATCCTGCACTTCGTTACGGATCCGCACGCGGTTTCTGCACTCTTCATCATTCTCCTCGCATCGCTTTTTTTGAGCGCACTGTCGCTCTGGCCGAAAGTAACCGTGACTGTGAGCGTTCTTCTCCTCCATTCCTTCCACCACAGAAACCCGCTTCCGCTCGGAGGAGGGGATGTCATGCTCTATAACATCGGGTTTCTCCTCATGATCTCTTCCTTTTGTGAGCTGCGAAAGAACGGCACGATGCCAATCTGGCCGTATCGACTGCTGCTTTGGCAGATCATTGTGATCTACCTCTCATCGCTCTGGTGGAAGCTGCTTGGAACCACGTGGATCGATGGTTCTGCGATTGCGATCGCATTCCAGAATCCGCACTTTGCCCGCTTTGATCTTCCGATCACTCTCATCAATGCGCTCTCGCCGCTCATGGGATATGCGACGATGGTGTGGGAGTTTTGTTGGGTCCTCCTTCTCATTCCCCCCTTCGCCAAGGCTTCGGGGGGCAAGCCGAAATTTAAATTTCATGAACTGACGAAGAAGATTTTGATCATCGCAGGAATCTTTTTCCATCTTGGCATTCTCATATTCCTGCGTGTCGGATCATTCAGTTTGGCGATGCTCGTTTCCTACCTCGGCCTCTACATCAGCGGAGGCACCGCGCCCGGAGCGCTTGCCTGCATGTATGCCCCGATCCGGCGTTCGATCTCGCGGCTGACGAACTTGCGATCCCGGCCGTAGGTAAGGCGCGAGAGCTGCTTAAAGGCTTCGGCGGCGGAATCATCGCCTTTGATGGCATAGGGGTTTTCCGGAGTGATCGAAAATGGCGTCGAGGGCTGCGTTTCCACCGAAAGCTTCATGACGGCTTTGTACTTATCCATATTCACGAGATCCGTTTCGGAGAACGTGGGTCCCATTTCCTTGGCGCAGTACTCGGCATCCTGAGCGCCGATCTTGTAGAACATCATCGTTCCGACGTTTCCGAAGACGGCGCCCTTCAGGTTCACGCTCGAACTCAATTTGTTCTCCTTTTCCAGCTGATCCAGGTACTGGTGCGCCATGCAGAGGCCGAGCTTGTATTTACGAGCCTCGCTCAAGATCGATTCGAGCGACTCCGTCACGTAGTTCTGGAATTCATCGATGTAGAGGAAGTAGGGGACACGTTCATGATCTTTCATCTGCTGGCGTCGCATGGCCGCCACCTGCACTTTATTCACGATGATCATTCCAAGAAGCTGCGAGTTGATGTCGCCGATCAATCCTTTGCTCAGGTTCATGAGAAGGATCTTCTTTTTCTGCATCACGTCGCTGAAATCAAATGCGGATTTCACCTGACCGACGATGTTTCGGATCAGGGTATTCGTCGTAAATTGTCCGAATTTGGCCGCAAAGTAGGGGATCATTTCCTGTTTTTCACGCTGGCCGGTGCTTGCCATCTGCTTGTCCCAGAACGATTTGACGATTGGATTTTTGAGCTTCTGCACCTTGTAGCGCTGCCATTCGTCGTCCGTAAAGAGGCGCACGAGGTCGGTGATCGCGCCGCCCTCCTCCTCATCCGCCATCAGGGTAAGGCAGCCGTTTCGGAAGTAGTCCTGGATCCGGGGGCCGAAGATTTCCTCGCCGAACATCTTCACCATCATGTTCATGGCATCCAGGGCGATCAGATCCCTTTCTTCCTCTGTCTTTCCTTCCAGAATGTTCAGCCCCATCGGGCGTTCGGTATCCGCGGGATTAAAGTGAATCACATCGTCCGCGCGCTCGCGCGGGATTCGCGGCAGCAGGCTTTCGATCAGAGATCCGTGCGGATCCACGACGCAGCAGCCGTTTCCCTCCAGGAAGTCCTGCACGGCCAGGTTGATGATCATGGTTGATTTGCCCGTTCCCGTCTGTCCGATGATGTAGAAGTGGCGGAAGCGATCTTTAAACTTCATCCAGATTTCCCGCTTCTCGCCCCGGAAGATGTTGGCGCCAAGCTTCACGGCGCCTTCACTGTCCGCCGCCTCACGCGATGAAGGAACGTTCTTCGGAGCCGGCACGATCTTGTAGTTTTGCCATTTGATCGTCGGCACCTTGTTGTAGGAAATATTCGGAAAATGGAAGAATCCTGATATTTCCAATGCGGAAAGAATCATTTTTTTCGTCCACAATCTTCTGGAGAACGGGAGCTTCGGGCTCCGCTTGATAAAATCCGCAAGGAGCCTCCGGCGATTATGGTGCCGTGTCCGCAACACACACGCTTCGGAAATATCCGAAAACTGCGTGAACCCCCCCACGATATTCTCCAATTGTTCATCGGCTTTGCGCTGAGTGCTTGCGGAGGTAACGACCCGAATCACGGCGCTGTATCCCGGCGAGTTTGCTTTCATGTCCATCGTTTTGCTTATTTCCTCCGTCATCTGCGAGACACGTTCCCCCGTGCTTCGCTCCTCTCCGCTATCCAGCTTAAAAAGCGCAGTGCCCTGCGTCATCGTCGTGTAGAAAGCCGAGATCCAGGTAAGGGGATTGAGGAGCGAGATCTTGTGATTCTTGGGATTGAGGAGCTTTTGTGCTTCTTTTCTCGCTTTCTTATGCCATCCCGATTTCATCGGCCGGAGCACGATCTGCACGGCCCCTCCTTCATCCGCGTGGAGTTTGCTGAAGGCATTCGTGATCGCATTCAGAGGGTCCGTCTTCATCGTCTCGTACGTCCGGAACGGTTTGAAACCGGGCTGCGAAGAAACAAAATAGGTGGTTGCCGTGTAGGACTCTTTGGTGAAGATGTTGTAATCCTCCACTTCGTCGATCACGGCGTCGGGATAGAAGGAAGTGATCTGCTTCTCCATGAATGATTCATGGGAACGAGGAACCAGGATATAGAAGAGAATCTCTCCTTCCAGCGCCGCATATTCCACGGAGAAGAAGGGATGCCCGAAAAAGAAGCGGCGTAGTTTTGAAGAATCGTAGATTCCGTACAACGATTGAAAGAGGTGATCCATCACGCCGACAACGTCTTTGAATGTTTTCCCTGTGCTGAATTCCTCGGACATCTTCTCCTTATCCTCTTTGCTCTCTTTCTTCGGCATAAGAACTTGCAGAAAGACGAGGCTCCGCATGCGCGCATGGTCTGCGATGTGTCGAATAAGGTGAATACTTCCCCATCCTGCAAGATAGAGAAGAAGGAGAACTGCGCCGATTTCGAGCAGCACTATCATTTTGAATGAATCTTACCAGTCTTCGCGGATCTTTGAAGCCTCAACGGGCGGTTCCGCTACCTCTGGCTGGCATAAAAAAGCGGCCCGTGCGGGCCGCTTTGCGAGAGACGAAGGAAATGACTTAGGTGGTGAACTCGTCAGCGAGCTCGGAAGTGAAGAAGCCGACAATCACCCGTGCGAAGAAGATGATGACAAGACCGATGATCGCGTAGATGATGGTCTTCCTTCCCTTCGTGACGTTCTCCTCATTGCCGCCGGCCGTGAGGATTCGGATGCCACCGACGATGACGAAGACGACTGCGACGAGCGCAAGGAACGTAAGGATAAAGTTGATCACCCGAACGACAGAATCGCGGGTTTGGTTGGCGCCTCCTTCTGCGGTGCCGGGAATCGAGGGGATCGTAGCGCCGAATTGCTGAGCGTATGCTTGGCTGAAAGCCAGGAACTGGAGGTACGTAAAGGTACCTGCGTAAGCGACGCCGTAACTAATCGAACTTGGAACGGAGCGGAGGTGCTTCATGTGGGATAGAGGAAAAAAACAGGAGAAGTTCACAAAACTTGAGTCCCATGGTACGGCGTACTCTTGGCTTCGTCTATTGCTTTGGATGCCCCCAAAACATAAAAAGAATTGACAGAAAACGAATACATTGGCATTATATTCCCGTGGCAACAGCAAAGAACAACGCGGAAAAAAGAGGAGAGAGGCAGGAGTCGAAGGATCATTCTCCGAATATCGCCTCGCTTGTTGTAAAGCAGCCGCCGAAACTCCAATCCCTTCTCGTTCTTCTTTCCGATCTCGAAAAAATTTCGGAAGTCGTGCGTGAGGAAAGTTCGCAAGACCTCGGTGTGGGTGTTTCTTCCGGGGGCACAGCAACATCAGGACGTGGAACGGGCGCCACCGGAGTATCCCTGCGTGATCAATCGATTCGTTCGCTCCCTTCTACCGAGGCTATGCGCGTACGCCTCACCCGGCACATGCAACGGGAAGTGAAACAACTGGAGAAGCGCGCGCGTCGCCTCGCACGCTCCACGGAAAAAGGAAGCGCCTACCTTCTGAACGAGCTGTACGCCAAGATCCGCAAAATCCAGGCGCTGATCGGGGAACTGGTGGAAGCGACAGCCGAAGTCGTTAAGCGGCTCTACATCCGCCTCTTCATCGATCATCAGCAACTTGTATAGATGTGTTACCCTGAGTAGCCCGAGCCGCAGCGAGGGCGTATCGAAGGGTATCCTTAATCACATCTTCTTCGTAAATTTCTTTTTTGAAAGCATCGGAAGAATATCGAAGTGCCCTTGAATCAAAGCTTCCTTCTTTTTCCTCGTCCAACCTTTGATCTGTTTCTCGAAAGCTATGGCATCCGTGACCTCGCGGAATCCCTGTTGAAAGACGAGAGTAAGAGGCCTTCTTTTGTAGGTATAGCAGGAGGGATCCATCCCTTCTCCATGTTCTGCGAATCGCTTTAAGACATCATTTGTGATCCCTATGTAATAGGAATTGTCCGAGCAGAGCAGGATGTAGACGAAGAAGCGTTCGGTAGCATCAAGCATTCTTCACTAGTGTACCCTCTACGCTATTTTCGATGGAACTCGTATCGGCCCTTCGATACGCGCCGCGTGTCATGCTGAGTAGTCCTGAGGCAGCAGCCGAAGAGCGTATCGAAGCACGGCGGCGCTACTCAGGGTGACACGAATCGTATCTTAATCTTCCAACAGCCTTTTTAGCTCCTCCGGATCAATCTTCTTCAGTGCCTCCTGCACCTTTGGATCACTCAACATCTTCTGCGTCGCCGGATGGTTCATGAGGCCGAGGATGTCGTTCTTCTCCATCATCGCCTGGATTTCTTCGTTCAGGAGAAGATCTTGCACTCCTTTTTGCTGGATGATTTCCGCAATGGGCGGGTAGGTAACAATCTTCTTCAAATTCTCCGGCTTCTGCAGGATCTCCGTCGTCAGACTGACGCCAACATCGAGCGTATGGAGAGTGGGGTTCGTCTTTGCCGCGAATTTTCCAAGAGCAGATTCCCGGAACGCGGCGTTATGAGCTCCCATGAATGTGGCGGGAAAGAGGAGCACCTGCGTCGTCAGTGATTGCTCATTTTCACTCGCATCGGCCATCGGCAGTGCGGAAGCTAATGTTCCGATCGTGAGGAGGAACCAGCTGAGAATCAGCACGAGTACCGCTCCAAAGAGTCCGCCAATCACTGCCCCACCCAGGCTTACAAAGAATCGATCCCATCCGTACCGATGCCGGTTGAGCTTGAGAAGCCTTGTCGTAAAGAGGAAGAGCACCTCCAGTGCTCCGTACGCGATGGTTCCCCCGAGCGCGAGGAGCAAGGTCCCGTGCATCATTGGAGGGAAGCGATCGAGCGAGATGAGGGGCTTGAGCGCCCAGCCGAACGGTTCCGCGAGGGGATAGGCGACGATGAGGCATGTAATGCCAAAGAGTTCCTTAAATACGCCCCGGAAAGCTCCCTTGAGAATAAAAAATCCGACAATGCCAAGGCCGATCACGGTGTAGGCGTGCGGCGGGAGGGGGGTCGTGAGGAATTCCATGTGTGTGTTTTTTCCCACTCAGTATAGCATAATTTTCGCACATGATCTTCCGTTTCCCCCGTACCGTTGCGCTAGTCGTCATTCTCCTCGTGGTCTGCCTGGCGCTCTTTCTTCCCAAAAATCCGATCTCGCTCGACGATGGTCTTCGTCATTTGAAAATGGCGGAACTCTCTCGTGAGGGAGAAGTACACGGATGGGGGGATTTTTTCTTCACGGGATATTTTTCGGAGCGAAACTTTGATCCGTGGTACGGCGCGGATCTTGCATACATTCCGTTCACGTTCATTCCAAGCCCCGTCATCGGTCTCAAGGTGGCGACGATCGGATTTCTCTCGATCATTCTTCTTTGCTTTGCATCGCTTCTCCGGCGGTACAGAGCATCGCCGACTCTTTCCGCACTTCTCCTTTTCCTCCTTTTCCTAGGGAGCTATGGCTTTACCAATCGGATGCTCCTCGGTCGACCGTTCCTCCTCACGACGGGGGTATTTCTTCTAACGTACCTTCTTCTCCTTGAGAAGCGTTTCCTCTTCCTCGCTCTTCTCCTCGCATTTTCGGTCCTCCTTTCTCATTTGTTTGTTTTCCCTCTCCTCCTCTGTCTCTGCGGTATCGCGTGGCTGCTTTTTTTAAAGGAAAGAAAGGAAAGTGCCATGCTTGCCTCTGCCTCGATTGGAGGAGTCGTTCTTGGTTTTCTCCTCCATCCCGATCCGCTCTATTATCTTTCGTATCTTCGCGACGTTTTTCTCCGCATTCCTTTTGCACAGGAACTTGGGATCGGAACGGAGTTTGCAGGAGGCCTTGCAGATGCGGACATCTTCCTCTTCCTCGTCCTCTTTCTTCTCATTCTTGTTGTTGCGCTCTGTCGGAAACGATTGTCACTGCCTGTGCTCCTTTCACGGAGACCCGAAATTTTCCTGACGCTTTTTCTCATGCTCGGTTTTCTCGGTGCGTACGTGCTGTGGGAACGCGCAGTCGATCTTCTGTGGCCGCTCATGTTGCTCTTTGCTCTCCAGCTCCTCACGTGTGATGCACGTGTTGAACGTGAAGCATTCATGCATCTCCACAGTCCGATTCATCCCCGGCTGCCATTTCGGTGGATTCATGGGCTTCTCCTCCTTCTCTTCCTCAATAGCGGGCTCATCATCTCCCAAAATATTGAGTTCGACAGATCGAGATCGTTGGCTTTCTATAGCGCGATTCAGAACGTTCCTCCCCAAAGTCGAATTCTGAATATCGATTGGGATATTTTTCCTGTTCTCTTTTTTCTCCGATCGGATCTCCTCTATGCGCGCGGCATGGATCCGACATTCGACTGGGTGAACGATGCCGAGGCGACGGAGCTTCTTGATCGCGTCAACGACAGATTTGCGTTCCAGTGGAGCGATCTCCCGGGAACATACCGTGATGCGCGTTCGCGCTGGCAGAAAACACAGTTTCTCTTTCAGAGGGAGAATACGAGTATGGACGTGCGTGAATGGCTCACGGAAGTTCGCACGCGGTTTGCTCCTCAATACCTTCTCATTGATCGACGGAAGCATCGCTGGTTGATTGCGAGGGTTCTGGAAGAACCATCGATGACTCTAGTCGCAGAAAGCCCGTTCATCAGCATTTTCCAGATGCCAGAATGAAGCGGCCGATCTATTTTCGCGGCGTCAAATTCTCTGTCTGGTGGATTCTCTGTCTTGTGCCCTTTGTCATTCTTCTCTTCATGGTTCGGAGGTACGGAATACCGGTTCCGTTCTACGATGAACTTTTCTTTGTGCCGATGTTTGAAGAACTGTTCCTCCATCGCGCATTCGATTCCCGTCTCATCTTCGTTCAACTCAATGAGCACCGCCCGCTCTTCCCGCTGCTCCTCATTGTTATCCTCGCGGCATTCAGCCGATGGAATATGTGGCTGGAACTCTTTGTTTCCCCGATTCTTGCTCTTGGTTCCTTTGGGATTATTGCCTCTCTGGTTTCGCAAACTCTCTCCGTCGTCCCAAGAATTTTGCAGGGATTGCTTCTTCTCTGTTCCAGCATGCTCATTTTTTCCCTGGGACAGTGGGAGAATTGGACATTCGGCATCACGTTGCATTTTACGATGGCGAATCTTGCTTTTCTTGTCGCCCTCTTTCTGCTCTTTCGGTTCAGACATTCGTCCCTGGCATTTCTCTGCGCCGTTCTCTCCGCGTTCGTTGCCACATTCTCCAGCGCGTACGGGCTCCTTGCATGGCCGGCCCTGCTTCCGCTTGTTCTCCATGATCGCAGGAAATGTGCATCGTGGCTCTTCCTGGGACTTCTGACATTCGTTCTCTTCTACGTGGGCAATCGCGTTCCCGTGCGCAATCCCGATACGCAAATTGCCTATGTCCTCCTCCATCCGCTTGAGGTATTGCGCTATGTGATTCTCTTCCTGGGATCTGCGCTCTTTGCATGGAATCGCGTGCTCGCTTTCGCTCTTGGAATTGTGGAAGTCGCGTGCATGTGCGCGGCGGGGATATTCCTTTGGAAGCGAAAATTCCGTGATTCTCCGCTCACGCTCTGGTTCTGCGTTGCGCTCTTTTCTCTCCTCTCCGCTCTCGCGATTGCCGTCGGCCGGACGGGGCTCCTCGTGAATGCAGAACTTCCGCTTTCGGCGGCGATCGATTTTTCCGTGCCCGGAGAGCACGCTATGACTGCGAAATACGCCGTTATCTCCCATCTGCTCCTCGTCGCGTTGCTCTGCATGCTTGCACTGAAGTTCAGGCGTACCCGGATCGTCGCGGGTGTTTTCGTGCTCGTTCTTGTGGCGCAACTCTCTACCAATGTGCTCTCCATTCCGTCCTGGCGCGAGCGCCATGCAATTCTCTCGCAAGGAGCCGCATGTTTCCGGAATTATGAACAGGCAGACACCGAATGCCTCGGTATTCTCTACTTCGGAGGAGGGGAGCAGGTACGTTCCTATGCGGAAACGCTCGACCGCATCGGATTTTTACGACGGTGAATTCTGGATGAGATTCGGAAATTTTCGTTTGAGGAAACTGAAAACTTCTTCGGGTTCAAAGTAACAGATATAGCAGGCGATCATGGCATAGAACCACCAGATGGCGGCAAGAAAGATCGTGACCGAAACATGGAAGAAAATGCCGGCAGCAATCGCAAGGGGTCTCAGTTTTTTTATCCAGAATCCGATCGGGAATGCCACTTCCAGGATTTTCACGAAGAAGACGAGCCCATCGTAGACGATCATGGGAATCGGGAGGCGAGCGACGAAGAAGGCAAGCGGCGTCGCCCACATTCCCTGGAACGAGTAATACAGGATTTCCCCCCCCTGCCACGCGGGAAGCCATATCTTCTGCCACGTGACTCCGGCGTACGTTGCAAAAATCTGGATCGCGATGATGCGCTGGGTGAACACGCTGATCGGCTGCCATGCCTTCCACGATCCGTATTTCCGCCGCATTTCAAAGGAAAATGTTTTTCCGGCGCCGGAAAACGTAAAGAGGAAGAGAAGGAAGAGGAAGAGGCGATTGTAGGAAGTGGAGTAATGGTGGAACGAGAGGAGCGTGTAGTAGAGGTAGAGAAGGAATGCGATCGTGGCGCTGGTCCTCGTTGCCATGCCGATAGTGAAGAACACAAGGGTCGCGATCAGAATCCCGTAGAGGATCCAGGCGATCTCCGGAGAAGGGGGAACGATGAGGGAGTTGATGAAGCTTGTGAGAGTCGGAAAATCCGGAAAGAAGAGCGAGAGATCGTAAGGAATCACAAGTCCCGCGTTCGAATAGAGCATGGAGACGTGCGGCAGGCTGACAATGAAGTAGAGGAGAAGATACAGGCCGTAGGCGATCCGGAGGATCGCAAGGAGATGAGGGGGGCCGGATCGCGTGAACCAACGGAGTGCTTTTTTCATGGGACGGTGACGATGGGATACGCTTTCCAATGATCAGATGTTTTCAGAGCGTCGAATCCTTCCGGAGAAGCGGGCCATTCAACCCAGGTAAGCCGTACGGAGGCGTACTCCCGTCCGCGCTCCATTTCGCGTTCTTTCAGGAGCAGCGCGAGTTCGCGATATTTTTCGCCATGCACTTCTTCCCCCTCCGGGAAAAAGCTCCGGAGTCTCCGGTACATGATCGCGCTTCCACGATGCATGGGATAGTACGGACTCATATCGATTTCTTCCCACGTGCCGTCCGCACGTTCTCCTTCCGCCAAAAGATCCATATTCATTGTCGAAAAGCCCTGATACGGCGCCATCATGCCGTAGTGGTAGCGGAGGACTTTCCAGGAAATAAAGGGAAACCACTGCACCTTCGTCATGGTGAAAACGAAGGCGTACGTCGTCATGAAGAGAAAATAGACGAGAAAGATGTGGGTGAGAATTTTCTTCATGGATTGTGGGAAGTGTATACTTTTCTTCGTTGGGGCTGTAGCTCAGCTGGCCGCCGAGCGTCGAGCGAGGCGCAATAAAAAAGTATCTGCGCTCTATCCCCACCCATGCTCATTGCCTCATAATACATCCGTGGGGCTGTAGCTCAGCTGATAGAGCGCCGCATTCGCATTGCGGAGGCCAGGGGTTTGAATCCCCTCAGCTCCACCAACCTCCGCAGGAGGTTGTCAACCGTAGCCTCGCCGCAGCGAGCGGAGGTTGACTTTTCAGTCAGAACCTCCTGGCTACGGTTGGCAAGCCAACTCGAATAGCAATAGAATGAATGACCTATGTGGCACTACGTATACATTCTCGAAAACAATGAAGGTCGACAGTATGTTGGTTCAACACAGGATGTGAAAAAGAGGCTTGAGAAGCACAACAATGGAGAAGTACCTCATACCTCCAAATATCATCCTTGGAAGTTGAAATTCGCCTGCTCTTTCCCAACAAAACAACAAGCTCTTACTTTTGAGAAATATTTGAAATCGGGTTCTGGAACGATCTTTCGCTATCTGCATCTTGTGCCGAATAGGAGGAGAGTAATACAGAAGATTCATGAAGGAGATTCAGGAACAGGAACCACTGGATGATCCAAATGTGCTGAAGATCAATGAGGATGGGACGCGATTGTATTGAGTAATGGAGTTCTCAATTTCGCTTTATCACCATATCTGCGTTTTTATTATACTGCCTGAAATAAGGAACGGCATACTTGTCCACAAGAGCCGCTTTGTAAGCCAGATACTCTGGTGAACTGCGGTGCCCATCACGGGCTTCAGCTCTCTTGCGGCAAACATCTTTAGGGACATCGAGGAAGACAAGGCAATCCGCTACTTCTGTAATTTCTGGATGCAACATGTAAATTCCTTCACAGATAATCATTCCGTGTTCAGGAAGTTCTAGCGGCACCTTCAAATTCTTCAGTCCTGTCTGCTGATCCCAAGCAGCTTCGAGAACTATGCGGCCAGTTTCTTGAAGACGAAGAAGATCGGTTTTCATTTGTTCCCAGTCATACCAATTCTTCGGATTTTCTTCTGCCTCGATTTCTTTGGGATTATTGGAAGCAAGAGCATGCCTTATTCTTTTCTTCCGCTCTTCTGTTGGATAGCGGAGCCACCAGTCGCAATGGAGCACTATTGAATCTGCATCGGACTTTTTTGCGATTTCATCAGCCAACGACGTTTTGCCTGCGCCTCCCAGTCCACCAAGCAGCAGAACGGGACGCATTTTCTGGGCTAAGAGCTTTCTAAGCCGTTCTTTTATGTCTTCCATGGTCTATATCGTAGCGTACAGGTGTATTGAGATGGAAAAGTTCGAGATTGGTTCAGACAGCTCATTGGTCAGAATGCTCATTACAGGATCAGATGGTCCTTTTTCTATCATTGATCGTTCAGCATTGAAGTAATCCAATCTAGCGAAAATTTAAGCTCCACGAACTTTTTAGCAATGACCATGATATCCTGACTCAAGAGTTTAGGAAGTTCGAGATGAGTTCGGAATGCCCCACCAAAGACGATGAATAAACAAGAGCGCTACCGGCAACGATATAAAGAGCTCCACCCCGAATGGGATTCCAGCCCCATAATCTACAAAAGACTCATAGGAGAGAATGTTCGCTCCGATATCACTATTCTCGATATAGGATGCGGCCATACGGATTTCCTCAAGGAGATTTACGATCGAACTCCATTCACTTACGGGATCGATCCCGATGCCGGTGCACTTGCAAAGAATCAGACGATCAAACATACAGTTGCCGGCAATGCAGAGAAGCTTCCGTTTCAAGATTCGTTTTTTGATGTTGTGGTTCTTGCGTGGGTATTGGAGCATCTCGAAGATCCTGAAAAAGTATTTCGCGAGATTCATCGGGTCCTTAAGCCGCATGGAACGGTGATCTTCCTCACTCCGAATACATGGAACTACAATGTGTGGATTATTCGTGCCATTCCGAATGCCTTCCATGATTTCTTTACGAGGCGGCTGTACGGGCGACAGGAACACGACACATTCCCCACGCGCTACAGAATCAACTCCGAAAAACGCATCGAAAGAGTGCTGACGAAGATCGGATTTGCAAAGGAGCAGATGATTTTGAATGGGGATCCGACGTACATCAGCTTCAATCCACCTCTTTTCTGGTTTGCTTGCTTTGTGGAGCGTTTTCTCGATTTACCTTTTTTGAAAAAAGCGAGAGTGCACCTCATTGGATCCTATAGAAAGAAAGAGTGAGGAAGAGTGCTAACCTTTACGATTTGCCAATCACAGATTCAATTCCCCGACGAATCCACTGTGAATGAACCCCCACTCTCTTTGGCATACTCCATGCAGTTGGTGTTTCCAGAGTCACGGCAACATCTGAATGATGCTTTCGTACATAGTTATCAAAATTAGTTCTTCTGTCGGTCTCTGTTCGCAGATCTTCAAGAATCAAGCCACGATCTGCATTGTCTCCATAGATTGATTCCCATTGGCAAACCTCGGTGGCAGAGAGAGTATCCAGGAATTTCCTTCCCATCTCCCCACCAACGCCATCGACGCTTTCATAGACATAACATTGCGTTGGAATAGGTTCACCGTCAGCTTCATTGGAAGGAATAAAAGTTTGATCCTCATGGAGATCAATGCTCAACACCATGTGGGAGAAATTGGTTAACCAATCCTCGATGAACGCAACTTCGTTCGATTCTTTGTCTCCTGTTCCAAATCTGCGGTTAATATCTACGTTTGAAGAAGTATGTCTGGTGTCCCATTCAAAACCACTGGGGTTTATACACGGAAGGACAAAGATATTGCATCGATCAGCAAAATCAAGAATGCCATTTCTTAAGAAGTCCATGACTGCTACAACACCTGCTGGTTCATCCCCGTGAATTCCAGCCGAAAGAAGGACATTGGGCTTATTCTTTGTATGAGATCCTTTTACCCCGGTAAGAAGTACAGGATAGCTGCGATCAGCGTATTGAACATTGCCAAGGTTCGTCGTACCAAGGTGAGGCAGTCTCTTGAGAGGTTGAAGCACTTGTTCGAAAAAAGAACGCTTTTGAACATACGGTGAGCCCTTCAATGAATCCACATGCTTCTCCATTGGCTTAGGCTAGGGAACCTCTGAACAAACCTCTCTCAGTCTCCTCCTGATCTCCCGGGAGTATTTTTTGCATGGTTCCGGTGGTGTGTTGTGAACTTTTCTTGGCTTTCTTCTGCGTAATTCTACTCTCGGGGCA
>JACCDV011293929.1_pt1 | contig 54306 bp, 45 predicted proteins | sample 7446131 | NCBI WGS metagenome assembly JACCDV01 (sample SAMN15323448, study PRJNA562643) | freshwater metagenome | isolation source: river surface water | place: USA:Blue River Watershed | collected 2017-08-17
CGTGGCGCCGCTGCCCAGTGCCCAGGTGCGCGCGCCCGAGGCCGTGGCCACGCGCGCCCCCGAGACCGTGGCCTCACGCGCGCCGCTGGCGCCAGCGCCCCTGGCCATGCCTGTGCAGGCGCAGGCGCCGCACGCGCAGGCCTGCCAGCAGATGGACTGGGACACCCTGGCCGCCAGCGTGGCCGACTGCCAGGCCTGCGGCCTGTGCCAGGGGCGGCGCCAGACCGTGTTTGGCGTGGGCGACCGGCAAGCGCAGTGGATGGTCATTGGCGAGGCCCCCGGCGAGCAGGAAGACCGCCAGGGCGAGCCCTTTGTCGGCCCCGCGGGGCAGCTGCTGAACAACATGCTGCGCGCCATCGGCCTGGCGCGCGATGCCCAGGGCGAGGGCGGGGTCTACATTGCCAACACCCTCAAGTGCCGGCCGCCGGGCAACCGCAACCCCGAGCCGGCCGAGATGGCCAGCTGCGCCCCCTACCTGGAGCGCCAGGTGGCGCTGGTGCAGCCGCGCATGATCCTGGCCATGGGCCGGTTTGCGGTGCAGTTCCTGCTGCAGACCCAGGAGCCGATTGGCCGCCTGCGCGGCCGCGTGCACCGCTACCAGGGGGTGCCGGTGGTGGTGACCTACCACCCGGCCTATCTGCTGCGCAACCCCGCCGACAAGGCGCGCGCCTGGGACGATCTGTGCCTGGCGGTGCAGACCGCGCGCGAGGACTCGGCCCAGGGCTGAGGGCGGCTCAGGCGCTGCGCCGTGGCCACAGCACGGCCGCGATCGAGAGCATCATCAGCGCGACCGCGCTCCAGTCCTGCCAGTGCAGCACCTCGCCCAGCATCAGCGCGCCGCTGAACACGCCCAGCACCGGGATCAGCATCACGCTGAGCGTTGAGGCCACCGGCGGCAGGCTGCGCGCCAGAAAAAACCAGGCCGCGTGCGCGTAGCCAAACACGCCCACCGCGTTGTAGGCAATCGAGGCCCAGACCGGCGCCGTGGGCCATTGCCACTGATCGCGCTCCAGGCCAAAGGCCAGGCCGCTCATGACCACGCAGGTGAGCGCCGTCATCCAGAACGAGATGGTCAGCGTGGGCACCGGCATCCGGGTGCGCCGCAGCAGCTGCGTGCCCAGCGCCCAGGTGGCCGCGGCGCCCAGTGCCAGGCCCACACCGGCCGGCTGGCCCGACAGGCGCGCCACCTCGTGCCACAGCAGCAGCACCACGCCCAGCGCCGCGGCGGCCACCCCGCCCCAGGCGCGCGCGGCCAGGCGCTCGCCAAAAAAGAGCGCGCCCAGCACCGCCGAGAAGATCGGCATGGTGTAGCCCAGAATGGCCGCCCGCCCGCTCGAGAGCGACTGCACCGCCACAATGATCAGGGCGTGCCAGAAGAACATGTTGAAGGTCGAGAGCGTGAGCAGCTCGCGCCAGTGCGCGCGCGGAATGCGAAAAGGCACCCGCATCAGCACCAGGGCCAGGCCCAGCACCGGCAGCCCCAGCCACAGGCAGATGGCCCGAAAGGTCAGGGCCGGAAAACCGGTCACACCCAGCTTCATGATGGGCCAGTTCAGGCCCCAGATCAGGGTCAGGAGCAGCAGGACCAGCCACTGCCGGGGGGTGAGCGTATGCATGGATCGGCCTTTCGGTCGCCCATTATGGTCAGGCCCCCGGCCTGGCGCTGTCACCTGCCACACGCCTACAATTGGGATTCATGACCTTTCTTGACATGCTCGGCGCCGCAGAGCGCCAACACCGCTCCATGCTTTGCGTGGGCCTGGACCCCGAACCGGGGCGTTTCCCCGCCGATTTGCGCGGTGACCCCCGCCGCATCTTTGACTTCTGCGCCCGCATCGTCGAGGCCACGGCCGATCTGGTCAGCAGCTTCAAACCGCAGATTGCCTACTTTGCCGCGCACCGCGCCGAAGACCAGCTCGAGCGCCTGATCGCCCACATCCGCCAGGTGGCCCCGCAGGTGCCGGTGATCCTGGATGCCAAGCGCGGCGACATCGGCTCGACCGCCGAGCAATACGCCAAAGAGGCCTTCGAGCGCTACGGCGCCGACGCCGTCACCCTCTCGCCCTTCATGGGCTGGGACTCGGTGGCCCCCTATCTGCGCTACCCCGGCAAGGGGGCGTTCCTGCTGTGCCGCACCTCCAACCCCGGGGGCGACGATTTGCAGAACCAGCGCCTGGCCTCGGTGCCCGGTCAGCCCTTGCTCTATGAGCATGTGGCGCAGCTGGCGCAAGGGCCCTGGAACATCAACGGCCAGCTCGGCCTGGTCGTGGGCGCCACCTACCCCGCCGAAATCGAGCGGGTGCGGGCGCTGGCGCCGTCGGTGCCGCTGCTCATTCCGGGGGTGGGCGCGCAGGGCGGGGATGCGGTGGCCACGGTGCGCGCCGGCTGGCGAGGCGATGCGGCAGGCAGCCGCAGCCCCATCATCGTCAACTCCTCGCGTGCGGTGCTCTACGCCAGTGGCGACACCGACTTTGCCGACGCGGCGCGCCGCGTGGCGCAGGCCACGCGCGACCAGCTTGAAGCGGCCAAGACCGCTTGAGCACGCTGCGCCGCATGCGCTGGCCGGGCCCGCTCAGGCCGCGGGCAGCAGCCGCTTGAGGTAGCGGCCGGTGTGGCTGTCGGGGTGCGCGGCAATGTCCTCGGGCGTGCCCTGCGCCAGCACCCGTCCGCCGCCCGCGCCGCCTTCGGGGCCCATGTCGATGAGCCAGTCGGCGGTCTTGATCACGTCCAGGTTGTGCTCGATCACCACAATGGTGTTGCCCGCATCGCGCAACTGGTGCAAGACCTTGAGCAGCAGCTCGATGTCGGCAAAGTGCAGGCCCGTGGTCGGCTCGTCCAGGATGTAGAGCGTGCGCCCGGTGTCGCGCCGCGAGAGCTCCAGGGCCAGCTTGACGCGCTGCGCCTCGCCCCCCGAGAGCGTGGTGGCCGACTGCCCCAGGCGGATGTACGACAGGCCCACGTCCAGCAGCGTCTGCAGCTTGCGCGCAATGCCAGGCACGGCCTGGAAGAACTGGTGCGCCTGCTCGACCGTCAGGTCCAGGATCTGCGCGATGTTCATGCCCTTGTACTGGATCTCCAGGGTTTCGCGGTTGTAGCGCTGGCCGTGGCAGACGTCGCAGGGCACGTACACATCGGGCAGAAAGTGCATCTCCACTTTCACCATGCCATCGCCCTGGCAGGCCTCGCAGCGGCCGCCGCTCACATTGAACGAGAAGCGCCCCGGCCCATAGCCGCGCTCGCGCGCGGCGGGCACCTCGGCCATCAGCTCGCGGATGGGCGTGAACAGACCGGTGTAGGTGGCCGGGTTGCTGCGCGGGGTGCGGCCGATGGGCGACTGGTCCACGTTGATGACCTTGTCGAAATGGTCCAGGCCCTGGATGTCCTCGTGCGGGGCCGGCTCCAGGTGCGCGCGGTGGATGCGCTGCGCGGCGGCGGCGTACAGCGTGTCGTTGACCAGGGTCGACTTGCCCGAGCCCGACACGCCGGTCACGCAGGTCAAGAGCCCCACCGGCACGCTCACATTGACCCGCTGCAGGTTGTTGCCGCGCGCGCCCAGCACGTCCACCCGCAGCAGCCCGGGCGGGTGGCGCCGGCGGGGCACCTCGATCGCGCGGCGGCCGCTCAGGAACTGGCCGGTCACCGAGTCGGGGCTGGCCATGATGTCCTCGCAACGGCCCTGCGCCATCACGCGGCCGCCGTGCACCCCGGCCCCCGGGCCCATGTCGATCACATGGTCGGCGGTGCGGATCATGTCCTCGTCGTGCTCGACCACCAGCACCGTGTTGCCCAAATCGCGCAGGTGGCGCAGGGTGCCGATCAGGCGGTCGTTGTCGCGCTGGTGCAGGCCGATGCTGGGCTCGTCGAGCACATACATCACACCGGTCAGGCCCGAGCCGATCTGGCTGGCCAGGCGGATGCGCTGGGCCTCGCCGCCGCTGAGCGTCTCGGCGCTGCGCGAGAGGCTCAGGTAATCCAGCCCCACATCGTTCAGAAACTTCAGGCGTGCCGCGATCTCGCGCACCACCTTGTCGGCAATCTCGGCCTTGGCGCCGCGCAGCGACAGCGTCTGGAAGTAGCGCTGCGCCTGGCCCAGGGTGGCGTGGCTCACCTCGTAAATGGCGCGCGCCTGCTCGCCCTCGCCAATGCGCACATGGCGCGCGTCGCGGCACAGCCGTGTGCCCCGGCACTCGGGGCAGGGCTGGGTGGAGCGCAGGCGCGCCAGGTCCTCGCGCACCAGGGCCGAGTCGGTCTCGCGGTAGCGCCGCGTCATGTTCGGGAGGATGCCCTCGAAGGGGTGCAGCTTGCTGACCTTGCGGCCGCGCTGCGCGCCCGACTCGACGATGTAGGCAAAGCGGATCGACTCCTCGCCCGAGCCATGCAGGATCACCTGCTGCACCGCCGCAGGCAGGTCCTCGAAGGGCGTGTCCACATCAAAGCGGTAGTGGCGCGCCAGGCTCTCGATCATGCTGAAGTAAAAGCCGTTGCGCCGGTCCCAGCCCTTGATGGCGCCGCTGGCCAGGCTCAGGCTGGGAAACGCCACCACCCGCTGCGGATCAAAAAACTCGGTCTGGCCAATGCCCTCGCACGCGGGGCAGGCGCCTTGCGGCGAGTTGAACGAGAACAGGCGCGGCTCGAGCTCGCCAATGGCGTGGTTGCACACCGGGCAGGCAAAGCGGGCGTTGAACAACCACTCCTGCCCGCTGTCCATGTCGAGCACCAGGGCACGCTGCTCGGCCAGCGCCAGCGCGGCCTCAAAGCTCTCGGCCAGGCGCTGGCGCAGGGCTGCGCGCGCCGGCGCGTCGTCCTCGGCGCGCACCTTCAGGCGGTCGATCACCACGTCGATGTCGTGCTTGTCCTGCTTGCGCAGCGTGGGCAGGTCGGCCGCTTCGATCACCTGGCCCTGCACCCGAAAGCGCACATAGCCCAGCGACTGCATCTGCGCAAACAGCTGTGCGAACTCGCCTTTTTTCTCGCGCGCGACCGGCGCCAGAATCATCAGGCGCGTGCCCTCGGGCAGGGCCAGCACCGTGTCCACCATTTGCGACACCGTCTGCGCCTGCAGCGGCTGGTCGTGCTCGGGGCAGTAGGGCGTGCCTGCGCGCGCAAACAGCAGGCGCAGGTAGTCGTGGATTTCGGTGACCGTGCCCACGGTCGAGCGCGGGTTGTGGCTGGTGGCCTTTTGCTCGATCGAGATGGCCGGGGACAGGCCCTCGATCAGGTCCACATCGGGCTTGTCCATCAGCTGCAGAAACTGCCGCGCATAGGCCGACAGGCTCTCGACATAGCGGCGCTGGCCTTCGGCGTACAGCGTGTCAAAGGCCAGGCTGGACTTGCCCGAACCCGACAGGCCGGTGATGACCACCAGGCGGTCGCGCGGAATGTCCAGGTCGATGTTGCGCAGGTTGTGCGTGCGCGCCCCCCGCACACTGATGCAGGACTGGCGCAGCGCCGCGCCCAGGTAGGCGGGCTCGGGCGACAGGTCGGCAGCGGGGCGAAGGTCGGACATGGGCAGGGTGTTGGGCAAAACCGCTCATTATCCATTGCGGCGCCGGTGCCGGCCAGCCGCCGGTCCGACAAGACCGGGCAGGGGGCGGGCGCATGAGGGACAATGTGGGCTGTGAATTCCAATGCGATCCCCTCTTCCCCCGGGCTGGACCCTGCGCGCATGACGCCACAAGAGCGGCGCACCAGTGCCGCCATGGCCCTGGTGTACGCCCTGCGCATGCTGGGCCTGTTCCTGGTCCTGCCCGTCTTTGCCATTGAGGCGCGCGCCTACCCGGGCGGCGACGACCCGGCCCTGCTGGGGCTGGCCATGGGCATGTACGGCCTGACGCAGGCCCTGCTGCAACTGCCCTACGGCATGGCCTCGGACCGCCTGGGCCGCAAGCGCGTGATCGTGGCCGGCTTGCTGATCTTTGCCCTGGGCAGCTTCTGGGCCGCCAGCGCGCAGGACCTGATGGGCCTCCTGATCGGGCGCAGCCTGCAGGGCGCCGGGGCGGTGTCGGCGGCGGTGACGGCCCTGCTGGCCGACCTGACCCGCGAGACGGTGCGCACCAAGGCCATGGCCCTGGTGGGCGCCAGCATCGGCCTGGTGTTTGCCTTGTCGCTGGTGCTGGCCCCCTGGCTGACGCACTGGGTGGGCCTGCACGGCCTGTTCGTGCTGACCGGCGTGCTGGCCCTGGGCGGCATCGCGGTGGTGATCTGGGGCACCCCCGCCCCGCCACCGCCCCAGCCCACGCAGCGCGGGCGCCTGTGGGAGGTCTTGCGCCACCCGGCCCTGCTGCGCCTGAACGTGGGCGTGTTTGTGCTGCATGCGGTGCAGCTGGCCATGTGGGTGGCCTTGCCGGGCATGCTGCAAAGCGCGGGCGTGCCGGTGGCGCAGCACTGGCAGGTCTACCTGCCCACCGTGCTGCTGTCGTTTGTGATGCTGGGTGGCGTGATGGCGCTGGAGCGCCGGGGCCGCCTGCGCCTGGCCTTTCTGGGCGCGATCGCGATGTTTGGCCTGGTGCAGCTGGGCCTGCTGCAGCAAAGCCTGGGCCAGCCGGGCCTGGTGCACATGGTGCTGGGCCTGCTGGCCTTCTTCTGCGCCTTCAACGCCCTCGAGGCCGTGGTGCCCAGCCTGTCCTCGCGCCTGGCGCCGGCGCATGCGCGCGGCACCGCGCTGGGGGTCTACAACACCTTGCAGTCGTTCGGCCTGTTTGCCGGCGGCTGGGCCGGTGGCGCGGTGGTCAAGCAGTGGGGCACCCCCATGCTCTTCCTCGTGTGTGCACTGGCCGTGCTGATCTGGCTGCTCGTGGCGTGGCCAATGCCCGTGCCAGGGCGCCACACCCCCTTGCCAGAGGCCCCTGGGGCAACGGCATAATCTCAACCTGTATATTCATCCAATCCTGTCGGAGGACACCATGGCATCGGTCAACAAGGTCATCATCGTCGGCAACCTCGGGGCCGATCCCGAAACCCGCTACATGCCCTCGGGCGATGCGGTCACCAACATCCGCGTGGCCACCACCGATCGCTACAAGGACAAGCAAAGCGGCGAGATGAAAGAGGCCACCGAGTGGCACCGCATCGCCTTCTTTGGCAAGCTGGCCGAAATCGCGGGTCAGTACCTGCGCAAGGGCTCGCAGGTGTACGTGGAGGGCAGCCTGCGCACCCGCAAGTACACCAACAAGGACGGCATCGAGCAGTACGCCACCGAAATCCGCGCCGACAGCATGCAGATGCTGGGCTCGCGTCAGGGCGGTGGCATGGGCGGTGGCGGTGGCGGGGACGACGGCGGCTACAGCCCGCGCGCCCAGGCCCCAGCCCAGCGCCCCGCCGCAGCCCCGGCCGCCGCCAGCCGCCCGGCCAGCGGTTTTGACGACATGGACGACGACATCCCGTTCTAAGCTTTACCTTTGGCCAGAAGGCAAGTCAGAGGCCCTGAGTGCTTGTCGCTCGGGGCTTTTTTCTTGTTGACGTGATTTTTGTTCTTGGGGTTCGCCGGCTGCCCGCCTCGAGCGATGGGATGACAGCCTGCACTTGCAAGAACCGGGTTCCGGCCGGGTCTACATGTGACGCGGCCTGCCATGGCCTTGGTGGCAGTTCCTACCGCCAACCCCCAGGCGGGTGGTGAACAAAGTCCCCTCAAATTGAGCAGCGAGCACCGCATTGGCATGGCCCGCCACCGGGCGTGTCGCAGGGTCCATTGCATACCCCATGGGGTATATGATAAGATGCCTGGCAAGGAGACCTGCCATGCGTTCACATCCCTCGCTTTCCCCGCTCATTCGCCCTTTTTGGTCGGCGCTGATGGCGCTGGGCCTGGCCATGCACGGGGCCGTGTGGGCGGCCGGGCCGATGGTGCCGGTGATCACCCTGGGCCAACAGGCGGTCAGCACCGGCACGACCTTGGACGGCGTGGTCGAGCCGGTGCGCCAGGCCACGGTGTCGGCCCAGGCCAGCGGCCGCATTGCCAGCCTGAAGGTGCGGGCGGGCGACAAGGTGCGTGCCGGTCAGGTGATCGCGGTCATTGACGACCGCGAGGCGCGCACCGGGGTCGATCGCAGCCAGGCCCAGCTGGCCCAGGCCGAGGCCGAGCTGGCCAATGCCCGTGCGGCCGTGCAGCGCCAGCGCGACCTGCGCGCCCAGGGCTTTGTCAGCCAGGCCGCGCTCGATGCCGCCGAGGCGCAGTTCAAGGCCGCGCAGGCCGGTCGCGACAGCGCCAGCGCCGGCACGCGGCAGGCCGGGCTGGCCCAAAGCTTCACGCAGGTGACGGCCCCGTTTGACGGCGTGGTCACCGAGTTGCAGGCGCAGGCGGGCGACCTGGCCATGCCCGGCAAGCCGCTGGTGCTGATGTACGCCCCGCAGCCGCTGCGCGTGGTGGTGCAGCTGCCGGCTTCGATGGCGCCTGGCGTTCGCGCCGCGCGCCAGGTCCAGATCGAGGTGCCGCAGGCCCAGGGCGCCGCCCAATGGGTCTCGCCCAGCGCCCAGACCCTGGTGCCGGCGGCCGATCCGGTCAGCCAGACCATGGGCTGGCGCCTGGACCTGCCGGCCGCTGCCGCGCAGGCCTTGATGGCCGGTCAACAGACCCGTGTGCGCCTGGCGGGGGCCCCCAGCGAGCGGGCCCTGATCCCGGCCAGCGCGGTGCTGCGCCGAGGTGAGCTGACCGCGGTGTATGTGGTGCAGGGCGGTCAGTTTGTGCTGCGCGCGGTGCGCCTGGGCGCCCAGCATGGCGCGGCCGGTGTCGAGGTGCTGGCGGGCTTGCGCGCCGGCGAATCGATCGCGCAGAACGCGGTCCAGGCCGGCCTGGCCGGCGCCCAACCCGCCAAGGCACATTGAGGACGGCCCCCATGAACGAAGCACCGCACACCCCCGCCCCGTCCCTGGGCGTCTCGGGCCGCCTGGCCGCCGCCTTTCAGGCCAATGCCCTGACCCCGCTGCTGGCCTTGGTGGCCCTGCTGCTGGGCCTGTTTGCGGTGCTTGTGACCCCGCGCGAGGAAGAGCCGCAGATCAACGTCACAATGGCCAACGTCATCATTGCGTTTCCGGGCGCCAGCAGCCAGAACGTGCAGACCCTGGTGGCCCAACCGGCCGAGCAGGTGCTCAGCCAGATCCAGGGCATCGAGCACACCTTTTCGGTCTCGCGCCCTGGCGTGGCCGTGCTGACCGTGCAGTTCCAGGTGGGCGTGCCGCGCACCGAGGCGCTGGTGCGTCTGTACGATGTGCTCAACGCCAACCAGGACTGGTTGCCGCGCGATCTGGGCACCTTGCCCCCCATCGTCAAGCCCAAGGGCATTGACGATGTGCCGGTGCTGGGCATCACCCTCTGGAGCCCACAGGGCCAGAGCGCCAGCGAGCTCGAGCGTGTGGCGCAAAGCCTGGAGGCCGAGCTCAAACAGGTGCGCGGCGCGCGCGAGGTCAAGACCCTGGGCGGCCCCGGTCGCGCGGTGCAGGTGTGGATCGATCCGACCCGGCTGCGCGAGCGTGGGGTGGACCTGCTGAGCTTGCAGAAGATGCTGGCGGCGGCCAACCTGGGCATGCCGGCGGGCAGCGTGCTCCAGCCCGATGGCAGCGGCATGCTGCGCATCGAGACCGGTGAATTTTTGCGTGACGCGGAGGATGTGGGCCAACTGGTGGTGGGCGTGCAGCAAGGCCGACCGGTGTTCTTGTCCGAGGTGGCACGCATTGAGAGCGGTGCGGCCCTGCCGACGCGCTACCTCTGGTACACCCCGGGGGCGGCCGCGGCCGACGCGGGGGCGCCTGGCCAAGCCGGCCAGGTCTATCCGGCGGTGACGCTGACGGTGACCAAAAAGCCGGGCGAGAACGCGGTCGATGTGGCGCGTGCCGCCAACGCGCGCTTTGAGGGCCTGCGCAACCGCCTGATTCCGGCCGAGATCCAGGCCACCGTCACGCGCAACTACGGGGAAACCGCGGCCGAAAAAGCCAACAAGCTGATCCAGAAGCTGGCCTTTGCCACGGGCTCGGTGATCTTGCTGGTGGGCCTGGCCCTGGGCCGACGCGAGGCCTTGATCGTGGGCGGTGCGGTGATCCTGACGCTCACGGCCACGCTGTTTGCCAGCTGGGCCTGGGGCTTCACGCTCAACCGGGTGAGCCTGTTTGCCTTGATCTTCTCGATCGGCATCCTGGTCGACGACGCCATTGTGGTGGTCGAGAACATCCACCGCCATCAGCAGCTGACACCTGGCAAACCGCTGCGCGAGATCATTCCGCTGGCGGTCGACGAGGTGGGGGGACCGACCATCCTGGCCACGCTCACGGTGATCGCTGCCCTCTTGCCCATGGCCTTTGTGAGCGGCCTGATGGGGCCGTACATGAGCCCCATCCCCATCAACGCCAGCCTGGGCATGGCGCTGTCCTTGGCGATTGCCTTTACCGTCACGCCCTGGCTGTCGCTCAAGCTGATGGCCCCGCATGTGGGCGCTGGCCATGCCCCCGCCTCGGCGCCCAGCGGCCTGGCGGGGCGGCTGCAGACCTGGTTTGCGCGGATCCTGACGCCGTTTTTGCAAAGTGCACGCCGTCGCTGGTGGCTCTTGCTGGGCATTGTGGCGGCGCTGCTGCTGTCGGCGGGCCTGGCCGTGGTGCAGGCGGTGGTGCTGAAGATGCTGCCCTTTGACAACAAGAGCGAGTTCCAGGTGGTGCTGGAGATGCCGGCCGGCACCCCGGTGGAGAACACCGCGCAGGTCCTGCACGAGATGGGGGCCTTTCTTGCGCGCCAGCCCGAGGTGCATGATTTGCAAGGCCATGCGGGCACGGCCAGCCCCATCACCTTCAACGGCCTGGTGCGGCAGTACGATTTGCGCGCCGACGCCGAGCAAGGCGATTTGCAGGTCAACCTGGTGGACAAGGCGCATCGGCACGAGAAAAGCCATGCCATCGCGCAGCGCCTGCGCCCCGAACTTGAGAAGATTGGCGCACGCTTTGGTGCGCGGGTGAAGGTGGTGGAGGTGCCGCCCGGCCCGCCCGTCATGAGCCCGCTGGTGGCCGAGGTGTACGGGCCCGACGAAGCGGGTCGCCAGGCCGTGGCGCGCCGCTTGGCCGAACGCTTTGCCGCCACGCCCGACATCGTGGGCGTGGACACCAGCCTGAAAGAGGATGCCCCGCAGGTCCACCTGAAGGTGCGCCGCCAGCGCGCCGAGACCCTGGGCATCCCGGTGGCCGCCATCGCGCAAACCGTGCACGGGGCGCTCTCGGGCCTGGACAGCGCGTACCTGCACGACGGGCAGTCCAAGCGGCCGGTGCCGGTGCGCCTGCAACTGCCCGCGGATCAGCAGGTGGGGCTCGATGCCTTGCTGCAGTTGCCCATGCGCGCGGCCAACGGTCGGCTGGTTCCGCTGTCCGAGCTGGTGGAGGTCGAGCGCGGTGTGATCGACAAGCCCCTGTTCACCAAAGACCTGATGCCGGTGAGCTATGTGATGGGCGATATGGCCGGATCACTCGACTCACCCCTGTATGGCTTGTTTGGCATTCGCCAAAACCTGCAGCAAGCGGCCCTGCCCGACAGTGGCGCGCTGGGCGAGTATTGGATCCGCCAGCCGCAAGACCCGTATGGCCAGTACGCCATCAAATGGGACGGCGAATGGCAGGTGACCTTTGAGACCTTCCGTGACATGGGCGCTGCCTATGCGGTGGGCCTGGTGCTGATCTACCTGCTGGTGGTGGCGCAGTTCCGCAGCTACCTCACGCCGCTGGTGATCATGGCGCCCATTCCGCTCACGCTCATTGGCGTCATGCCCGGTCACGCGCTGCTGCAGTCCCAGTTCACCGCCACCAGCATGATCGGCATGATCGCCCTGGCCGGCATCATCGTGCGCAATTCCATCCTGCTGGTGGACTTTATCGAGCTGCAGGTTCGACAGGGCGTGCCGTTTCAGGAGGCGGTGGTGCAGTCGGCCGCGGTGCGTGCACAGCCGATTGCCCTGACCGGTCTGGCCGCCATGATCGGCGCCTTCTTCATCCTGGATGACCCGATCTTCAATGGTCTGGCCATCTCGCTCATCTTCGGCATCCTGGTCTCCACCTTGCTCACGCTGGTGGTGATCCCGGTGATGTTCTATGCCCTGTACCGGCGCCGCTACGAAACGGCCGCGGCCTGATGCCGGCGGCTGTCCATGGTTTTTTTTAAGGAGTGATCCATGACCGTTGAACGATATATCCGCGTGATCGCAGGCCTGTTCATCCTGCTGTCCCTGGCCTTGGGCGTTGAGGCCAGCCCCTTGTTTGTGAGCCCCTGGTTCCTGGCGTTCACGGCCTTTGTGGGCCTGAACCTGTTTCAGTTTGGCCTGAGCAATTTCTGCCCCATGGGCGTGATCTTGCGCAAGATGGGGGTGCCCGACGGCGCCGCCTGCGGCAACCAGGGCAAGTGCTGCTGAGCCCGGCGCGGGGACGCGGCGGCGCGGCCCGGCAGTGGCGCCGTCCTTGCGGCATCATCGGGGGCTTGGCGGCCCAGCGTGGGCCGCGTTGTTTGTGATGGATGATTCCCATGCGCCTGCATGCTCTTGAACACCTGCACCCGATCTGGTTTGTGCCCGTCATGGGGCTCTCGGGCCTGACCCTGGCCTGGTGGCGCGCCGCGCCCTTGCTGGGGCCTTGGGCCGATGCCGTGGGGCAGGGCCTGTCGGTGCTGGTCGCGCTGGTCTTTGCCCTGGTGCTGCTGGCCTCCGGGCTGCGCGCCTGGCAGCACCCCCAAGCCTGGCGTGCCGATGCGGCGCATCCGGTGCGCCATGTCTTTCTGGCCGCCATCTCGGTCTCCACCATCCTGGTGGCCACCCTGGCGGCCCGCCTGCTTGGGCCCTTGCCCCTGGTCAAGGGGCTGTGGATGCTGGGGGCCTCGGCCCAGGCCATGCTGACCCTGTGGGTGTTGTCGCGCTGGTTGCGCCCTGGGGCCCAGGGCGCGGCCTTGTGGCCCGGCGTGACGCCCGGCTTGCTGATTCCGGTGGTGGGCAATGTGCTGGCGCCGCTGGGTGCGGTGCCGCTGGGTTTGCCGCTGTGGGGCGCGGCCCAGCTGGGCCTGGGCGTCGTGCTGTGGCCGCTGGTGCTGGCCCTGCTGTGGGTGCGCATCGGCGTGGCCGGACTGTGGCCCGAGCGCATGCGCCCCAGCGTGTTTGTGCTGATTGCGCCACCGGCGGTGACCGGCGTGGCGATCCTGCCCCTGGGCGCGCCTCTGGAACTGTCGGCGGTGCTGTGGGGCGTGGCCCTGTTCTTCACCGTGCTGGCGCTGCTGTCCTTGCGCCGTTGCCTGGCGCTGCCCTTTGGCATGCCGATGTGGAGCCTGTCGTTTCCCTTGGCCTCGTTTGCCGCGCTGACGCTGCGCCTGGCCGAAGGCGCCGACCCGCTGATGCAAGGCCTGGCCGTGCTGGCCCTGGGCTTTGCCACCGTGGTGATCGCCGCCCTGGTGCTGGCGACATTGCGCGGCCTCTGGCGTGCCGACCTGCTGGTGCCCGAGCCCGCGCCGCCGGCGCCGGTCAAGCCCTGACGGGGCCCGTCAGCGCCGGCCTGGTGCACAATGGGGCATGAACGAGATGGATGCCCGCCTCTTGCCGCTGGACGACGATCAGCGCCGCACCCTGCACAACGAGGTGCATGCGCGGCCACCGGCGCGCGTGCGCCTGCCGGCCCTGATCGTGTATGTGGCGGTGCTGCACGAGGGCACCACCCGCGAGGACGAGTGGCGCCACCTGCGCCGCTTGCCAGGGCATGCGGGCCTGCAGGCCGATCAGATGCAGGGCAACTTCTTGCGCCTGCGCTGCGGCGACTTCAGCGTCAAGTGGGAGCGCCACACCGAGTTCACCCGCTACTCCATCGTCCAGCCCCTGCCGGCCGACGCCGTCTGGGGCCAATCCCTGCCCGAGCTGGCGCGCCATGCGGCCACCGGCAGCGACTGGTTGCGCCAGATCCCGGGCCGCACCGTGGCCGCCATCGAGCTGGCCATGCTCGACCAATCCCCCGAAGACCCGGCCCTGATGGCGCAGGCCCAGGCCTGGCTGGGCGAGGGCACGCTGATTGGCTCACGCCTGGGCAACACCAGCGACGGCCAGCCGCACTCGTGCTGGATCACCCACTTCCAGATTGGCGACAACGGTTTCGAGCGCATGCTGGTGCTGGCCCCCGCGGGCAGCTCGGCCGCGCGCATGGGCCGCGTCTCGCAACGCATTCTGGAGCTCGAGACCTACCGCCTCATGGCCTTGCGCGGCCTGCCGCTGGCCAAGGTGCTGGGGCCCGAACTCTCGGCCAGCGAGGCCGCGCTGGCCGACCTGACCGCGCGCCTGGACCACAAGGCCGGCAGCGACCAGGCCTTGCTGGACGACCTGGTGGCGCTGGCCGCGCGCGTCGAGCGCCTGACCGCCGAGCACGGCTGGCGCTTTTCGGCCACTCGCGCCTACGACCGCCTGGTCGGGCAGCGCATTGCCGAGCTGCGTGAGCGACCCATCAGCGGCACGCAAACCGTGGGCGAGTTCATGCAGCGGCGCCTCTCGCCGGCCATGGCCACCGTGGCCGCCACCGAGCAGCGCCTGGCGCAGCTGGCCGAGCGCATTGGCCGCACCAGCGCCTTGTTGCGCACGCGGGTGGACATTGCCACCGAGGCGCAGAACCAGCAGCTGCTGGAGCAACTCGCGCGCGGTCAGTCGCTGCAGCTGCGCCTGCAGACCACGGTGGAAGGCCTGTCGATTGCCGCCATCAGCTACTACGTGGTGAGCCTGGTGCTGTACGCCGGCAAGGCCGCCAAGGACGCTGGCTTGCCGGTCTCGCCCGAGATGCTGGCGGGGCTGTCGATTCCCTTGGTGCTCTGGCTGGTCTGGCGCGCCACGCGGCGCCTGCACCGGCACCTCATGACCCCGTCTGCCTGAGCGGCCTTTGCTGGACGCCGCGGCGGCTGGGCACAAGCCCCAGGTCCCTGGGTCCTGCCCGCCACGAGCCTTGGCGGCGCAGCGCCTCAGGTCTCGCCTGTGCTGCGCCGCTGGCGCCGCACCCCTTGGCGTTGCGCCAGCATTTCGTAGAGTTTTTCGGCCGCTGGCGTGAAGCTGCGGCCCTTGCGCCGGATCAGGCCAATGCGGCGGGTGATCTCGGGATCGACCAGCGGCACGCTGGCGAGCACCGGGTGCTGGCCCGCTGGCATGGCCAGCGACGGCACCGCCGCCACCCCCATGCCCGCCTCCACCAGGCCCAGCAGGGTCGTCACGTGTTGCGCCTCGTACACCGCCTGCGGGCGCTTGGCCTGCCCCGCCAACGCCAGGTCCATCAGCATGCGGTTGCCCGATGACTTCGAGACGGTCATGAAGTCGTACTCGCCCAGCTCCTGCCAGCTGATGCGGCGCTTGCGCGCCAGGGGGTGGTCGCGCCGGCAGGCGGCCACAAAGCGCTCTTCCAGAATGCTCTGGAACTCGATGCCTGGCTCTTCGCTGCCCATGAAGTTCACGCCAAAGTCGGCCTCACCGCTGGCCACCACCTGCAGCACCTCGTTGGCGCTGGCGTCGTGCACGCGGATGCGGATGCGCGGGTAGCGCTCGTGGTAGCTGCGCAGCACCTGGGGCAGGAAGTAATACACCGCCGAGGGCACGCAGGCGATGGTGACCTCGCCCATGCGCGCGCCGCCCACCTCGCCAATGCCCAGCAGGGTCTCGTCCAGATCATCGAGCAGCGTCCGCACCTTGCGCGCAAAGTCCCGGCCGATGGCCGTGAGGTTCATGCTGCGCGTGTTGCGGTCGATCAGGCGCACCCCCAGCGCCGCTTCGAGCTTGTCGATGCGGCGGCTGAAGGCCGGTTGTGAAATGTGCACCGCTTCGGCGGCCTTGCGGAAGTTGCCGAGTTCGGCGGCCGCAGCAAAGGCCTGCAAATCCTGCAAGTCAAAGTGAAGGTTCATGGGAGCCTGTCGTGGGTTTTTGCGAATTGTGCATGAATCCTTTTGAAATATGCAATTCACAAAACAATGACCGTGCGCCATGATCTCGACCATGACCTCCCATACCTTGCCCTGCGTGCTGATGCGCGCCGGAACTTCGCGCGGCCCCTTCTTTTTGAAAGACTGGTTGCCACAAGACATTGCCCTGCGTGACCGTGTGCTGCAAAGCGCCATCGGTGCCGCCGACGCCAGCCATGTCAATGGCCTGGGCGGCGGGACCACGCTGACCAGCAAGGTGGCCATCGTCTCGCGCGCCACCCGCCCCGACTGCGACATCGACTACCTGTTTGCGCAGGTGGGCCCGACGCATGTGGACACGCGGCCCAACTGCGGCAACATGCTGGCGGGCGTGGCCCCGTTTGCCATCGAGCAGGGCCTGGTGCCGGCCACCGAGGGCAGCACCACCGTGCGGGTGCACAACGTCAACACCGGTGCGCGCATCGACGTGACGGTCTGCACGCCCCATGGCCAGGTCGTCTACGACGGCGATGCCACCATCGACGGCGTGAGCGAACCGGCCGCGCCGGTGTACCTGAATTTTCTGGATGCCTGGGGCGCCAGCACCGGCCAGCTTTTCCCCACCGGCGCGCGGCGCAACCTGATCGACGGGGTGGAGGTCAGCTGCATCGACGCGGCCATGCCCATGGTGATGATGCCGGCGGCGGCGCTGGGGGTGACGGGTCATGAGAGCGCGGCCGAACTCGACGCCATGCCCGAGCTGATGGCCCGCATCGAGCAGATTCGCCGCCAGGCCGGCGCCCTCATGGGGCTGGGCGATGTGAGCCAGAGCGTGGTGCCCAAGCCGGTGCTGCTGTCGGCGGGCGCGCATCCGCAGCAAATCGTCTCGCGCTATTTCACGCCCTGGCGCTGCCATGCCGCGCATGCGGTCACCGGGGCCGTGGGTGTGGCCGCGGCGCTGGCCTTGCCGGGCACCGTGGCGCACCGGCAGGACCTGGCGCCGGGCACCCACACCATCGATATTGCGCACCCAAGCGGCACCATCCGCATCGCCCTGACCGTCGCGCACAGCGACGGCGAGACGGTGGTGCAAACCGCATCGGTCGTGCGCACGGTCCGCAAAATCCTGCAGGGCAATTTGCACCTGCCGGCCCATCTTTTTCAACTGGAGCATTGATGAACCATCGCAATTGGCTGGGCGCGTTCGCCCTGGCAACGGGCGCCCTGATCGCCCCCCTGGCACAAGCCTATCCCGACAAAGTGATCACCATCGTGGTGCCGACCGCCCCGGGCGGCGGCAACGACGCCATGGCGCGCGTGCTGGCGCAGAAAATGGCCCCGCTGCTGGGCCAGAGCGTGATCGTTGACAACAAGGCCGGTGGCAACGGCGCCATCGCCAGCGAATTTGTGGCGCGCGCACCGGCCGACGGCCACACCGTGCTGTTTGGTTATGTGGCCACGCATGCCATGAGCCCGGCGCTGCAAAAGCTGCGCTATGACCCGATCGAAGACTTCGAGCCCGTGGGCCTGGTGGGGTATTCGCCCACGCTGATGGTGGTGCACCCGCAGCTCAAGGGGCGCGATGCCAAGGCCACGCTGGACATGATCAAGTCGCAGCCCGATCGCTACAACTACGCTTCGGCCGGCAACGGCACCGCGCCGCATTTCACCGCCGAGTTGTTCAAGATCAGCACCGGCTCGCAAATGCTGCACGTGCCCTACAAGGGCTCGGCGCCTGCCGTGGCCGATATGCTGGCCGGTCATGCGCAAGTGATGTTCCCGAGCATGTTCACCGCCATGCCGCACGTCAAGAGCGGCAAGCTGCACGCGGTGGCCGTGGCCGGCGCCCGTCGCTCGCCGGCGCTGCCCGACGTGCCCACCCTGCAGGAGCTGGGGGTGCAAGGCGTGGACGTGACGCAGTGGTATGGCCTGTTCCTGCCGGCGCGCACGCCCAAGGCCGTGGTGCAAAAGCTCAACACCGTGCTCAACCAGGTCCTCAACGACAAGGACACCATTGCGCGCATCGAGGGCCATGGCGCCGATGTGCAGTCGAGCACGCCCGAGGCCTTCCGCAAGCTGGTGCGTGACGATCTGGCGCGCTGGAAGCGCGTGGTGCAGCAGGCCAAGCTGCAAGCCGACTGATGACTTGAGCGGCCAGCCCAGCGGCTTGGCCGCTGGCGTGATTCAGGTCAGCGCGGCCTCGATCACGCCACCGCCCAGACACACCTCGCCGTCGTACAGCACGGCACTCTGCCCCGGCGTGACGGCCCATTGCGGGTCGTCAAACTGCAAGGCAAAGTCAGGGGCGCTTTGGCCATTGCCCCCCAGGCCCAGGGTGCAGGGCGCGTCGCTCTGGCGGTAACGCGTTTTGGCGCTGTAAGTCCCTGCGGCCGGCGGCTCGCCCGCGCACCAGCTGGCATCGCTGGCCTGCAGGCCCGCCGAGAGCAGCCAGGGGTGGTCGTGCCCTTGCACCACCCACAAGGTGTTGCGCGCCACGTCCTTGCGCGCCACAAACCAGGGGGCATGGTCGCCGCCACCGCGCTGCGCGCCCTTGGCCTTGATGCCACCAATGCCCAGGCCCTGGCGCTGGCCCAGGGTGTAGAAGCTCAGGCCCACATGCTGGCCGATGGTGCGGCCGTTGGGGTCCTTGATCGGGCCTGGCTCGCGCGCGATGTAGCGGTTGAGGAATTCCCGAAACGGCCGCTCGCCAATGAAGCAGATGCCGGTGGAGTCTTTTTTGCGCGCATTGGGCAGGCCAATGTCCTGGGCAATGCGCCGCACCTCGGTTTTGTGCAGCTCGCCCACCGGGAACAGCGTTCTGGCCAGCTGCGCCTGCGTGAGCCGGTGCAGAAAATAGCTCTGGTCCTTGCTCGGGTCCAGGCCCTTGAGCAATTCAAAGCGCCCGTGCACCGGGTGCTGGCGCACGCGCGCATAGTGGCCGGTGGCGATGCGCTCGGCGCCCAGGCGCAGGGCGTGGTCCAGAAAGGACTTGAACTTGATCTCGGCATTGCACAGCACGTCGGGGTTGGGCGTGCGGCCGGCCTGGTACTCGCGCAGGAACTCGGCAAACACCCGGTCCTTGTAGTCGGCGGCAAAGTTGACGTGCTCGATCTCGATGCCGATCACATCGGCCACCGCCGCCGCGTCCACAAAATCGATATTGGACGAGCAGTACTCGCTGTCGTCGTCGTCTTCCCAGTTCTTCATGAAAATGCCCACGACCTCGTGGCCCTGCTGCTTGAGCAGCCAGGCGCTGACGGCCGAATCCACACCGCCGGAGAGCCCGACGACCACACGCGAGAGAGAAGACATGGGCCTGATTATCCCGAATTCGGGCGTGTCCCCGCCCTCACGCCTCAGGGCGCGTGGCTTGGGCATGCGCATGCCAGGGCCTACAATGCCCGCCATGGACGCCCCGCCCTCACTGGCCCGGCGCATCCGGGCCGGTCTGGACTGGCTGGTGCGTGGCCTCTTCTACATCACGCACCACAGCCTGGCCATGGTGGGCCTGGGCGTGGCCGTGCTGGTGGCCGCCTTGTGGTTCAACGAGGACTGGTGGAACGCGGTTGAGGACGCAGGCTTTGAGTGGATGCAGGAGCGTCGTCTGTCGACCGAGTGGTTGCCCGGCACGGCCGCTGACCGGGCCTTCGCTCGCGACCTGGCCAGCTTGCCCGCGCCCCAGCAGGCGGTGGCGATCTGGCTGGGCCAGAAATACCGGCTGGCGCCCGAGCCCATGGCGGCCATGGTGGCCGAGGCGCAGCGCCTGTCGCGCCGCACGAATTTGCCCACCCACCTGATCCTGGCCGTCGCCTCCATCGAGTCGGGCTTTCACCCCTACGCGCAAAGCGGTGCGGGGGCCCAAGGGCTGATGCAGGTGCTCACCCGCGTGCACACCGATCGCTATGCCTCGCACGGCGGTCGCCTGGCTGCCTTCGACCCGCTCACCAATTTGCGCGTGGGCACCTTGCTGCTGCGCGACCTGGTGCGCCAACGCGGCACCATCGAGGACGGCTTGCGCGCCTACCTGGGCGTGGAGTCGGGCGTGGACGACCTGGGCTATGTGGGCAAGGTGCTGGCCGAGCAAAACCGCCTGGACCTGGTCGCCAGCGGCCAGAAGGTGCCGGTGCAGGACGGCAACCGCCCCGCGCCCTGACGCATTGGCCAGGTCATGGGCCGGGCTTAGTCCCCGCCTGCCAGCGCGCCCAGGGCCTGCACCGAGGCATCGGTGTGCACCAGCGCCATCGGCCAACGCTGGCCGCGCGCATGGTCCTCGATGCAGCGCAGCACCAGCGGGCTGCGGTGCCGGGCCACGCTGGCGCGCACCTCATCGAGCGTCATCCACACCGTGCGCACAATCCCGGTATCGAGCGTGCGGCCGGGCACCACCTCGCCCAGGGTGCCGGCATAGGCCAGGCGCACATAGGTGATGTCGTGGCCCGATGCCGCGCGCTGCGTGCGCGAGAGGTAGACGCCCACCAGTGCGGTGGGCGCAAAGCGGTGCGTGGTCTCCTCGAGCGCTTCGCGCGCGCAGGCGGCCTCGGGCGCCTCGCCCGGGTCCAGGTGGCCGGCCGGGTTGTTCAGTTGCAGCCCGTCCTGGGTGTGTTCTTCGACCAGCAGGTAGCGACCATCGCGCTCGATCAGCGCGGCCACGGTGACATGGGGGGTCCAACGTTGTGTCATGCCGTCATTGTCAGGGCAAACCAGGGTCGTTCTTGCGCGGCATCAGGGCAGGCGCAGACCGGCGAAAACCCTAGCCCCTACATGTCAGCCAAACGTCAGATTTGCAGTAGACTGACTGCTACAAGGAGACATGTCCATGACCCAAGACCGCGTCTGGTTGAGCAGTTATCCCGAGGGCGTTCCGGCCGACATCGACCCCGATCAATATCCCAGCCTGGTGGCCATGCTGGAAGAGAGTTTTGCGCGCTTTGGCAGCCGCACCGCGTTCAGCTTCATGGGCAAGGACCTGAGCTATGCGCAGATGGACGAGCAAAGCCGCCAGCTGGCGGCCTACTTCCAGTCGCTCGGCCTGGCCAAGGGCGAGCGCATCGCCATCATGATGCCCAATGTGCCGCAGTACCCGGTCACGGTGGCGGCCATCCTGCGGGCCGGCTATGTGGTGGTCAACGTCAACCCGCTCTACACCGCCCGCGAGCTGGAGCACCAGCTCAAGGACAGTGGCGCGCGCGCCATCGTCATCATTGAAAACTTTGCCGCCACCTTGCAAAAGTGCCTGGCCGAGACGCCGGTGCGGCATGTGGTGCTGGCCGCCATGGGCGATCGCCTGGGCCTGCTCAAGGGCGCCATCGTCAACCATGTGGTGCGCAAGGTCAAAAAGCTGGTGCCCGAGTTCAGCCTGCCCACCGCGGTGCGTTTCAACGATGCCCTCTCGCGTGGGCGCAGCGCCCCGTTCACCGCCCCCCAGGTGGGGCCGCAGGACATCGCGGTGCTGCAGTACACCGGTGGCACCACCGGCGTGTCCAAGGGCGCGGTGCTGCTGCACCGCAATGTGATCGCCAACGTGCTGCAGTCCGAGGCCTGGAACGAGCCGGTCATGAAACGCATCCCGGCGGGCGAGCAGCCCACCAGCGTGTGCGCGCTGCCGCTCTATCACATCTTCGCCTTCACGGTGAACATGATGCTGTCGATGCGCACCGGCGGCAAAACCATCCTGATCCCCAACCCGCGCGATTTGCCGGCGGTGCTCAAGGAGCTGTCCAAGCACACCTTCCACAGCTTCCCGGCGGTCAACACCCTCTTCAACGGCCTGGTCAACCACCCCGACTTCAACACCGTCAAATGGTCCAACCTCAAGGTCTCGGTGGGCGGCGGCATGGCCGTGACCAGCAAGGTGGCCGAGCAGTGGCTGGCGCGCACCGGTTGTCCGATTTGCGAGGGCTACGGCCTGTCCGAGACCAGCCCCTCGGCCAGCTGCAACCCGGTCACCAGCACCAGCTTCAGCGGCACCATTGGCGTGCCCATTCCCAGCACCTGGATGAAGCTGCTCGATGACAACGGCCAGGAGGTCACCGAGTTGGGCCAGCCCGGCGAGATTGCCATCAAGGGCCCGCAGGTCATGGCCGGTTACTGGCAGCGGCCCGACGAGACCGCCAAGGTCATGACGGCCGATGGCTTCTTCAAGTCGGGCGATGTGGGCGTGCGCGACGAGCGCGGCTTCTTCCGCATCGTCGACCGCAAGAAAGACATGATCCTGGTGAGCGGCTTCAACGTCTACCCCAACGAGGTCGAAGAGGTCGCGTCGTCCTGCCCTGGCGTGCTCGAGTGTGCGGCCATTGGCGTGCCCGACGAGCGCACCGGTGAAGCGGTCAAGCTGGTGGTGGTGCGCCAGGACCCGGCCCTGACGGCCGAGCAGGTCATGGACTGGTGCCGCGAGCGCATGACGGGCTACAAGCAGCCCAAGCTGGTGGAGTTCCGCACCGAGCTGCCCAAGACCCCTGTGGGCAAGATCCTGCGGCGCGAACTGCGCGATGCCCGCTGAGCAGCTGGCAGGCCCGCTGGGCCTGATCAGCGCCATGCCCGAGGAGCTCGCCAGCGTGCTGGCGCAGATTGGCGGGCAGTGCCAGCGTCACGCCGGGCGCGACTTCTGGGTGGGCGACTTGCATGGCCAGCCGGTGGTGGCCGTGCTCTCACGCATCGGCAAGGTGGCGGCGGCCACCACCGCCACCACCCTGATCCAGCAGTTTGGCGTGCGCGCGCTGGTGTTCACCGGTGTGGCCGGCGGCCTGGGCGCGCAGGTGCAGGTGGGCGATGTGGTGCTGGCCAAGGCCCTGGTGCAGCACGACATGGACGCCTCTCCGCTTTTTCCGCGCCACGAGGTGCCCCTGTATGGGCGCAGCCACTTTGACGCCGATGCCGCCTTGTGCGAGGCCTTGGCCAAGGCCGCAGGGCAGGCCCTGGCCACGCTGGCGGGCCATTGGCCGCAGGGCTGGGAGGGCGTGGACCTGGCGCGCGCCCGGGTGCACCAGGGCCTGATCGCCAGTGGCGATCGGTTTGTCAGCGGTCAGCACGAGCGCGCACGCCTGCTGCAGGCCTTGCCCGAGGCGCTGGCCGTCGAGATGGAGGGCGCCGCCATTGCGCAGGTCTGCCACGACCATGGCTGCCCTTTTGCCTGCTTGCGCCTGGTGTCCGACCGCGCCGACGACAGCGCGCAACACGATTTTCTGCGCCTGGTGCGCGACCTGGCCTCGCCGTTTGCGGGGCTGGTGCTGCAGCACTGGCTGGCCGGCCGTGCGCCGGCCGCAGACCTTATTTGAGCCAGCCGCGGCGGCGGAAATACCACATGGGCACCACCGCGCTGGCGGCCATGAGCGTCAGCGCAAACGGGTAGCCCCAGGGCTGCTGCAGCTCGGGCATGTACTGGAAGTTCATGCCGTACAGGCTGGCGATCAGGGTGGGCGGCAGCAAGGCCACACTGGCCACCGAGAAGATCTTGATGATCTTGTTCTGGTTGATGTTGATGAAACCGACCGTCGCGTCCATCAGGAAGTTGATCTTGTCGAACAGGAAGGCGGTGTGGTTGTCGAGCGACTCGATGTCGCGCAGGATCTGGCGCGCCTCTTCAAACTGGTCGGCATTGAGCAGCTTCGAGCGCATCAGAAAACTCACCGCGCGCCGGGTGTCCATGACGTTGCGGCGGATGCGGCCATTCAAGTCTTCCTGGCGCGCGATCACGCCCAGCACATCGCCGGCCATGTCGTCGGTCACATCGCCCGACAGCACCATGCGGCCCGCCTGCTCCAGGCGGTCGTAAATGTTCTCGAGCGTGTCGGCCGAGTACTCGGCGTCGGCGTCAAACAGCTTGAGCAGCACCTCTTTGTCGTCCTCGATCAGGCCCGGGGCGCGGCGCGCGCGCATGCGCAAGAGGCGAAACACCGGCACGTCCTCGTCGTGGATCGAGAACAGCACGCCGCGGCTCTTGAGGTCGTTGTTGCGCGGGTTGAGGATGAAGGCCACGCGCACCGTGCGCGGCTCGTCCTCGTCGGCAATCAAAAAGTCCGAGCGGATGTGCAGTTCGCCGTTGTCCTCTTCATAGAAGCGGGCCGATTCCTCGATGTCCTCGTCCATGGCATCGGCCGGGATCGAGACACCGTAGTACTGGGCAATCCAGCGCTTTTCCTCCACCGTGGGCGACTCCAGGTCGACCCAGATGGGCTGAAAGCGTGAGAGCTCCTCGAGAGATTCGATCTCTTCCTGGACCAGGCGGCCGTTGGCCAGGGTGAAGATGTTGAGCATGGCAACTCCTGCGCGGGCCAGGGATCATGGCGCGGCCCGCAGGCGGTGGTTGGGTTCAAAAGAGGGGAAGGGGGGCACGCTTTCGAACCAAAGGCCGTTGCTCGGTGGTCCGAAAGCTACCGACTCGGGTAGCTTTCCACGATGATGTCGCTCCGTGATGACAGAAGGGGCGATTATGGCATCGCTGCCGTGTCATGACCAGCCAAAAAGGCCAGCACCTCGGCTTGCCGCGCCCGCAGGTCTTGTGCGCCCTGGGCCAGCAGCGCACCGATAAAGCCCGGCTCGAACAGCAGGTAACTGGCCAGCGCGGCGCCCGATTCGCGCAGGGCGCCCAGCGTGCCCAGGGCCTGCCGCAGCTGGGGGGGCATCTGCGCCACATGCGCCTGCGCCAGCGCATCGAGCGACACCGAGGGCTGCAGGGCCAGCACCTCCAGGGCAGGCAGCGGCCACTGCGCGCGCGCTTCGGGCGGCATGGCCGCCAGGGCTTGCGCGGTGCGGTGGTGGCGCGCCACATCGGCCAGCAAGGTGTCGTGAAACACGCTGGCCATGGCATGCCCCGCAATCTGGCCCAGGCCGGGGCGCTGCGCCACGGTGGCGCTGGCCGCCCCCAGGCCGGCACGCTGGTGCTGGCCCACCCCCAGCGCCAGCACCCGGCGCGCGCCCAGGTGCCCGGCGGGCGAGAGCGGCGAGAGCTGGCGCATCGAGCCATCGCCAAAAAACTCCACCCGCTCGTCCACCCACAGGGGGGTGGGCGGAAAAATAAAGGGGATGGCGCTGGAGGCCATCAGGTGTTCGATGGTGATGGGCTGCTGCGCCGCCCGTTGCCCTGGCTGGTCCCACAGCGGGGCCTGGCGGTCGGCGGTCTGGCAAAAGGTCCAGTGGGTGCCGCTGGTGTAGCTCGAGGCCGTGACGGCCAGCGCTGTCAACACCCGTTGCGAGAGAGCGCGGTCGATGGCGGGCAAGTCGATGGCCTGGTGCAGCGAGGCCGCCAGCGGCAGGCAATCGAGCAGCGCCGACTGCGCCCGCGCGCTTTGCCACCACCCGAGCGCCGCCGCCCAGCGGCCCAGGCGGGCCAGCGGCCCGCTGGGCACGCGGCACACCATCTCGGTGCGGATGCCTTGCCAAAACGGCGCCAGCGTGCCCAGGGCGGCGATGCCGCGGCTGGCGTGGCTGGCCAGAAAGGCGCTGTTGAGCGCGCCCGCCGAGGTGCCCACCAGCACCGGAAAGGGAAAGGCCTGCTGGCCCTGGGCCTGCAGGCATTCGCCCAAGGCGTGCAAGACCCCGGCCTGCCAGGCCGCGCGGGCGCCGCCGCCCATCAGCACCAGGGCGGTGGGGGCGGGTGCGGCGGCATGGGGCAGGGCTTGCGAGGCGGTCATGACGGTCAACCCCCGGATGGGGTAGAGTGCGGGATTACCCCAGATTGTTCCATGACCCAAGCCTTGCCGCCCAACCGTGAGCGCTGGTTGCTGCTGACCTTGGCCGGCGTCCAGTTCACCAATATTCTCGATTTCATGATCATGATGCCCCTGGGGCCGCAATTCACGCGGCTGTGGGGCATCAGCAACGCCGAGTTCGGCCTGCTGGTCTCGGCCTACACCCTCTCGGCCGGCGCCTCCGGCCTGCTGGCGTCCACCTACATCGACCGCTTTGGCCGCAAGCGACTGTTGCTGGTGCTCTATGGCCTGTTTGGCCTGGCCACCCTGGCCTGCGGCCTGGCGCCCGGCTATGGCTGGCTGATGGCTGCCCGCATTGCCGCAGGGCTGTTTGGCGGCGTCCTCTCGGCCCTGGTGCAAACCATCGTGGCCGACGCGATCTCGTTTGAGCGTCGGGGCCGTGCCATGAGCGCGGTGATGACCTCGTTCTCGGTGGCCACCGTGGCGGGGGTGCCCCTGGGCCTGTGGATGGCCGCGCAATGGAGCTGGCACGCGCCATTTGTGGCCATCGCAGGGGTCACCGGTTTGCTCTGGGTCATGGCCTGGCGCACCATGCCCAGCCTGCGCGCACACCTGCAGCACGGCCCGCACCCGGGGCCGCTCAGTGGGGTGGGGCGCGTCTTGGCCGACCCCAACCACCTGCGCGCCTTGGCGCTGTCGGCGCTGATGATGCTGGCCGGCTTTCTGGTCATCCCCTACATCACCCTGTACGTGCAGGCCAATGGGGGCATGCGCGACGACCAGGTGCCCTGGATTTACCTGTGTGGGGGGCTCACCACGCTGGCCACGGCGCGCCTGATGGGGCAGCTGACCGATCGCGTGGGCAAGGTGAACATGTTTCGCCGCATGGCCCTGGTCCTGCCGCTGCCGCTGCTGGCCACGACCCTCTCGGAGGGCTTGCCGGTGTGGGCCCTGGTGCTGATTGCCATGGCCCTGTTTGGCGTGATGAACGCGCGCATGATCCCGGGCATGGCCTTGCTCAGTGCGGCGGCCGACCCACGGCTGCGCGGCACCTTCATGACGCTCAACTCGGCGCTGCAGTCGGGTGCCATGGGCCTGGCGTCGATCGTTGGGGGGATGTTGATTGGGCGCGATGCGCAAGGGCATCTGACGCAGTACTGGATGGCCGGCTTGCTGGGTGCCGTGGTCAGCCTGATCACCGTCTGGTTGGCGGGGACCATCCGCCTGCACACCGGCCCCGTGTCAACCCTCAAACGATAACAGGCCCCAGGCCCCTTGCCAAGCCTATTCCCGGGGCTGGCCTCGGGCAAGCAGACCGTGCTTGATTTGCGTGCGCGGCGCCCCCATCATGGACTCAAGCCAGTGCCCGTCGCTGGCCCAGGCCGCCGCACCACACCGGTGTTGGCGGATTGTGTGTCCCCATGCAACAGGAGGCATGTTCATGAATCTCACCATCAGCGGTCACCACCTCGAAGTCACCCCGGCGCTGCGCAGCTATGTCACCGGCAAGCTCGATCGCATCACGCGGCACTTTGACCAAGTGGTCGATGTGAAGGTCCTCCTCACGGTCGAAAAACAAAAGGAAAAGGAGAAGCGCCAGCGCGCCGAATGCAACATCCATGTCAAGGGCAATGATCTGTTTGCCGAAAGCGCGCACGAGGACTTGTACGCCGCGGTCGACGAACTGATGGACAAGCTCGACCGCCAGGTCGTGCGCCACAAGAACCGCATTTCCGAGCACCACCACGACGCCCCCAAGCGCATGATGTGATCCCGCCCCCTGTGGGCCCCCAAGACGCCGCCTTCGGGCGGCTTTTTGTTGGCCGCCGGTCGCATCTGGTCAGATGCAAATGAAAACCTAAATATCTATTTGTGCTGGTAATAAACCCAATGGAAACCATTTCAATGTTGCTGCACCATTGGCCTTGACCCCCTGCGGTCATGGTCACCAGGACACATCAATGACTGCCTGGACCTGCGCAGCCAGGGGGCATTCAAACAGGTGGGCAGGGCATGGGATGGCAGTGGGCGGCCGGGTTGGCAGTAGAGACCGACGGGGAGGGACCGGCGGTGGTGTGTGTGCATGGTCTGGGTGGGAGTCACAACACCTGGACGGCCATGCGACAGGCCTTTGTGGGCCATCGCCTGGTCTGCCTGGACCTGCCCGGCTGTGGGCACTCGGAAGGGGCCGTGCCATCGGACTGGCCAGCCCTGGTGCAGACCCTGTCCTTGGTGTGTCGTGCTTTGCACATCAGCAGCGCACACTGGGTCGGTCACGCCATGGGCAGCTTGATGGTCCTGCATCTGGCCCAGCAAGCACCCGAGCTGGTCGATCGCATGGTGTTGTTGGGCCCGGTGCATGCCCCCACCGATCCCTTGCGCCAGGCCTTGCTCAGGCGTGCCGAACGTCTCTCGCAAGCGCCGGTTGCGCTGGCCATGCAGGACCTGGCGGACCAGTCCCTGGTCGGCAATGTGAGCGCGCGCACCCGCCACCTTGAGCCCAAGGCCTGGTCCTTGTTGCGCCATGACCTGGTGCGACAGCCCCCTTGGGTGTACGCGGCCTATTGCCGGCTGTTGGCGCAGGCGCCGGCAGCCGATGCGCGGCAGCTGGACATGCCCAGTCTGCTGATCACAGGGGAGGAGGATGCCGTCGCCCCGGTGCACAGCGTGCGGGCGCTGGCAAGCCAGATGCGCCAAGCCCGCACCCAGGTCCTGTCGCGCTGCGGTCACTGGGCGCCCCTGGAGCGTCCGCTGGACTGCACCCGCGCCACCCAAGAATTCTTGCGTCTTCCAGGCTAGACACCACCGCCAACGGCCGGGGCGAGCTCGACCTGTCGGTCGCTGCGGGATATCCCTTGCCGTCCCATGCCTGCCCCCTCGTTTGGCCAGAGGTGCATAATCCGCCTTCGCCATGAACCGTCTTTCATCCATCCTGCCCGCGACCCAGGTGCTTGTGGGGCTTGAAGCCACCAGCAAGAAACGCGCTTTTGAAGAAGCGGGCCTCCTGTTTGAGAGCCAGCACGGCTTGTCGCGTGCTTTGGTCACCGACAGCCTGTTTGCGCGCGAGCGCCTGGGTTCGACCGGTCTCGGTCATGGGGTGGCGATTCCGCATGGACGCATCAAAGGCCTCAAGGCCCCGCTGGCCGCGGTCTTCCTGCTGGCCCAGCCCATTGGTTTTGACGCGCCCGACGAGCAGCCCGTCAACCTGCTGATTTTTCTTCTCGTGCCCGAGGCGGCCACGCAAAAGCACCTGGAAATCCTGTCCGAGATTGCCGAATTACTCAGTGATGCCGGCCTGCGCGAGCGCATGCGCCAGAGCCCCTCGCAAGCGGTGCTGCACCAACTGATCGACCAGTGGCGCTCGGCCCAGGCCGCCTGACGCCCCCCAACCGTTCATGAAACCGTCCGTCATCAGCGCCGATGTCCTGTTTGAGGACCATCGGGGCAAGCTGCAGTGGCAGTGGTTGGCTGGCTTGGGGGCTTCCGAGCGCCGTTTTGACGAGGTGGCCGTGCGCCAGGCGCGCTCGGGCGCGGATCTGGTCGGTTACCTGAATTACATCCATCCCTACCGGGTGCAGATTCTGGGCGAGCGTGAGGTGGCCTACCTGACCAACGCCTCGCCCGAGGACTGCGCGCGCCGCATCGCCCGCATCGTCACCCTGGAGCCGCCGGTGCTGGTGCTGGCCGACGCACAGACCGCGCCCGAGGGCCTGCTGTCGATGTGCGAGCGCGCCCAGATTCCCCTGTTCTCGACGCAGGAGTCGGCTGCCTTTGTGATCGATGTGCTGCGCGCCTACCTCTCGAAGCACTTTGCCGACCGGCTGACCATGCACGGGGTGTTCATGGACATCCTGGGCCTGGGCGTGCTGATCACCGGCGAGTCGGGCCTGGGCAAGAGCGAGCTGGGTCTGGAGCTGATCTCGCGCGGCAACGGCCTGGTGGCCGACGACGCGGTCGATCTCTACCGCATCAACCAGACCACCATCGAGGGGCGCAGCCCCGAACTCCTGCAGAACCTGCTCGAGGTACGGGGCATCGGCCTGCTGGACATCCGCACCATTTTTGGCGAGACGGCGGTGCGCCCCAAAATGCGCCTGCACCTGATCGTGCACCTGGTGCGGGCCGAGACGCTGGAGCGCGATTACGAGCGCCTGCCCACCGAGCCCCTGATGCAGAACGTACTGGGCATCCCTGTGCGCAAAACCGTGATTTCGGTGGTGGCTGGCCGCAACCTGGCGGTGCTGGTCGAGGCGGCGGTGCGCAACACGATTTTGCAGATGCGCGGCATCCACACCTACGAGGAATTCGCCGAGCGACAGCGCCGCGCCATGCAGGGCTGAACCACGGCGCTGGCCGCTACAATGGCCCGATTCTGTCGTTCATGGAAGTCTTGCGCCATGCGTTTGTTTGCTGCCTTGCCCCTGACCTTTCTTTGCCTGGCCATGCTGGGTGCTTGCTCGACGGTCAAGAAAATCATCCCGGAGCGCCTGAGCAGCGCCACCAAGGCCACTGGCGAGCTGATCTATGTGCCCGAGGTCGTTCAGGGCAATGTGATCACCCGCGAGCAGCGCGAGCAACTGCGCCCTGGCATGACGCGTCCCGAGGTGCGTGACCTGATGGGTGCCCCGCTGGCCACCAGCCTGTTTCATGACCAGCGCTGGGATTACGCCTTTACCTTGCAGCGGCGCGGCCAGCCCAAGCAGTCTTACCGCATGACCCTGGTGTTCCAGAACGACATGCTGATGCGTGCCGAAGGCGACGAGTTGCCCAGCGAGAGCGAGTTTGTGGCCCGCATTGACAACAGCAGCAAACCCACGGGCAAGCAGCCGGTCTTGCAGGCCACGCCCGCGCAACTCGACAAACTGGCGGCCAAACCGGCTGCGCCAGCGGCCGAAGCCGCCAAGACCCCAGCCGCCCCAAGCCCATTGCCGGCCACCTACCCGCCGCTGGAACCCACCCCTGCGCCTCAGCGCTGATTCTTGTCCTGATCATGAACGATTCCACCCAACGCGTTGCCATTGCCGGCGCCACTGGCCGCATGGGCCACATGCTGATCGAGGCCGTGCTGGCCAGCGCCGATTGCCGCTTGAGCGGCGCCCTGGACATCGCCAGCAGCCCGGCCATCGGCCAGGACGCTGCCGCCTGGACGGGTCGCCCCTGTGGCGTGCCCGTGGTCGCCGACCTGCGGGCCGGGCTGTCGGGCAGCGATGTGCTCATTGACTTCACCCGCCCCGAGGGCACCATGGCGCATTTGCGCGCTTGCCGAGAGCTGGGCGTCAAGGCGGTGATTGGCACCACCGGGTTCAGCGATGCGCAAAAAGCCGAGATGGCCGAGATCGCGCGCGACATCGCGATCGTGTTTGCCCCCAACATGAGCGTGGGCGTCAACGTCACGCTCAAGCTCCTTGAGATGGCCGCGCGTGCGCTGGCCACCGGCTACGACATCGAGATCATCGAGGCGCACCACCGCCACAAGGTCGACGCCCCCTCGGGCACCGCCCTGAAGATGGGCGAGGTGATCGCCCAGGCCATCGGGCGCGACCTCAAGGACTGCGCGGTCTACGAGCGCTATGGCCACACCGGCGAGCGCGACCCCTCGACCATCGGCTTCTCCACCATTCGCGGCGGCGACATCGTGGGCGACCACACCGTGCTGTTTGCCGGCACTGGCGAGCGCATCGAGATCACCCACAAATCGGCCAGCCGCTCGACCTATGCCCAGGGCAGCCTGCGTGCGGTGCGATTCCTGGCCGGGCAGGCGCATGGCCTGTTTGACATGTTCGACGTGCTGGGTCTGAACGAGGCCTGAGTCGGCACACGCCATGGGCCTGGCCAGCTACCTTGAGCAAGCCGACGCGATCAGCCGCGTGCTGGCCGTGTTGTTGCTTCTCATGTCGGTGGCCAGCTGGGCGCTGATCGTGCACAAGTGGCGCCTGTTGCGGCGGGTGCGTCAGGATGTGCCGCGCGCTGTGGCGGCGCTCTGGCAGGCGCGCGACCCGGCGCAGCTGCCAGCGCAACTGGCCGCCCTGGAGCGCGACGGTTGTGTGCAGGCCCTCTGGCTGGCCGCCGTGCCCGCACCCGCTGGCACCCTGGCCGCGCAGGCCAGCGCGCACGACCAACTCACGCGCCAGCTGCGCGACGCCTTGCAGGCCGTGATGCAGGGCCTGCAGGCCGGTCAGGTGTGGCTGGCCACCACCGGCGCGATTGCCCCGTTTGTGGGCTTGCTGGGCACCGTCTGGGGCATCTACCACGCCATGCTGGGCATGGCCGAGGCAGGCCAGATCAGCCTCGAGCGCATTGCCGGCCCGGTGGGCGAGGCCCTGGTCATGACCGCCGCCGGGCTGGCGGTGGCCATTCCGGCGGTGCTGGCCTACAACCTCATGGGGCGCTGGCTGTCGGAGCTTGAGGCCACCCTCGAAGGCCTGGCGCACGATCTGCGCGCCTTGCACACCGGGTCCTGAGCATGGCGTTTGGACGCCTCACCCGACGCGACGGCGCCACCCCCATGGCCGAGATCAACGTCACCCCACTGGTGGATGTGATGCTGGTCTTGCTGGTCATTTTCATGCTCACGGCCCCGCTGCTGACCAGCGCCATCCGTTTGGACTTGCCCCGTGCCGACAGCGCGCCCGCGGCGGGTGCCGCCGTGGCCTTGGTGGTGGTGATCGACGCCGCTGGCCAGATCTACCTCAACGACCAGGCCGTGCCCGCCGAGGCCCTGGCCGCGCGCCTGGCCGAGCAGGCCCGACGGCAGCCCGATACCGAGCTTGTGCTGCGCGCCGATGCCGCCGTGCCCTACGGTCAGGTGGCCGCCCTCATGGGGACGGCGCAGCAGGCAGGTCTCTCGCGCATCGGCTTTGTCGCCCAGCCCCCGGCCGCCCCCGGACGCTGAACCCGCCCTCGGGCCTGGTCCGGGGCCATGCGGGGCGTGACCACCAGGCCCCCCGGCCGCCCCCTACAATTGCCCCATCATGCAAGACAAATACGCTCCCACCGAGATCGAAGCGGCGATTCAGGCCGCCTGGCGCGCCCGGGACGCCTACCGGGTGACCGAGGACGCCAGCAAGCCCAAGTTCTACGCCTGCTCCATGCTGCCCTACCCGAGCGGCAAGCTGCACATGGGCCATGTGCGCAACTACACCATCAACGACATGCTGACCCGCCAGCTGCGCATGCGCGGGCACAACGTGCTGATGCCCATGGGCTGGGACGCCTTTGGCCTGCCGGCCGAGAACGCGGCAATCAAGAACCAGGTGCCGCCGGCCAAGTGGACCTACGACAACATCGCCTACATGAAAAAGCAGATGCAGGCGATGGGTCTGGCCATCGACTGGTCGCGCGAGGTGGCCACCTGCTCGCCCGACTACTACCGCTGGAACCAGTGGTTGTTCCTGAAGATGCTGGAGCAAGGCATTGCCTACCGCAAGACCCAGGTCGTGAACTGGGACCCGGTCGACCAGACCGTGCTGGCCAACGAGCAGGTGATCGACGGGCGCGGCTGGCGCACCGGTGCGCTGGTGGAAAAGCGCGAGATCCCGGGCTACTACCTTGACATCACGCGCTATGCCCAGGAACTGCTCGACCATGTGCAGATCGACAACCCCAAGGCCTCGCTCACCGGCTGGCCCGACAAGGTGCGCCTGATGCAGGAGAACTGGATCGGCCGCAGCGAGGGCGTGCGCTTTGCCTTCCCGCACCAGATCCGTGGCAGCGACGGGGCCTTGATTGGCGACGGCCGCATGCACGTCTTCACCACCCGTGCCGACACCATCATGGGCGTGACCTTTGTGGCGGTGGCCCCGGAGCATCCCTTGGCCAGCCATGCGGCCGCTGGCAACCCTGCCCTGGCCGCCTTCATCGAAGAATGCAAGAAGGGCGGCACCACCGAGGCCGAACTGGCGCTCAAGGAAAAAGAGGGCATGCCCACCGGCCTGCAGGTCACGCACCCGCTGACGGGCGAACCCGTGGAGGTGTGGGTGGGCAACTATGTGCTCATGAGCTATGGCGACGGCGCCGTCATGGGCGTGCCGGCGCACGACGAGCGCGACTTTGCCTTTGCGCGCAAATACGGTCTGGCCATCCGCCAGGTCGTCAGTGTGGCCGACGGTGCCTACGACGACACCCAGTGGCGCGAGTCCTACGCCGACAAGCTCTCGGGCCAGTGCCTGAACTCGGGCGTGCTCGATGGGCTGGGCTTCAAGGCGGCGGTCGACAAGGTGGCCGAGTTGCTGGCCGCGCAAGGCCTGGGCGAGAAGAAAACCACCTGGCGCCTGCGTGACTGGGGCATCAGCCGCCAGCGCTACTGGGGCACCCCGATCCCGATCATCCATTGCGACGAGCACGGCGCGGTGCCGGTGCCCGAGCAGGACCTGCCGGTGGTGTTGCCCGAGGACTGCGTGCCCGATGGTTCGGGCAATCCGCTGAACAAGCACGAGGGCTTTCATGCCGGCGTGACCTGCCCCGTCTGCGGCAAGGCGGCGCGGCGCGAGACCGACACCATGGACACCTTTGTCGACTCGTCCTGGTACTTCATGCGCTATTGCGATCCGCGCAACAGCGAGCGCATGGTGGCCGAGGGCACCGACTACTGGATGCCGATGGACCAGTACATCGGCGGCATCGAGCACGCCATCCTGCACCTGCTCTATGCGCGCTTTTGGACCAAGGTCATGCGTGACCTGGGCCTGGTCAAGGTCGACGAGCCCTTCACCCGCCTGCTCACGCAGGGCATGGTGCTCAACCACATCTACTCGCGCCGCACCGACAAGGGCGCCAAGGAATATTTCTGGCCGCACGATGTCGAGCATGTGCTCGATGAGGGCGGCAAGATCGTGGGCGCGCGCCTGAAGAACCCGGTGGGCGATCTGCCCGTGGGCACGGCGATCGACTACGAGGGCGTGGGCACCATGTCCAAGTCCAAGAACAACGGCGTCGATCCGCAGGACCTGATCGAAAAGTACGGCGCCGACACCGCGCGCCTGTACACCATGTTCACCGCCCCGCCCGAGGCCACGCTCGAGTGGAACGACGCGGCGGTCGAGGGCAGTTACCGCTTTTTGCGCCGGGTCTGGAACTTTGCCTTCAAGCACCACAGCGCCTTGCAGGCGGCCACCGCGGGCGACCTGAGCGCCGCGCCGCTGCGTGCCCAAGCCAAGGCCTTGCGCCGTGACTTGCACCTGGTGCTCAAACAGGTGAGCTACGACTACGAGCGCATGCAGTACAACACCGTGGTGTCGGGCTGCATGAAGCTGCTCAACGCGCTCGATGATTTCAAGAGCGATGGCAGCAGCGGCGACCAGGCCGTGCTCACCGAGGGGACCTCGCTGCTCTTGCGCGCGCTCTACCCGGCCTGCCCGCACATCACCGAGTCCTTGTGGTCCGAGCTCGGTTTTGCCGCCCGCCATGGTTCGCTGCTGGACGCGCCCTGGCCCGAGGTGGATGAGGGCGCTTTGGTGCAGGACGAGATCGAGCTGGTGCTGCAGGTCAACGGCAAGTTGCGCGGGGCGGTGCGCGTATCGGCACAAGCCGACAAGGCCGCCATCGAGGCCGCCGCGCTGGCCAGCGAGGCCTTCGTCAAGGCCGCCAACGGCGCGCCGGCGCGCAAGGTCATCGTGGTGCCAGGCCGCCTGGTCAACGTGGTCATCTGAGGCCCGCTGTGCAAATGCCCACCCCCTCCCGACGCCGCTGCCTGGGCCTGGCCCTGGGCAGCGCCCTGGCCTTGGGGGGCTGCGGCTTTGCCTTGCGCCAGCGCGCCGATCTGCCCTTCAAGCGCGTGTATGCCGACATGCCTGCGCGCTCCAGCCTTGGGGTCTTGATGCGGCGCCAATTGATGGGCGCAGGCCTGCAGGTCTTCGAGCGCAGCGAACAGGCCGCGCAGGCCGACATCGTGTTGCAGATCAAGGACGAGTTGCGGCGCCAGGTGGTGGTGGGCACGACCCCGGCCGGCCAGGTGCGCGAGTTGCAGCTGCGTGTCGAGGTCACCTTGCAAGTGCTCACCCCTGCTGGCTTGGTGCTGGTCGAGCCGGTGCGTCTTGAGCAGCAACGCGACCTGTCCTTCACCGAATCGGCAGCGCTGTCCAAGGACATCGAGCAGGCCATGCTCTACACCGACATGGAAAACGAGCTGGTGCAGCAGATCATGCGCCGTCTCTCGCGCCTGAAGATGCCCGCCGCCGCGCGGCCCTGAGGCCTGCCATGCAACTGGCCCTGCCCCAGCTCGCGGCGCATCTGCAAAAAGGCCTGCGCCCGCTCTACACCTTGCATGGCGACGAGCCCTTGCAGCTGCAGGAGGCCGCCGACGCGATACGGGCCCGCGCGCGCGAACTCGGCCACTCCGAGCGCCATGTCCACACCGTGCAGGGGGCGCATTTCGACTGGGGCGAGGTGCTCGCCGGTGCGGGCTCGATGAGCCTGTTTGCCGAGCGCCAGATCGTCGAGATCCGCATTCCGTCGGGCAAGCCGGGCAAGGAGGGCAGCGCTGCCTTGCAGCAGCTGGCCCAGGCCAGTGAAGGCCAGGACGAGGTGCTGACCTTGGTGCTGCTGCCGCGACTGGATGCGCCCACGCGCAAGGGCGCCTGGTTTGGCGCGCTGGAGCAGTGCGGCGTCACCGTGGCCATCGAGGAAATGTCGCGCCAGGCGCTGCCCACCTGGATCGCGCAGCGCCTGCAGGCCCAGGGCCAGCGCGTGCGCGAGGGTGAGGAGGGCCTGCGCACCTTGCAGTTTTTTGCCGACCGGGTGGAGGGCAATCTCTTGGCCGCACACCAAGAGATCAGCAAGCTGGGCCTGCTGTACCCCCCGGGCGAGCTCGACTTTGCACAGGTCGAATCGGCGGTGCTGAACGTGGCCCGCTACGACGTGTTCAAGCTCTCGGAGGCGGTGCTGGGCGGTCAGATCGCACGCGTACAGCGCATGATGGATGGCTTGCAGGCCGAGGGCGAGGCCGAGGTGCTGGTGCATTACACCCTGGCCGAGGACATCCGCGCCCTGGCACGGGTGCGCACGGCGGTGGACGAGGGCCGGCCGCTGCCCATGGCCCTGCGCGAGCAGCGCGTCTGGGGCGTGCGCGAGAAGCTCTTTGAGCGCGTGCTGCCGCAGCTGTCGGCCGCGCGCCTGCAAGACCTGCTGCAAGACGCGCACCGGGTCGACGGCATCGTCAAAGGCCTCAAGCGCCCCGACTGGCCACACGAAAACTGGTCGGCCCTGCTGCGCCTGGCGCTGCGTGTGGCCCAGGCCTGCCGCCCCCGCCGTTGACGCCCGCAGCACCCGGCGCCGGATGCGGCGCCGAGGCCCCGCCAAGGGCTTTGCGGCAGGGGGCGGGCCGATCTGCGAAAATGGGCCCATGAACGCTCTGAACACCGCCGAACTGATGCAGACCCTGGGGCTGCAGGCCCGCCAGGCCTCGGCACACATGGCGCGTGCCTCTGCGGCCGTCAAGGCACAGGCGCTGCGTCGCCTTGCGCACTTGCTGCGCGAGCAACAGGACACCTTGCAACAGGACAATGCGCGCGATCTGGCACGAGCCGAGGCCGCGGGCCTGGCCGCGCCCATGGTCGATCGCCTGCGCCTGACCCCCAAGGTCATCGAGACCTGCGCCCAGGGCTGTGAGCAGCTGGCCGCCATGGCCGATGTGATCGGTGAGGTGATGGGCATGCGCCAGCAGCCCAGCGGCATCCGCGTCGGCCAGATGCGCGTGCCCATTGGGGTGTTCGGCATGATTTTCGAGAGCCGGCCCAATGTCACGATCGAGGCCGCCAGCCTGTCGATCAAGAGCGGCAACGCCTGCATCCTGCGCGGCGGCTCCGAGGCCATCGAGTCCAACAAGGCGCTGGCCCGGCTGGTGCAGCAAGCCCTGCAGGACAGCGGCCTGCCCGCGCAGGCGGTGCAGCTGGTGCCCACCACCGACCGCGCCGCGGTGGGCCAGTTGATTGCCATGCCCGAGCATGTGGACGTCATCATCCCGCGCGGCGGCAAGGGCCTGATCGAGCGCATCAGCGCCGAGGCCAAGGTGCCGGTGATCAAGCACCTCGATGGCAACTGCCACACCTATGTCGACGCGCCCTGCGATCTGGACATGGCGGTCAAGGTGGCCGACAACGCCAAGACGCAGAAGTACAGCCCCTGCAATGCCACCGAAAGCCTGCTGGTGGCGCGCGCCGTGGCCGCTGACTTTTTGCCGCGCATCGGCGCCGTCTACGCGGCCAAGGGCGTGCAGATGCGCGCCTGCCCCGAGGCCCTGGCCCTGCTGCGCCCCGTGCCCGGAGCCGACCTGCAGGCGGCGACCGAGGCCGACTGGTCGGCCGAGTACCTGGCCCCCATCATCAGCATCAAGGTGGTTGACGGCCTGGACGAGGCGATCGCGCACATCAACCACTATTCCAGCCACCACACCGACGCCATCCTGACCCTGGACCACCCGCATGCCCAGCGTTTTTTGCGCGAGGTGGATTCGGCCAGTGTGATGGTCAATGCCAGCACCCGCTTTGCCGACGGCTTCGAGTACGGGCTGGGCGCAGAGATCGGCATCTCGACCGACAAATTCCATGCCCGCGGCCCGGTTGGGGTCGAGGGCCTGACCTCGCTCAAATACATCGTGCTGGGCGATGGCGATATTCGCCAGTGACCCCAGCCGCAACGGACAAAACCCCATGGTTCCTCATCTCGTCACGGCCCTGACCGGCCCGATCAACGAACTCGAACAGCGCATCCTCGACTCGATGCCCGCCATCGAGCGCTGGTTCCGCCTGGAGTGGATGGAACATACCCCGCCGTTCTACACCTCGGTGGACATCCGCAACGCGGGTTTCAAGCTCGCGCCGGTCGACACCAACCTGTTCCCAGGCGGCTGGAACAACCTGACCACACAGATGCTGCCGCTGGCGGTGCAGGCGGCGCAGGCGGCCATCGAAAAGATCTGCCCCGAGGCGCGCAACCTCTTGATCATTCCCGAGAACCACACGCGCAACACCTTCTACCTCAGCAATGTGCGCCAGCTCCAGCGCATCTTCCACATGGCCGGGCTGAATGTGCGCATTGGTTCGATCAACCCCGAGATCAACACCCCCACCCCCATCACCCTGCCCGATGGCGAGACCCTGGTGCTCGAGCCGGTGGTGCGCACCCCGCGCCGCCTGGGTCTCAAGGACTTTGATCCTTGCACCATCTTGCTCAACCACGACCTCTCGGCCGGTACCCCCGGCATCCTCGAGGACCTGCACGAGCAATACCTGCTGCCGCCCCTGCATGCGGGCTGGAGCGTGCGCCGCAAGAGCACGCACTTTCAAAGCTACGAAGAGGTCACCAAGCGCTTTGGCAAGCTGCTGGGCATCGATCCCTGGCTGATCAACCCCATGTTCAACCAGTGCGGCGAGGTCAACTTTGCCGAGGGCGTGGGCCTGGAGTGCCTGCGCAGCAATGTCGATGCGCTCCTGACCAAGATCCGCCGCAAGTACAAGGAATACGGCATCACCGAGAAGCCGTTTGTGGTGGTCAAGGCCGACAACGGCACCTACGGCATGGGCATCATGATGGTGCGCGATGTGGCAGAACTCGACGCCCTCAACCGCAAGACGCGCAACAAGATGAACGTCATCAAGGACGGCCAGGTGGTCTCCGATGTGATCATCCAGGAAGGTGTGCTGACCCACGAACGCATCAACGACGCAGTCGCCGAGCCGGTGGTCTACATGATGGATCGCTATGTGGTGGGGGGCTTTTACCGGGTGCACGCCGAGCGCGGCATCGACGAAAACCTCAACGCCCCGGGCGCCAGCTTTGCGCCGCTGGCTTTCGAGGAAAGCGCCCAACTGCCGCAGCCGGGCATGCGCCCGGGCGCCAGCGCCCCCAACCGCTTCTACATGTACGGCGTGATCGGCCGCCTGGCGATGCTGGCGGCCAGCTACGAACTTGAGGCCACCGACCCCGAGGCCGAGAACTTCGAATAAGCACCGGCGGCAGTTGCTGCGTTGCAACAATGTCGCCCATCGCCGTGACAGTCGGGCGGGGTGGGCGCAAAATTGCGTGATTGCGTCTCATCGCCTGCCCGGCAGGCGGCTTTTTTTGTGTCTGCGAACAAATCCTCTCTGGCCGCGCTGACCCTTGGCGCCATTGGCGTGGTCTACGGCGACATCGGCACCAGCGTGCTCTATGCCGTCAAGGAAGTCTTCGGTTCCGGCCATGTGCCCTTTACCGAGGCCAATGTCTACGGCCTGCTCTCCATCTTTTTCTGGACCCTGACGACCATCGTCTCGCTCAAGTACGTGGTGCTGGTGCTGCGCGCCGACAACCACGGCGAGGGGGGGCTGGTGGCCATGCTGGCGCTGGCCTCGCAGTCGGTCAAGGACCGGCCGCAGCTGCGCAAGGTGCTGCTCATGGTGGGCATTTTTGGCACCTGCCTGTTCTATGGCGATGGGGTGATCACGCCGGCCATTTCGGTGCTCTCGGCGGTGGAAGGCCTGGAGGTGGTCTCGCCCGCCTTCAAGCGCGCGGTGATCCCGCTGACCCTGCTGATTCTGCTGGTGCTCTTCATGGTGCAAAAGCGCGGCACCGCGGGCATTGGCCGCTTTTTCGGTCCCATCACCCTGATATGGTTTGCGGTGCTGGCCCTGCTGGGGGTGGTGCAGCTGGTCAACAAGCCCGATATTTTGTGGGCGCTCAGCCCCCACCACGCCCTGCGCTTTATCTGGGAGCAGCCGGGCACCACCTTTGTGATCCTGGGCGCGGTGGTGTTGTGCGTGACCGGGGCCGAGGCGCTGTACGCCGACATGGGCCACTTTGGCAAGCGCCCGATCCGCCTGGCCTGGTTTGCGGTGGTCATGCCCTCGTTGACGCTTAACTATTTTGGCCAGGGCGCGCTGCTGCTGAGCCAGCCCGAGGCGGTCAAGAACCCCTTCTACCTGATGGCGCCGGATTGGGCCCTGCTGCCGCTGGTGGGCCTGGCCACCATGGCCACGGTGATCGCCTCGCAGGCGCTGATCTCGGGGGCGTTCAGCGTCACCAAGCAGGTCATCCAGCTGGGCTTTTTGCCTCGCCTGCAGGTGCAGCACACCAGCGAAACCGATACTGGCCAGATCTACATGCCCTTCGTCAACTGGGGCCTGTTTGTGGCGATTGTGCTGGCGGTGGCGCTGTTCAAGTCCTCCAGCAACCTGGCGGCCGCCTACGGCATTGCGGTGTGCACCGACATGCTGATCACCACCGTGCTGACCTTTTTCGTCATCCGCTACGCCTGGAAACTGCCGCTGGCGCTGTGCCTGGTCTCGACCGGCTTTTTCTTTGTGGTCGACTTTGCCTTCTGGGCCTCGAACATGGCCAAGCTGTTCGATGGCGGCTGGTTCCCGCTCATGATCGGGGCCGCGATTTTCCTGCTCATGGTCACCTGGAACGATGGCCGGCGCCTCATCAACGAGTCCTTGCGTGCCGATGCCCTGGGCCTGCGCGACTTCCTGGACGCGGTCTTCATCGAGCCGCCCACGCGGGTGGATGGCACCGCCATTTTCCTGACGGCCGAGCCGGGGGTGGTGCCCAATGCCCTCTTGCACAACCTCAAGCACAACAAGGTGCTGCACCGGCAGAACCTGTTTGTGACGGTGCGCAGCCACGAGATGCCGCGCATGCGGCCCGGTGAGCGGCTGGAGGTCACGCCCCTGGGCCACGACTGCTGGCAGGTGCTGGTGCATTTTGGCTTCAAGGAAGATCCCCACCTGCCCTCGGCCCTGCTGCAGCTGCAGGGCCTGGCCCAGCCGCTCGACCCCATGACCAGCAGCTACTTCCTATCGCGCGACATCATCGTGCCGACCATTGGGGGGGGCATGGCCACCTGGCGCGAAAAGATTTTTGCGCAAATGCACCTGAACGCCAGCGCGGCGGCCGAGTTCCTGAGCCTGCCGGCCAACTCGGTGGTCGAGCTCGGCTCCAAGGTCGAGATCTGAGCGGGGCGCTCAGCGCCCGGTGTCCTGGCGCAGGGCTTGCAGCAGTTCCTCGCGGCTTGGCAGTTCCGAGAGCACCAGGGGTGCTTGCCCCGGCCGGTAGTAGGCATAGACCGGCACCCCGCTGCGGCCGAGCATCTGCAAGGCCTGGGTGATGCTGTCGTCGCGGCGCGTCCAGTCCGCACGCAAGCTCACCACCCCGGCCTGGTCCCAGGCCGCCAGCAGCTGCGGATCGGCCAGCACGGTCTTTTTGTTGTACTGACAGGTGATGCACCAGGCGGCCGTGAAGTCCACGAACACCGTGCGGCCTGCCGCCAACTGCTGCGACACCTGCGCGGGCGACCACGCCGCCCAGCGGGCGGGCGCGGCTTCGGGCGTGGCGGCCACAGCGGCGGGCGCCGGCCCCACCTCCAGGCGCGGCGGCAAGGCCTGCAGCAGGCCCCAAAGGCCCAGCAGGGCCAGCACGCCGCCCAGGCCATGGCGGCCCCATGGGCCCAGGCGCCGCGTCCACAGCCACGCCGCCAGCAGCAGCAACAAGGCCAGCACCGCGGCCACCCCGTCCATGCCCACCTGCACGCCCAGCACCCACAGCAGCCAGATCACCGTGGCCAGCATGGGGAAGGCCAGGCCCTGGCGCAGGGTTTGCATCCAGGCCCCAGGACGTGGCAGGCGCTCGGCCAGGCGCGGCCAGGCGCTCACGGCCAGGTAGGGCAGGGCCATGCCCAGGCCCATGGCGGCAAAAATGGGCAGTGCCTGCCAGGCGGGCAAGGTGACCGCCAGACCAAGCGAAGCGCCCATGAAGGGGGCGGTGCAGGGGCTGGCCACGGCCACCGCGATGACGCCCGACCAGGCGGCGTCCAGCAGGGGGCGGCGACTTTGCAGACCGGCCAGGCCCGAGGGCATGAACTGGCCAAACTCGAACAGACCGGCCAGGTTCAGGCCCAACAGGGTAAAGAGCAGGGCCAGGGCGCTCACCGCCCAGGGCGACTGCAGCTGAAAGCCCCAGCCCAGCTGTTCGCCGGCGGCCCGCAGGCCCAGCATCAGCGCGCCCAGGGCCACAAACGACAGCACCACGCCTGCGGTGTAGGCCAGTCCACGCGCGCGGTGCGACACCCCATGGCCGGTCTGGCTGAACTCCAGCACCTTGATGGCCAGCACCGGGAACACGCAGGGCATGAGGTTCAGGATCATGCCGCCCACCAGGGCCCCCAGCAGGGCCAGCCACCACGCTGACGAGGGCCTGGCCTGGGCCTGGGCCTGGGCCTGCGCAGCGGCCGCGTCCAGGGCCTGTTGCAAGGCGGGAGAGACCGCCGCGCTGGCCACGGCGGGCCAGCGGCCTTCCACCGGGCTGCTCAACTGCAGGGCCGGCATGCGCGGCGCGCGCTCCTGGCCCTGCGCCAGCACCCATTGCAGCTGGGTGGGGCCTTCCATGCGCTCGGCCGAGACGGGCCAGCTGGCCTGCCAGACCTCGCCTTGCCAGCGCCCCTGCCAATCGCGCCCTTGCGCGGCGGCGTGGCGCAGCACACCCGGCGTGAGTGGCAGCAAGGTCAGGGCCTTGCCACGCCAATCGGCGGGCAGGCCGCGCACTTCCAGCGTCACCGCTTGCCCATCGCCTTGCACCTGCGCCTGCGCTTGCACGGTCGCAGGGGCCTGGGCCGGGACCTGGCGGCGCGCAGCCTCGAACAGCGCCGCTTGCGTGGCCACCGAGCTGTCTGCCGGGACGCGCGTGCGCAGCGCGGCCTCTTGCGGGATGCATTCCTGGCGGCAAACCAGCCAATCGGCCTGCAGGCCAATGTCGTAGGTGCCCGAGGCGGGCCGCGACAGCTGGGCAGGCAATTGCACGGGCACCGCCAGCAAGACATCGCCGTCGTAACCAAAATTGGCCAGATCGCCAATGGGGAACTTGCGCGGCAAGGGCCAGGCGATGGCGCCCGCCTGCCAGCCCTCGGGCAAGGTCCAGTTCAGGCGCGTGGGCAGGCCCGAGTCGCCCGGGTTTTGCCAGTAGGTGTGCCAGTCCGGGCTGTGCCGCAGCCACAGGCCCAGCCACAGCGTGCCACCCGCCTGAACCCCTTGTGGCGCATGCACCACCAGGCGTGCGCTGACCTGCTCCAGGTTCACACGGTCGCTGGCCGTCAGGTCAATCCCGGCTTTGCCCGCCACGCCCTGCGCCAGGGCGGCTTGCAGGGCCAGCGGGCCCATCAAGAGCCCGATCCACAGGCCCAGCAGACGGCGCATCCAGCGGCCACGGCCCACCCAGCCAAGGCCCCGGCCCAGCGCGGCCTCCAAGATCATCCACAACATGTTCATGGCCGTGACTCTACACCCAGCCCCCGCCCGGGCTCGCGCGGACCCGGTGGGCAAGCCTTGCCGCAGGCGGGCGTATCATGCCGGCATGAACGCCGCTGCCCGCCTCCCCTGGCTGCCCACCCGCCAGTGGGCCGACCTCAAGACGACCGACTTTGCCCGCTTGCCAGCGCACAGTGTGGCGGTGTTGCCGGTGGCCACCACCGAGCAGCACGGGCCGCACCTGCCGCTGTCGGTGGACGCCGATCTGGCCGACGCCATCGTCGCGGCCTGCCAGCCGCACCTGCCCGACGAACTGCCGGCCCTCTTCCTGCCCACCCTGCGCTATGGCCTGAGCCCCGAGCATGCGGCCTTTGCCGGCACCCTGACCCTGCGCCCCGAGACCTGCCTGCAGCTTTGGGGCGATATTGCCGCTTCGGTGCAGGCCAGTGGCGTGCAGCGCCTGGTGATCTTCAACACGCACGGCGGTCATGTGGGCCTGATGGATGTGGCCGGGCGCGACCTGCGGGCCCGCCTGGGCATGATGGTCTGGGGGGTGAGCTGGTTCAACCTGCCCCTGCACGATGCCCAGGGCCAGGACCTGATGGCCGCGTTTGGCGCGGCCGAAGCGCGTTTTGGCGTGCACGCTGGTGCGGTCGAAACCGCCATGATGCTGGCCTGCCGACCTGCGCAGGTGGACATGAGCCAAGCGCGCGACTTTGCGTCGGCCTCGCAGTCGCGGGCGGCGCAGTTCGAGATCCTGGGCAATGGCCGCAGTGCCAAACTGGCCTGGCAGATGCAGGACTACAACCCACAAGGGGCGGCGGGCAATGCGGCGGCCGCCGATGCCGCCCGCGGCCAGGCCCTGATCGCGGCCGCTGGGCGCGCCCTGGCGCAGCTCTTGCAGGAAATCGACCGCCTGCCGCCCGAGACCTTGCGGCCCGCCCCCTGAGCCCTCAGGACCAGGGCGGCAGCGTCAGCTCGCAGCCATCGGGCCAGGCGCCGCGCGGAAATTCGCGCGTGGTGTCGATGCAGCCGCCCTCGGCATACACCCCTTTCGGGTCGCGCATGCGCATCATGCGCCCCAACACGCTGGCGCAGGCCTGCGGGTCGGCGCGGGTGCGCGCCACCTCGGCCTCGACGCGGGTCTCGTCCATCTCGAGCGCGCCGTCCGGGGTTTGCACGGCGCCGTCGCGCCAGTGAAAAATTTCGAGGCACTTGTCCTCGAGCGTGAAGGGCTGCTCGCGCTTCCAGAAGTTGCTGAACAGCCCGCCGCCCATGTAGATCACCCACGAGCCCTCGTAGCCGGTGATGTCCGAGGAGCGCTCGTCGGGGTTGCGGAACCAGAGCCGGTCGCCGGGCACGTAGTAGCGGGCGGGCAGGGGGGCTTCCATGCTGCCGTACTCCACCAGAAATACCTCGTGAAAGAGGCCCGAGCGGATCGCGTCGTGCTCGCTGCGCACCTGCAGCTGCGCGTACAGCGCCGGGTGGTGCGCCTGCAGCTCTTGGGCCAGGCCCAGCAGGATCACGTATTCCGAGGCGCGGTAGCAGGAAAAGTCGTACAGGCGGCCCGTCACCTCGGGCTCGGTGGCCGCGCGCAGGGCGTCGATCAGGTTGGCGCCGTGCTGGAGCAAAAAGCCGTGTTCATCGTCGTAGTGCCAGAAGGCCTGCGGGCGTTCGGCCGCCTCGGTCTTGAAGGCCAGCGCGGTGCGCCGGGCTGCGGCGCAGATATGGGCCCGCACCCGCAGGTGCGAGCGTAGGGCGGCCACGCTGGCAAAGGCCATCGGCAGTGGGGCGGCCAACAAGGCAGCCAGCGCCTCGCGCTGCAGGCCCAAGAGCGGGTTCTGATGGGGCACAGGGCCTGGGGGCAGGCGCTGCGCCAGGCCCAGGGTGTCGTGATCGGGGGTCCAGGCGGCGCGGGCCTCGTCGCTCAGGCGGGCCCACAGCACATGCCGGCCGGCGGGCTGCAAGCGCTGCGTGAGGACCTGCGGGCCCCAGCCCATCTCTTGCATCAGGCCATGCCAGTCCTGCAGGGCCAGCGCCAGATCGGCTTCGCGGGAACAGACGATTTGCACCCCAGCCCGTTCGGGCAGGCAGGCGGCGCGGGCAGGGCAACGGAACATGGACCTCATTGTGCCGTGCACCGGAGGGCCCGCCATCCGGAATTGCACGCATGCGCCCCAGGCGGGCCAACGGCTGCGTGCCAGCGCCGCTCAGGCGTAGGTGATCCAGTCGGCCAGGGCCGGGTCGTCCAGATGCGGCAGGTGGTTGTAGCTGATCAGCGCATGCCGGCGGGCGTTGAATTCCAGCTCCGAGACGGCGGTGTTGCGGATGCGCAGGTTCATCTCGATGGTGCTGGCTGGCGGGGCTTGCAGCACGCGGCCCACCAGGGTCGAGATCGGTCCGCCGCTGCTCACCAGCAGCACCGACGGGTGGCCGCTGGCGCTCACCTGCTGCAGCACCGCGTCCAGACCGGCCACAAAGTCGGCATAGCTGGGCATGCCGCGGGGTGCGGTGCGCGCGTCCATCCAGGCCTGGATGGCCTGGCGCAGCAGCCGAAAGTGCGCCCGGTAGCCCTCGGGGCTGCCCAGCGGGGGCAGGTCGGGGGGCACGCCCAGCGCCTCGATCAGGGCGTGGCTGTCGTACTCGTCCAGCGCCGGCAGGATTTGCGGCGTGTGGTCCCAGCCGGCGCCCTGGGCAATGCCTTCCCAGGTCTCGCGGTGGCGGCGCAGCGTGCCCATCAGCACCGCTTGCGGCACACGCTCGCTGCCCGCCCAGCGCGCGCGCAGGTATTGGCCCAGCCGCTGCGCCTGCTGGTGACCCAGCGGGCTCAGGCGGTCGTAGTCGGCCTGGCCAAACGAGGCCTGGCCATGTCGAACCAGATAAAGCATTCCCATGGCCGCGATTGTCGGCAGGGCCTGCCCGCGCGCCTGTCGCCCAGGCTGCAGTGTGCGCTCAGCGCTGGGCGATCAAAGCCAGACCTGGCCGGCGATACAGTCGGCCACGTCGCCGCCCACCCACACCTGGCCTTGCGCGTCGCGGTGCAGGTGCACGCAACCGGCGCGGCCGATGGCGCTGCCTTGGCGCGCGGTGTAGACCTCGGGCATCCAGCCCTCGGCCATGAACCATTGCGCCAGGGAGGCGTTGAGGCTGCCAGTCACCGGGTCTTCGGCCACACCGATGGGGGCCGCAAAGGCGCGCACCTCCAGATCGGTCGGGTCGGCGTCGATGGCCGCAGCAAAGGCCGCGGCCTCGCGGTTGCGCCGGCGGATCAGCCCGCCTGCATCGGACGGGCGCCGCCGCGCGGCCACACCCACCTTGATGCCCAGGCGGCGCAGCGCCGCATGGTCGGGCGTCAGGGCCAGCACCGTGGGCACATCGGGCAGGTGCAGGCCCAGCCAGCGCGGGCCGTTGTCCAGCCATTGCGCGGCCAGCACCTCCTCGGCCAACAGGCCCAGGGCCTGGCACACCCCGTCCAGCGCCTGCGCATCCGGGGTGCTGCGGCGCAGCGGCGGCGCGGCAAAGGCGCGCCGGCCTTGCTGCTGGCGCAGCGTCACCAGGCCGATGGCGCACTCCTGCACCAAGACGTCCGCTCGCTGCGGCTGGCCGCCCGCCTGCAACCAGGCATGCGCTGTGCCCAGCGTCGGATGGCCGGCAAAGGGCAGCTCGCCCCCGGGGGTGAAGATGCGCACCCGGTAGTCCGCGCCCTGCGCGCGGGCCGCCTCGGTCGGGGGCAGCACAAAGGTGGTCTCGCTCAGTTGGGTCCAGGCGGCAAAGGCCTGCATGCGCGCCTCGTCCAGGCCCTCGCCGTCGAGCACCACCGCCAGCGGGTTGCCGCGCAGCGCGGTGTCGGTGAACACATCCAGTTGCCGGTAAGCGCGCGCCTTCATGCCGCGGCCCCTTGCGCCGCCAAGGCGGCTTTGACCGTTTGCGCCAAGGCGGCAATGCCGCGCTCGATGTCGGCGGCACTGGCGGTCACAAAGGACAGGCGCAGGGTGTTGGCCTCGGCCGCATCGGCAAAAAAGGCGGCACCGGGCACATAGGCCACGCCGCGCGCCACCGCCTGCGGCAACAGCGCCGCCGCGTCCATGCCGGCAGGCAGGCGCAGCCAGACAAACATGCCGCCTTGCGGCCGTGCCCACTGCAGGCCCAGGCCCTGGCCATGCGTGTCCAGCGCCGCGAGCATTGCCGCGCACTGCGCCTTGTACAGCGCGCGGATGCCCGGCACATGGCGCTGCAGGAAACCGTTTTGCAGGACCTCGCTCACCACCCGCTGGTTGAAGGTGGGCGTGTGCAGGTCGGCGGCTTGCTTGGCCTGCAGCAGCTTGGGGTAGACCGAGGCCGGGGCCACCACATAACCCAGGCGCAGGCCGGGCGCCAGCACCTTCGAGAACGAGCCCAGGTAGATCGACTGCTCGGGCAGTTGCGCGCTCAGGGGCGACGGCGGCGGGGCGTCAAACCACAGGTCGCCATAGGGGTTGTCCTCGATCAAGGGCACACCGGTGTCGGCCAGCGCCTCGGTCACCTGGGCGCGCCGCGCCGCGCCCATCAGGCGACCGGTCGGGTTCTGGAAGTTGGGCAGCAGATAGAGCATGCGCGCCTGGGCCGCATGCTCGCGCAGCGCATCGGCGCGCAAGCCCTCGTCGTCGCTGGCCAGACCCTGGAACTGCGGCATCATGGGGGCAAAGGCCTGCAAGGCGCCCAGGTAGGTGGGCGACTCCACCAGCACCCGGCTGCCCTCGTCGATCAGCACCTTGCCCACCAGGTCCAGGCCTTGCTGGCTGCCGCTGGTGATCAGGACCTGGCCCGGGCTCACCCGCATGCCCTGACCCGAGAGTTCGGCCGCCACCCATTCGCGCAGCGGTCCGTGCCCCTCGCTCGCGGCGTATTGCAGCGCGGCCGCGCCGTCCTCGCGCAGGACGCGGTCGGCGGCCTCGCGCATGGCCTCGATCGGAAAGGTCTTGGCCGAGGGCAGGCCCCCGGCGAGGCTGATGATGCCCGGCTGCTCGGTCAGCTTGAGCAGCTCGCGGATCACCGATGGGTTCATGTGTTGCGCGCGTCGCGCCAGCAGGATGCTCATGCAGACTCCTTGGATGAAGGGGGGGCCGGCAGCGGGCCCAGGTGGCGCCGTCCCGCCAGCACGGTCAGGATCACCGCCAGGCCCAGGCCCAGGGTGAGGGCGTCGATGGTCTCGCCCAGCAGCAGCGCGGCGCCGGCCATGGTCATGAAGGGCTGCAGCAGCTGCAGCTGGCTCACGCGCAGCGCCCCGCCCATGGCCAGCCCACGAAACCAGGCAAAAAAGCCGGCCCACATCGAGAACACGCCCACATAGGCCAGCGCCAGCCAGGCCGTCAGGGGCACCGGCGCCTCGGGCCAGGTCCACCAGGCCATGGGGATGGCCAGCGGCAGGGTGAACACGCAGACCCAGCTGATGACGCGCTCGGCGCCCAGTGCAGGGGTCAGTTGGGCGCCGCCCACATAGCCCAGGGCGGCGGAGGCCACCGCCCCGAACAGCAGCAGATCGGCTGCAGCGAGCGAGGGCTGGCCGGCACCGGCGGCTTGGGCGCGCAGGCCGCTGTAGACCACCACCAGGGCACTGCCCAACAGCGCATAGAGCCAAAAGCCCAGGCGGGCGCGCTGGTGCAGCAGCCAGGCGGCGGCCGCGGCGGTGGCCAGGGGCAGCAGCGCGGTGATGACCGCCGCGTGGCTGGCGTCCACACTGCGCAGCGCCCAGGCCAGCAAGAGCGGAAAGCCCAGGGCATTGCCCAGCAGCGACAGCCCCAGCCAGCGGGCCTGCCCGGCTTGCGGCCAGGGCGCGCGCGAGGCGAGCAACCAGACCAAGGAGAGCAGACCGGCGATGACGCAGCGCCCCCAGGTCACGAACCAGGGCGAGAGCAGCGGCGCCTGGGTGTCGCCAGTGGCCAGGCGCGTCATGGGCAGGGTCATGGCAAAGATGAACACGCCCAGCAAACCCAGCCAGGTGCCTGCGCGCGTGCTCGCCGCTGTGCTCACTTGACGCTCCAGAGCATCCACAGCGCCGTCAGCACCAGGGCCGTGGCCATGATGCGGTTGAACACCAGCAGGCGGCGACCTTGTGCCAGCCACTGGCGCAGCAAGGAGCCCACCAGGGCGTAGCTCAGGTTGCTGGTGAAGGCGTAGATCAGCATCACCGGCAGGGTGGCGGCAAAGCGGATCAGGGTGTTCTCGTGGCCGGCCACCCAGCCCGCCACGATGGACAGGGCCAGCATCCAGGCCTTGATGTTCAGAAACTGCAAGAGCACGCCTTGCCAGAAGCGCACATTGAGCCGAGCCGGGTCGGCTTGCGCCAGCGACCCGCTGCCCCAGAGCTTGTGCGCCAGCCACACCAGGTAGGCCACGCCGCCCAGCAGCACGCCCCAGCGCAACACCGGCATGGCCAGCACCAGCGAGCCCAGCCCCAGCGCGCAGGCCGTGAACAGCAGGCCCCAGCCCACCGGCACGGACAGCACAAAGTGCAGTGCCCCCCGCAGGCCCCGATTGGCGGCCAGCGCGGTCGACAAGGTGGTATTGGGCCCCGGCGTGAAGCTGGTGGCCGTGGCCAGCACCAGCAGGGCCGACCACTCGGTGGCCGACAGGGCGTGGAGCACTTGCTGCGTCAGGTTCATGGCTTGAATGTAGCGGCGGTGAGCAGTACAGTTGCCATACAGTGACCGCCCACGGTGACCAAACTGTATGGCTGGCGACAGCGGTACGGTTTCTTGCACAACCTCTGCCATGGCTGCCCATTCTCTACCCAAATCGCTGACCGACCTGCCGCTGCTGCGTCACGCGGGGCAGACCCTGACCGATCAACTGGCCGAGCGTTTTGCGGCGCGGATTCGTGACCAGTTGCTGCCACCGGGGGCGCGCTTGCCCAGTGTGCGGCAGTGTGCTGCCCAGCAGGGCTTGTCGCCTTCGACGGTCGTGGCGGCCTACGAGCAATTGCTGGCGCAGGGCTTGGTCAAGGCAGAGCAGGGCCGAGGTTTTTTTGTGCGGGCACAGGCCGGCAAGCGAACACGTGCTGACCCGCCATCCCCCGTGCGCATGTCGGCACCGATCCATGCGACGGCGCTGATCCGCGGCATGTTCGCACCCGCAGGGGCACAGCCTCAGCCAGGCTTGGGCACCTTGCCCGCCGACTGGCTTCAAACCCCCTTTTTGGGTGCGGCGCTGCGCCGTGTGAGCACCCCCCAGTGCCTTGGCGAGCTTGCCTTCGTGTACGGAGAGCCTCAGGGCGATGGGCAGTTGCGCCGCGTGCTGGCCGATCGCCTGCAGGACATCGGGGTGCCGGCTGAGCCCGGTCAGATCATCACCACGGTGGGGGCCACCCATGCGCTGGACGTCATCAGCCGCACCTTGCTTCAGCCAGGCGATGCGGTGCTGGTGGAGGAACCAGGCTGGGCGGTGGAGCTGGCGCGACTTTCGGCCATGGGCATGCGGATCCTGCCGGTGCCTCGGGGCGTGGACGGCCCTGATTTGACGGTCATGGCCCGTCTGTGCCAGGCCCATGCGCCCAAGCTGTTGGTCAGCGTCAGCGTGCTCCACAACCCCACCGGTGCTTGCCTCAGCCCGGCCAGGGCGCACCAGGTGCTTCAGTTGGCGCAGCAGCACGACTTTCATATCGTCGAGGACGATACCTATGCGCACATTGCGCCCGAACACGTCACGCGCTTGAGCGTGCTCGATGGCCTTCAGCGCACGATTTATGTGAGCGGCTTTTCCAAAATCCTGGCGCCTGGATGGCGCGTGGGCTACATGGCCGTGCCGCAGGCCCTGCGTGAGCGCTTGCTGGATACCCGCTTGCTGGGCACCTTGACCACACCGGGTCTGACGGAGCGGGCAATGGCCCTGTGTGTCGAGCAAGGGCAATTGCGTCGCCACGCGCAGCGTGTGCGCGAGCGCCTGGACGCGGCGCGAGCACGAAGCGTCAAGCTGGCCCAAGCCCATGATTGCCCGTTCATGGCGGAGCCCGCCGGCCTGTTCGGTTGGGTCGACACGGGGGTGGACACAGAGGCCCTGGCCCAGCACATGCTGGATGCGCAAATCCTGCTCGCGCCAGGTGCCTTGTTTTATGCGGTACGCGCGCCCAGCACGCTCATGCGGATCAACTTTGCGACGACCCAGCACGCCGGATTCTGGCGCCAGTTGGTGCGTGCACGACAGGTCTTGCGCCGTGCCGGCGCCTAGGCCGCCTGCTGCAAGACCTGCAGGCGTTCCATGGCGGCCATCCACTGTTCCTCGACCGCCACCAGGCGGGCCGCCAGCTGTGCGGCGCGCGGTGGGTCGCTGGCGTAGAGCGAGCCGTCGGCCAGCTGGGCTTCCAGGCTGGCCTGCTCTTGCTCCAGGGTCTCGATCTGCGCCGGCAGTCCCTCCAGCTCGCGCTGTTCTTTGTAGCTCAGCTTGCGCCGAGCAGGCGCGGGGGCTTTTTCTGGGCTTGATGTCTCGCGCACGCTGTCCTGGGCGGGGGCGACCGGGCGGGCGCTGTCGCGGGCCTGGCGGGCGCGCTCGGACTGAATCAGCCAGTCCTCGACGCTGCCCTCGTATTCGCGCCACAGGCCGGGCTGGCCGGGTTCGCTTTCGCAGGCGATGATGCTGGTGACCACGTTGTCGACAAAGGCGCGGTCGTGGCTGACCAGGAACACGGTGCCGTCGTATTGCTGGAGCATCTCTTCGAGCAGCTCCAGGGTGTCGATGTCCAGGTCGTTGGTGGGTTCGTCCAGCACCAGCACATTGGCCGGTCGTGCAAACAGCCGCGCCAACAACAGGCGGTTGCGCTCACCGCCCGAGAGCGAGCGCACCGGCGAGGTGGCACGCGCCGGCGAGAACAGAAAATCGCCCAGATAGCTTTTGACGTGCTGGCGCCGCTGGCCGATCTCGATCCACTCGCTGCCCGGGCTGATGAAGTCCTCGAGCGTGGCGTCCAGGTCGAGTTGCTCGCGCATCTGGTCAAAATAGGCCACTTGCATCTGCGTGCCACGCCGCACCCGGCCGCTGTCGGGCTCGAGCTCGCCCAGGATCAGCTTGAGCAGCGTGGTCTTGCCCGCGCCATTGGGGCCGAGCAGACCAATCTTGTCGCCGCGCATGATGGTGCCGCCAAAGCCCTGCACCACCACCCGGCGCGAGCCGTCGGCCTGCACAAAGGACTTGCTCACGTCCACCAGTTCGGCCACCAGCTTGCCGCTGGGCAGGCCCGCGTCGATGTCCAGGCGCACGCGGCCCACCTGTTCGCGCCGCTGGGCACGTGCCTGGCGCAGCGCCTGCAGCCGGGTGATGCGGCTCTGGCTGCGGGTGCGCCGCGCTTCCACGCCTTTGCGCACCCAGACCTCTTCCTGCGCCAGCAGCCGATCGGCCTTGGCGGCGATCACCCCCTCTTGGGCGAGCTGCTCTTCCTTGAGCACCAGGTATTGGGCAAAGTTGCCCGGGTAGCTGCGCAGCTGACCCCGGTCGAGTTCGACGATGCGGGTGGCCACCCGATCCAGAAAGGCCCGGTCGTGGGTGATGGTCACCACGCTGCCGCTGAACTGGATCAGCAGGTTCTCGAGCCAGCGGATCGAATCGAGATCCAGGTGGTTGGTGGGTTCGTCCAGCAAGAGCACATCGGGGCGCGTGACCAGCGCACGGGCCAGCGCGACCCGCTTGCGTTGACCGCCCGAGAGGGCGCCCACGCGGTCCTGCGGCGCCAGGCGCAGGCGTTCGAGCGTTTCGGCCACCCGCTGGTCGATGCGCCAGCCGTCCAGGGCTTCGATCTGACCTTGCAACACATGCAGATCGCCTTCACCACGGGCCCAGGCATCAATCAGGGCTTGCGCGGGCGCCAAGCCTTCGCGCACCGCCTCTTCAATCGTCAAGGCATCATCGAGCAGGGGCTCTTGCGGCACATAGGCCACGCGCAGGCCTTGCTGCACCGACAGGGTGCCGTCGTCGGCCTTCTCCAGGCCGGCCAGAATTTTCAACAGCGACGACTTGCCGGTGCCGTTGCGGCCAATCAGGCCCACGCGCTCTTGCGGCTGCAAGCTCAGACTGGCATCGTCAAGCAGCGGGACGTGGCCAAACGCCAGGTGGGCGTGCATCAAGGTAAGAAGTGACATGCAGCGAGTATCCCGCATGCTGGCGGCAGGGGCGCTCGATGGAAGGTTCTGTTACCTATATAGAAGCGGCTGTGGCCATGGGGCTGTGCCTGGGTGGTGGACGATGCAGCCTGTCACACCCAACAACTTTTTTGACCAAATTGCCAAAGTCACCAAAACCGGTATATACTCGAGGGCTTCGCTGCTCACACAGTGTCTTTGATGCCTCTGGCGCAAGACAGTGATGCGGGTGGTGGAGGGTCTTGCGGGCTGGTCGATGACTGGTTCGGTGGATCAGAAAAATTTTCGGTTCTGCTGGAAATTGACTGAAAAACCGATGTATACTGCAAGGCTTCGCTGATCACAGCGGCCTGCAAGGCGGGCAGATGTGAAAAGCGGGCCAGACGAAAAAAAGTTTGGCCGGCCGACAAAACAGCGTGTTTTTCGGTATAGAATACAAGGCTTCGCTGATCGCAGCGAGTCGCTTCTGAAAAGAAGCCGGATCGTTAACA
>JACCDV010675584.1_pt1 | contig 54290 bp, 49 predicted proteins | sample 7446131 | NCBI WGS metagenome assembly JACCDV01 (sample SAMN15323448, study PRJNA562643) | freshwater metagenome | isolation source: river surface water | place: USA:Blue River Watershed | collected 2017-08-17
CTAATTCACACCCGAAGGTGCTTCATCGCTCGACTTGCATGTGTTAAGCACGCCGCCAGCGTTCGTCCTGAGCCAGGATCAAACTCTCCATAGAAAGTTTTGTTCATGGCTTACGAGACAAACAAACTGTCGTTTATTTTGTCTTTACCAAAGGAAATCAACGAGTATTTCCAGAACGTATAAATAGTGAAATTTACAGTATCTGGTACATACTTCATTGAAGTATTTATTTGAGAAGGCGCTTAATTGTTTGCACAAAAAAGTAAGCCTTCTCGGCATTGACTTATGGCACGCTGTTGAGTTCTCAAGGTACGGATGCGCACTGCAAGCCGGAATCTCTTCCTTTTTTCAGGGCAGACCGCCAAATCTAGTCCATGGCTACGAGCACGGTCAAACCGGCTTGTTCAGGCCTAGATCGGGAAGTTGTGCTGTACGGCCTCGTAAAAGTCCGTTCCACAGCAAGGAGCGCAACTATAGGGGGTGGGGCCAGAGGGGGTCAAATCGGGTCCGCTCCCCTAAGCCGAAACGATGCTTTCAGTGGGAAAACAGCAGAAAACCCCACTTTTATGCGTAAAAAGTGAGGGTTTTCGAGAATAGCGTGAGGGTTAAATCAGCTCTACAGCAGCTAGGTCGCGCTTACCCTTGCGCAAAACTGCATATTTTCCGCATAAAAAGTGGGATTTTTCGAGGCGGAAATCCTCGCCTGAAATCTTCTCATTATTGAGATATGCGCCACCTTCTTTGACGATGCGACGGGCGGCAGATTTTGAATCAACCACACCAGTTGCTGCCAGGAGATCGACCCAAGTAGGAATCTCTTCACCGCTCTTTACTTGAGTTCGTGGAAGTTCAGCTAGTGCTGAAGAGAGCGTTGCTTCATCTAACTCAGTGATGTCACCTTGACCAAAGAGTGCACGAGCGGCAGCTTCAACTCTTTGACAAATTTCTGGGCTATGAACAAGTGAAGTTAACTCACGAGCGAGTTCGCGATGGGCTTCGCGGGCGCCAGGATTCTCATTATGAGTTTTCTCGAGCGCTTCAATCTCTGCACGTGATTTAAAGGAGAAAACCTTGAGGAACTTGATGACATCTTTATCATCAGAGTTCAACCAGTATTGGAAGAATGCATATGGTGATGTCATCTCAGGATCAATCCAGACCGCGCCTCCGGCAGTCTTACCGAACTTTGAACCATCTGCCTTGGTTAACAAGGGAACAGTCAGTGCATGCGCTGTTCCACCTTCTGCACGACGAATAAGGTCAAGACCGGCTGTGATATTTCCCCACTGGTCTGAGCCGCCGATTTGAAGTGTGCAGTTGTATTTGCGGTAGAGCTCGAGATAATCCATCGATTGCAATACTTGATATGAAAACTCGGTGTATGAGATTCCATCTTTTTCTAAACGAGTGGAGACTGCATCTTTATTAAGCATCTGATTGACACTGAAGTGCTTTCCGATATCGCGTAAGAATTCAATGGCAGACATTGGTGCAGTCCAGTCTAGGTTATTAACCATCTTCGCTGGATTCTGCTTTGTTTCGAAATCCATAAACTTTGAGAGCTGGGCCGTCATACGCTTTACCCACTGCTCAACAACCTCAGTTGTATTGAGGCTGCGCTCTTCATTCTTTCCGCTGGGATCTCCTACAAGACCCGTCGCTCCCCCGATCAATGGAAGTGTGTGATGTCCTGCCAACTGAAAGCGACGTAAAACCAAGAGAACCACGAGGTTTCCGACATGGATGCTTGGCGCTGTCGGGTCAGTGCCGAGATAGAGCGTGATGGGCTTCTTGAGCGCTTCACGTAGCTCCTTCTCATCGGTGGTCTGTGAAATCAGGCCACGCCACTTAAGGTCATCGATTAAATCTGTCATCTGATTGTTCACGCACCCATCATCTCTGAAAAAGACTTTGCCTTGTCGGTAAATTCCTTTGAGTACGCAGCCGTAAATGCAGTGGCCTCTTTAATTTGCTGCTTAAACGAGGATGGTGAAGTTCCGCCCACTGTCGTGCGTGATTCAAGTGCGCCAGCGACCGTGAGCACATTGCGCACATCGCTCTTCAAGGAAGGATGAATAGAATCAAACTCAGCATCTGTTAACTCGTGGAGCTGACGACCTGATATCTCACAAAGAGCAACACACTTACCTGCGGCTTCATGGGCTTGTGCAAAGGGAACCTTCGCGCGCACTAAGTAGTCGGCAATCTCCGTGGCAAGTGAGAAGCCAAGAGGCGCAGCTTGCGCCATCCTCTCGCGATCGAAATCTGTTGTAGCAACCATGCCGGTTACTGCGGGAAGAACGAGCAAGACAGTATCGATTGAATCGAAGAGTGGTTCCTTATCCTCTTGCAGATCGCGGTTATATGCGAAAGGTAAACCTTTGAGCATTGTCAGAACTCCGGTGAGATTTCCAACGAGACGTCCGGCTTTTCCGCGAGCAAGCTCTGCCATATCGGGATTCTTCTTCTGCGGCATGATTGATGAGCCAGTTGAATAAGCATCCGCAACCTTGGCCCAACCAAATTCAGTAGTAGCCCAGATGCACCACTCTTCACCAATTCGTGAAAGATGAATTCCAACCATTGAGAGAATAAAGAGCGCTTCGGCTACGAAGTCGCGATCAGAAACTCCGTCGATGGAGTTGGCCGCACTTGATGTAAATCCAAGGCTCTTCGCAGTTACTTCCGGCGCCAGAGGTAGCGAAGATCCAGCCAGCGCTCCAGATCCCAACGGACTTACAAGTGCGCGATCGAGCCAGTCGTGGATACGGTCGAGGTCGCGTGATAATCCCTGAACGTGCTTGGCAAGCTCGTGACCGAAGAGCACCGGTTGGGCATGTTGAAGATGGGTAAATCCTGGCGCCGGAGCATCCCCATATTCAGATGCCTTTGCAATAAGTGCGCTTTGAAGTGCAAGCAACTGCTGTGCCACTTCAATCATGTGGTCAATTGCGTAGAGGCGAAGGTCCGTTGCGACTTGATCATTTCGGGAACGACCAGCGCGAAGTGAACCTCCAATAGCGCCAAGCTTTTCAGTAAGGCCACGTTCTAGCGCGCTATGTACATCTTCATCTGTAGCAATCGCAACAAACTTTCCGGTAGCGACTTCCGAGATAAGTTCTTTGAGCGCACCACGAATAGATTGCGCTACAGAGGAATCAAGTAGTCCGCTTGATTGCAATACTTCTAAGTGAGCAAGCGAAGAGCGCAGGTCATAGGGCGCAAGTCGCCAATCAAAGTGGACGCTACGTGAGAGCGCAAAGACAGCATCTGCTGGTTGCTGCGAGAAACGACCGCCCCAGAGCGCCATTATTTGCTACCTCTCTTCTTGCCTCCGCCGTAAGCGAGCAATTCTCTCGCTAGTTGGGCTCCGCCGCTGGCTTTTCTGGACACTACGAGAACCGTGTCATCGCCCGCGATTGTGCCAATAATCTCTGATATCCCTGAGTGGTCGAGTGAGCTAGCCAGTAATTGCGCTCCTCCTGGTGGTGTTCGGACAACAGCAAGATTGCCGCTGGCCTCCACGGAGATGATGAGATCTGATGGAACAGGCATAGTGCGAGATATTGATTCATCATCACTATCAGAGATCTTGTAGATCGATTCACCTGAAGAGGAACGACCTCTTACCGCGCCAATCTCTTCCAGATCTCGGCTGGCAGTTGCTTGGGTGACGACAAAGCCTGCCTTCTTCAACTGCTTGACTAAATCAGATTGCGAATGGATAAGCCCGGACTTAATGAGCGCTATCGCCTTTGCTCTACGTGCAGTCACACTAGACATGAGTTGCCTCCTTCAGGGCTTTGGCGAAAATCGTCACGAACTTCTCGGCTTGCTTCATTGAAATATTGAGAGCTGGTGCCAAACGAATAGTTGAATCTCCTGGTGCATTAATCAGAGCGCCAAGTTCTTGACACTTCTTGACTACTGATTTAGCAACTGGTTTCTCAAGCGTGAGTCCGATGAGTAGTCCCGCACCCCGAACTTCTGTCACGCCTTGAAGGAGTGCAAGTTCGGCGAGTAGATAATCTCCTACCTCATCAACATGAGCGAGAATCTTCTCCTTTTCAATCGAAGAGATGACTGCCAGCGCTGCGGCTGTTGCTACGGGATTTCCACCAAAGGTAGAGCCGTGATCGCCGGCTGCAAAGAGTTGAGACGCAGGACCTAGTGCAATCATGGCGCCGAGCGGCAATCCACCACCTAGACCTTTGGCCAGAGTAATCACATCAGGCTTAACTCCAGAATATTCGTAACCGAACCAGTCACCCGTGCGACCCATTCCGGTCTGCACGCAATCAAATACTAGAAGTGCTCCATTGTCATCACAGTACTGACGAAGGCTCTTGAGATAATCCGCGGGCGGAACGATTACTCCCGCTTCTCCCATAATCGGTTCGACAATCACCATCGCTGTCTTCTTATTGATTACGCGTTTCATTGCAGCAGAGTCGCCGAAAGGAACATGTTTGATGCCCTTAAGCAAAGGCTTAAACGGGTTGCGCTTTGAAGGCTGTCCTGTGAGCGATAGAGCTCCCATGGTGCGGCCGTGGAATGCTTCCTGAGTTGCAACAACTCTAAATTTTCCTGTCTTGCGCGAAAGCTTGAGCGCTGCTTCATTTGCCTCTGCTCCTGAATTACAGAAGAAAGTTCGAGCGCTCTTGTCGCCAGTCATTTTCTGTAGCTTTTCGGCAAGTTCGAGAACGTTGGGATGTGCATAGAAATTACTCACATGTCCCAACGTCGAAATCTGCTTGGTCACTGCCTTAACAATTGCAGGATGCCCATGGCCTAAAACATTTGTCGCAATTCCCGCTAGAAAATCGATATAGCTGGCGCCATTGGCATCTTTGACTATAGAGCCTTTACCTGAGACGAGTTCGATACTCGGAGTGCCATAGTTATCTTGGATTACTCGCTGCCAACGCTTCATGCAACCACCAACGTTCCGCCCTCACCTAAGAGAGCGCCCTTGAGAGCCGATGGATCCGTTCCATCGATTATGCGAACTGCCTTTGCTCCTGCTGTTATCGCATCAAGACATGCCTGAACCTTAGGCGCCATTCCCTCTGCGAAGGTCGACTTTATCTCTTCTAGCTCGACCGCATTGATAGATGAGATCAACGAACTTTTATCAGGCCAATTCCTATAGATGCCAGCAACATCAGTCATGATGATGAGCCATTGCGCATCAAGAGCGCCAGCGATTGCTGCCGCAGCAAGATCGGCATTGACATTGAAACCCTTAGAACCTTGTGCATCTGTTGCAATCGGCGAAACAACTGGAACCTTCCCTGCGGCAACGAGTTCTTTCAGCGCAGATGGTTCTACCGAAGTGATGACACCCACTAGTCCCAAATCTGCCGAGGTTCCATCAACAAGCTGCGTCAGAGGTTGCGCCACTAGTACACCAGAAGATCTTCCTGAAATGGCGACAGCGTTTACACCGTGAGCAATGAGAGATTGGGCGACTGCTGGCCCTACTTCACTAGCCAACACTCTCTCTACAACCTCAAAGGTCTCAGGAGTTGTCACTCTAAATCCACCGACAAAGTGAGATTGAATTCCCGCAGCTTTTAGCGCCTCGCCTATTTGTGGTCCGCCACCATGAACTACGACAGGTGTAACACCAGATGAAATGGCTTCAGCGATAGCTTGCGCGAATGCCCCATGCTCATCTGACATTGCATGTCCACCAAATTTAATGACAATCATGTCGAGTAAGCCGAGTTCTCATGAACGTAGTCGTGTGACAGGTCATTTGTCATCACTGTGGCTGAAGCTGTTCCTATATTGAGATTCACTTCCAGGCTTACCAGCCGGTCTGCAAATGAGACTTTATTCTTATCTTCGAACGGGGCCGACTCTTTGGCGACATGAATTCCGTTGAGAATGACATCTATATTGAGTGCGTCCATCTGCGCATCAGCAGTTCCGACAGCTGCAAGGACACGACCCCAATTGGGATCCGCCCCAAAGATTGCGCACTTCAAAAGGTTATTGCGGGCACAAGCACGAGCGACCTCAACTGCGTCTTCTTCTGTAGCAGCGCCCTTAATGGTGATAGCTACAGTTTTGGTCGAACCTTCTGCATCTGCAATAAGTTGAGCCGCTAGTGAGCCACAGATCTCCATTAGTGCGCTCTCAAACTCAGCATCAGAGAGCGATACCTTCGAAGCTCCACTACCCATCAATAAGACAGTGTCATTTGTGGAAGTACAGCCATCAGAATCGATGCGGTTGTAAGTGCGATCTGTTACTCGACTAAAAATCTCCTGTGCATTCTCAGGAAGTACAGCATCCGTCATAACTACCGAGAGCATTGTGGCCAAAGCAGGAGCAAGCATCCCAGCGCCCTTTGCGATTCCAGCGAATTCAACGCCACTGATCGAGAGGGTCGCCACCTTAGGAACGCTATCTGTCGTCATAATCGCACGCGCCACATCATCGAGAGACTCTGACTTTAAAGCCTTAGCGATTGATTCAATTCCAGCGAAAATCTTCGGCATAGGAAGCAGCTCGCCAATAAGCCCTGTAGAACAGACAACTACTTCACCCGAAGAGATCCCAAGCAGATCAGCCACCTTCTCAGCTGTGTGATGGGTGTCTGAAAAACCTTGAGGTCCTGTACATGCATTAGCGCCACCTGAGTTAAGAACTGCAGCCCTTACTAGCTTGCCCTTAGTTACCTCGCGAGACCAGATAACCGGCGCTGCTACAACTTTGTTGGTTGTATACACAGCAGCAGCGTCAAAACGCGGACCGGTATTCTCAATAATCGTCAGGTCAAGTGCCCCCGATGATTTCAATCCGGTCGCAACCGCCGCGCCCTTGAAACCCTTTGGCAAGCTCTTCATACGCCCAGCCCATCAAAGCGAAGTCCAGCTGCTTCATCAAGGCCACACATAAGATTTGCGTTCTGTATCGCTTGAGCTGCTGCGCCTTTTCCAAGATTATCGATTGCTACTGAGACAACAAGACGATTGGTGTGTTCATCGACTGCCACTTGAATCTGCACATGATTCGAACCGGTTAAAGCAGCCGTCTTCGGCATGGTTCCGACAGGAAGTACGGTGACAAAATGTGAATTTTTAAAAAACTGTGAATACAAAGTGTGGACCTCTTCAGTGGATATGTTCTTGCTCAACTTTGCCGTGATTGTCGAGAGGATTCCACGTGGCATTGGCGCAAGAATTGGAGTGAAGGAGATTTTTGCCGCTACGCCTGATATTTTGCTGAGCGCTTGTTCGATTTCTGGTGTGTGTTGATGTACTCCCCCGAACTTATATGAGGTGAGCGAACCTGCAACTTCGCTTGCAATGAGGTTGATTTTTGCACTTCTTCCCGCGCCGGTTGTCCCGGAGGCAGCTACCACGACGACATCGGATAGATCAGCGATTGTGGATGCAGGAGCTGCGCCCAAAGCGATAGAGGTTGCATAGCAACCAGGGTTGGCCACCCTCGTAGATTTTGAAATCAAAGATTTGAATGGCTCAATATCCGCAAGACCATATGTCCAGGAACCTGCGTGGTCGCCGCCGTAGTACTTACTCCACTGCTGTGCGCTCTCTAATCTGTAGTCAGCCCCAAGATCAACGATCTTTGCCGTAGCCGGAAGTTGTGAAATCACCTTCGCTGATTCTCCATGAGGAAGGGCTAAGAAAATTAAGTCACAGCTCTCGAAGTCTGTCGGAGAAAATGCGTTGAACTGTCTTCCTGAGTAACTCTGCAGTTGTGGATGCACAGACGTGATCTGCTCCCCCGCATTGGAGTGAGCCGTAATGGCAAGTACTTTGAAATGGGGATGGAAGGCAAGCAGGCGAAGGAGTTCGCCCCCTGCATAGCCACTGGCTCCTACGACACCGATTTTCATGCAAGCATCATAGCATATTTATGCAGTTTGATGCATATTTATGCAGTGCGGAGAACAGCCCCCGTGGCCTTTACGGCCGCCGCAACCGCTGCTTCACGCATTTCGGTTACTTCTGCCCCTGTAAGAGTTCTATCTGGCGCACGGAAGACCAATGAGAAAGCCAAGGAGATCTTGCCAGCGCCCAACTTGTCATAGCGATCAAAGAGAGTGATGGACTCAAGCAGTTCGCCCGCTCCTTCTCGAAGAGCGCTCTCGACCTGCGCTGCGGTGACATCCGAGTTCACGATCAGAGCAACATCTTGAAGAGCAGCTGGCATTGTGCCGACAGTCGTTGGGCGAACAAGTGATGAATCTGGAAGTGCGCTTAGGCCCACTGCAAAGGCAACAGAGCGCTCAGGTAAACCGTACTTAGCCACGATACGAGGATGTAGTTCGCCTGCATGAGCAACAGCCTTGCCATCAACAATCAGTTCTGCGCAGCGGCCTGGGTGCCATGGCGCGAAATCTGAGCGCTTCACAGTCCATTCAAGGTTGCAGAGCTGCAAAATATCCTGGGCAAAGGCGATTGCATCCTGCCAGTTGTAGGCACGCGCTTTACCTTGCCAATCCTCATTCTCGACTTTTCCAACCAATAGGCCAGCCACGTGATACGCCTGTGGTGGCACGCTGGCGTAAATCTCATCAATGACTTTCTGTGCTGGGCGCTTAGATAAATCAGGTGAGATAAAGGGAACTAGCTTCTGAGCGCTACGAAAGATTGATCCCATTTCGAAAATTGCAAAGTCCTTTGCCCCACGGCTGATGTTGCGTTGGGCAACTTCAATCAACCCTGGAACGAGATGAACGCGCATGAGTGGAAATTCTTCAGACATTGGGTTTGCGATTCGGTAGGTCGCTGCACGCTCTCCAACAAAGCCCATAAAATCAATCGTCTCTTGATTGGTAAATGGAAAAGTCTGCACTTCGGCAAGTCCACGGCTGGCCAACATCGCGGCGACGGCGCGACGTCGTTTCTGAGTTGGAGTCAGAGATGCATGCTTTGGTCGGGGTGGTAGAACTGAAGGGATCTTGTCATACCCAATCATTCGTGCGACTTCTTCTGCAAAGTCTGCTTGGGTTAAAAGGTCTGAGCGCCACGCAGGAGGATCAACTTCAAAGCTCTTTTCATCAACATCGCAGCCAATAGTCCGCAGAACTTCAGCAATCTTGGCAGGCGATACTTCGACCCCGAGAATGCGAGAAATGTAGGCAGGGTCGACCTTTACGACCGGTGAGAATCTAGGTTCGCCATCAACCACAGTTGCCACATGTTGCGCAGAACTATTGTCAGTCAGCAGTTGAACAAAGCGTGCAGATGCAAACTCTGCCAGCGATGGATCAACGCTACGTTCAAGACGGCGAGATGCCTCCGAAGATAACTTGTGGCGACGTGAATTCTTGGCAACACATACCGGGTCAAAACGAACTGCTTCTAGGGCAATTTCAGTTGTTGTTTCGGAGATTTCAGATGAAGCACCGCCCATAGTTCCAGCTAGCGCCAAAGGTTGTTCGTCATCGCAAACCATCAGGTCATCTGGATCGAGCTGGCGCACTTGACCATCGAGCGTTGTGAAAGGTTGCGCTTTGCCTGCACGCTTAATGGTGAGTCCACCCTTGATCTTTGACTTGTCGAAGGCGTGTAGCGGTTGCCCGAGTTCAAGCATTACATAGTTAGTGACATCCACAACGAGCGAGATCGAACGCATCCCCATCTTCTCGATGCGGCGTCGCATCCAGAGCGGAGTCGTTGCACTTGGATCAAAGTTTGAAAGAGTGCGAAGATAGAAAACAGAAGCAGTTGCTGGATCAGCAATCTTGGCTGGAACACCTTTCCCTGTTTCGTTAAAGGTCAACCCCCGAAGTGAGTCGACTGGATCCTTGAAGTTAAGACCAAGTGAGCCGGCTACTTCTCGTGCGATACCACGAATACTCAACGCATAGCCACGGTCTGGGTTTACGGCGATATCGAAGATGACATCGTTGATCATCAACCCGGTAATTGCATCTTCGCCAATCTTTACCGTCCCTTCGGCAAAGGTCATGATTCCTGAATGATCTTCACCTAAGCCGAGTTCGCGGGCAGAGCAGATCATTCCATTGGAAGTCTTGCCATACGTCTCGCGAGCTCCTATTGCGAAGTTGCCCGGAAGGACGGCGCCAGGAAGCGCTGCCACAATGAGGTCCCCAACAACAAAGTTGGTGGCGCCACAGATGACGTAACGCGTCTCTTTCTCACCGCAGTCGAGACCGACGTAACGAACAGGTTTCTTAAACTCTGTCAGTTCTTCAATACTGAGAACTTTGGCAAATACAAGAGGCCCAGTTAGATCTGCGCCTTGCTTGATGATTTCTTCAACTTCAAAACCTACTCGGATAAGACCATCTGAAATTTCCTCAGCAGTGGTTGTTGCTGGAATATCAACGAATTCTTTAATCCACGATAACGGCGCACGCATTTAGAGCCCCACCCCAAACAGACGTGTGAAACGTAGATCGCCTTCGACAATGTCGTGCATATCGGTAATTCCGTGGCGAACCATCAGGGTTCGTTCCAACCCCATACCAAATGCAAAGCCTGTGTACACATCAGTATCTATTCCACAGGTCGCGAGCACCTTTGGATTGACCATTCCGCAACCGCCCCATTCGATCCAGCGATTATTGAAGAAGATATCTACCTCAGCGCTAGGTTCGGTAAATGGAAAGAACGAAGGTCTCAGCCGAGTGGTGACATCAGGACCGAACATATGGCGAGCAAAGTTATCGAGCGTTCCTTTGAGATGCGCCATCGTGATGCCTTTATCCACCACAAGGCCCTCTACCTGATGGAACACCGGGCTATGGGTTGCATCTAATTCATCAGCGCGGAAAGTTCGGCCAGGGCAGATGACATAAATCGGCGGTTCTTGGGTCAACATCGTGCGAATCTGAACTGGAGATGTATGTGTGCGAAGAACAACACCTGATTCAACAGGTTCGATAAAGAAAGTGTCTTGCATTGTGCGAGCGGGGTGATCGGCTGGAATGTTGAGCGCGTCAAAGTTGAGCCATCCTGATTCAAGTTCAGGACCCTCTTCAACTGCATAGCCCTGCTCGATAAAGAAATCTGAAATCTCATTCTTGATGATAGAGATGGGATGTAGCCCACCTCGGTGAGTGCGTTGTACCGGAAGAGTAATGTCGACTACCTCTTCAAGGAGCACCTTCGCATCGCGGGCGCGTTCTAACGCCTCTGTTGCAGATGCCAGAGCCTTTGCAATTTCGGCTTTTGCATCACCGATGAGTTTTCCAGCTGAGGCCTTCTCATCAGGTGAGAGTGAACCTAGAGCGCGGCTAGCTAGCGAAACTGGCGCCTTATCTCCCGTGTGAGCAAGACGAGCGACTTTGAGAGCATCGAGATCTGGCGCGGCAGCAAAAGCCTTCTGGGCGTCGCTTATCCACGATGCAATTTCTGCCGGATTCATGGCGCTAATTCTAACCTGCGACCTTTAAAGAAAGCGTGAACATTACGATAGAGGCGGCTGCCGATAAATTCAGACTCTCGGCTCTTCCAGCCATGGGAATTGTTACCTCAGTAACTGATGCACCGAGCGTTGCAGCATCTACTCCCCTAGCCTCATTGCCAAAGATTGCAATGCAATCACCTGGAATTGAGAGTTCAGTAATCGAAGTTCTTGCATGGGATGAGAGAAGCAGCTTCTGGGCGCTCGGAAATTGAGCAGCAACGCGATCGAAGGAGATGCCTTCATATACGGGGACATTCCAAAGCGAACCAGCGGTGGAGCGAACAACCTTTGGTGAATACATATCAACGGAATCTGGCGATGTGATTACTGCAGAGATTCCCATAGCATCGGCAGTGCGCAAGATAGTTCCAGCATTTCCAGGATCTTGAATCTCGTGAAGGTAGATGAATCGAGATTTGCCGGTTGCTTTGAGCTCTGAGAATTCTGGTTCAGGCTTGTAGCAGAGTGAAATTAGCCCCTGTGGTGTAACGGTATCTGACATCGCCTTCATTACGGCTTCAGATACTTCAACTATCTCGATTGAATTGAGGTCGAGTTCAGAGATCTTAGAAAGCCCTGCCTGCGTTGCGTAAAGAAGTTTTAGCTCTGGGCCTTCGTGTGTGGCCAGAGCTTCGCGCGCGCATTGAACGCCCTCTGCAACAAATAGACCTTGTTCGCGGCGTTCTTTTGCCCCTTTAGAACCAATAAGAGCCTTCACTCGCCCAATGTGCGGCGAATGAAGGCTCTCAATCATTGATATGAATTACTTATGCTGAAGGAAGGTTCTTGCGTGAAACATCCACGAGAACCTTAAATGCTGCTGGATCGTTTGTTGCGATATCTGAAAGAACGCGACGATCGATTTCAAGACCAGATGCCTTTAGACCCTGGATGAAACGGTTGTAGGTCATTCCATTTTCGCGCGCTGCAGCGTTGATACGCTGAATCCAGAGCTGGCGGAAATCGCCCTTCTTATCTTTACGATCGTTAAAGGCGTAAACCATTGAGTGCGTTACTTGCTCCTTCGCCTTTGTGAAAAGACGTGAACGTTGTCCGCGATATCCGCTGGCACGTTCTAGAGTTGTGCGACGCTTCTTTGCTGCGTGTACTCCGCGCTTGACTCTCATTTAGCCACGCTCCCTTACTTCAAACCAAGCATGCGCTTGGCTGTCATTGTGACGGTTGACTTTGCTGATGACTCTTGGCTCAAACGACGAGTTACTCGTGATGATTTGTGCTCCAAAAGGTGGCGCTTGCCTGCACGCTCGTGCATGATCTTTCCGGTACCTGTGACGCGGAAGGTCTTCTTCGCACCACTGTGAGTTTTCATCTTTGGCATCTATCTTCTCCTGTTACTTCGTCGTGTTGGCAAATCTTTTTTCTTGCTCAGCGTTTTCTACTTCGTGGCTGCTTCTTCTTCAGCAGCCTTTACTTTGGCAGCTCGCGCTGCTTTCTGTTCTGCTACCGCTTCGGTCTTCTTCTTCGTTGGCCCTAGGACCATCGTCATCTGTCGACCTTCCTGCTTAGGAGCGAACTCCACAAATGCAATCTCTTTCACATCTTCTGCAAGACGTTGCAAGAGTTTGAACCCAAGCTCTGGACGTGTTTGCTCACGGCCACGGAACTTCATCGTGATCTTCACCTTGTCGCCACCTTTGAGGAACTTCTCGACTGCAGAACGCTTAGTTTCGTAGTCGTGATTTTCGATCTTTGGTGTCAATCGCACTTCCTTCACCACAATGTGGGTCTGGTTCTGACGTGCTTCGCGAGCTTTCTGTGCTTCCTGGTACTTGTACTTGCCGAAGTCCATAATCTTGCACACTGGTGGATTAGCTTCAGGTGCGATCTCAACGAGATCGAGTCCGATTTCATCTGCCATTGCTAGCGCTGCTTCAATATCTACAACTCCAACTTGTTCACCGGTGTAATTGATGAGACGAATCTGGGGTGTGCGGATACGGTCGTTAATGCGCGGTTCTGTTGTGATTTCTGCTCCTATGTTCGGTTCTTGAGTATCCAAGTCGCTACAAAAAAGGCGCACCGCATAGAAAGAGTAAAACCGTAATCAGTTTTACTGCCGACTAACCAATCCGCCGAGGCGATAGAGGTGGGAGCGGTGAGCTCCTCTTGCAGCAGCCGAGGCTACTGGTCTGGGACAAGGCTACCTGAGCTGGGGTTAAATCAAAAATCCGCGCGTGACTAGGCGCCCATTCCGTGAAGCCCGCCATCGACATGGATGATCTCAGCTGTGGTCTTTGGGAACCAATCGCTTAAGAGCGCAACTGCAGCCTTCGCTGCCGGGACAGGATCTGTGACATCCCATTCAAGTGGGCTGCGGTCATTCCAGACCTTTTCAAATTCATCAAAGCCCGGAATTGATTTAGCGGCCATTGTTCTAATGGGACCCGCTGCAACTAAATTAATACGAACATTTTCGGCGCCCAGATCACGAGCTAAATAACGTGAGGTTGATTCAAGAGCTGCTTTTGCAACACCCATCCAGTCGTACTTGGGCCAAGCAACCTGCGCATCAAAATCTAATCCGACGATAGAGGCGCCACCTTTAAAGGTAGGACGACAAGCCATTGCAAGTGACTTCAGTGAATATGCAGATACGTGAACAGCCGTTGCTACATCTTCCCAAGAGGTATTAAGGAAGTTGCCACCAAGAGCTGCCTCAGGTGCAAAGCCAATTGAATGTACTACGCCATCAAGGTAAGGAACGTGCTTGGCTACTTCGCTCGCCAATCCATCGAGATGTTCTTGGTTAGTCACATCAAGTTCAATGATTGGTGCCGATTGTGGAAGCCTGCCAGCAATGCGCGTGGTCAAACTAAGCGCGCGACCAAAGCCAGTCAGGAGAACGGTTGCTCCCTCCTCCTGTGCAATCTTGGCGATGTGAAAGGCGATGGAACCATCGGTCAGTACACCTGTTACGAGAATATTCTTTCCTTGCAGGATTCCCATGGCTAATGCCCCATTCCTAATCCACCATCGACCGGAATGATCGCTCCGGTGATGTAGCTGGCTTTACTTGAAGCGATGAATGAAACTACTTCGGCGATCTCTTCTGCGGAGCAGAAGCGTCCGAGTGGAACTTGAGCTGCGATATCGCCTCGACGCTTCTCATCAAGGTTCGCTGTCATATCTGTCTCAACAAAACCAGGCGCAATCACATTTGCAGTGATTCCACGGCTGCCCAGTTCGCGTGCAAAAGAACGAGCCATACCGACAAGACCAGATTTAGAAGCTGAGTAATTGACTTGTCCTGCTGCACCGACTGAGCCGACCACGGAACCTACAAAGATTAGACGACCGCGCTTAAGTTTGAGTAGACCCTTCGTCGCACGCTTTGCGACTCGAAAAGCTCCGGTGAGATTTGCGTCGATGACGCTTTCGAAATCTTCATCGGACATTCGCATTACCAAGGTGTCTTTGGTTATGCCGGCATTGGCCACGATGATCTCTGGCTGCCCAATCTCGTTCTCGATTTTGGCGAATGCGCTTTCAACGCTCTGCCCATCTGTGACATCCATCTGAACAGCGTCAAAACCCTCGGGGGGCGTTCCGCTGCGATAGGTGATTACCACCCGATGGCCTTCTGATTGCAAGGAGCGAGCGATTGCTAAACCGATGCCACGGTTTCCACCTGTTACTAGTGCGATGGAAGTCGAGTCGCTCATGAGAGAAAACTACCCTACTGTTGCTCTATGGCTAAAGAAGATGACGTTTTCGACATCACTAGTGCGCCTACAGGTTTATCTACTGATCAGTCAGCTCGTCAGCGTCGCTATTTCATCTCCATGATGATTCGTACCGCCTGCTTTATCCTCACTGTCATTCTTCCCAGCCCTTATCGCTGGTTCGCACTACTTGGCGCGGTTACTCTCCCGTACATAGCAGTTGTTGTCGCCAATGCCGGTCGCGAGACAGTCATTCCAGGTGCTGCAATCTTGAAGAAGAGGCCGCGAGGAATTGAGTAAGAAGAGAGAAGAACTTTCTCTACTAAAGAGTTTGGTTGCGCTGCTTCTCATTTTCCTGTGTATTTGGGCAGCTCAATGGCAATTCAATCGTGGGTTAGATAGACAGGCGCGCAATGACGCCATCGAAGAGAATACTGCGCGTCCTGCTCAACCACTCGCGGCGCTGGCAAGTGATTTCGCTGCGCACGAATGGCAAACAACAACTATCACTGGCACTTTTGACACAACCCAACAGATTCTTCTTCGCAATCGCTACTTTGAAGGCGTCTACGGTTTCCAACTTCTTACTCGTTTTGAGAGCGTTGACGGAAAGAGTTTCTGGGTAGATTGCGGATGGGTGAAGGCCGGCCCTAACGCTCTGACTCCCCCAGTTATCCCTGAGCTACCCGTAGATCAAGTTGCAATTGAAGGACGTCTGCGACTGGATTCTTCGCTTCCGCGCGGTGCATTCTTTGCGCTTCCAAGCGATGGATCTGGAGGTCTGATTTCGCAAGCAAATGCGCAATCACAGTCACAGGTGTCTGAGAAGTTCTATATCGATTTACTGCGTGGCAACCAACCAGAGCTGACACCCGCTGTTCCTGCCGAACTTCCTGAACTTTCTGATGGCCCACATATGGCCTATGCGCTGCAGTGGGTCTTCTTTGGCGGTTTGGTCGTCTACGGAAGAATTTTAATTCGTCGTGATGTCTTGTCGGATAAAGAGCTCTGAGTAAAGTCCACCACGAGCAATCAGCTCTTCATGTCTTCCTCGCTCTTTAATCTCGCCCTTTTCTAAGACAAGTATTTGGTCTGCCTCCATCACTGTGCTTAAGCGGTGGGCAATCACAATTGAGGTGCGCCCACGGAGAGCAACTTTGAGCGCTTCGTGAACTAAAGATTCATTCTCGGAATCTAAATGAGCCGTTGCTTCATCGAGAATTACAATCGCAGGGGCTTTAAGTAGAAGTCGAGCAATTGCTAAACGCTGCTTCTCGCCTCCAGATAGCCGATGCCCACGTTCGCCCACCATCGTGTCAAAACCATTTGGAAGTGAACTTACGAGGTTCCAAATCTGGGCTGCTTTACACGCCTCAATCATCTCTTCTTCCGTTGCATCTTCCTTCGCATACCGAAGATTTTCGGCAATAGTCTCGTGAAAAAGATGGGCATCTTGCATTACTACACCGATTGAATCGCGCAAAGATTGCGCAGTGAAATCACGAATGTCAGTTCCGTTAATCTCAATGGCGCCCTGGGTGACGTCATAAAGACGTGGCAGAAGAGCGCTCATTGTTGTCTTGCCCGCACCTGACGGACCGACGATCGCCGTCATGGTTCCGGTCTCTGCGACAAATGAGATCCCCTTGAGTACTTCCCCGCTATCAACAGTCTCAGGCTTAGCCGCAGATTCAAGTGAAGCCAAGGAAATTTCTTCAGCCTTTGGGTAGGCAAACTTAACATTCTTAAACTCAACTCTTGCTTGCTTATCTGTAAGCGCACCCGCACCCGGCTTATCTGTAATCATCGGTTGCAGATCCAGAACTTCAAAGACTCGCTCAAAAGAAACGAGCGCAGTCATCACATCGATGCGCACATTGGACAGCGCTGTTAGTGGACCATAAAGGCGTGCCAATAGGGCTGTGATTGCTAAGAGAGTTCCCACTGTTAGTGATCCGGAGATAGCTAAATGGCCACCAATTCCATAGGCGAAGGCGGTCGCAATTGCTGCGACGCTGGTGATACCCACAAAGAAGACGCGATTGAGCATCGCTGTGTGGATGCCAATATCTGCGACTTTGCGGGCGCGAGTTCTAAAGAAGCTCTCTTCCTTCTTAGGTTTTCCATAAAGAGCCACCAAGAGTGCACCGGAGACATTGAATCGCTCAGTCATTGTGCTCGACATTGTGGCGTTGAGATTGAAGGATTCTCGCGTCAGCGACTGGATTCGCTTACCTACCCACTTAGTAGGTAGGAGAAACACCGGCAGGAGAAGGAGCGAGACGAGCGTAATCTGCCACGAGAGAATGAGCATCGTCGTCACTACTAAAACCAGAGACACGACATTGCTGACAACGCCTGAAAGCGTTCCGGTAAACGCCTGTTGAGCGCCCATCACATCTGAGTTAATACGCGAGATCAAGGCGCCTGTTTGGGTGCGGGTAAAGAAGGCGATTGATTGGCGCTGAATGTGGGCAAAGACTTGAGAACGAAGATCATAAATTAAACCTTCACCGATACGCGCTGAATACCAACGGCCAAAGATGTTAAACCCTGCATCAACGATTGCTAGAAGGCCGACAAGCAGCGCTAGCTGTGTAACGAGTTTGCCGTTCTGCGGAATAACACCCTTATCGATGAGCTCACGTAACAAGAGCGGAGTCGAGATAATAAGGAGCGCTTCAATAACTACGGTCACAAGGAAGATGGAAATCTGTCTCTGATACGGCTTGCCGTACGAAAAGATTCGCTTGACGGTACCCGGCTTTAGCTTCTGAGACTTTACCGATGGATCTGCAGTCATCGACCGAAAGGTCATCCACACTGCATGTTGCGACATAGAAAGAGTCTAAGGGTGAATCAAGTTAATTAGACAGTGAAGCCGAGGGCGCGTAATTGTTCGCGTCCATCGTCAGAGATCTTATCCGGCCCCCAGGGTGGCATCCAGACCCAATTAATCTTCACATCATCGGTAAATGGAGCAAGCGCCTGTCGAGTTTGGTCTTCAATAACATCTTGCAACGGGCAGGCAGCAGAAGTCAGAGTCATATTGAGCACGGCGATGTTGTTGTCATCGACCATCATGTCGTAAATCAAGCCCAGATCAACAACGTTGATACCGAGTTCAGGATCAACAACATCCTTCATTGCTTCATTGATATCTTCGATTTTTGCGACCATCTGCTTATCCTACTTTCTTATCTACTTATTCTTCGCCAACGCTTGCACACTGGCATCCTTGAAAGCCATCCACCCAAGAAGAGCGCATTTAATGCGAGCTGGGTACTGAGAGACCCCGGCAAGGGCAACAGCATCTTCGAGAAGGCTCTCATCTCCTGTCTGCGTTCCTTTGCTCTGCATCAGCCCCATAAATGAATCTGAGATTTCTTGCGCCTGCGCCAAAGTCTTACCTAAGACTAGATCCGAGAGAATTGAGACGCTTGCCTGAGAAATGGAACATCCGACTCCATCCCAGGAAACATCCGCAACAGTTTGGCCAGAAAGCGTGACGTTAAGGGTTATCTCATCGCCACAGCTTGGGTTGATGTGATGTACCTGTGCGTCGTAGGTAGGGCTCAACTTTTTATGTTGCGGATTCTTATAGTGATCGAGAATCACTTCTTGATATAGGTTATCGAGCTGCATTATCCGAAGTATTTCTGTGCGCTTTTGATGCCGTCAACGAGCGCATCAACATCAGCCGTTGTGTTATAGAGATAGAACGAGGCGCGAGTTGTTGCGGGTACGCCTAACTTTCGCGTTAATGGCCATGCGCAGTGATGACCGGTACGAACTGCGATGCCTTGGCTATCTAGGAACTGTCCTAAATCATGCGGATGAATATCACCCACGGTGAAGGAGAGCGTTCCCCCACGCATCTCTAAATCTGTCGGTCCAACTATCGATAGATCAGGAATTTCTAAGAGCGCTGACATTCCATACTTGGTCAGCTCTTTCTCGTGAGCAAAAATCTGGTCCATCCCAATTCTCTTCAGGTAGGTAAGAGCGGCGCCTAAACCAACAGCTTGCGCCATATTTGGTACGCCCGCTTCAAATCTCTTGGGTGCCTGTGCCCAGGTAGCTGAAGTCATCGTGACATTTTCAATCATCGAACCACCTGTAAGAAACGGTGGAAGCCCATTAAGAAGTTCTTCTCTGCCCCATAGAACACCAACACCAGTCGGTCCTACAGCTTTATGTCCTGAGAAGGTGAGGAAATCTACCTTAAGTTCTTTGACGTTAATTGGCATATGTGGAACTGATTGACATGCATCAAGGACGACATATGCACCAACTGCGTGTGCTCGCTTAACTATCTCAGGCAAGGGGTTAATCGTTCCTAGGACATTAGATTGGTGCGTCAGGGCCACAACTTTTGTCTTAGGTGTGATGATTGAATCAAGATCACTGAGATCTAAGCGCCCCTCGGGAGTGACCTCAAACCATTTAAGGGTAGCTCCGGTGCGTGCAGCTAACTGCTGCCACGGAATGAGATTTGCGTGGTGCTCCATTTCGGTAACAACAATTTCATCACCAGATGTAAGGTGGAAACGATTGCCAGCTTGCGCGTTACCCATGGCATAAGCCACGAGGTTCAGTGATTCTGTTGCGCTCTTGGTGAAGATAACTTCGTTGACTTCTGCCCTAAGAAAGTCCGCAACGATTGATCGAGCGCCCTCGTAAGCATCAGTGGCCTCTTCCGCCAGTTGATGTGCTCCACGATGAACAGCAGCGTTGTGTCTGCGATAGAAATTGCTCTCGGCTTCAATCACTTCTGCAGGCTTCTGACTGGTTGCTCCAGAATCCAAATAGACAAGGCGTTTGCCATCGCGGATTGTCCGAGAAAGTATCGGGAAATCCGCGATGACCGCGCTTGCGTTAAATGACATATTAGGCGGTGACGTACTCCGCGTAACCCTGTGCTTCGAGTTTGTCGGCTAGCTCTGGTCCGCCTTCTTCAACGATGCGACCATTGGCAAAGACGTGTACGAAATCAGGCTTGATGTACTTCAAGATTCTTGTGTAGTGAGTAATCAAGAGGATGCCATGGTTGTTGGCTGCCTTAGCGCGCACAACTCCCTCTGAAACAATTCGGAGCGCATCGACATCAAGACCGGAGTCTGTCTCATCGAGAATCGCAAACTTTGGCTTAAGTAGCTCGAGCTGCATGATTTCGTGGCGCTTCTTCTCGCCGCCAGAGAAGCCTTCGTTGACATTTCTTTGAGCAAATGAAGGATCCATCTTCAGTGATTCCATAGCGCTCTTGACTTCGCCTACCCACTCACGCAACTTTGGCGCTTCGCCGCGTAGCGCGGTTGCCGCAGTACGTAGGAAGTTTGATACGGATACGCCAGGTACTTCTACTGGGTACTGCATCGCTAGGAATAGACCAGCCTTTGCGCGCTCATCGACAGACATCTCAAGAACATCTTCGCCATCGAGTGTGACTGTGCCTTCGGTGATGGTGTACTTAGGATGGCCTGCAATTGAATATGCCAGGGTTGATTTACCGGAACCATTTGGGCCCATGATTGCGTGAGTTTCACCTGACTTGATGGTCAGGTCCACTCCCTTAAGAATCTCAACTGCGCCTTGCTCGGTATCGACAGATACTTTCAATCCGCGAATTTCTAGAGTGCTCATATCTATCTCCGTTACATCTCTACCGTGACGGAGTCTCCGTCGACAGTTACTGAATAGGTCTTAATCGGTGCTACTGCTGGTGGTGTTAATGCCTCACCAGTGCGAAGATCAAACTCAGCTCCATGAAGCCAGCATTCAATCTTGAAATCTGTGATGTCACCTTCTGAAAGAGATGCATCTGAGTGGCTGCAGATATCGTTTACGGCAAATACCTGATCACCCACACGCGCAACGCAGATGGATTCACCGTTCTTCTCAATACGTACAGGCTTGCCTGCCTGAAGAGATGAAAGCTTGAGATCTGACATTTACTTACCAGCCTTTGCAAGTTCTCCATCAATGCGAGCCATGATGCGTTCTTGAATCTCTTCAACACCAATCTCAGAGACAATCTCATTAAAGAATCCGCGCACTACAAGACGGCGCGCATCATCCATATTGATACCACGAGACATTAAGTAGAAGAGCTGCTCGTCATCAAAGCGACCAGTTGTAGATGCGTGTCCAGCTCCTACGATTTCGCCGGTTTCAATCTCAAGGTTTGGAACTGAATCAGCTCGGGCGCCATCTGAGAGCAACAAGTTACGGTTGAGTTCATAGGTATCTGTGCCCTCAGCTGCAGCGCGGATAAAGACATCGCCAATCCAGACTGTATGGGCCTTATCCCCAGCTAGCGCTCCCTTGTAGTTCACACGGGACTTGGCGTTCGGAACTTTGTGATCGACAAACATGCGGTGTTCGAAGAACTGACCCGCAGTTGCAAAGTACACACCTGAAAGATCACAAGATGCTCCCGGTGCGATGAAATCAACGGTTGGCAGCAAACGAACGACATCTCCCCCAACAGTGACAACGATTGATTTAAATGTCGCATCACGATCAACAACTGCGTGATGGCGTGCTGCATGAATCGTCTCACTTCCCCACTCTTGCAAGGCGATAAGAGTCAGATGAGCACCTGGTTCAACAACAATCTCTAGATCTTCAGCAAGGTGTGAATCTCCCGTGTTTTCGATGACAACAACCGACTTGGAATGGTTGCCTGCCTTAATCAAAACCCGTGAGAATTCAGCTGAATCAGTACCGAAGGAGGTGCGATTGAGCATGATTGGTTCGGCAATCTCTGCATTGGGCGCAATGGCCAGCACGGCAGCCTTATTGGTGAACTGGCGTACACGATTGACGATTGCATCGTCAGTCTGAGTTACGGCCTCAATCTCTTGGTGAGAGAAAGTTGCTCCTGTTGGAAGTGTGCCCTTTACTGCAAGTGAATTACGCTCGACAGCAGTTGCCGAACCGTCATGCATTCCACCAAGACGTTTCAGTGGCGTAAAACGCCACGCCTCTTCACGTCCCGTTGGGGTGTGATTTTCTAGAACATTCGATTGCAATGAAGACATTAGCCAACTGCGCCTTCCATTTGAAGTTCAATAAGGCGGTTGAGTTCAAGCGCGTATTCCATAGGAAGTTCGCGTGCAATTGGTTCGATAAACCCTCGAACAATCATCGCCATCGCCTCATCTTCATTAAGACCACGTGACATGAGATAGAAGAGCTGGTCATCTGAGATCTTAGAAACTGTTGCCTCGTGTCCCATAGAAACATCATCTTCGCGAATATCAACATACGGATAGGTATCTGAACGCGAAATTGTGTCGACCAAAAGCGCGTCGCACTTAACGGTGCTTGCAGAGTGATGCGCACCTTCTTGAACCTGAACGAGTCCACGGTATGAAGTACGACCTCCACCGCGGGCTACAGATTTAGAAATCACAGAAGATGATGTGTATGGAGCTGCGTGCACCATCTTCGCGCCTGAATCTTGATGTTGACCAGGACCGGCAAAGGCAAGTGAGAGAGTCTCACCCTTTGCGTGAGGACCCATCAACATGACAGCTGGATACTTCATGGTGACCTTGGAACCGATATTTCCATCGACCCATTCCATCGTTGCGCCTTCTGCACATGTAGCGCGCTTGGTTACCAAGTTGTAGACGTTGTTAGACCAGTTCTGAATTGTTGTGTAACGAACGCGTGCACCCTTCTTTACGATGATTTCAACGACAGCTGAGTGAAGTGAATCTGACTTGTAGATAGGAGCAGTACAACCTTCAACGTAGTGAATGTATGAATCTTCATCCGCGATAATCAAGGTGCGTTCGAACTGGCCCATATTCTCGGTATTGATACGGAAGTAAGCCTGAAGAGGAATATCAACGTGAACGCCCTTTGGTACGTAGATGAAGGAACCACCCGACCACACTGATGTGTTGAGAGCTGCAAACTTATTGTCCCCCACAGGAATTACAGAGCCGAAGTACTCTTTAAAGAGTTCAGGATGTTGCTTCAAACCACTATCGGTATCAAGGAAGATGACGCCCTGCTTCTCAAGATCCTCACGGATTGAGTGGTAGACAACCTCAGATTCATATTGGGCAGCAACGCCAGAGACAAGGCGCTGTTTCTCAGCTTCAGGGATACCCAAACGATCGTAGGTGTTCTTAATGTCATCTGGCAGGTCATCCCACGTTGTCGCCTGCTTCTCAGTAGAGCGCACGAAGTACTTAATTGTGTCAAAGAAAATTCCTGACAAGTCAGATCCCCATGATGGCATCGGCTTCTTGTAAAAGAGGTCTAGCCCTTTTAGGCGCAGGTCGAGCATCCACTGCGGCTCGCTCTTCTTGGAAGAGATATCGCGAACGACTTCTTCGCTCAAACCACGCTTGGCATTCGAGCCGGCATCGTTACTGTCCGACCAGCCGTATTCATAATTGCCTAGGCCATCGAGTTCAGGATGTGCTGTTGTCATTATTTCGCCTTTCCAGCGGTTATCGTTCTTGATGTGTGTGAGACCTTTATCTTTGTTGTTACTCGAGAAGAATTAGGGATGTATGTAGTGCAGACGCCATCACCGTGTGCGATTGTGGCAAGACGTTGAACATGTGTTCCCAATATTCTTGAGAAAGCTTCTGTCTCGGCCTCGCAGAGTTGTGGGAATTCAGCTGCAACGTGAGCAATCGGGCAATGATGCTGACAGAGTTGATCACCTGTTGGCTTGCCCTCAATGCTTGCGGCATACCCTTGCTCAGTAAGAAATGTTGCAAGTGCTTGGTTCTTCTGCGATTTTTTTGCCGAGAAGGCAAGTGCCTTGCGTTCTATGTCATCTGCACGAGACTGCGCGAAGGCTTGAACGAGCTGCCCGCCAGATTGCGCTGCCATGAACTTGAGAGCGGCCACGGCTAAGTCATCGTATGAGTGCTCAAACTTTTCTCGTCCTCCGTCGGTCATCACAAAGACCTTTGATGGGCGACCTCGACCACGGCTGAGCGCCTGATGCGGCTCGCGCGCTTCCAGAATTCCATCAAGAACGAGAAGATCGAGGTGGCGGCGAATACCAGCTGGCGTCAGACCAAGGCGTTCGCCCAGGGTGACAGCCGTTGAAGGGCCGTTCTCCAGGACCGAGCGAGCGATGGCTTCGCGAGTACTCAAGTCGTCGATTTTCACAACACTATTGTGTCGTAATTCCCTAGCCGCTGCCAGTTGAAGAGAGGCGCGGCGAGAGGCAAAGGTCATAGGCTACGAGCGTGAGTAAACCGCGCACCATTGCACGCCGAGTACTCGGTCCCTTAACTGGCCTCCTCCTATTCCTCCAATCAGCGCTCGTTCTTACCGGTGGCGCCGTTCGCCTTACCGGTTCGGGGATGGGATGCCCAACATGGCCCGAGTGCGTTCCTGGTTCCTACTTCCCTGTTGAAGGACAGGAAGAAGGTGCGCTCCATGCGTGGATTGAATTTGGAAATCGACTACTGACCTTTGCGCTCTTCTTTGCAGCTGTTGCAACTCTTATAGCAGTTCTGCGTAGCGGCCGTCGCGATCTGCGCTTCCTTGCCGCAACACAAATACTCGGAATTTTGGCGCAAGGAGTGCTCGGTGGAATCACCGTCCTTACCCATCTCAATCCGCTCTCAGTGGCATCGCACCTGCTTCTCTCAATTATTCTGATTGCTGCAGCCACTTCGCTACATTCACGCCGACATCATCCGCAGGTTCGGACATCATCTACCCAAGTAAGAATCTCTCGACTTTCGCTAGCCCACATTGTTATTGCATTTATTGCCATCGCTATCGGAACTTTGGTAACCGGCAGTGGTCCGCATGCAGGAGATGTTGATGCTCCCCGACTCGACTTTGATATCTCAGCGATTACTAGATTGCACAGCTCATCTGTCTGGATTCTGCTCATCATCACCTTCATCTTCTACCGTTCCAAGGATCTCCGCTTTGATACCAAGAAGTGGCTCAATATTTTTATTCTCTTGGCTATTGCACAAGGCGCGCTTGGATATATCCAATACTGGCTCGCCGTACCCGAACTGCTTGTCGGTTTCCATCTTTTAGGTTCTGTTTTGGTGTGGATCGCAGCGTGGCGAATCCGTCTTTCAGTTGTAAGAAAACCCGCTTAAGGAGTAGAGATGACACAGATCGCCGGTTGGAGTGAGTTAGACGATAAGGCAGTAGCAATCGCACGAGCTCTTGCTATGGATGCAGTGCAGAAGGTAGGCAATGGCCATCCCGGAACTGCGATGTCACTAGCGCCGGTCGCCTACAACCTCTTCCAGCGTCATCTCGTTCATGACCCAGCAGATCCACATTGGCTTGGTCGTGATCGTTTTATTCTTTCGTGTGGCCACTCATCACTGACTCTCTACACACAACTTTTCTTTAGCGGTTACGGTCTTGAGATGGATGATATGCAGTCCTTCCGCACGTGGGGTTCGTTAACTCCTGGCCATCCTGAGTTCGGCCATACCGCAGGTGTTGAAATGACTACCGGTCCATTGGGGGCAGGAGTTGCAACGGCAGTTGGTTTTGCAATGGCTGCGCGCTACGAACGTGGGCTGCTCGATCCGCAAGCGCCTGCAGGTACTTCACTCTTTGATCATTCCATCTGGGTGCTCTGTTCAGATGGTGACCTACAAGAAGGTGTGTCAGGAGAAGCTTCATCGCTGGCTGGAACACAAGAGCTGGGCAATTTAAATCTTATCTACGACGATAACCGCATCTCAATTGAAGGCGATACCCACGTTTCATTTACCGAAGATGTTGCAGCGCGTTATCGCGCCTATGGCTGGCATGTCCAAGAAGTTGCAGCGCTCCCCGATGGAAATATTGACTTGGTATCTCTCGATGCTGCGATGGTTGCAGCAAAGGCAGAGAAGACAAAGCCATCGTTGATTCGCATGCACTCGGTAATTGCGTGGCCAGCTCCTAAGTTGCGCGGTACCGCTAAATCTCATGGATCAGCACTTGGTGACGAAGAGATTGCAGCCACTAAGAAGGAGCTAGGTCTTAACCCCGACGAAAAGTTTGCAATGCCGGCAGAAGTCTTTGCTCATGTACGCGCAGTAAAAGATCGAGGCGCTGCCTCACATGCAGAGTGGAATAATAAGTTCGCAGCTTGGAGCGCTGCCAATCCGGAAGGTCATCAACTTCTTACTCGCCTACAGAAGCGAGAGCTTCCAGCAGGTTGGGATTCCGCTCTTCCGGTCTTTGAAGCTGGGAAAGATTTAGCAACCAGAGCTGCCTCTGGCCATGTCATCAACTCCATTGCCAAGGTGCTTCCTGAATTCTGGGGTGGATCGGCAGATTTAGCAGAGAGCAATAACACGACAATCGAAGGTGGAAAATCCTTTCTTCCAGCCAGCAGCAAGATGAAGGATGCCGATCCATATGGTCGCATCATTCACTTCGGTATTCGTGAACATGCAATGGGATCAATTGTTAATGGAATCACCCTGCATGGATTAACCCGAACTTTCGGTGGAACTTTCGCCGTCTTTAGCGATTACATGCGCCCTGCTGTGCGCCTGGCCGCACTCATGGATATTCCATCAACCTTTATCTGGACTCATGATTCCATCGGCCTTGGTGAAGATGGTCCAACACACCAACCAATCGAACACTTCGCAGCTCTGCGCGCAATCCCCAACTTTGCTGTTATTCGACCAGCAGATGCCAATGAAGTTGCACAAGCTTGGCGTTCAATTCTGCAGCGCCAGAAGCCTGCAGGTCTCTTACTCTCACGCCAGAACCTACGCACAGTAGATCGCTCAACTCATGGCGCAGCGCTCGGCGTAGATAAAGGCGCATATATTTTGAAAGATGGCTCATCTGCTCCTCAAGTTGTCATCATCGCGACAGGTTCTGAGGTTGGAATCGCGCTCGATGCTCAGACGGCTCTTGAAGCAGATGGAATCTCAACTCGTGTGGTGAGCGCCCCTTGCCTGGAATGGTTTGACCAAGAGCCCGAGACCTACCGCAACTCTGTGATTCCAAATACTGCGTTACGAGTAAGTGTCGAAGCAGGTATTGCTCAAGGATGGCGCGAGTATGTAGGAGATAAGGGCGTTGTAATCTCACTTGATCACTTCGGTGCATCAGCTGGCGCTGCAAAACTATTTGCAGAGTTTGGATTTAGCGCTGAAAGAATTGTTGGCGAAATCAAGAAAGCGCTTTAACAATGAAGATTTCTGGTCCTAGCCTGGCGCAGGTTGATCGCTCTTCCGATCTCTATCGCTTGCTAGAACAAGCACACGGTCGCATCGCAGCTAAAGATCCAACAACGTGGGGAGTTAAGGCGGCGGCAGAAGCTGCCATCCGACTTAACTGGGTTGACCTGCCAGAGAGTTCGGTAGCGCTTCTCCCCCGCATCGCTGAGGTTGCCGCGCAGTTCAAAGAAAAAACTCGAGTCGTGCTCTGCGGTATGGGTGGATCATCGCTCGGGCCTGAAGTAATTGCGCTGACCTACAAGAAGGAAATCTTCATCTTTGACTCGACCGATCCCGACTATGCGCAGCACGCTCTATCAGGAGATCTGAAAAGCACAGTCGTAGTGGTGAGCTCTAAATCTGGCTCAACCATTGAAACTTCTGCGCAGAAATCACTCTTTCACAGCGCCTTCGTTGATGCAGGGCTAAAACCAGTAGACCACATTCTCTTTGTCACAGACCCTGAATCACCTCTCGATAAAGAGGTGAGGGCTCAAGGATCTACCGTAATCAATGCAGATCCAAACGTTGGGGGCCGCTTCAGCGTCTTAAGCGCCTTTGGACTAACCCCAACAGCGCTTGCGGGAGCTCCTATTGAACAATTATTGAAAGATGCACAGAGTGAGAAGAATGAGTTTCTCACTCAACCCCAATCAATACTTGATACCGCCTATCTGTTGGTTGCACGCACAACTCAATACATCGCCTTCACTGATGCCGGTTCTGCAGTTCCTGGTCTATCAGATTGGATCGAGCAGTTGATAGCCGAATCAACTGGCAAAGATGGAACCGGTCGCCTTCCGATTGCGACAGAGAACGCAAGAGTTGCAGCGATTGGAGGCGCCTTTACCGTGAGCTACGGCGGCGCTGGTACAGATTTAATTGTGGAAGGCTCACTTGGCTCTCACTTCATCTTCTGGGAATGGGTCACCGCTCTGATGGGAGCAGCTCTCAAGATCGATCCATTCAATCAACCGAATGTGACTGAGGCTAAAGAGCAGACTTCGGCATGTTTAGTTGAATGGGGTAACCAACTACCAGCACTTCTTCCTACGTGCTCTGATAAGTCTGTTGAAATTTTTGGCGATGGGCAATCGCTTCAGGATGCGCTGGCAACATTTATTGAAGATGTCAAAGATGGCGGATACATCGCAATCATGGCTTATTTGGATCGAAAAGATAATGCCAAGATTTCAGAGCTACGCTCAATACTTTCTGAGAAATCTGGCAAGCCAACCTCGTTCGGGTGGGGACCACGTTTCTTGCACTCAACTGGGCAGTTTCATAAAGGTGGACAGAAGAATGGTTCCTTCTTGCAGATAACTGGTGAAACAAGCGCCGACTATCAGATTGAAGGAAAACCGTTCTCGCTTCGTACACTTTTGATGGCGCAAGCGATTGGCGATAACCGCGCGCTTGCAATGCGAAAATACCCGCTCCTTCGTCTGCATCTGCAGAATAGAAGTGCGGGTATTGACGAAATACTTGCTGCGGCCAAGAAGCTTTGATTTAGTCGAGATCATCTCCGCGTAGCTTGCGAAGTGCATCTTCGAGAATCTTGGCACCTTCAGCATCGGTGCGACGTTCCTTCACATAGGCCAAGTGAGTCTTGTAAGGAATATTTACGACTGCACTTGGTGGATTATTGCGATCGCGACCTGCAGGTAGGCCGCACTTAGGGCAATCCCACTCTGCTGGAATAACTACAGTCTCTTCAACTGCAAATGATGGTCGAACTTCATGTTTATTTGCGCACCAATATGAAACTGTGGCGCGTTCAATTTGATCTCCGCGCTCAGCCTCGCCCATTGGGCCGGCGCCGACGCGACTTCCACGAATTGCACTTGCCATGGATTAACCCTTCAAAACGAGAGAGAGGCCGACGACTCCGGCAAACCAGAGACCACCCACAACAATTGTGAGTCGATCAAGGTTGCGTTCTACGACAGAGGAACCGCCGTAGTTGGAAGAGACTCCGCCACCAAAGAGATCAGAGAGTCCAGAGCCCTTGCCCTTGTGGAGCAGAACCAGGAGGATCATCACGATGCTCGAGATTACGAGAAAGATTGATAACGCTAAAGCCACTGTAAAACTCCTCTAGAGATAGGGGTAAAGGATACCTGAGCGGGCGCTCTTACTCTGACTTAAACCTGAGCGTAAAACTTGGAAATCTTTGCGAGCTCTTCAGGGTCCAGGCTTGCTCCCCCAATGAGGGCGCCATCCACATCAGCTTGCTTCATGATTTCAACGATATTGGCAGACTTCACAGAACCGCCATAGAGAATGCGCATATTCGCTGCGATCTCTGCTGACCCAATCTGCTCCACCTCTTCGCGGATAGCAGCGCAAACTTCTTGGGCATCTTCAGGTGTTGCAGTCTTACCTGTTCCGATCGCCCATACAGGTTCGTAGGCGATAACAATCTTCTTCAACTCTGGCTTATGGAAGCCTTCTAGCCCTGCGCGCACCTGGCGGATGACATGAGATACATGTGTTCCAGATTCGCGGATAGCAAGTTCTTCACCGACACAGAAAATTGGTGTCAACTCATTAGCGAGAGCTGCCTTGATTTTGCGATTAATAAGGGCGTCATCTTCTTTATGAATAGCGCGTCGTTCAGAGTGACCAATGATTACAAAGGTGCAGCCAAGCTTTGCCAACATGGATCCTGAGATATCGCCAGTAAATGCTCCTGAGCTCTCTGGTGATAGATCTTGAGCTCCGTACTGTAAGCGCAGGCGATCGCCATCAACCATTGTTTGGATAGAACGAATATCTGTAAATGGCGGGATGATTGCAACATCAACGGCGTCGTAATCCTTATCTTCAAGGGAGTAGACAAGTTTCTGTGCCACAGCAATTGCCTCAAGGTGATTGAGGTTCATCTTCCAGTTGCCAGCCATCAGCGGTTTACGCATTACATGCTCCTTACAAACGATGAGATTGGGTTAAAGATCGAGCGCTTTCAAGCCAGGTAGCTCTTTGCCTTCCAGATATTCAAGAGATGCTCCCCCGCCAGTTGAGATATAGCCAAAGGCTGAATCTGCAAAGCCAAGTGCACGTACTGCTGCAGCTGAATCTCCTCCACCAACAACAGATATTCCTGAAACTTCAGTCAGAGCCTGAGCAACAACCTTCGTTCCTGCTGCAAAGTTAGGGAACTCAAAGACGCCCATCGGTCCATTCCAGAAAACAGTCTTGCAGCCCTTGATTGCATCTGCAAAGGCGCGCGCGGTTTCGGGTCCAATATCAAGGCCCATCTGATCTGCTGGGATGTTATCGGCACTTACTAAGGTTGGTTTGGCATCGGCTGCAAAGGTAGGAGCGACGACGATATCTGTCGGCAGAAGTAGCTTTACCCCAGAAGTTTCGGCCTGGTGAATTAACTCTTTCACCGTATCAATCAGATCACGCTCGACAAGGGATGAACCAATCTCTTTTCCTTGAGCAGCTAAGAAGGTAAAGAGCATGCCTCCACCGATAGCCATGACATCAACTTTGCCAAGAAGATTTGAGATAACGCCGATCTTGTCAGAGACCTTTGAACCACCCAGTACTACCCCATAAGGACGAACTGGATCGATAGTCAGCTTCTTGAGAACTTCGACTTCAGCGGCAACGAGAGTTCCGGCTGCATGTGGAAGTAACTTAGGAAGATCAAAGACTGATGCATGCTTGCGGTGTACCGCGCCAAATCCATCGCCAACATAAACATCAGCAAGCTGCGCTAGTTCTGCCGCTAGCGCTGCGCGCTCAGATTCATCTTTAGAGGTTTCAGCTGCACTAAATCGAATATTTTCTAGGAGCAGAATTTCACCAGGTGCCAACGCTTGTGCCTTAACCGTGACATCTGCCCCAGTAACTGCTCCAGCGAAAGTTACTGGCTTTCCGAGAAGTTCTGATAAGCGAACCGAGACAGGAGCTAGAGACAGCTCTGGTTTTGCCTCACCTTTTGGACGGCCTAGATGTGCTGCGATAACAATGCTGGCGCCCTTTGCGAGGAGCGCGTTAATTGTTGGAATAGAAGCGCGAATGCGTCCATCATCTGTAATCTTTCCATCCTTAAGAGGAACGTTGAGATCGCAACGAAGAAATACCCGCTTGCCTGCTACATCTAGGTCAGCCAATGAAGTCATTACAGAGATTTACCTACATAGCCCACAAGGTCAACGAGGCGGTTTGAGTATCCCCATTCGTTGTCATACCAACCAACAACCTTGACGGTTGTTCCGATTGCCTTGGTAAGACCTGCATCAAAGATGCAAGAAGAAGGATCAGTCACGATATCTGAAGAAACAATCTGGTCTTCTGTATAGGTAAGGAATCCCTTAAGTGAGCCATTTGCGGCTTCCTTCATGGCAGCGTTGATCTCTGCGGCACTTGCTTCCTTAGCAAGTTCAACGGTGAGGTCTGTCGCAGATCCTGTTGGGACTGGAACGCGCATCGCAAAGCCATCAAGCTTGCCCTTGAGCTGTGGCAGTACCAATGAGATTGCCTTGGCAGCGCCAGTTGAGCTTGGAATGATATTTGTTGCAGCAGCACGGGCGCGGCGAAGATCCTTATGTGGGAAATCAAGGATTACCTGGTCATTGGTATATGCGTGAATGGTTGTCATCAAGCCGCGAACGATTCCGAACTTCTCATCCAAAACCTTAGCCATTGGGGCAAGGCAGTTAGTTGTGCAAGAAGCATTGGAAATGACATGGTGGTTTGCTGCGTCGTACTTATCGTGGTTGACGCCCATAACAATTGTGATGTCCTCATCTGTTGCCGGCGCAGAGATGATGACCTTCTTGGCTCCGGCGGTGATGTGCTTCTTTGCATCAGCTGCCTTTGTGAAGTGGCCAGTTGATTCGATAACAATGTCAGCCTTTACTGATGCCCAAGGGAGGTTCGCTGGATCGCGATCTGCAAATACCTTGATGGTCTTACCGCCCACAGTGATGGTGTCATCAGTGTGTGAGACTTCCAAACCGAGGCGACCCAAGATTGAGTCATACTTCAAAAGGTGGGCAAGTGTTGCGTTATCGGTAAGGTCGTTGATACCTACGATATTGATATTTGGGTTGGTTAACGCTGCGCGAAAGAAGTTGCGTCCAATACGTCCAAAACCGTTAATTCCGACATTAATCATTGTTAAAACCTCTTCTAGAAAGTGAATTGCCCCGATAAAAGGTGGCTAAGAGTTACACCACAACGTTGGGGGCCTGGCGGGAAGTCTATCAGTTACGCGCAGGCTACCGACCGGTTAGGAATCTCCGAGTAAATCAGGCGAAAGCCCCGCCTCAGTATCAGGAATTCCAAGTTCGCCTGCACGCTTATCGGCCATCGCTAGCAATCTGCGAATTCGACCAGCTATTGCATCCTTGGTCATTGGTGGTGTTGCAAGAGATCCGAGTTCTTCCAAACTTGCCTGCCCATGTGCGATGCGAAGCTCGCCCGCCTCTTTGAGGTGATCAGGAATTTCTGGGCCAAGGATCTCCATCGCGCGTTGTACTCGCGCTGCCGCAGCGACCGCAGCGCGCGCTGAACGACGCAAGTTTGCATCATCAAAGTTAGCGAGACGATTTGCAGTGGCGCGAACTTCGCGGCGCATACGTCGCTCTTCCCAATTAAGAACACTTTCATGCGCGCCCAAGCGAGTAAGTAAGACTCCGATTGCATCTCCATCACGAATGACGACGCGATCTACTCCACGGACTTCGCGTGCCTTTGCCACGATGTTAAGTCGACGCGCAGCGCCGACAAGAGCAAGTGCTGCTTCAGGGCCAGGGCAAGTGATTTCGAGAGATGATGATCTACCTGGTTCAGTCAGTGATCCATGTGCGATAAATGCGCCACGCCAAGCGGCTTCAGCGTCGCAGACATTTGCGGCAACTACTTGCGGTGGCAGTCCACGCACTGGACGACCATTGGCATCAATTAGCCCTGTCTGACGAGCCAGAGCATCTCCTGCCTCAACTACGCGAACAACATAACGTGAACCTTTACGCAGTCCGCTAGATGAGAGCACTGCTAAATCAGAGTCATGGCCGTAGATATCTGCAATATCTTTCTTAAGGCGACGAGCGCTTTGTGAAGTGTCGAGCTCTACCTCAATCAGGACCTTACCGGCTGCAATATGGAGCCCTCCGGCAAAACGAAGCAAGGAGGAGACTTCAGCCTTACGACAACAAGGTTTGGTTACTGCAAGACGACTGAGTTCATCCTTGACTGCTGCTGTCATCGCCATGGGGGTTATCCAACCAGTTTTTCAGTAGCAATGTGTGCGAAAAGTTGACCCAATTTCTTTACATCATGGTGCAGAGGCGCCCCCGAACTGCGTAGATCGGCCTTCAATAACTCTGAACCTATGGTTGAAAGATATGAATGTAGCTCGGATACGCCCTCTGCTGATTCATCGACGACCACCAAATCAAAATGTAGTCCTGGCGCATAGCGTTGCAGAATCTGCAGATGCTCAAGCGGTGAATAACCGGCGTACTCACCTGCTGACTTATCTGCCGAATCTAGATTTAACAACAAGATCTTCTTGGCCCTCGCACCAATCAGCGCATCTCTGAGCGATGGCACCAATAGATGCGGAATCACACTTGAAAACCATGACCCTGGGCCCATGGTGATCCATTCGGCATCTGCGATTGCCGCTAACGCCTCTGGTTGTGCCGCCGGAACTTCAGGAATTATGCGAAGCGCCTTTAACTTTCCCTTAGTGGTAGCAACCTCTGCTTGGCCTCGCACAATCTGTGTACCGATTGCGTTCTCAAATGTTGCTTCAATATCAAGAGGTTCGGCAGCCATCGGCAGAACTCTGCCAACAACTTTGAGAAGAGCGCCTACTCGGTCAAGGCCTGCCACCGTATCTTCATCGCGATCCCAGAGAGCTGCCAGCAAAAGATTGCCGACTGCATGGCCATTAAGGGGTCCCTCGCTTGTGAAGCGATACTGCATTATCTGCGCCCAGCTACGGCCCCATTCATCATCGCTACATAAAGCAGCTAACGCCATCCGTAAATCTCCTGGCGGAAGTATCGGAAATTCTTCACGCAGACGACCACTAGAGCCACCATTATCTGCAACAGTGACAATCGCCGTTATCTCAGAGGTAAGGCTACGAAGTGCGGTGAGGGTTGCAGCCAACCCATGTCCCCCGCCAAGTGCGACAACTTTCTTACTCAACTTATTCGCGCCCTACATCTCGGTGGGTTGCGTGAGCGGAAATTTCTAGGTCAGCTGATGTTGAGATAAGTTGCTTGGCAATCTCTTCGGCGATTGCGACAGAGCGATGTTTACCGCCTGTGCAACCAATCGCAATCGTGACGTACTTCTTTCCCTCACGGAAATAACCTGGAATCATCTGCTTTACAACTCCCACATAACTCTTCACAAAGTCGGCAACGCCTTCACTGCCTAGAACTTTCGTTGACACTGGAGCGTCTAGCCCATTGAGGGGTCGTAGTTCAGGGATCCAGTGTGGGTTGGGAATGAAGCGGCAATCCAAAACTAAATCAGAATCAACTGGGATTCCGTACTTATAACCAAATGAGAGAACGTTGATGCGAAGAGATGCCAGCATTCCAGCAGCGAAGATTTCTGAGGTTCGCTTCTCTAACTGGTGGACGTTGAGATTTGAAGAATCGATGACTACATCTGCTTGCGCGCGGATTTCCTCTAGCTTCGCTCGCTCACGAGCTATTCCATCTACGATGCGATCTTTGGCTTGAAGTGGATGTGGTCGGCGAGTTGATTCGAAGCGCTGTACAAGAGCTTGATCGGATGCATCTAAGAAGAGTAAGCGATACGGAACGGCTGCTGATTTGAGCTTTGCCAGAGAGTTATTGAGTTCATCAAAGAACTTTCCGCCACGCACATCGACTACGACCGCTAGTGCCGCGTGAGTTTCGAGCGCTTGTTCGGCAAGGGATGGAAGTAAAGCCGGCGGCAGGTTATCGACCACATACCAACCGAGATCTTCAAGTGCGTGTGCGACCGTGGATCGCCCCGCACCGGACATTCCGGTAAGAATGAGAAGTTCTTTATTCGCCATGGCTCTCATTCTGCCTTAGGTGTCAAGTATCTCGCCGGTGGCCATATCTACCTTCACATCCTGCGTAGCAGAGAGCGATTGCAGATATTCAAAGATGATTCCAGCGATGGTCGCGCCGATTCCAGGAGTCGCAGCGAGTTCTTCGCGTGAGGCTTTGCGCATCGCGGTAACAGAGCCAAAACGATCTAAGAGTGCACTTCGACGCGATTCTCCTAGCTGTGGAATGTCATCAAGTAGCGATTCCAGCATCACCTTAGATCGACGGGAGCGATGGAAGGTGATTGCAAAGCGATGGGCTTCATCACGAATACGTTGCAGCAGATACATTCCTTCGCTGGTACGAGGAAGAATGAGTGGGTCCTTATCCCCCGGCATCCACACTTCTTCGAGGCGTTTAGCTAATCCGCAGAGCGCAACATCGGTGATACCTAATTCATCAAGAGCTCTCTGCGCCGCTGCAACTTGAGGAGCTCCACCGTCTACAACAATCAACTGTGGTGGGTAGGCAAATTTGCTGAGCTTGCCGCCAGTTTCAGCAATTTCAGATGGATTGACCTGTCGATCAGCAAGTAGGCGCTTCATGCGACGAGTAATCACCTGATGCATAGCGCGGGTGTCATCTTGGGCAGTATCTGTGTCGATGATGAATCTGCGGTACTCACTCTTCTTCGCTAATCCATCCTCAAAGACCACCATTGATGCAACTACAGATGTCCCCGAAATATTCGAGATGTCGTAGCACTCAATACGTAAAGGTGTCCGCGCCAGTTGGAGCTCTTCCTCAAGTTCAAGGAGCGCCTTGCCAGAAACTGCTGCATCTGTTGCGCGCTTACTTAAGTACTGCACAAGCGCGTAGTGGGCATTGCGTTCAACAGTTTGCAGAAGTTCGACCTTCTCTCCGCGCTGCGGAACTTTGATAGAAACTTTGGCGCCACGTAACTGGGTAAGCCACTCTTCAAGCGCGCTCTGATCAAGAGGTGGCTGGTTGAGGTAAATCTCTGCTGGAATATCTGCGGGCGCACTCTGGCTATAGATGGAGAAGAACAGTGATGCCATCTGATCATCGCCTTCGAGCGCGCGCTCTTGATCGACAATCCAAGAACGCGATCCTTTAATAGAACCGCGCCTGACAACAAAGATCGACCCAGCAGCGTGCAGACCTTCTTCATGTATGGAGATGAAATCTCCATCTAAATCATCAGAGAGATTGCCCTGGGTGGAGCGTTGCGCCTTTTCGAAAGATTCAATCTGATCACGTAAACGTGCTGCTCGTTCGAATTCTTCACGTTCAGATGCTTGCTCCATCTCGCTTCGTAAAGTGGGAAGTAAGTTCTCCATTCCCTTCTCCATGAAGGCATCCAACTTATGAGCAATCTCCTTATGCTCTTCAGGAGTTACCCAGCCAACACATGGGGCGGCACACTTACCGATATCCCCCAGCAGACATTGCCGCTTTGTACGTTGCGCTCTCTGGAAATTACCAGCGCTACATGAGCGAACCGGATAGACCTTAAGGAGAACTTCATAGGTATTCCGTAGCGCCCAAGCATTTGTATATGGCCCAAAGTATTTAAGTCCGGGACGCTTCTCTTTCCGGGTAATGAAGATACGCGGGAATTCATCGCTCAGTGAGATTGCTAGATATGGATAAGACTTGTCATCCTTAAACTGCACGTTATACGTCGGATGAAACTGTTTAATCCAGCTAAATTCCAGAGCAAGAGCTTCAAGCTCTGTGGCAACTATTGTCCAATCCACTCGCACTGCCTCGTGGACCATCCGGTAAGTCTTCTGTGCCAGATTTGATCCGAAGTAAGTTGTTAGACGATTCTTAAGATTCTTCGCTTTGCCGACGTAGATAACTTTGTCATCGCCGTTGAAGAAGCGATATACGCCTGGCTCTTCAGGAATCTCCTTGGGGCGGTAACTCGCAGGTTGCGCCATTTTTACTTCTGCTTTGCGGTCTTTCGGACAGGAACCTGTCGATTATTGGCAAGCATCTCGGCGAGAAATTCTCCGGTGTAGCTTCCCTTCACCTTCGCCACTTGTTCAGGTGTTCCTTCTGCAACAACTGTGCCACCACGGAAGCCACCTTCTGGACCCATATCAATAACCCAATCAGAAGATTTAATGACATCCAGGTTATGTTCGATGACGATGACGGTATTTCCTGATTCCACGAGGCGTTTGAGAACACCTAACAACTTGCTGACATCTTCAAAGTGAAGCCCTGTGGTTGGCTCATCGAGCACATAAATTGTTCGACCAGTTGAGCGCCGTTGTAGCTCGGTGGCGAGCTTGACGCGCTGGGCTTCACCGCCAGAAAGTGTTGGTGCAGATTGTCCGAGGCGCACATATCCCAGCCCTACATCGCAGAGCGTCTTGAGATATCGGGCAATCGTTGGAACTGATTCAAAGAATGTATGTGCAATCTCGATAGGCATATCAAGGACTTCGGCGATGGTCTTGCCCTTGTAATGCACCTCAAGAGTTTCGCGGTTATATCGAGCCCCATGACAGACCTCGCATGGGACATACACATCGGGAAGAAAGTTCATCTCAATGGTGATAGTTCCGTCTCCAGAACAGTTTTCGCAGCGACCACCCTTAACGTTGAATGAGAATCGACCTTGTTGATAGCCGCGCACCTTGGCTTCGGTGGTTTCTGCAAAGAGAGCGCGGACCTTATCGAATACTCCGGTATAGGTTGCCGGATTTGATCGCGGCGTGCGCCCAATCGGTGATTGATCAACGTGTACAACTTTATCGAGCTGATCGATTCCAGTAACTGTGCGATGTCGACCTGGGACAAGGCGCGCTCCATTGAGTTTATTGGCAAGCGTTGTGTAGAGGATGTCATTCACAAGGGTTGACTTGCCTGATCCAGATACTCCGGTTACAGATACGAAGAGGCCGAGTGGAATCGAAACTTCAATATCTTTCAGGTTATTCTCTTTTGCACCCTTAATAACCAACTGGCGCTTTGGGTCTACGGCGCGACGCTCTTTGGGAATCTCAATTGACTTGCGACCAGAGAGATAAGCACCTGTGATGGACTCTTTGGATGCAATCAACTCTTCGTAAGAGCCAGAGACCACAACGCGACCACCATGTTCGCCGGCGCCTGGTCCGATATCGACTATCCAATCGGCTGTTCGGATGGTCTCTTCATCGTGCTCAACAACAATTAATGTATTGCCCAAATCGCGCAGACGCGTGAGGGTATCAATCAAGCGTCGGTTATCGCGTTGGTGAAGTCCAATAGATGGCTCATCCAAAACATAGAGGACGCCAACGAGACCCGAACCAATCTGAGTTGCTAAGCGAATGCGCTGCGCTTCTCCACCGGAAAGAGTTGCAGCTGGTCTATCGAGTGAGAGGTAATCAAGACCGACATCGAGTAAGAAGCCAAGGCGTGCATGCACTTCTTTCATCACGCGTTCAGCGATCTGCGCTTCGCGCTTATTGAGCTTTACCTCTTTTAGAAATGCAGCGCAATCATCGATGGAGAGTGCACAGACTTCAGCGATGCTCTTTCCGCCCAAAGTTACAGATAAGACTTCTGGCTTCAGACGCGCACCCTTACAGGCAGGGCATGGAGTCTGGCGCATATACGCCTCATATTTATCTCGGCTGTAATCGCTATCTGTCTCGCTATGGCGGCGATGAATAAATGGCACTACGCCTTCAAAGCCTGTTGAGTAATTGCGCACGCGACCGTAGCGGTTCTTGTACTTCACATGAACTTCATAATCAAAGCCATTGATAATCGCTTCCTTAGCCTTGACTGAAAGCTTCTTCCAAGGGTTATCCAGCGAGAACTTCAACTCCTTCGCCAGCGCCTCGAGTAGACGTAAGAAGTACTCTGAAGATTGGCCTCCTGCCCAAGGAGCGATGGCGCCTTCATTGATGGATAGGGAGTCATCAGGAATTATCAGCTCTTCATCGACTTCAAGACGCGTTCCGATACCGGTGCATTCAGGGCATGCTCCAAATGGTGAGTTGAATGAGAATGAACGCGGTTCCAGCTCTTCAAAGGAGAGATTGCAGTCATGGCAAGCAAGGTGCTCGCTGTAGGTGTGCTCTTTCTCGCCGGTTTTGGCATCTACAAAGTCAAGAATTACTAAACCATTACCCAGTTTGAGAGCTGTCTCGATGGAATCGGTCAGACGAGATTTACTCTCCGCTTTAGCGGTTAGGCGATCAATGACGACCTCAATGGTGTGCTTCTCTTGTTTTTTTAACTTTGGTGGCTCGGTAAGGGCGATTGTTTCACCATCAACACGAGCGCGTGAATAGCCTTGTGTAACAAGCTCTGCAAAGAGGTCAACAAACTCGCCTTTTCGTTCGCGGATAACTGGCGCTAGTACCTGAAACTTCGTTGTTGCCGGCATCGTAAGAATCTGATCAACAATCTGCTGGGGACTCTGGCGCGAGACCGCTTTGCCACATTGCGGACAGTGCGGTCTTCCGGCGCGGGCAAAGAGAAGTCGGAAGTAGTCATAGACCTCGGTGATAGTTCCGACCGTTGAGCGAGGGTTGCGGTTGGTAGATTTCTGATCGATAGAGACCGCAGGCGATAGCCCTTCAATAAAGTCCACATCTGGCTTATCCATCTGCCCCAAGAATTGGCGGGCATACGCTGAGAGAGATTCAACGTAACGACGCTGTCCTTCAGCGAAGATGGTATCGAAAGCCAAGCTTGATTTACCTGAACCTGAGAGACCGGTAAAGACAATAAGAGCCTCACGTGGAAGTTCAATGGAGACATCCTTGAGGTTATGTTCGCGCGCTCCACGAACGACTAACTTCTCGATGCTCATGTACCCGCCTCATCCATTCCTCTAAGTTCGCGTTTGAGTTCGCGGAGTTCATCGCGCAGACGAGCAGCCAATTCAAAGGCGAGCTCATCGGCAGCGCTACGCATCTGCTCGGTGAGCGAGCCTATCAACGCAATCAACTCTTGGCGCGGCATGGAATCAGTTGGCTTCGATGAGAAAGGCAAGATCGCCGTTGACTTCTTGCCCTTTAAGGTGGCCATGATGTCGTCAGTATCATCGCTCTCTTGCACGATGAGATCGGTGATATCGGAAATCTTCTTGCGCAGCGGCTGCGGGTCTACCCCACGTTCTAGGTTATAGGCGACCTGCTTTGCGCGCCTACGGTTTGTTTCATCAATCGCTTTCGCCATAGACGCTGTGATGTTATCGGCATACATATGCACTTCACCAGATACATTTCGGGCGGCGCGACCAATTGTTTGAATGAGAGATGTCGCAGAGCGGAGGAAGCCCTCCTTATCGGCATCCAAAATAGAGACCAGAGACACCTCTGGAAGGTCTAATCCTTCACGAAGAAGGTTGATTCCGATTAGGACGTCGTACTCACCGCTTCGCAATTCACGTAAGAGCTCTACTCGGCGCAAGGTGTCGACTTCAGAGTGCAGGTAACGAACTCGCACGCCCTTCTCTTGTAGATAGTCCGTGAGATCTTCTGACATCTTCTTAGTTAGGGTCGTAACGAGAACTCTCTCGTTCTTCTCGGCTCTGACATTGATCTCATGGAGCAGGTCATCAATCTGACCCTTGATTGGCTTCACAATAATCTGAGGATCGACCAGGCCTGTTGGACGGATCACCTGTTCAACGACATCTCCATCAACCTTGGCCATCTCGTACTTTCCAGGCGTTGCAGAGAGATAAACCTTCTGCCCGGTGCGCTCAAGAAATTCTGGCCACTTCAGCGGTCTGTTATCAAGTGCGCTCGGTAGACGGAAGCCATGCTCAACGAGTGTGCGTTTGCGAGCAGCATCGCCTTCATACATTGCACCTATCTGAGGAACAGTTACATGGCTCTCATCGATAACAACTAAGAAATCTTCAGGGAAATAATCTAAGAGGCAGTTAGGTGGCGAACCTTGCTCGCGCCCATCGAGGTGGCGTGAGTAGTTTTCAATACCTGAGCAGAATCCAAGTTGCTCCATCATCTCGAGGTCAAATGTTGTGCGCATCCGTAGGCGTTGTTCTTCTAGCAACTTGCCTTGCTTTGTAAATAAGTTGAGCTGCACTTGAAGTTCATCTTGGATATCGCTCATGGCGCGCTTCATTGTTTCAGGGCCTGCTGCGTAGTGAGTAGCCGGGAAGATATAGATCTCAGTTTCATCGTTGACAATCTCACCTGTCAGCGGATTGAGAGTCATAATCTTTTCAATCTCATCACCAAACATCTCAATACGCACAGCGAGTTCCTCGTACATCGGAATAATCTCGACGGTGTCTCCGCGCACTCTAAAGGTGCCGCGCTCAAAAGCCATGTCGTTTCGCTTGTATTGCACATCGACAAACTTGCGCAGCAGCGCATTGCGTTCTATCTCATCGCCCACCTTCAGGCGAATCATTCGGTCGATATATTCTTGAGGCGTACCAAGACCATAGATACAAGAGACTGTGGCAACAACAATGACATCGCGTCTAGTCAGTAGCGAATTGGTAGCTGAGTGACGTAGTCGCTCTACCTCATCATTGACGCTGGAGTCTTTCTCGATAAATGTATCTGTCTGCGGCACATAGGCTTCTGGTTGGTAATAGTCGTAGTAAGAAACGAAGTATTCGACAGCGTTATTTGGCAATAGTTCACGGAACTCATTTGCTAGTTGCGCTGCTAACGTCTTATTTGGCGCTAGTACCAAGGTGGGGCGTTGCAATCGTTCGATGAGCCAAGCTGTCGTCGCTGACTTTCCGGTTCCGGTTGCACCAAGCAGTACTACATCTTGCACTCCATCATTAATTCGTCGCGCAATCTCTTCAATCGCAGCGGGTTGATCTCCAGCAGGTACGTAGTCGCTGATGACCTGAAAGGGAGCAACTTTTCGCTGCAGATCTGTTATTGGGCGCACCTGCTTATCCTAAAGAGAGAGGCTGTAGAACGCCCTCCCAAAGATTCTCGACCTGGCGAAGTAAAGAATCTTCATCCCCATCGTTTCGAATGACTTTATCAGCAATCGCCGCGCGGGCTTCAGGGCTTGCCTGGGAAGCCATCCGCTTTTCGATCTGCGAGATGTAAAGACCTTTTTTAAGTAGCCGCTCCTTGCGTAGCTCTAGCTCTGATTCAACAGTAACGATGTAATCAAACTTGGAGGCTGCTCCTGTCTCAACCAGAAGTGGTATTTCGTAAATCAAGATGTCTTCATCGTTCAGATCCGCAACCGCTTCTGCAAAGAGAGCCTGCACCCGTGGATGAATAATTGCTTCTAGATCTTTGCGGGCTTGTGGGTCAGAGAAGACAATCTCAGCCAGTTTCTTCCGATCAATATCGCCGTTGACGATGACTTCATCTCCGAAGCGAAGCATCACATCGGCAAAGCCATCTGTGCCGCGCTCAATAGCCATGCGGGCCAACTGATCGGCATCGATAACGAGCGCTCCAAGCTGCGCGAAGAACTGGGCTACCGTCGACTTTCCTGCACCGATTCCACCAGTAAGCCCGACTACCAACATGTCCTTACCTTACCTTTCAGCGCGCTTTGGAAAAAGAAAAATCCGGTTGGGTTACGCGAGGTTAAGGAGCAACTCGCGGCCCAGCCGGATTTTTCGTGACTATTTATTCAGCTACAACAGCAGCTTCTTCAGCTGCCTTTGCCTCTGACTTCTGCTTCTTATGTGCGAGGAAGCGCTCTTGAGCAACAGCGTATTGACGCTCCCACTCCTCGCGCTGTGAGTCATATCCTGGCTTCCATTCCTGAGTATCAGGATCGAAACCTTCTGGATAGATGAAGTTTCCTTCTGCATCGTAGCGAGCAGACATTCCGTACTGTGTTGGATCGAATGCTTCGATTTCAACTTCATGTCCTTCATTAGCCTGCTTCAATGAGAGTGAGATACGACGACGCTCGAGGTCGATATCGATAATCTTCACGAATAGTTCATCTCCAACAGAGACAACCTGCTCTGGAATTTCAACGTGGCGTTCAGCCAACTCAGAAATGTGAACAAGGCCTTCAATGCCTTCGTGAACACGGATGAATGCTCCGAATGGAACAAGCTTGGTGACCACACCAGGAACCACAGTATTAATTGTGTGGGTGCGGGCAAATGCCTGCCATGGATCTTCCTGTGTTGCCTTGAGTGAGAGTGAGACACGCTCGCGCTCGAAATCAACTTCAAGAACCTCAACAGTTACTTCGTCGCCAACTTCAACAACTTCACCTGGATGATCGATGTGCTTCCATGAAAGCTCTGAAACGTGAACGAGTCCATCTACGCCACCGAGGTCAACGAATGCACCGAAGTTAACGATTGATGAGACAACACCGGTACGGACCTGGCCCTTTTGGAGCTGGTTCAAAAATTCAGTGCGTGACTGTGACTGTGTCTGCTCGAGGAATGCGCGACGTGAAAGAACAACGTTGTTGCGATTCTTATCGAGTTCGATGATGCGAGCTTCAACCTGCTTACCAATGTAAGGGGTGAGATCGCGGACGCGACGCATTTCAACAAGGGATGCTGGCAAGAAGCCGCGGAGTCCGATGTCGACAATGAGCCCACCCTTAACAACTTCAATAACTGTTCCGACGACAACTTCGTCGCGTTCCTTCTTGCCTTCGATTTCGCCCCAGGCGCGTTCGTACTGTGCGCGCTTCTTGGAGAGAATGAGGCGACCTTCTTTATCTTCCTTCTGAAGAACAAGAGCTTCGACCTTATCGCCAACCTTGACGATGTCATTTGGATCTGCATCATGGCGGATTGAGAGTTCGCGTGAAGGAATTACGCCTTCTGTCTTGTAACCGACGTCAAGGAGTACTTCTTCGCGATCAATTTGAACGACTGTACCAACGACTAAATCTCCGTCGCTGAAATTTCTGATTGTGCCTTCGATTGCGGCTAGAAAATCTTCTGCTGATCCAATGTCATTTACTGCAATTTGTGTAGTCAAGATGCTCCGTAGGGATAGAAAGTAGTAGGGATAGGACGGGCTAAGAGTACGGGTGAGGGGTAAATACCAGCAAATCCCCGCTTAGATATCGCCTGTATCACAGTAGGATTCACAAACAATGAATCGATATGTCGAACTATTCCGAATTCCAAATGTCTGGGTTCTAGTGCTCGCCTGCTTTCCAGCGCGCGTTGCTTACGGAATGGTCAGCCTCTCAATCTTCTTTAAGGTCGAACAATCCACCAATTCAATCTCTACCGCTGGATTGGCCTTGGGTCTTAACGCTGCATCTGGTGCGCTGACTGCAGGAATCCGCGGTTCAGTCATGGATAAGTACGGACAGAAGTGGCCACTTCGCATCATGGTTCCGACATATGCAGCGCTGACAGTTGCGCTCAATCTTGCGGATACAAAGGCAGCGATGCTCACTCTTGCATTCGTGATGGGGCTGAGCGCTCCCCCAATAAATCTCTCAGTTCGACCTTTGTGGAAGATTGTTGTTCCACCAAAAGATCTACGAACTGCATATGCTGTCGACTCTTCGATCATGAACTTTGCATTTGTTGTAGGACCGGTCATAGCTACATCTCTTGCGCTCTCAAGGTTCTCTTCTTCACCTCTTTTCATCTGCGCAGGCTTAATGCTTCTTGGTGGAATTTCACTTGCTATGACTAAGGTTTCGCGCAATTGGATTCCCGAGACAAAGGGCGCTGACTATCAGCCGCTGTGGCGACATAAACCGTTGCAACTGTTAATGATTGAAGGCTGCTTCATCGGATTTGGCTGGGGTCTCTTTGATGTTGCAGTTCCAGCCTTTACAACAATTGAGAAAGTGCCTCATATGACCGCCTGGATATTCGCGGCAATGGGGGTTTCAAATGTAATCGGCGGACTCTTAGCAGGGCTTGTTTCAAAGAAGACGTCTTCTCTTAAGGCGATGCGCCGTACCTACGGTGTCTGGTTTCTTGTTGCAATTCCGATGGCGCTCTCATATCCAAATTGGACAATGATTATTGCTGGAGCCTTTCTTGGTTTAGTAGGTGGAGCTATTCAAGTCTTCTATTGGGAAGTCATGGAAGCAATCCGTCCGCAAGGATCGCCAACTGCAATGATGGGATGGCTCTGGGCGGTAGAAGGCACGTTGATGTCTATCGGTTCCATGGCCGGTGGATTCATTTCAGAGCATTCTTCTCCGACAGCCGCTCTTAGAATCACGGCGCTCTGCATAGGCGTTGGCTATTTGATTCTGGCACTTGGTAAGTCGCGTCTCATTGCCGCAGATCGCATTCCAACGGATGAAGAAGATTTAGCTGCGATGAAAGATAACGCCAACACAAATCAATAGGTTTTAGTGGGCGGCTTCGTTCCAGCTCTTTCCAAGCCCCACTGACACATCAAGCGGTGCTCGTAGTGGGTACGCACTACCCATCTGAGTACGCACCAATTCGGAGACTGCATCAATCTCACTTGTGACGACTTCCAGGATGAGCTCATCATGGACTTGTAGCAATAAACGTGATTTGTACTTTCCTGCAATCAGAGCGCTTTGAACATTGAGCATCGCTTGTTTAATGATGTCGGCAGCTGACCCTTGGATGGGAGCGTTGAGCGCCATGCGTTCGGCGACTTCTCTTCGCTGCCGATTATCGTGCATGAGATCAGGAAGATAACGTCTGCGTCCCATCACAGTTTCGGTATAGCCAACCTTGCGTGCATCTTCGACGACGGTCTTGAGATAGTCACGTATTCCACCGAAGCGTTGAAAGTAGCGATCCATTAGATCCTGTGCTGCTGGTGGAGTCAGATCCAACTGCGCTGCTAAACCGTATGAACTTAGCCCATATGCCAAGCCGTAAGACATCGCCTTAATCTGGCGGCGCATTTCTGAATCAACATCTGCCTGTTTAACTCCGAAGACAAGGGCTGCAACGGTTGCGTGCAGATCCTCGCCAGATTCAAAAGCTTTGAGCAAACCTTCATCGTTGGATAGATGCGCCATGATGCGCATCTCAATCTGGCTGTAATCGGCAGTCAGCAGTGCGTCATACCCATCGCCTGCGATGAAGCAGTCGCGAATCTTCCTACCTTCTTCGGTGCGCACTGGAATGTTCTGCAAGTTTGGCCCCACCGATGAGAGGCGACCAGTCGCCGCAACAGTCTGAGCAAAATGGGTGTGAATTCGCTTATCTGCCGCGATCTCAACTAAGAGACCCTCGATAGTTGTTGCCAGCTTCTTTGTCTCACGTATGCGCAAGAGCGCGGCGAGGACAGGATGCTCTGTCTTCTCAAAGAGCCAGGTAAGCGCATCAGCATCAGTTGTAAATCCGGTTTTAATCTTCTTTGTTTTAGGAAGACCAAGTTCATCAAAGAGGACTACTTGAAGTTGCTTAGGAGATGCCACATTGAATTCATGACCCGCAGCTGTATGCGCAACCTTAGTTTCACGCGCAACTTCAGCTTCAAAGAAGGTGAGTAGCTTTTCTAGCGCCTTCTTATCTACTGCAATTCCCCGGTTCTCCATGGTGGCTAATAACTGAGCAATCGGAAGTTCAAGTTCATAGAAGAGCTTTCCTAATCCGCGGGATTCAAGCTCATGCTCCAGCGAGCCTTGTAGCGCAAAGAGAGCGCATGCCGATGTCAGAAGTGTTTGCTCTGCAGATGATGTATCGAGAACTGCGCCGCTCCCCCAGCGATCAAGGAGATCTTGTAACTCTTGCGCACGAGTTCCGGGGTTTACCAAGTAAGCAGCTAGTTCGGTATCAAAGACCACTCCCTGCAGCCCATTCATTCGTGCCAAAGATTTTGCACCATGGGCAATCTTTTCGACAGCGCTATCGGTTGCCCAACTTCCCATCTCAGCAGAATGGATTAAGTGTGCTTCTTGCGCCGAAAGCGCAACGGCGTAGCGGTGCAATGAATTCTCGTGAATCTCGAAAGCCAGAGCGATTGGTCCTTTGTGCACGGCAATTTTCTCTGACATCTGCGCCGGAGTAAGTACAGATGAATCGATATCTGCGGCAAAGAGCGAGAGTTCGGGTTCGGCGGATTTAGCTGAACTGCTCTCTTCAGCAACCGCAATCGCCTTCAGGCGATCTTTGAGAGTTCGAAACTCTAGCTTTTCAAAGAGCGCGCTTAAGTCACTTGCTGCAACGCCCTTCCAGGAGAGTGCATCTATGGAGAGTTCAATCGGAGCATCGTGAATGAGTTGAGTGAGCTCTCGATTACGGCGCACGTTATCAAGATGAGCGCGCAGCGCCTCTCCTACTTTTCCAGAGACTTTATCGGCCTGTTCAAGCAGCTTCACCAGCGACCCATATTCGACAATCCACTTTGCAGCAGTCTTCTCACCAACACCTGGAATCGAAGGTAAGTTATCGCTGGGATCTCCGCGAAGGGCTGCAAAGTCTGGGTACTGCGCAGGAGTCATTCCGTACTTTTCGATAACTGCATCAGGTGTCATGCGTGCCATCTCAGAGACGCCCCGCTTTGGATAGAGCACCGTGGTTTGAGAGGTGACTAATTGGAAGCTATCTCGATCACCTGTACAGATAAGTACCTCAGCGCCCTCTTTCTCGGCCAGCTTGGTGATGGTTGCGATGATGTCATCTGCTTCAAAGCCCTCTACTTCAAATTGGGTAATTCCAAAACCAGTAACTAGGTCATGCAGATACGACATCTGAGATCGGAATTCATCAGGGGTTTTGGCACGATTTGCTTTATATTCTGGAAAAATCTCAGTGCGGAAAGTCTTACGCGAAACATCAAAAGCAACAGCTACGTGTGTTGGCTTCTCCTCTTTTAGGAGTGAGATGAGCATGGTGGCGAATCCATAAATGGCATTGGTGTGCTGGCCTTGCGCAGTCGTAAAATTTTCAGCAGGCAGTGCAAAAAAGGCGCGATAGGCCATTGAATGGCCATCGATGAGCAGGACTCTCTTCTTCTGATTCGCTTTGCCACTCATGTGGGACATCATAGGTATAAACTCCGTTGCTATGACTGAACCTGATTACCTAGCAATCATTAAAGAGCGCGGCCAAGGAGCACTTGATCTCAAGATGGGAATCGAGATGCTTGAGGTCTCACCGCAACGTTTAGTCGCACGCATGCCAGTTGAAGGCAATACGCAACCTATTGGTTTACTTCACGGCGGCGCCAATGTTGTACTGGCTGAATCGCTTGGGTCAATCGGAACTCAATTGCACGCAGGTCCTGATCGCAAGATTGTTGGGGTTGATATCAATGCAACCCACCACAAATCTGCAACAAGTGGATATGTCACAGCTGTTGCAACCCCTGTTTCATTAGGGCGCACGCTCTGCGTCTACGAGATCGTAATAACAAACGAGGCAGGTCAGCGAACTTGTACCGCTCGCATAACCTGCCTCATTCTTAACCCTTAATTAACTTAGTGAGCACCTACTCCTAGGTATGCCTCACGCACTGCTGGATCGTTAAGCAGATCAGAAGCCTTCGCTTCTTTGGTCACATTTCCGGTCTCCAGAATGTAGGCACGGTGTGCGCGCTGTAGAGCTTGCTGCGCATTCTGTTCTACCAGCAAGATTGTGACGCCCTGCTTATTGATTTCGGTGATGATGCGGAAGATATTTGCAATCATCTGAGGTGCAAGACCCATGGATGGTTCATCGAGAAGTAGAACCTTTGGTCGAGCCATAAGTGCGCGACCCATAGCCAACATCTGCTGTTCCCCGCCTGAAAGAGTTCCGCCCGCTTGAGAAGTACGTTCTTTCAAACGTGGAAAGAGCGTGTAGATGCGATCTAGATCTTCATCCATCTCATTCTTGCGATTCTTGCGGTTGTACTTACCCATCTCGAGGTTTTCAAGAACTGTCATTCCTGCAAAGATGCCACGGCCTTCAGGTACCTGAGAAATTCCAAGATCAACTCGTTCGTGAGCGGAAATCTTATTGATATCTTGACCATCGAAGTTAATGGAACCGCTAGATACTGGGCGAAGGCCTGAGATTGTCTTCAGGATAGTTGTCTTACCGGCGCCGTTAGCGCCAATAAGTGTGACGATTTCACCTTGGTTGACAACAACAGAGACGCCCTTAATTGCTTCGATCTTGCCGTAATGAACGCGAAGATCCTTAATTTCAAGACGCATCTGCTGGCACTCCTAGGTAAGCCTCGATTACTCGAGGGTCGTTTTGTACAACTGTAGGGACATCATCTGCAATCTTCTGTCCGAAGTCGAGAACTGCAACGCGATCAGAGATTCCCATGATGAGTGACATATCGTGCTCAATTAAAAGCACTGTATATCCCTTATCGCGAATTTTCTTGATGGTCTCTGCGAGTGCAACCTTTTCAGCTGGGTTAAAGCCCGCTGCTGGTTCATCAAGGAGTAGAAGCTCTGGTTCGGTACCGAGTGCACGTGCAATTTCAAGTCGGCGTTGGTCTCCGTAAGGAAGATTCTTCGCTAACTGATCTGCTCTGTGGTCGATTCCCATAAACTGCAAGAGTTCAAGAGCGCGTTGACGACTCTCCTTCTCTTCACGGCGGTTTGAAGGCGTTCCAAAGAGCGCACGAACTAACCCTGTCTTCTTATGAACATCGGTTGCGGTGATGACGTTCTCGAGAGCTGTCATATCTCCGAAGAGACGAACATTCTGGAATGTGCGAGCAAGTCCCATCTTCGTTACCTGATGGCGCTTCTTACCTGCAAGGTTCTCGCCCTTGAAGAGAATTTCGCCAGAAGTAATTGGATAAACGCCTGTGACGACATTGAAGACCGTAGTCTTACCAGCGCCGTTAGGGCCGATGAGCGCACAGATTTCACCTCTGTTGACATGGAAGTTGACCTCATTTAGTGCGGTGATTCCACCAAACTTAATTGTGGTGTTCTTTAGTTCAAGAAGTTTCTCTGACATTACATCGTCCTCTTCTCTTCAATTTTTTCGCGTTTCTTGCGCGGCAACAAGCCATCAGGTCTGAGGTTCATCATGATGATAAGCACCAAACCGAAGATGATCTGACGTTCATCTGCAATGAAGCGAATTCTTTCGGGTAGATAGGCGAGAATTGATGCGCCAAGAATGACGCCCCAGATATTTCCCATACCGCCGAAGACCACACATGCCAAGATCAAGATTGAAACTTCGAACTTGAACATATCTGGCGAGATCACCATGACCTTAGATGCATAGATAACACCTGCTGCTCCACCAATCGCAGCACCGATCACAAATGACCAGAGCTTGTAGACAAGAGTGTTGACTCCCATAAGGGCTGCGACATCTTCATCTTGACGAATCGCTTCCCATGCGCGACCTGGGCGACGCACTGTAAATCGGCGAATCATCCAGATGGTCAGGAGAATCATGAAGAGAACTAGCCAGAAGAAGTGTTCTGGGTACATCAAGTTAAACTCAAACCCGAAGATTGTTGGAGGATTTGGAATACCTGCGATTCCGTTAGGGCCACCTGTAGTCGTAAGGTTGAGAGCAACGATACGAATAATCTCACCGAAGCCAAGTGTGATAATCGCCAAGTAATCTCCACGAACACGTAGAGCTGGTAGACCAAGGATTACTCCTGAAATCATCGCCATACCCATTCCAACCGGTAGCGCTTCCCAGGTGTTCCATCCGTAGAGAGTGGAGAGAATTGCCTGGGTGTATGCACCGATTGCGAAAAAGGCGATGTAACCCAAATCTAGAAGTCCTGACTTACCAACCACGATATTGAGGCCTAGGGCCATCAATACGAACATACCCACTGGATAAACGAGAACGTTCTCAAATGAGGTAATCGGTGTATTCAAGAAGCTAGTTGGCCCCCATGAAGGAGCAAATGGAAGTAGTCCGACAAGCACTACAACGGTAATGACAAAGGCGGTACGTACTGGGCGGCTCCAGCCTGACCAGATCTCTGCACCTTTATCGCGAAGATTGAAGTCTTTTAGTGCGCTCATCATGTCCTCGTCTTCTGAACAGCTTCACCAAAGAGGCCGTTCGGCTTGAATAGGAGAATAAGAACTAGAACTACGAAGACGGTAACAGCCTTCCATTGCGAACCTAGGACAGCTGAAGCAAATTGCTCCATCATTCCAAGGGCTAGACCTCCGTAGAAGGCGCCTCGGATGTTTCCGATTCCACCGAGAACAGCAGCGGTAAAGGCGGCAATTCCCATATTGAATCCAACATTGAAGACGGTGTTTTCATAGACAGTTGTGTATAGGAATGCGGCAGCACCAGTTGTGAGGCCACCGATAAGGAATGTCAAAGAAATAACGCGGTTGATATTGATACCCATCAACTTGGCATTCTCTTCTGAGAGAGACACTGCGCGAATTGCCTTACCAAGACGTGATCGGTTAACGAATTGGTCGAGGATTACGAAGATGATAATCGGGGAAACAATTGCCAACATGGTGTCGATGCGGAAGTTAGCGCCCGCGATCTCACCAAAGCTCCACTTATCGAGTAGACGTGGGGCCGTCTGAGGGCGTGACTCTGTGAACATTCGCATGGTCTCCATGAGGAAGATAGAGACACCGATTGCGGAGATGAGTGATGACAATGGAGCTGCGCCTCGCGCTCGGAGTCGTCGGTATGCGACCAACTCAACGAGAACTGCAAGGAGTGCACAAGCAATCATCGAACCAACGAGTGCGATGACAAGTGTGTACACCAGTTCAAAACCAGCGAGTGGTTTTGCAGTTACTGGATGGTCGAGAAGCTCAATTTCAACCCAAAGAACAGCAAAAGTTCCGAGCATAAATACTTCGGAGTTTGCAAAGTTAATGAGTCTAAGTACTCCGTAGACCATCGTGTAGCCCAGGGCTACCAAAGAATAAATGAGGCCGAGAGCTAGTCCTTGTAATACAAGTGACCAGAACTGGGTCGTAATAACTGAAAAGTTCATATCTACCGATCTATGCAAGCCGAGTGAGAGTTATGAAACGTGGCCACCTTCGCATTGCTGCGAAGATGGCCACGCCTTACTACATATGGAGATTGTTAGAAGCTACGCGATTTACGCGACGCCGTCGTAAACAATCTTTCCACCCTTAACGAGGTATCCACCAACCTGTGCTCCACCGATGATGTCGCCATAACGGTTGAACTTGATTGAAGATCCGCCTGCACCCTTGAAGGTTGTGTTCTTAACGCAGATCTGGATCGCTGGGCGAGTCAGCTTGCCCTGTTCGATACATGTAATGAATACGTTAGCTGCGTTGTATGCAGTTGCTGAGTAGAGACCAGGAACCTTTACGCCTGTGATCTTCTGGAATGAAGCAAGTTCTGCTGCAGTAAGAAGTGAGTCGAAAGGAACATCAGCTGCTGTAAGGCGAACGCCGTCAGAAGCCTTTCCTGCTAGATCTGGGAAGTCTGATGTGTTAACACCATCTCCAGCTGCAAGGATGCCTGTGTATCCACCATCGCGAAGTGCCTTGAAGAACTTCGCTGCTTCTGCGGTGTAACCACCGTAGATGACAACGTTAGCGCCTGCTGCGCGAACCTTTGATGCTACTGAAGTCCAGTCAGCAGTTCCGCGTGGAACTGAATCTGTACCTACAACACCGATCTTGCGTGCTGATGGAAGTGCGTACTTGATGAGACCTGCACCGTATGTGGTCTGGTCATCAACGAGATAGATCTTTGGTGATGAGACACCCTTAGTTGCATAGCGAACTAGCGCTGGTGCCTGGAAACCATCGTGAGCTACGACGCGGTGGAAGATTGGGAATCCACGGTCTGGAGCCTTTGGATCAGTTAGTGATACAGCTGATGCTGAAGGTGCAACCATTGTTAGACCAGCAGCCTTGTATGCAGGGAATGAGTTACGAGCTTCACCTGAACATGATGTTCCGATTACGCCGATAACAGCACGGTTAGCAGCAACACCAGGAGCGATGTTTGCAGCAACTGTTCCGTCGCACTGTGAGTCAGCCTTAATGAGGTTGATCTTGATTGCTGGGTTCTTTGCGTTGTAAAGCGCGATTGCAAACTCTGCGCCAGGCAATTGATCCTGACCGAGCTGTGCATCTGGACCTGTTAGTGGGCCCTGAAATGCAAGTGTTACAGATGTTCTCTTAGCAGCGCTTGCTGGTGATGAAACAACTACGCCAAGTGCCATAGTTGTTGCAGCAGCAATAGCAAGACCGCTTACGATCTTCTTATTCATGTATTGCCTTCCTGTTTTTTCATGCTTGTGTCCCGGGACAGGGAGGCATGAAGAGTAATGCTCAACCTACGCTTGAGACAAGGCGAAAGCCCCTTTTTCCTCGCCCAAGAGATTACTTTTTGATTACGAAATAGGGGGCCATGAACTGCTCAAATGCGGCGCCGCGGCCTATTTATCGAGGGCGGCCTCAGGCGAGATAACGGCGTGGGCGACCTCTTTCATGGTCAACCTTCTATCCATAGCAGCTCGCTGAATCCAAGAAAAAGCCTCAGGTTCGGAGAGGTTGAGGGCCTTCATCAAGATTCCTTTGGCTCTATCAATAATCTTTCGGGTCTCAAGGCGCTCATGTAAATCTGCGACTTCTTCTGCCAAAGATCTCATCTGGGTATGCCGACTGATGGCTATCTCAATAGCGGGTACGAGGTCGCCGATAGTAAATGGCTTGACCACATAGGCCATCACGCCAGCATCACGAGCTCGTTCGACTAGTTCGCGTTGGCTGAAGGCAGTTAACATCAGGACAGGTGCGATAGAAATAATTTTCTCTGCAGCCGATATGCCATCAAGAATTGGCATCTTTACATCCAAAATTGCGAGATCCGGCTTATGTTCGGTTGCAAGTGCAATGGCTTCTTCACCATTTGCGGCTTGTGCAACTACTGTGTAACCAGCTTCTTGCAACATTTCTACTAAATCCATACGGATAAGCGCTTCATCTTCAGCAACCAAGATTCGAACAGGTGTAGCACCTGTCTCTGTTGTTGCGTCGATGCTCATGTGCCTCGAGTCGGATTCGAACCGACACTATGCAGTGTTTGAGACTGCCCTCTCTACCGTTGGAGTACCGAGGCGTGTGCCAATCCTAAGGCA
>JACCDV010440953.1_pt1 | contig 54269 bp, 50 predicted proteins | sample 7446131 | NCBI WGS metagenome assembly JACCDV01 (sample SAMN15323448, study PRJNA562643) | freshwater metagenome | isolation source: river surface water | place: USA:Blue River Watershed | collected 2017-08-17
CGTACATGCTGCAAGCCAAGCCCGGTGCGTATTGCTTCATCGGCAACGGTGACGGCACTCACCGCGAAATGGGCCACGGCGAAGGCCCCTGCACCTTGCACAACCCCAACTACGACTTCAACGACGCACTCATTCCGCTGGGTGCCACTTATTGGGTCAAACTGGTCGAGGCATCGCTGCGCTGATTTTTCTATTTGGCCTGAGTTCGAGCTCGAATTAATAAGCAGATAGCAACGCGCTCAAGTGCTCTTTGTGTTCATCTGTTGAATAAGGCACCAACAAGCTCAGCACACTTTTAGCCCCGCGCAGAAGCGAAGCTTGGGCACTTTCGGGCTCTAGCGCATGGCGCGGATCGCGCACGTATTCGTAGCTCAACCACCAAGTTAGCATCACCACCATATGTGTCGCTGTGGCTTCGCGTTCGCTCACGGTCATTGCCAGTGCGCCATCATGGTCTAGGCTGTCTAGCAGTGTGCGAAACGCGGTGGTCTTGTGCAGCAGCGCATCTTTGATGTGGGTTTCCAGCTTGCGGTTTTTGCTGAGCAAATCGTTCAAGTCTCGGTACAAAAATCGGTATTGCCACACCAGTTCGAACAGCGTATGCATGAAAAACCAAGCGTCTTCCACATCGTGCACACCGGGCGCTGCGTCTAGCAACTCATCCAGCGCCGCCTCATACCGGTTGAACAGCGCCGTGACCAACTCCTCTTTGGCAGGGTAGTGGTAGTACAAGTTGCCAGGGCTGATGTTGAGCTCTGACGAGATCAATGTGGTTGACACATTGGGCTCGCCGAAGCGATTAAAGAGGTCGAGCGTGACCTCCAAAATCCGCTCTGCGGTACGGCGTGGCGCTTTTTTTGCCATGATGAACTAATTGGGGTCAGAACCCAATTATTTTTTGGCTGCTTTCTTGGCGGGCGCTTTCTTCGCTGCGGTCTTTGCCGCAGGCTTGGCAGCTGATTTAGCTGCTGCTTTGGGCTTAACACCCAGTTGCGCTTCAAGTGCCGCCACACGTGCATGTAATGCTTTCAACTCGGCGGCAGATGGTACGCCCAAGCCCTGCATCGCCCTGGCTACGCGCTCTTCAAAAATGCCCTCTAACTTGCCCCACTGCCCTGTGGCGCGCTCACTCAGGGTGTGGGCGGCTTGCGTGGCGCGTTGTGTTGCCTCGGCCAATTTTTCTTCTGCAGTGCTATGCACCTTGCGCTGCATGCTGATGCCGTCGCTCACCAGTTTTTCAAATGCCTTGGTGCCGTCTTGCTGCGCCTTGGCAAATGCGCCCAAGCCTGCTAGCCAAATTTGTTGGGCTTGCTCTTTCACGTTGTCAGACATGGCGGCTGGATCGAATGGGTTTTTGGTAGACATGGTGCAATTGCTTTCAAAAATAACTTCCACTTTACTCTCAGTTTCAAAGCCCAACAACGATCGAAAACCATAGCAATTCGAGCTTTGTCAAAATTTGCCAACTCTTTTAGAATGCCAAGCATGAGCACCATGAATATTTCATTGCCCGATGCCCTCAAGTCTTTTGTGGACGTACAAGTTGTGCACCGTGGCTACGGCACAAGCAGCGAATACGTTCGCGAACTCATCCGCAAAGACCAGCAGGCCCAGCAGCTGCGCGCCTTGTTGTTGGCTGGCGCGCAGTCGCCCGCGCAAGAGGCAGTCACCCCCGCGTACTTTGACTCGCTTCGTAAGAAAGTTGCCCACAGTCAAAGTACGCAGAAGTGAAACGCAAACCCGTTATTCCAAGGGCTTTGGCTCTGCAAGATGTGGATGATGCTGCGGCGTACCTACTGCAGCAACAAGCAACAGACGCAGCCCTAAACCTGATCGACAGCTTGGAAGCCGCCTACGCCTACATCAGCAAAAACGCAGCAACGGGCTCAACCCGCTACGCACATGCGCTGGACTTGCCAGGGCTGCGCACATGGCCCCTGACGGGGCATCCGTATTTAATCTTTTATGTCGAGCAAGACGCGCACATCGATGTGTGGCGTGTGCTCCACATGAGCCGAGACATTCCACAAGAACTCCAATGACAGAGACAACCCATCTAGCTTGGTACGTCGTCCACACCAAGCCCCGCCAAGAAGCCCGCGCACTTGAAAACCTGCAAAACCAAGGCTTCAACTGCTTTTTGCCCACCATGCAGGTGCAAAAACTGCGCAACCAAAAAGTGCAGACCATCACCGAGCCCATGTTCAGCCGCTATCTGTTCATCCAGCTCGATGACCAAACCCAAAACTGGGGGCCTATTCGCTCAACACTTGGTGTGAGCAAGTTGGTTAGCTTTGGCCCGCAACCTGCCAAAGTGCCGCCCGAGTTCATAGCGTTTTTAAAAGAGGCACCACCCGAAACCTTGGAACGCATGTTTGCCCCTGGCGACAACGTGCAAATTGCAAGTGGCCCGCTGCAAGGTCTAGAAGGTAAATACATCGCCCACGACGGCGAAACCCGCGCCTTTGTGTTGGTCGACTTGCTAGGCCAGCCGCAAAAGCTGCGCATGGCGGTGGAGAGTTTGAGAGTTGTGTAGCTTTAAAAGTGATAATTCTCAAATGCATCAAGTAGTTCCCGTCATTCTTTGCGGCGGCTCAGGCACGCGTTTGTGGCCTTTGTCTCGCGCCGGATTCCCCAAGCAGTTTTTGGTTTTGTCTGGCACCACCAGCTTATTTCAGCAAGCGGTGGAGCGCGTTAACCAATTGGGTGCAGCAGACATCACGGTAGGTAACACCTTGGTCGTCACCAACGAAGAGCACCGCTTTCTATCGCTAGAGCAGCTGCGCGAAATGAAGGGCATCAACGCCACCTTGCTGCTAGAGCCCATGGGCCGCAATACCGCCCCCGCGCTCACCTTGGCCGCATTGCAAGCCACCGAAGATGGGCAAGACCCAATTTTGGTGGTCTCGCCTGCAGACCAAACCGTGCAAAACCCCGCAGCGTTCCAGAAGGCACTGCAGCAAAGCATCCGCGCAGCAGCAAACGGCGGCATTGTCATTTTGGGCATCACACCCGATAAGCCCGAAACCGGCTATGGCTACATCCAACAGTCGGGTGCCGCGGGCGCACATGGCGAATACACCGTTGCCCAGTTTGCCGAAAAACCCAGCCTAGAAGTGGCCCAAGCCTACTTGGCAGGTGGGCAACACACGTGGAACAGCGGCATGTTTGTGTTGCGTGCCAGCACGTGGCTCAAAGCCTTGCAGCAATTCCGTCCAGACATTGCCACAGCCACACAGGCTGCTTGGCAAACCAAAACCATAGACACGCCCCATGGCTCCCGTTTTGTTCGCCCCAACAAAGAGGCTTTCAACCAAGTGCCCTCAGAGTCTGTCGACTATGCCGTCATGGAGAAATGTCCTGGCTCTAGCTACCCCATCCACATGGTGCCGCTAGACGCAGGCTGGAACGACCTAGGCGCGTGGGACGCTGTCTGGCAAGTCAACCAAGACGGCCATCAAGACGCCCAAGGCAACGTGGTGCAGGGCGACGCCTTGTTGGCCGATACATCCAACACCTTCATCCATGCCAGCAGCCGCCTTGTGGGCGCGGTGGGTGTAAGCAACCTCATCGTGGTGGAAACCGCAGACGCCGTGCTGGTGGCCGACCGCTCGCAAAGCCAAAACGTCAAAAAACTCGTGCAACAACTCGAAGCGCAAAAGCGCGAAGAGCTAACGCTGCATCGCAAAGTCAACCGCCCTTGGGGCTGGTACGACAGCATCGACGAAGGCGAACGGTTCAAGGTCAAGCGCATTCAAGTCAACCCTGGTGCTAGCCTGAGTTTGCAAAAGCACCACCACCGTGCCGAGCATTGGATTGTTGTCAAAGGCACAGCCGAAATCACCAATGGCGACAAAGTGCTGTTGCTGAGCGAAAACCAATCTACCTACATTCCTCTGGGTGAGGTGCACAGGCTGGCTAACCCTGGGGCCATTCCCCTTGAAATCATCGAGGTGCAATCAGGCAGTTATTTGGGCGAAGACGACATAATTCGTTTTGAAGACACCTACGGACGAGGCTAATTAAGTTGACTCAACAACCCATCATCACGCAACTCTCTCAAGCTTTGGCCGCTGTGCCCGAGCTGGAGCTGGCCGTGCTGGTGGGTAGCCAAGCTAATGGCGCAGCAACTGCCAAAAGCGACTGGGACATTGCCATTCGATGGCACAAGAACATCGCATCCGTCGACCAATTGGCCTTAGAGGCGAAGCTCACCCAGCTCGCTGCCCAGACGCTAGGCGTTCATCCTGACAAGATAGACCTTATTCAGCTAAACACAGCCAAGCTCGCCATGCGTGAGGTGGTCGCTAACCATGGCGTTCCGTTGAAAGGCGAACAAACCTTGGCATGGTTTCATTTCCTCACCCAAACATGGGCTGAGGTCGAAGACTTTTACTGGCGTAAAAACCATGCTGCCTGACCTATACCAAGCCGAATGCGAACGCATTGCCAACCAGCAATCTGCGTTGCTGGACGATGTGTGCCAGCGTTTGCATGCCAATGCTGCACTCAGTCCTTTGGAGCAAGGTGGCGTCTTGCATGCCATGCAAGTACTGTCTGAAAATGCCATAGGAAAAACCAAACATTGGCTCAAGGCGTTAAAGCAACCCGTGCCAGTTTCGGCGCACGACGCATTTGAAAGCTTGCACCAGCAGGGCTGCATCACGCAGCAAGAGCTTGATGCCTGGCGTGCGATCGTGGGCTTGCGCAACCGTATCGTGCATGATTATTTAAACGTTGATCCTGACTTCGTCAACGGCTTGGTCCTACAAAAAAAACATCACTTCATCGCCGACTTTCTGCGGCAAAAAATCAGTTCATGAGTTTTCAGCAAAAAGTTTACGTCGCCGGCCATCGCGGCATGGTCGGCTCAGCCATCGTGCGCCACTTACTGGCGCAAGGCATTCAGACTAGCCAAATAGTCACTCGCACCCATGCTGAGCTTGACCTTACCAACCAGCTAGCCGTGCAGCAGTTTTTTGCACAAGAAAAACCCACGCAGGTGTACCTCGCTGCAGCCAAGGTAGGCGGCATCCATGCCAACAACGTTTACCCCGCCGACTTCATCTACCAAAACCTCATGATGCAAGCCAACGTCATCGAGGCGGCGTTTCAAAATGGTGTGCAAAAGTTACTCTTCTTGGGTTCCAGCTGCATTTACCCACGCATGGCGCAGCAGCCTATGCGTGAAGACGCATTGCTCACAGGTACGCTAGAGCCCACCAACGAGCCCTATGCCATTGCCAAAATTGCCGGCATCAAGCTCTGCGAAAGCTACAACCGCCAATACGGCGCAAGCCACGGCGTGGACTATCGCAGCGTCATGCCCACCAACCTCTATGGCCCTGGCGACAACTACCACCCGGAAAACAGCCACGTCATTCCTGCACTCATACGCCGCTTTCATGAAGCCAAGCTGGCCAGCGCATCTAGCGTGGCCATTTGGGGCACAGGCACGCCGCGCCGCGAGTTTTTGTATGTAGACGACATGGCCGCAGCTAGCGTGCATGTCATGCAACTGCCCAAAGCCACATACGACCAACACACCACGCCCATGCAAAGTCACATCAACGTGGGTAGCGGCTCGGATGTGACCATTGCCGAAGTTGCACAGGCCATTGCCCAAACCGTGGGCTATGCCGGTCAAATTGAATTCGACACATCAAAGCCCGATGGCGCGCCACGCAAGTGGATGGACAGCTCTCGCCTCAACGCCCTAGGCTGGAAAGCCAAGGTGGATTTACAACACGGCCTAGCTGCGGCCTATCAAGATTTTTTGGGTTAGATATACAATTTCGCTTTGTATATCATTTGCGGAGGTTGCTATGCAAGTTTCACGTTGGGGCAACTCTTTGGCTGTGCGCTTTCCTGCTGGCTTGGTGCAAGCGCTGGACTTGAAAGAGGGCGAGGAAGTCGACCTGCACCTTGTGGGCGAACGGTCCTTCGAGGTGAGCAAAAAACCAAACGTCAAAGCCCTTTTGGCACGCTTACATGAGTTTCGCGGTCGCCTGCCTGCCGATTTTCACTTTGATCGTTTGCAAGCCAACGATCGTGGTGACAGCGAGTGAGAAAGCCCTTTATCGACAGCAACGTCGTGCTGTATTTGCTGTCGTCGGACACTTCCAAGGCGAATAAGGCTGAGCAGGTGTTAGAGGCTGGGGGCTACATCAGCGTTCAGGTGCTCAACGAAGTTACATCGGTTTGCTTGCGCAAGTTGAAAATGCCATGGCAAGAGGTTGATGCAGTTTTACAAGCCGTCAAGGCTGCTTGCGCGGTGTTGCCTCTGACGGTTGAGACGCACGAAAAGGCGGTCGAAATCGCAAAGCGCTTTCACCTCTCCTTTTATGATGCCAACATCGTTGCCTCAGCTCTTACTTCGGGCGCATCTATGCTTCTATCCGAAGACATGCAAGCGGGCTTGCTGATCGACGGACTTCAAATTCAAAATCCATTTTTAAGCTGATTCACATGACACAACAAAAAGTAGCCCTCATCACCGGCATCACAGGCCAAGACGGCTCGTACCTTGCCGAGTTTTTGCTAGAGAAGGGCTACATCGTCCACGGCATCAAACGTCGTGCGTCGCTGTTTAACACCCAGCGCATCGACCACATCTACCAAGACCCGCACATCGAGCACGCCAACTTCAAGCTGCACTATGGCGACCTGAGCGACACCAGCAACCTCATCCGCATCGTGCAAGAAACTCAGCCCGACGAGATCTATAACCTCGGCGCACAAAGCCATGTGGCAGTGTCGTTCGAGTCTCCTGAATACACCGCCGATGTGGACGGCATTGGCACCCTGCGCCTGCTAGAAGCTATTCGCATCTTGGGGCTCGAGAAGAAAACCCGTTTCTACCAAGCCAGCACTTCAGAGCTGTATGGCTTGGTGCAAGAAATTCCGCAAAAAGAAACCACGCCCTTCTACCCCCGCAGCCCCTACGCTGTGGCCAAGATGTATGCGTACTGGATTGTGGTGAACTACCGCGAAGCCTATGGCATGTATGCCTGCAACGGCATTTTGTTCAACCACGAAAGCCCACGCCGTGGCGAAACCTTTGTTACCCGCAAAATCACCCGTGGCTTGGCCAACATCGCCCAAGGCTTGGAGCAATGTTTGTACATGGGTAACCTAGACGCCCTGCGCGACTGGGGCCACGCCAAAGACTATGTGCGCATGCAATGGATGATGCTGCAACAAGACAAGGCCGACGACTTTGTCATTGCCACCGGCGTCCAATACAGCGTGCGTCAGTTCATCCAGTGGAGTGCCGAAGAGCTAGGCATCACCCTCAAGTTTGAAGGCCAAGGCGTGGATGAAACAGCTACCGTGGCCGCCATCAAAGGTGATCAAGCCCCCGGCCTTAAAGTGGGAGACGTGGTGGTCAAAATCGACCCCCGCTATTTCCGCCCAACCGAAGTTGAAACCCTGCTGGGTGACCCCAGCAAAGCCAAAGTCAAGCTGGGCTGGACGCCCGAAATCACCGTGCAGCAAATGTGCGCCGAAATGGTGGCTGCAGATTTGGAAGAAGCTAGAAAACACGCTATCTTGAAAAAGCATGGCTATCAGCCCAGTGTGAGTGTTGAGTAATCAGCAAACACACTTATGCGTCTAAGCCCTGACCAAGTGCTAACGCGTGGTTGATGGTTGGAGCCTTTGTAGAAAAATCCCCCCCCCCCGCTCGGGAAAACCCCCCATAAAGAGGCAAAATAGAAGGCTTATCAAAACTACCGCGTTTTTTCGGATTTAACGATTAACCGAAGGGCGGTAGCGTGCTTGAAAACTGTGCAAACTGTAGCGAACACTCCCCAACATGTTGCCATCATCATGGATGGCAATGGTCGTTGGGCGCAAAAGCGGTTTATGCCGCGTACCGCAGGCCATGCCAAAGGGGCGGCTGGTGTTAAGGCTTTGGTGGAGCATTCCGCCAAATTGGGGGTGAAATACCTCAGCCTTTTTGCCTTTAGCACCGAAAACTGGCAGCGCCCAGCCGATGAGGTGTCTACCCTCATGGGCTTGTTTGTCCAGTACCTTGAAAAAGAAATGGCTAGCCTTGCCCAAGCTGGTGTGCGCCTAAAGGTCATTGGCGATGTGGCAGGCTTCCCTCCAGAGCTGCAACAGCGTATACATGCAGCAGAAGCGGTCACTAAAAACAACCAAGCCATTACCCTGTGCGTGGCTGCCAACTACGGTGGCCGGTGGGACGTGGTGCAAGCCGTTAAAAACTGGCAGGCCACCAATCCATCTCTGCTCTTGGCAGAGCTGACAGAGCAAGCCTTGACGCAACACCTGAGTACGGCAGGTATGCCGGACGTGGATTTGCTTATCCGTACGGGTGGCGAGCAACGCATCAGCAACTTTTTGCTGTGGCAAAGCGCCTATGCCGAGCTGTACTTTGCTGATGCCTTATGGCCCGATTTTGATGCCAAAGAGTTCGACCAGGCCTTCGCTTGGTATGCCCAGCGCACACGCCGCTTTGGTAAAACTGCAGAGCAGGTGAATAAACGTAAGTAAGTGAATCGGCTGTGCTGATGGCCGAGTTTTATAAATGAGAGAGAGCACGTGTCAATATTCGTAACAGGCTGCGCCGGCTTCATCGGCAGTAATTTCGTCCACACATGGTTGCAGTCGTCTGACGAAGCCGTGGTAAATCTAGACAAACTCACCTACGCAGGTAACTTGGCCAATTTAAAGGTCCTAGATGGCGATAAGCGCCATGTGTTTGTGCAGGGCGATATTGGCGACCGTGAATTGGTGAGCAAGCTAATGGCTGAGCACAAGCCCCGTGCCGTGCTGAACTTTGCAGCAGAAAGCCATGTAGACCGGTCCATCCACGGCCCTGGTGACTTTATTCAAACCAATATCATGGGCACGTTCAATTTGCTTGAGAGCGTTCGCGCTTATTGGCAAGACCTGCCAGAGGCAGAAAAAACAGCCTTTCGCTTTTTGCATGTGTCTACCGATGAGGTGTATGGCACGCTTAGCCCTATCGACGCACCCTTTGCCGAAACCAATGCTTACGAGCCCAACAGCCCGTATTCGGCCAGCAAAGCCGCCAGCGACCATTTGGTGCGTGCCTGGCATCACACCTATGGCCTGCCGGTGCTCACTACCAACTGCAGTAACAACTACGGGCCATACCACTTTCCAGAAAAGCTAATTCCCTTGGTCATTCACAACGCCTTGTCGGGCAAGCCTTTGCCTATTTATGGCGATGGCCAGCAAGTGCGCGACTGGCTGTATGTAGAAGACCACTGCCGTGCCATTGCCCGCGTGCTAGAAGCTGGCAAAGTGGGCGAAACCTACAATATTGGCGGCTGGAACGAAAAAGCCAACCTCGATGTGGTGCACGCGCTGTGCGCTGTGCTCGACGAGCTGCAGCCCCGTACCGATGGCAAGGGCTATGCCGAACAAATTACCTACGTCAAAGACCGCCTAGGCCACGATCGTCGCTACGCCATAGACGCCCGCAAGATTGAGCGCGAGCTTGGCTGGACGCCGCAAGAAACGTTTGAAACCGGCATCCGCAAAACCGTGCAGTGGTACTTGGCCAATCAAGATTGGGTTGCGGGCGTCACCAGTGGCAACTACCGCCAGTGGGTGGGTAAGCAGTACGGTGCCTAAGGCCAAGCCCATGCTCAAAATTTTGCTACTGGGTAAGAATGGCCAAGTCGGCTGGGAGCTGCAGCGCAGTTTGGCGCCGTTGGGCGCGGTCTTAGCCCTTGATCGGCATAGCACCCCATATTGCGGTGATTTGTCTAAGCCCGAGCAATTGGCCCAAACGGTGTTGGCCTACAAGCCAGATTTCATTGTCAATGCCGCAGCGCACACGGCGGTAGACAGGGCCGAGTCTGAGCCAGAACTGGCAAAGGGTTTAAATGCAGATGCACCTGCGGCCCTGGCCAAAGCTGCTGCCCAAGTAGGGGCGTGGCTCGTTCACTATTCCACCGACTATGTGTTTGACGGCAGCGGCACACACGCCAGGCAAGAGGGCGAGGGTACAGGGCCTTTGAGTGTGTATGGCCAAACAAAACTCGATGGCGAAAAGGCCATTGTGGCCAGTGGCTGCAAATATTTGATATTTCGCACCAGCTGGGTGTACGCCGCACGCGGCGGCAACTTTGCTAAAACCATGCTGCGCTTGGCGCAAGAGTGCGAGCAACTCACGGTTATCAACGACCAGCATGGTGCGCCCACGGGGGCGGATCTGATTGCCGATGTGACAGCCCATGCCATGCGCCGTGTGCTGAACACGCAAAACATCGCCTTCAGTGGTGTGTACCACTTGGTGGCGTCTGGCGAAACAACTTGGCATGGCTATGCCAGCCATGTGATTGAGCAAGTCAAACGGTTAAAACCTGATCTGCCTTGGAAGGTGCAAAACATTGCACCCGTGCCTGCTAGCGCGTTCCCAACCCCCGCCACACGCCCACACAACTCGCGCTTGTGCAACACCAAGTTGCAAGAGCGTTTTGGTTTGGTGCTTCCGCATTGGCAGCAAGGGGTAAACCGTATGTTGGTAGAAATTCTTTAAAGAGCAGCAGATATGGCAACGCAACGAAAAGGCATCATCCTCGCAGGCGGCTCTGGCACGCGCTTGTACCCTGTCACACAAGCCGTGAGCAAACAGCTCATGCCCGTGTACGACAAGCCCATGATCTATTACCCACTGACCACCTTGATGCTTAGTGGTATCAAAGATGTGTTGATTATCTCTACCCCGCAAGACACACCACGGTTTGCCGAGCTGTTGGGCGATGGCAGCCAATGGGGCATGAACATTCAATATGCGGTGCAGCCTAGCCCCGATGGGTTGGCACAGGCCTTCGTCATTGGCAAAGACTTTGTGGGCAACCACCCCAGTGCCTTGGTGCTGGGGGACAACATTTTTTATGGGCACGATTTAGTGAAGCAACTGCACAATGCCAACGAGCGCACCAGCGGAGCCAGTGTGTTTGCCTACCATGTGCACGACCCCGAGCGCTATGGCGTGGAGGAGTTTGATGGTGCATTCAAAGCATTGAGTATTGAAGAAAAACCAGCCCAACCTAAAAGCAACTATGCCGTGACGGGCTTGTATTTTTATGACGAACAGGTGTGCAGCATTGCCGCGGACGTGAAGCCATCGCACCGAGGTGAGTTAGAAATAACCGACGTCAACAAACGCTACTTAGAGCTTGGCCAGTTGAATGTCGAGATCATGGGTCGAGGCTATGCGTGGCTAGACACAGGCACTCATGACAGCTTGCTAGAGGCGGCCAGCTTCATTGGCACACTGCAAAAGCGCCAAGGCTTGATGGTGGCTTGCCCTGAAGAGATTGCGTTTAACCATCAATGGATTGATGCAGCAGCTTTGCAAAAACTTGCTGCGCCGTTGGATAAAAACGGCTATGGCCAATATTTGTTGAGTTTGCTGAAATAAATCATGCCCTATACCGTTACCCCAACAGCCATACCCGACGTGCTGATTCTTCAGCCCAAGGTTTTTGGCGACAGCCGAGGCTTCTTTTTTGAAAGTTTCAACCAGCAAGACTTTAACCAGGTCACCGGCCTGGATGTGAACTTTGTGCAAGACAACCACAGCCGCAGTGCCAAAGGCGTATTGCGTGGCCTGCACTACCAGCTACAGCAGCCACAGGGCAAGCTAGTGCGCGTGGTGCGTGGAGCTGTGTTTGATGTGGCGGTGGACATCCGCAAAAGCTCCTCCACCTTTGGCCAATGGGCAGGGGTGGAGTTGACCGAAGACAACCACAAACAATTCTGGATACCACCGGGCTTTGCCCATGGCTTTGTGGTTTTGTCAGACACCGCAGACTTCTTGTACAAAACCACCGACTATTACGCCCCCGCGCATGAGCGCTGCATTTCTTGGGATGACCCTGCTATCGGCATCACCTGGCCGCAAGGCCTAACGCCACAGCTGTCGGCCAAAGACCAAGCGGGCTTGATGCTGGCGCAAGCGGAGGTGTTTGCCTGATGCAAAACTTTTCGGCATCTCCCAAAGAGATGGTTGCCAGTCTCTGGCGAAACCGTGGGCTGATACGCAATCTGGTTCACCGCGAAGTGGTAGGGCGCTACAAAGGCTCCATGCTTGGCATCTTCTGGTCGCTCGTCACACCCGTATTCATGCTTGCGGTTTACACTTTTGTCTTCAGCATGGTCTTCAAGGCCCGCTGGAACGCTGACACCGAATCGCAAACCGAATTCGCTCTGGTCCTGTTTGCGGGGCTGCTGGTGTTCAACCTCTTTGCCGAATGTGTCAACCGCGCACCCGGATTGGTGTTGGCCAATGTGAACTACGTTAAAAAAGTCGTCTTTCCGCTTGAGGTGCTACCTTGGGTGGCCATGGGTAGCGCGCTGTTCCACTTTTCAGTGAGTTTTGGGGTGTGGCTAGCGGCCTGCGTGCTCTTGGTGGGTACGCCACACTGGACGATAGTGCTTAGCCCCTTGGTCATGGCACCCTTTGTGCTGTTTGTGATGGGACTGAGCTGGGTGCTGGCCTCTGTGGGTGTGTTCTTGCGCGACGTGGGGCAGATCATTGGCATGGCTGTGCAGGTGCTGATGTTTTTGACGCCGATTTTTTACCCCGCCTCCGCACTGCCCGAGCGGTTTCAAGCCGTGATATTTTTGAATCCCATGACGCTGCCTGTAGAAATGATGCGTGAAGTGTTGTATTGGGGCAAGCTACCTAGCATGCAGCTGTGGTTTGTGGGGGCGGCTGTGTCGGTCATTGTAGCGATACTGGGTTTTGCTTGCTTTCAGAAGACGCGTAAAGGATTTGCCGATGTCCTTTGATACAAACAACACGAACGGAAGCGACTACGCCCTAGAAGTCAATGGGCTGAGTAAGTGCTACCACATTTATGAAAAACCCAGCGACCGCCTCAAACAATTACTGATGGGCGAGCGTAAGCGCTACTACAAGGAGTTCTGGGCACTCAGAGACGTTAGCTTCAAGATCAGAAAAGGCGAGTCAGTTGGCGTCATCGGTCGCAACGGTTCTGGCAAGTCCACCTTGTTGCAAATGATCTGTGGCACGCTTAATCCCACCGCAGGGGAAATTAAAGTAAATGGCCGTGTGGCCGCCCTACTAGAGCTCGGATCAGGTTTTAATCCTGAATTTACAGGCGTAGAAAACGTCTATATGGCGGCTTCGCTATACGGACTCAGTCGAGAGCTGATCGACATGCGATTAGGTGCTATAGCAGCATTTGCTGATATAGGTGACCACATACATCAACCTGTGAAAAGCTACTCTAGTGGAATGTATGTACGTTTGGCATTTGCTGTTATCGCTAACGTCGATGCTGATGTTCTAATAATCGACGAGGCGTTAGCAGTAGGAGATGCTTTTTTTGTGCAGAAGTGCATGCGGTTTTTGCGCGAATTTAAGGAGCGAGGCACTTTATTGTTTGTTAGTCATGACGTAAATTCAGTGTTGGGCTTGTGCTCACATGCATTGTTATTAGAGTCAGGGAGAGTTTTGCGCACTGGATCGCCGAAAGATGTTTCTGTTCGATACCTTGCTGAATTACACCAAGATATAGAAGTTGATTATAAAAATAATACAACTGAAGACCCAACCAGACAAGTCGGCAATGAGAGCGAAGTGCCTAGACTGGTGGTGAAAGACGAACTTGGGAATGAAAACGATTTCGGAACTGGGGCCTCGCAGGTATTAGGTGTGAGATTGTCCAGTCAAGAAGGTAAATTGGTAACACAGGTCGAAGGTGGAGATCCAGTTTGTTTACAAGTATCGTGCCGCGTTGGTGTTGCATTAATCCAGCCTTTAGTCGGTTTTCTTGTTCGTGACCGTTTGGGGCAAATAATATTTGGTGCAAATACTGGAATGATTACAAATGAGGCTGTTTCATTTTCGAGTGGGGAGCAAATATTAGCCTCTTTTGAGTTTTCAATGCCTCGTTTGCAAAGTGGGAAATATATGGTTTCAGCAGCTGTTGGTGAGGGGAATCTTGAAAAACACGTGCATCACCATTGGAAAAATGATGCCTTGGTATTTGATGTTGCGCCCGCGCAAGGATGCTTAGGGTTGCTAAATGTAGAAATGTCAGGAATTGGGATATTTAAATTGTAAATCTCAAGTTATTGCTTGAAATATTAAGAATGAAAAACATAGATGTTAATGTTCCTGTTGGCGGACTTCCTTCAGTAGTGATGTCGCATGAATTAATTGAGACTATTGGTCATAACTGTTGCATTAGTTCGACTGTTAGTATCTGGCGTCGGGGAGGTGTTGATATAAATAACCCGTTAATTAAGCTGGGTAATAATGTCGTGATCTTTGACTTTGTTCGTATTGTTGTCTCGAGTAAAACTGAATGCCAATATGCTGGCGTAACTATTGGTAACAATGTGATGATTAATGTTGGCAGCTTTATATCGGGCGAAGGTGGACTCGTTATTGATGATGAGGTCTTAATAGGGCCGCACGTAAAAGTATTATCTGCAGGTCATCAAGTTGATGGGGGATATGAGAGTGTGTATAAAAACGCAATTACATATAACGCTACTCATATTGAGTTCGGTGCTTGGATTGGTGCGGGGGCTACAATAACCCAAGGTTGTAGAATAGGGCGTGGCGCTGTAGTTGCGGCGGGTGCTGTGGTTACTAAAGATGTTCCGCCTCTTGCAATCGTTGCTGGTATACCTGCTTCAATATTAAAATTTAGGCGTTTAAATGATTGACTCTCCTTATAACTATGAATTTGATCTGGATGGGCAATCGACTGCTGCGCAAGTATGTCGTATGGTCGGATTCGATCAAAATGTCCTCGAACTAGGTTGTGCTTACGGTGTGATGACAAAGGTATTGTCAGAGCATTTTCGCTGCAATATTATTGGTGTTGAATATGACCAAAAGTCTGCTGAGCATGCGCGAAGATATTGCGAAGAAGTAAAGATTGCTGACTTGAATCAAGTCGAATGGGCTGATATGTTAGGGGATCGGTCCTTTGATGTGATCGTTGCAGCAGACGTCTTGGAGCATTTGCTCGATCCGCTTGGTTGTTTGCTCAATGCTAAAAAGTATTTGCGTCCTGGTGGGCGCTTTGTTTTGTCAATTCCCAATATTGCTCATAACGGTGTTATAGCCGAATTAATGAGTGAAGACTTTGATTACCGTCGTACTGGTCTGCTAGACAGTACCCACCTGCGTTTTTTTTGTTACAAAAGTATAAGTCGCATGATGGCCAGTGCGGGGTTGAAAATTACTTCAGTCGAGCTAACGCGCTTGCCTGTGTTGAATTCGGAATTCGAATCTAAGTGGGAGATGCTTCCGGCATGGCTGAGAGGCGTTCTTGAATCACGCCCGCTCGGGGATGTTTATCAGTTTGTATTAACTGCAGAGCCAACGAATGTAATCATCACTTGGGAACATGGCGGCACTTACGATACAGATTGGCATCCTAGTGCTGAATCGGCGCTAGAGTCTCTTGAACGCGCTTATTCTGAACTGCGTGCTGAGCGGGATATAGCTATTGATGAAAGAGATAAAGCTATTGATGAAAGAAACGCATCGATAGCTCGAAATAATGCAATTGAAGCACAAATAATTCTGCTGAAAAAAAGCGCATCATGGCGTCTGACTAGTCCTTTGCGTTTTGCTAAACGTTTGTTGCGTTATGGATTTACTAGTGAAGACAAGCAATGGCTAGTGCAGGCTTTACGTAAGCAATACCACCGATTGCCATTGCCGCCTGCTGTAAAAAAAGCAGTCGGATTTTTTTATCACCGAGTGTTCTGGCGTGGTGTTGGGTTTATACGCCGCTCAATTATGACTGTGGGCAGATTTACTGCTCCATCATTTAAGCCAGTTTCACAGGGCTTCAACATTCCAGACTATTTAATCTGGGGTGTGGTGGATTGGCATTTTCGTCATCAAAGACCGCAGCAGTTGGCCCTTGCATTGGCAGAAAAAGGTCGCAGAGTTTTCTATATTTCAACGGAGTTAGTGGATGACGAGCGTCCAGGATTTGAGGCTGAGGCTCTAGATGCCTCAGGTCAGCTTTTTCAAGTCAAGTTGTTTGCCAAGGGCGCACCTTCCATTTATTCAGACGCTCCAAGTCAGGATACTGTCGTCCAACTTAGACGAAGTATCGGTGAAGTATTAGATTGGGCAGGTTGTAGACAAATCGTCTCGCTGGTTGATCATCCGTTCTGGCATAACACGGCTAACGTAGTGCCTAACAGTCGGATGATCTATGACTGCATGGATCATCATGAAGGTTTCGGTAACAATTCCGAATCGCTGTTGCGTTTAGAGAAACGACTGTTAAGTGAGGCGGAGTTGACAGTCACCACTTCCGCTTGGTTGTTCGATGCCATCTCTGCACACGCCAAGCGCAGTGTACTGATCCGCAATGCGGGTGAATACGAGCACTTCGCAAAAGTGCCAGAGAGTATTTATAGGGATCCTCAGGGACGTCGAGTAATCGGTTACTACGGCGCGATTGCAGAGTGGTTTGACCTAGATCTTGTTGAGGTTGTTGCGCGGCAAAACCCAGACTGCTCAGTGCTCTTGATCGGAGCCGATACAGTTAATGCAAAGTCAAGACTGGCAAAGCTACCCAACGTTACATTCACAGGAGAGGTGCCCTACAGCGAGTTACCACATTATTTACATGGCTTCGATATCTGCTTGTTGCCGTTCAAAGTTATCCCGCTCACCTTAGCCACGAATCCTGTAAAGGCTTACGAATATCTTGGTGCTGGTAAACCCATCGTGTCCGTCAACTTGCCGGAAATGGCACAGTTTGATGGGCTGATGTATGTTGCAGACGGTAAAGAGGCTTTCCTAAATGCAGTCCGCAAAGCATTAAGTCAGCCAGAACCTGCACCCCAGATACAACAGCGTAAAGCCTTCGCTGCAGGGCAAACTTGGCAACATCGAGCCGAAGCGCTCATTCAGCAAGTCGAATCAGCTACTCGTGATGTCAAAGTTAGTGTCATTGTTGTGACCTACAACAACTTAGAGTTGACCCGTGCGTGTCTAGAAAGCTTGGATGAATACAGTCAGTACGAGCCTATAGAAATCATCGTGGTTGACAACGCTTCCAGTGATGGCTCCCCGACATTCTTGTCCGAGTGGGGGGCACATGGTCCGAACCGACGTTTGATCCTTAACGAGGATAACAAGGGTTTCGCAGCGGCAAATAACCAAGGGCTTGCTATTGCTAGTGGTGAATATCTTGTGTTGCTCAACAACGACACATACGTTACACCTGGCTGGATTCGAACCCTCGTTCGACATCTTCAGCGAGATAACAGCATCGGTTTGATCGGTCCCGTAACGAATAACATTGGCAATGAAGCCAAGATAGATATTGCCTACGGGAGCATGAAGGAAATGCTCCAGAAGTCTAGCGCTTATACCCGCAGACATATTGGGCAAATTTACCCTCTGAAGACGGCTGCGTTCTTTTGCGTCATGCTGCCGCGCAGTACTTACGAGCGGGTAGGTGCACTGGATGAAGCCTTTGGCCGTGGCTTCTTTGAAGACGATGATTACTGCAGACGTGTAGAGCAACTAGGCTTGCGTGTCGTGTGTGCTGAGGATGTGTTTATTCATCATCATCTTTCAGCTTCATTTAACAAATTAAAAAAACAAGACAGGCAACAACTGTTTGAAGATAATAAGAAAATTTATGAGGCAAAGTGGGGTCAATGGGGGCCGCATATGCATCGAGGCGCGAAAATTCCGCAACGGCTGCCTGAAGTAATCCCGGATGTGTTTAGCGAGCACAAATACGTTACAGGACATTGTGTTGTTTGCGGCAACCAGAGTCGATTCTTTTACGAAGACGTTAACCTTTGGCGCGAATCTCTTAATTGCCAACATTGTCGAAGCACAAGTCGCTACCGATCAATTGCTAGGGGGCTGTTGCGTGCCATCAATGAGTTCACTGGCTTGGAGGCTTCGTCACTATCAACATTGCCTCGGTCCAGCAATAGGCGTCTCAGAGTCTATGACACGCAACCGCCGTTTTATTACGATCCTTGCGCCTACCCACTCCCCGATTTATTAAAAGGCACGGGTTGGATCGATGTCGAGCTATCAAATTACAAGCCCAATAAGCAGATGGGCGCAGTGCTTGCCGAGGGGATAACGAATCAAAATCTGGAATGCCTCACCTTTTCAAATGAGTCGATGGATATCGTAATTACAAGCGATGTGATGGAGCACGTGCGCCTGGATGATCGCGCGCATCTGGAGATTTATCGAGTTCTAAAGCCCGGTGGCATCTACATCTTTACCGTGCCTCATGACCGGAATTGGGAGAAGACACTCACACGGGTACAGGTGAATGAGCCTGATGATCCATCAAAAGATGTGCATCTACTGGAGCCCGAATACCATGGTGACACCAACAATGATGGTGATGGTGGTGTGTTGGCGTATCGAACTTATGGGCGTGATATTGAAGAGTATCTAACTAAATTGGGTTTTGAAGTTGACTATTGCCGAGATGATATGTCCCAATTAGGGATTTTAAATACTGAGTTGTATTACTGCAGGAAAGTCGCACGTTGATTGCAATCGTCATTTTTAGATTTAATTCTCAACATTTTATCAGGTCTATTAAATAAACTGATTAATATGGTTGAGCAGCATTTCGCGTCAGGTGAAGCATGGACTAAGCGTGCTCAACAAATAAGGTCGAAGATTAAATCTAAAGATGCTTTGCCTGAAGCTCGATTGCCTGATGTAGGCCATAACGAATTGGCTGTTGAATAACAAATACATCTTATTTGAAGATAATTTAAGAGCTCTATCGTTGTGAAAAATTTAACTGCAAAAATTACTTTTTTATCATTGATTGCAGGCGCATTATTGACCATTTGGGGGCTTGCGCATATGCAATGGCCTCAGTCATTACCGTGGTCAGACAAAGGTGCGTTGATACGCTATCTAAGCTTCTTGGTTATTTGCACAGTATTAGTATTTATCGGTTCCTGGTGGAGCAGAAAAAACGCATTGCTCGCAGGTGCAGCTGTCGCTGTGGGTATCGCACTCTTGTCAGGCGCGTTATGGCCTTTGCTTGTAACCTTGTGGTTTGGAATAGCCTCAGCCTTATTGGGGCAGTCTATTCTGAATAACCTAAATATAAAACTTGATGGAGATAGATGGCTGACAAGCTTTTTAGTTGGCGCAGGCGTTTTTGGCACTACAGTCGGGCTTCTATCTCATTTTTCTGTGAACTATCGAGGGGTATATGGAGTTGCTCTTGCATTTCCATTTTTATTATATCGGCATGTGTTTGTGGAAGAAAGTAAAAATCTTTTTACTTTGTCTGCTCAAGAAAACCTTTGTGTGTTTAACTCAAGCAAAATTGATATAGCAATTGCAGTTATCGCACTATTTCATTTTTGTGTCGCTCTGATGCCAGAAACTGGGTACGACGCATTATCAATGCATCTATTTGTACCTACTCAACTTGCTTTAAGACACCACTGGGGCTTTGACCCAGCGCTTTATGCCATGGGATTAATACCTCAGTTAGGTGCTTGGATTTATTCTATTGGATACATGATCGGAGGGGAAACAGCTTCTCGTTTGATAAATCTTTGTTTTATTTTAGTTCTCACCCGACTTTGTTATCAGCTAGTTTTTTGGGCAGGCGGTTCCGATAGAGGCGGCAAGTGGGCCGCGCTCATTTTCTTATCTACTCCCTTAACGTACACCGAAAGCAGCAGCCTGTTCATTGAATCAGTTTGGGCCGCATATGTGGTGTCGGCGGTGTATTGGATAATTAAATTAGGTTCAGAAAGAGTCGATCCTAGTTCTGCCATCAAAACCGGAGGTTTGCTGATAGGTTTTGCGTCCGCAGCCAAGGCTGTTACATTAAGTAATTTACCTGTATTGACATTGTTAATTCTTTATCACTGGCGAGATTGGCTAAGCAAAAAAATAGTGTTTCCTGCAATTGTTGGATTGCTTTTATTTTTAAGTGTCGGTGCTATACCCTATATTACCGCCTGGATAAAAACAGGCAACCCGATTTTTCCATTTTTTAATGCGATATTTAAATCGCCTTACTTTCCTACTGTAAACTTTGATAACCCACTCTTTAATTCAGGCTTTACATGGGATTTGCCTTATAAGTTAGTCTTCGATTCTGGCAGATATCTTGAGGCGACGAACGGTGCATCTGGATTCCAGTGGCTTCTCCTATTATTGCCGGCGCTAATTTTTACTAATTTTCTGAAAAACACCAGGTCAATTCTTCTGTTCGTCGTTGGAATTATGATGGTTGCTATAACGTTCAATTCCCAAAGTTACTTACGGTATGTTTTTCCTTCCTTAGTTTTACTTACTGCGATCTTGGGCGTAGCACTATCTGGTCTATTCGCGCATTCGCTTGTTTCGAAGACGTTGTCGTTTATTGCAGCACTAACGGTAGGCGTTAATTTGCTCTTCATTACTGCGGGCTCATGGAATTACCGCGACTTTCCTTTTGGTATTCTTGCCTCTGAGTCTGCACGTTCTAATTACATTGCAGAAAGAGTTCCGTTACGTCGGGCCATTGAATTTAGCAATTTAATTAACCCATTTCAGGAGCCCGTAGCCTTGTTATCTGAGGGCTTTGGAGCAGGATTAAATGCGAATGCGCTATATTCTAATTGGCATAACTACCGTTTCAATGATGCAATTTCTGCTGCTAATGATGTTCAATCGTTTGTTAATGCGCTTTCAGCTTACAATTCCAAGTTGGTTTTGCTGGACTCATCATGGGGAACAATTGACAAACGTAAGATCGTTGAAGATTCAACAAACAAAATAGCTAATTTTGGGAGAATTAGCGTGCGTACAATTCGACCTGAATTTTTATTTATCAAAGAATTACTTAAAAATTCAGATATGAACACTCAGGAAGGGTGGTCGGTGACGCCAGGTGCTATATTTGATCCAGTATCAAAAACCATGAGGGTATCAGTTGATTTAAATGCTTCTCAGGCTGTGAGTGTTCAAGGGGGGGTGCACTATTTGAACAAGGTAACTGCTCGTTGCGCAGATCAACCATCGCAGGGCCGGATGCAAGTCAATTGGCTTGACGTTCAGGGGCGGTTTATTATTGCTAATATCATACCGTTTGATTGCGAATCTTTCTGGGCTGAGCATTCCATGGAAGTCTTATCCCCATCCAATGCAGCTACTGCTATTGTTTATATCTCAGGACACACGCAAACCTTTTTGGATTTTAAAAAAATAGGCTTTCGGCAATAAAGTAAAATTAAGGCAATAATGAATTATTTATTAATATGCTCTTCTTAAATTTAGAATGTAAATTGGAATTAATAACATGTGTATCTTTAAAAATTTTTATTTGAAAAATGTGAAATTAATCGGGGAGATGTAGTGTGAACGAAATATATAATATGGCAGTCATATTGCCTGCCTACAATGAAGAACAAACAATTGAAGGCACAATTCGAGCCTTTCATGCATCTCTACCTGAAGCTTCTATTTGGGTTATAAATAATAGATCTGTTGATGCTACTGAGTCGGTTGCAAGAGCCACGTTATCTGACCTAAATTGTTTGGGAGGAGTGCTGAATGAGCCCCGTAAGGGCAAAGGAAATGCTGTAAGGCGAGCCTTTCTGGAAATAAATGCGGATATTTATATATTATCTGATGCGGATTTGACATACCCAGCAGAGCGTGCGCGCGATCTAATTATCCCTATTATACAAAACCAAGCAGATATGGTTGTTGGCGATCGGCAAAGCGCCGGTCACTATGCAAAGGAGAACAAGCGCGCACTTCATGGTTTTGGAAACCGACTCGTCCGCGATCTTGTAAACTACCTATTTAAAGCTGAATTGGTTGATATTATGAGCGGTTATCGTGTATTCAGTAGAAATTTTGTTAAAAGTTACCCAATTCTCGTTGAAGGCTTCGAGATTGAGACTGACATGACGTTGCATGCTTTAGATAAGCGCTTTCGTATTGTTGAGATGTCAGTTGAATATAAAGATAGGCCAGAAGGAAGTTATTCGAAACTAAACACTTTTACTGATGGTGCAAAAGTTTTATTTACGATATTCAGTGTCATGAGACATTATCGACCACTCATGTTTTTCACTGGCGCATCTGTTCTATTTGCTCTTGCTGGATTTTTGGTTGCTATACCGGTATTTGATGACTGGGTGCGTGAGCAGTTTATTAGACATTTGCCACTTGCGATTCTTGCAACTGGATTGGAAATTATCGCAGTGCTTCTGTTGGCTATTGGATTAATCTTAGATTCAATTACTGAACAGAACAAGCGGAATTTTGAACGCGAATTGTTACTTAATTCTGCCGTGATTGCCAGCGCAAGCAAGAGGGTTAATTGAAACGTTGGATGCCTGAGAGCGGTTTTAGGTTTGGGCTTATTGGAGGCCTAGGATTTCTTGTAGATGGTGGAATAGTTACATTGCTAAACACTTGGCTGCTAACAAATGTATATGTAGCTAGGACGGTATCTTTTCCCATAGCTACAGTAGTGACATGGTATTTAAACCGATCTTTCACATTTCAAGTGTACAAAAGACTAAATAATTCAAAAGAAGAATACATCCGATATTTAATAGTGCAGATTGGCGGAAGCTTGCTAAATCTATCAGTATTTACAATTTTACTCAGCTTCTTTAGTTGGATGAATCAGATTCCAATTTTTCCGCTCGCCATAGGTGCTGTATTTGGTATGTTTTTCAATTACATTTTTTCTAGAATCTGGGTCTTCAGGTAAGGAACTTTAAAATGAGTAATTATACAGGAACGGACAACCTTGAAATAATGGCTGCCGCAATTAACTATAACAATTTTTTAGTATCTCTGATTTTAGATCAGTTAGACCCTGGAGTAATAGTCTTAGACATCGGCGCCGGTATTGGTACTTTTGCCAATAGAATATACAAGGAAGGCTACGACGTAATTTGTTTTGAACCAGACAGCAAGCAATCAGAATTTATAAAAACAAAGCAAATACCCGTAGTCACTTCTGTGGAGGCGATTGAAACATCTAGCATTGATTTTATCTATTCGCTTAATGTTCTAGAGCATATTGATGACGATATTGACGCTTTGAGTCGTTGGTACAACTTGCTCAAGCCGGGCGGGAGAATGCTGATCTATGTGCCAGCCTTTCAATTTTTATATTCCAGTATGGATAAAAAAGTCGGTCATTTTCGTCGATACAAAAAAAAAGATCTATTAAATAAAGCAAAAAAAGCAGGATTTAGTATCGTTAGTGCTGAATACGCGGATTCTATTGGATTTTTTGCGTCAATAGCTTACAAATATTTAAATAATGGTTCAGGTGACATAAGTTCGGCATCATTGATATTTTATGATCGTTTTTTATTTCCGATTAGCAGGTTTCTAGATAAAGTTTTCCATCCTGTAATAGGTAAAAATGTTTTTGTGATCGTTGAGCGATGAACTTGCATGCTTTAAACATTAGTCTTGACGGTTTTCGCTTGGATGTAATTATTCGGGGTATTGGGTGTTTATTTAATTAGAATATTTCAATAATTCAAAGATAAATTTATGAAAAAATATACTTTACTCGCGCTGGTTGCATTTACTCCTGTTGCTATAGTCGCAGTTTTACTTAATCAAAGTAATTTTGCAATTGGCGATGATTATCATGCTCTTGGTTTTTATTTCGTTATGGGGGGTATGAGTTTTCCAGCTGCGATTGCCAATTATTGGTCCAGCCCATATATGGCGGGGCGCCCGTTTGCTGCGCTTGCCGAATTGTATCCGCTTTCCCTAATGGACTCAATTAATCAGTTGGTATGGGTTAGATACTTTCACATAATTATGCTTGCAGCAATTTTCTTTCTGCTCTTAAGGATTGCGCTGAAGTGCAACTGTAGTAGGTTCCATGCTGTAGTGATTGCTTTATTTATGTTCACTATTCCCGGGGTATGGCATCTTTATCTAATGGACTATGGAACATCAATGCTATCTGGTATTATTTCTATGCTACTAGGTGCACTTGTAACAATAAGCCATTCACGACTGTCGTATAAGCAATGGATGTTATTTTCGTTATGTGCTACCTTTTCAATATTTAGCTATCAACCTGCTTGGCCACTATTGTTTATAGGCCTAGTTGGAAAGACGCTAAGCAAGTTAAGTGGTTCAAATCTTATGCAAAAATACAAAACTGACACTGAAAATATTATTTCAAGGGGGCGTTTTGATGTGCAGAATAATTCGGAGAATTTTGTAAAAGCTCTTGCGATAGTATTATCGCTGTTTGTATTGAATTTTTTATTAGTTAAGTTTGGTTATAACAGCACTCGATTAAGTGCCAATGTTGATTGGCTAGGGAAGTTTAAATACGTACTAGATGATCTTTTGCCAACTACGGTGTATCCTTGGCTGTACATTTGGTTCCCTGGTCAATCATGGGTAAAATATTTAAGCTTGGCCACGTATGCCACATCCGCAATTGTAATATTATTTTATCTATTCTGGTCTGTAAAAGTTAGGCGAGTTGACAATGCTAAAATTAATTGGGCAGTGTTAATTTTTATAATTTCAATTGCAACAAGTTTATTGCCACTGACTTTAGGAATGTTTCTTTTTACAGATCAGGCGATCTCGTTTCGTCGAGTTCTTTTTGCTTCAATGTTTTTTTGGTTTACATTGCTGATCTTTTGGGCTTCAGTTATTCGATTTTCAAGGAATAAGAATATATCATATATCTTAAATTGCGTGACCTTAAGTTGTATCATTATGTATATTTTTGCATTTGGATACTTTGTCCATGTCGGCACAGTTCAACTCGCTTCGCGTGAATGGAATGCTGCAGTTTGTGCATCTAAACTCGCTCCATTAACTGAACCAGTAAGCGTGAATACAAAAATTGCAATTCTAGAAAAGCCTTTTCCTAGTGCATTGCGAAATGAAGAGTTTCAGACTAGTACATTCTCTTATCCGACTGGTGGAATGCTAGTGTGGTTGGCTCACTTTGAGGCTAATCGTTCGATACCAGAATTTAATCGTTGGAACGTAGAACTTAAAGATAATCTTACTTTGACGGAGTGGGACAGTGCATATTTAAATTGTTTAAATATAGAAAAGCCATAAATTTTTAAGACATGTTATCTGTTGGTTGAAGTTTAATTCAGGGCTTGTGCTCGTGTTGGGAATTATTAAATGAAAATATTTTGTGTTGTGGGTACGCGTCCAGAAGCCATCAAAATGGCACCGATCATTTTGGCTCTCAGGCTTGAGTCAATGTTGGATGTGCGAGTTTTGGCAACAGCACAGCACCGCCACATGTTAGATCAAGTAATGAAGGTTTTCGACATTGAGCCAGATATTGACCTAGACATAATGCGACCAAACCAGAGATTGACGACATTGACTGCGCGGCTGTTGCTTGATCTGGATGATGTCCTGCTCACTGAAAAACCCGATGCTGTGCTCGCACAAGGTGACACCACGACAGTAATGGCTGTAGCTTTGGCTTGTTTCTATCACAAAATTCCTTTCGGTCATGTGGAGGCCGGTTTGCGTACTTGGGATATAAAGAATCCGTTTCCAGAGGAAATGAATAGAGTTATTGCGGGGCGTTTGGCAAAGTGGCACTTCGCACCCACAGAAGGCTCGCGACAGAATTTGATGCGTGAGGGTGTGTCCGAAAAAGATATTTTCGTAACTGGTAATACGGTGATTGATGCGCTGCTAAGTATGGCGAATCAGAGGGTGGATCTTCCTGTTGAGCTTGATCCTACTAAGAGGTTGATCCTAGTGACAGCGCATCGCCGGGAGAATTTTGGCGAACCTTTTGAACAAGTTTGTCGTGCGTTGCTTGTATTGTTGGAGCGCAACATTGATATTCAGGTGTTATACCCTGTACATCCAAACCCCAATGTTCATGAGACTGCGCATCGTTTGCTGGGTTCACATCCAAGAGTGGTGTTGTGCGAACCTTTGGATTATCTGCCTTTTGTTGTCACGATGAAACGCGCCTATTTGATATTGAGCGACTCAGGTGGTGTACAGGAAGAAGCCCCAGCCTTGGGAAAACCTGTGCTTGTTCTGAGGGATGAGACAGAACGTCCTGAAGCAGTACAAGAGGGCGTGGTAAAACTGGTTGGTACGGACCTTAATTCCATCATTTCCGAAGCTCAGCGACTGCTTGATGATGAGGCTGCTTATCGAGCTATGGCGAGAGGGGTTTCTCCTTATGGGGATGGTCATGCGGCTGAACGTATTGTGAAGGTTCTACGAGACTATTTTGCTCGTCTTTGAGTAAGATCAGTATTTTCTATTTTTATAATTCACCCCGACAATGCTTCAAGAGCAATCTATTATGCGTCAACGAATTTTATACATCATGAACGTTGATTGGGACTGGGCGAAACAGCGTCCACATTTTATCGCCCATCATCTTTCTTCTTCGCATGAAGTTACTATCCTTTATCCATACTCTTGGCGTCGAAATCATCTGGTAAAGAATGATCGAGAGGGTTTAAAGCTACTTCCTTTTTTTTACATTCCTTTCGGCGGATCGTATTCTTTTGTTGGAAAGATAAACATTTTTTTAATGCGACTTTTGTCGATAGCATTTCTCAAGTTTAATAGCCCGGATATTGTGTGGATTTCATCGCCTGAGTTATTCGAATATCTTCCAAAGCATCTTTCGGCAAGGCTGATTTATGATTGCATGGATGATACATTAGCCTTCCCAAGAAATTTTTCCCGTAGGGATTCATTAGCAGCTAGCGAGAAAGAGTTAATCACTGAATGCTCACATGTTTTCTGTTCTAGTAAAAATCTACGTGACAAACTTATTGAGCGAGTTGGATGCCCAGAGAAATATTCCATTGTTTATAATGCATTTGAGCCATCAGCCTTTGTTGAGGTATCTGAGAAATGCGATGTGAATAAAAAGAAATTGCGATACGTATTGGGTTACGTAGGCACGGTTTCGTCATGGTTGGATTTTAAGGCGCTGATTAAGATTGTTAATACGTTCCCAAACGTTGAAGTACAACTGATTGGTCCTATTGAAAATCTGGGGCGGCAATTTCCACGGCATGAGAGGATTAAATATTTAGGCGCGGTGAAGCATGGTGATATACAAAAGTATATGAGTGAGTTTGATGCGCTTTTGATGCCGTTCCTTGTAACTGATCTTATTCAATCTGTTGACCCCGTCAAGTTGTATGAGTATATTTTTTTCAATAAGCCAATTGTGTCGGTTGGTTACGCCGAAATTGAAAGATTCTCAGATTTTGTAGATTTTTACATAGACCATGATGGATTGATGGCTATTCTTAGTGGTTTTTTGGCAGATGGCTTTAAGAATAAATACTCGGAAGATGGGCGCTGTCGATTCATTGTTTCCAATACCTGGTCTAATCGAGTTAATAGTATCAATGTAAAATTGACTTCACGTAGCACTCTTGTGGATAATAAAATATGAAAGCAGTCATACTGGCCGGTGGTTTGGGCACCCGAATCTCTGAAGAAACCTCGACACGTCCTAAGCCCATGATCGAGATCGGAGGCAAGCCTATCTTGTGGCATATTCTGAAGAGTTACTCCCATCACGGCATCAACGACTTTGTCATCTGCTGTGGCTACAAGGGCTATGTCATCAAAGAGTATTTCGCTAACTACTTCTTGCATATGTCAGACGTTACTTTCGACATGAGCAAAAACAGCATGGAAGTCCATCAGCGCAATGCCGAGCCTTGGAGAGTCACACTGGTTGACACCGGCGAAAACACCATGACTGGCGGGCGTGTCAAGCGTATTGCCGACTATGTCAAGGACGACGAAGCTTTTTGCCTCACCTACGGCGACGGCGTGAGCGACGTCAACATCACCGAACTACTCGCCTTTCACAAAGCGCAAAACGTCAAAGCCACCCTAACAGCCACCATCCCTCCAGGCCGCTTTGGCGCACTGGATTTGAACGGTAGCAAGGTCAATAGCTTTATGGAGAAGCCAAAGGGCGACGGCGCTATGATTAATGGCGGCTTCTTCGTGCTTTCTCCGAGTGTTCTTGATTACATTGCAGACGACACCACCACCTGGGAGAGGGAGCCGCTGGAGCGTTTGGCGCAGGATGGCGACCTAGCTGCCTACCAGCACCACGGTTTTTGGCAACCTATGGATACCTTGCGCGATAAGATCCATCTTGAAGAGCTGTGGGAATCTGGCAAAGCGCCGTGGAAGGTCTGGCTATGAACCCGGCCTTCTGGCGGGGAAAGCGAGTCTTACTGACTGGGCACACCGGCTTTAAAGGCAGTTGGTTAAGTTTGTGGTTGCAGTCTATGGGGGCGAAGGTCACCGGCTATGCATTAGCTCCACCCACCAGCCCAAGTCTGTTCGAAATGGCAGAAGTGGGTCAGGGGATGACCAGTGTCATAGGGGACATACGGGACCTTACCAAGTTGCAATCTGTATTTGCTGCGCACCACCCCGAGATTGTTATTCATATGGCGGCGCAACCATTGGTGCGCTACTCCTACCAAAACCCGGTCGAGACCTACTCCACCAATGTCATGGGTACGGTGCATTTGCTTGATGCCGTGCGCAACACGCCCGGCGTTAAAGCGGTGGTCAACATTACTACCGACAAATGCTATGAAAATCGCGAGTGGGTTTGGGGCTATCGTGAAAACGAGCCCATGGGCGGTTTTGACCCTTACAGCAACAGCAAAGGCTGCGCCGAACTAGTTAGCGCAGCCTATCGCTCCTCGTTTTTTAATGCAGACACCTACTCACAACACGGTGTCGCCACAGCAACAGTTCGCGCCGGTAACGTCATCGGCGGCGGCGACTGGGCGCAAGACCGGCTGATTCCCGACATCTTGGCTGCATTTGAGCAAGGTAGGAAGGTAAACATCCGTAACCCGCACGCTATTCGCCCTTGGCAGCACGTTATGGAGCCGCTGCGTGGCTACCTGACGCTTGCCGAGCAATTGTTTGAGCAAGGTCCTAGCTTTGGGGAGGGGTGGAACTTTGGCCCCAACGATGAAGACGCTAAATCGGTGGATTGGATAGTCAAAGAAATGGCTGCGCTCTGGGGGGCTGACGCTCAGTGGCAAGTGGATACCGGCGAACACCCGCACGAAGCTCATTATCTGAAGCTTGATATATCCAAGGCCCGTAGTCGACTTGACTGGCACCCTGCCTTACGACTGAAAGATGCTTTGGCCTTGATCATCGACTGGGCAAAGCAACACCAAGCTGGTGCCAATATGCGTCAGCTTACCCTGGCACAACTGCAAGCCTACCAAGAACTCTCCACCTAACTTGCCACCACATCAACACATTTAAAAAACGAGCATCTGTATGGAAAACGCCAAAACCCAAGCCCTGCGAGAGCAAATCTCCAAACTAGTAGACGAATACGCGGCCATCGCCATGGCTTCCCAATCGTTCCTGCCTGGCCTGACTGTCGTGCCTCCGTCTGGCAAAGTGGTTGGTGCCGAAGAGCTGAAAAACATGGTCGAAGCCTCGCTGGACGGCTGGTTGACGACCGGGCGCTTTAACGCCGAGTTTGAGAGGAGGCTCGCCGCCTTCATTGGCATTAAGCACCTGATAACAGTCAACTCAGGCTCTTCGGCCAATCTGGTCGCATTCAACACACTCACATCTCCAAAGTTGGGTGAGCGAGCAATTAAAAAAGGTGATGAAGTCATCGGCGTGGCTGCAGGCTTTCCAACAACAGTCAACCCCATTTTGCAGTTTGGTGCGGTGCCAGTATTTGTAGATGTGGATCCTCTTACCCACAACATTGACGCCAGCAAGATCGAAGCTGCCATTAGCCCTAAGACCAAAGCCATCATGCTCGCCCACTCTTTGGGCAATCCGTTCAATCTGGATGTAGTTACAGCGCTATGTAAAAAATACAACTTGTGGCTGGTCGAGGACTGCTGCGACGCGCTGGGCACGACCTACCGCGGCCAGATGGTAGGTACCTTTGGTGACATTGCCACCCTCAGCTTTTACCCTGCACATCACATCACCATGGGCGAGGGGGGGGCGGTATTTACCAAGCATGACGAACTTAAAAACATTGCAGAAAGCTTTAGGGACTGGGGGCGTGATTGCTATTGCGCGCCTGGCAAAGATAACACCTGCGGTAAACGCTTTTGTCAAAAACTGGGGAACTTACCCGAAGGCTATGATCACAAGTACACCTATAGCCATTTGGGCTACAACTTGAAGATTACTGATATGCAAGCGGCATGTGGCCTAGCCCAGTTGGATAAAGCACCTCAGTTCATTCAAGCACGGAAAGATAATTTCGCCTTTCTGAAGGAGAGATTGAAGGACTGCGAAGAGTTTGTGCACTTGCCACAGGCAACCGAGCATTCAGACCCATCTTGGTTTGGCTTTCCGATCACGCTCAAAGAAAACTCCCCCGTCACCCGGCTGGACCTGCTCACCTATCTAGACCAAAACAAAGTTGGCACAAGACTGCTGTTTGCAGGCAATTTAACTAGTCAGCCCTATATGCAAGGCGCGCACTATCGTATCAGTGGTGACTTAACTAACACAGACAACGTGATGAACAACACTTTCTGGATTGGTGTGCAACCTGCACTCACCCGTGAGATGTTGGAATTTGCGGCCCAGAAAATTGAGAGTTACTTGGGGGTGAACTTCTGAATGAGTAAGCTACTGGTTAACGATAAATTTAAAGTCAGCGAGTTGATTGCCCAATCACTTGAAGCCTTGGGTATCAAGCATATTTTCGGCATCATTGGTGCTGGCAACGTGCATTTGTATGAAGCAATTTCACGCCACGGCTACACGGAGATCATTTGTGTACACCATGAGCAGGCTGCTTGTATGGCCATCCAAACCTATTACCGCACATGCGGCAAGTTGTCTGCAGCTTTACTGACGACTGGAGCGGGCTCGACCAATGGGGTCACCGGGGTGGTGTCGGCATGGGCGGATTCAATTCCATGCATTGTTATTGCCGGTAACGAAAACTCTAAATTCACCAAGGTTGAGAATACCCTCCGCATGTGGGGCGTGCAGGGCTACGACTCAGTCGATATGGTCCGCAAGGTTACAAAATATGCACATCGCGTCACTTCGCCAGAGCAGGCGGTTTATGAGATTCAAAAAGCAGCGCACATTGCACTCGATCAGCGTCCCGGTCCGTGCTGGATTGAGATCCCGATGGACATTCAAGCGAACCGGATTGATTCCGCATCATCGGCTCAATTTACAGCACCCGCAACAGCCAATTATTTAACAGAGCATTTAGCTGCGCAGGTTGATAGTGTTGTCGATGCGTTGCTTGCAGCTCAGCGCCCTTTACTTTGGCTAGGCAATGGTATTCGCCTTGCGGGGGCTGAAAAGAAGATACAGCCATTACTCGAATTGTTAGGCCTGCCAGCATTGGTTTCGTGGGCCGGAATTGACATGATTGACTCAAGTCATCCGCTGGTGTTTGGTAGGGCGGGGGTGTATGGCCAGCGTGCAGCCAACTTCATTTTGCAAAATTGCGATTACCTCCTAACCATCGGCACACGTTTGGCAATTCCGCAAATTGGCTACGACTTGTCAGAGTTGGCGCGCGGCGCACGAATTGATGTCGTTGATATCGATCCACAAGAAGCATCCAAACACCAGGCCCGCACCCAAGAAATTATTGCGTGCGACGCCGCTGCATTCATGAGTGCATTGATCGAGAGGCTAGAGCAGCGGGTTATTGTTCGTAAGGCTGAGTGGCTTGAAAGGTGCCATGCATATCAGGATGAGTTCCCTTGGGTTGGCCCGGAGCACGATGACAAAGAAGGCTTCATGAACTCGTACCGATTTATGGAACGACTCAATAAGTTCTTTAAAAAGGATCAAATCGTCGTGACGGATATGGGTACGGCTCTGCTGTGCGGGCATCAGGTTCTACGCATTGCTGAAGGCCAGCGTCTTATGACATCAACAGGTCTTGGCGAAATGGGCTACGGTTTGCCAGCTGCCATGGGTGTGTCATTTGCGACGGACCGTGGTGAGGTGATGTGTCTAAATTGCGACGGTGGCATGATGCTCAACTTGCAGGAATTGCAAACTATTGCGCATCACCAGTTGCCGGTCAAGCTCTTTATATTTAATAATGACGGTTACCTGATGATCAAGCATACGCAGAATGCACTGTTTAAGACAGGCTACGTAGGCACAGATAAAGCATCAGGCATTTCTTGCCCCGACTACAGCAAGATCGCTGCAGCATTTGATATACCTGCATTTCAAATTCTTAACTGGGATGAGTGCGACGAGATACTCGCTAAAGTTCAAGCGGCAACAGGTCCTGTCATTTGTGAGGTGTTCATGCATCCAGAGCAACTCTTTACACCAAAGCTTTCGTTGGTGGCTAAAGAAAACGGCACGCTGGTCTCGCCACCACTTGAGGACTTGTCGCCACTCGTGTCGCGCGATGTGCTTGACCGTGTCATGCTGGTCGGCATGCATGAAAAGTCCAAGTTGCTTTAAATTGGAAAACATCATGATACCCACCAATAAACTCAAAATCGGAATCATCGGCACAGGCAATATCGGCACCGACTTGATGATTAAAGTCATGCGCTCAGACAGCATGACTTGCACCTTGTTTGCCGGGCGCAATTTCAATTCAGTGGGCATGAAGCGCGCTAACGCTTTAGGTGTGCCGATTTCTGATCGTGGTATCGAGGCTATCGTCAATGACCCAACGATTTGTGATGTGGTTTTTGATTGCACCTCGGCGCACGCCCATATCCAACACTGGGCCATACTTAAAGCACTCGGTAAAACTGTAATTGATATGACACCCGCCAAACTAGGTGAATTGTGTGTGCCGGCTATCAACGCAGAAGAATGCCTAGCCACCGGAGCGCGCAACATCAACATGATCACCTGCGGCGGTCAGTCATCTATCCCAATTGCTTATGCAGTTTCTCAGGTCCATAAAAATATTGATTACATTGAAGTAGCCTCCAGCATCGCCTCACGAAGCGCAGGGCCGGCAACACGAAATAACTTAGACGAGTACATCGACACGACACAGGAAGCAATCAAATCGCTGACCGGTGCCAAACACGCTAAGGCAATTCTTATCTTGAATCCAGCCAATCCGCCAATCGATATGCAAACCACGATTTATGCCAAGATTGCAAACCCCGATTTACCAGCCATTAAAGCATCGGTGGCCGCCATGGTTGAAAAGCTCAAGCAATATGTGCCAGAGTATCAATTGATTGTGCCCCCTACTGCCGAAGGGGGCAAAGTCATCATCACTATCAAAGTGGTCGGAGCTGGCGACTACTTGCCACAATACGCAGGCAACTTAGACATCATCAACTGCGCTGCAATTGCGATGGCGGAACGAATCGCCCAATCTAGCGCACATTAGGAGTCCAAAGCATGACCAAGAAAATCCTTATCAGCGATCCGACTCTGCGCGACGGCAACCACGCTGTGCGCCACCAACTCAGCCGCGAAAGTTTCATTGCTTATTGCAAGGCAGCTGAAGCTGCCGGTGTACCTATCGTTGAAGTGGGGCATGGCAATGGCCTAGGCGCATCGTCATTGCTGGTTGGTGAGTGTAGGCTGAGCGACGACGAGATTTTGTCCGTGTCGCGTGCCAATTTGACCAAATCACGGCTGGCCATTCATGTGATTCCTGGTTTTTGTACTATCAAGTACGACTTGGCCAAGGCAGTCGATGCGGGCGTTGATGTGTTTCGCATCGCATCGCATTGCACCGAAGCAGATATTACCGATCGTCATATCGCCTACATTCGCGAAGCCGGTAAAGAGGCTTATGGCGTGTTGATGATGAGTCACATGGCATCACCGGCCGTGTTGCTTGAGGAAGCCAAAAAAATGGAGTCATACGGCGCAGAAGCAATTGTTATCATGGATTCGTCTGGGGCGTATTTCCCGGAAAATGTGACAGAACGAATTTCCACACTTGTTGATGGGCTATCCATCCCTGTTGGCTTTCACGGTCATAACAATTTGGGAATGGCCGTAATTAATTCGGTAGCAGCGGTCAATGCCGGTGCCTCAATTATCGACGGCTCAATACGCGGTTTTGGTGCAGGCGCTGGCAATACACAGCTTGAAGTTCTTGTGGCCGTGTTTGAACGCTTAGGCTTTGCAACCGGCATTGACCTCTACAAAATATTGGATGCAGCTGACATTGCAGAAAAAGACTTTAACCCTGTTGCACCATACATTTCACCGATGTCCATCGTAAGTGGCTTGGCGGGCGTTTTTTCCGGCTTTGCTAAGCATGTCGGGCAAGCTGCAATAGATTACAACGTTGACGCACGCGACATTTTCTTCGGTCTTGGCAAACGAAATGCTGTGGCAGGACAAGAGAGCCTGATTATTGAAGTCGCGCGTGACTTGGCCGCACAAAATGCAGCGAGGAGAGCTTAAGCATGCAAGCTGATCGTTTCTCCGAAATTCGCCAAGATTGTTTGTTGGCCTGCTCTGGGCACTCACACATTTACTCTAAGCTAGGTTTACAACACCTTTCTGTAACTGGTGGCACTGGCTTTCTTGGCACTTGGATTGCCGAGATGGTAGCGGCACTCAATGACGAGCATGGGCTTGGCATCATTCTTGATTTGTACGCACGCAATGTCAACGACTGGGCTCAAAAGTACCCACACTTGTCCAACCGCGGCGACATACGACTTAAGCCCCAAGACGTGCGGTCTCCGTTTGAGTTTGCGAGCAACACTAATTTCGTAGTGCATGCGGCCGGTATCCCTAATAACCGGGTGCATGCATCCGATCCGTTGCGCGTGCAACAAACAACTCTTCTGGGCTTAAACAATGCTCTAGAGGCATCCACCCAGCTTGATAAGCTGTCACGATTTCTGAATGTCAGCTCTTGCCTTGTCAGCGGGGCGACAAACCGCACTGGCGCGCTGACCGAGTCAGATTACTTTCCTCTACCATGTGGACATTTGCATACGGTTTATGCTGAAGCTAAGCGTTCGGCAGAAAATCTAGCAACTATTTATCGTAGTCAGTTCCGCATGCCAGTTAGCACAATCCGCCCATTCACTTTTGCCGGACCCTACCAAGAGCTGGATCGCCCATGGGCACTGAACACATTTTTACGTGATGTCTTGACTGGTTCTGACATTCGGATTCATGGCGATGGCAGTGCACGACGTAGTTATTTGTATGGGAGCGACGCAGCATGGTGGACGCTTGCAGCACTGGTTAATGGTGCCGATGGCGCAACATACAACGTGGGCAGTCCAACCGCTGTTTCACATTTGGAGCTAGTCAAACTTATTGGAGAGCGTATCTCCCCCAAACCGCGCGTGTTGCTCAACACCGTGCCATTAAAACAGGGGCAAGATGACTTGTACCCAGACGTTAGCTTCACGCAGAAAAACCTCGGCGTGACACAGACCTGTTCTCTGGAGCAAACAGTGGATAAGACTTGGCGTTGGTTCACAGCAGAGCGTTAAGCAATGCGTTTAGCCATCCTAGGAGCGACAAGCCAGATCGCAAAAGACTTGGTGCAGTCATTTGCCGCAAACGGCAGGCACGACTTGGTGTTGTTTGCGCGCCGCACGGAGGCAGTCACCCTATGGTTGGCAGATGTCGGGTTGTTTGGCCGATATGCAGTGAACAATTTTGCTGCCTTCGATGCAGACAAACAATTTGATGCAATTCTCAACTTCGTCGGTGTGGGCAATCCTGCCCAAGCAGCCGCGATGGGCGCCTCTATTTTTGATGTGACACTGCAATATGACGAACTGGCCCTAAGCTATGTCCGCCAGCACCCATCCTGCCGCTATATCTTCTTGAGCAGCGGCGCTGCCTATGGCGCAAGCTTTGACATACCGGTGGATGCCGCTACACGTGCCACAGTGCCAGTCAACAGCCTGCAGCAGCATGACTGGTATGGTGTTGCAAAACTGCACGCCGAATGCCGCCACCGCTCACTAGCCCCACTGCCAATTGTAGATATTCGGGTGTTTAATTATTTCAGCAGCACGCAGGATATGGAGGCAAGGTTCTTGATAACTGATATCTTGCGCGGAATTCGCGACAAGGCTGTATTGAAGACCTCATCCGACTACATCGTGCGTGACTTTCTGCATCCCCGCGATTTTTACGGATTGGTGAATGCCATTCTGTGTGCCCCCGCGACAAATGCGGTGGTCGACGGCTACAGTCTGGCCCCGATTGACAAGCCGACCTTGCTGGCGGCTATGCAGGAACAATTTGGGTTGCAGTATGAGCTCACGCAAGCAAAGGTTAGCGTGAGTGCAACGGGTAATAAACCCCATTACTACTCACTAAATACCAGAGCCGCTGATTTCGGATATCAGCCTACTTTGACTTCTTTGGAGGGCATTGTGAAAGAAGCGCAAATGATCTTGCAGGGGCCGGTAAGAGGTGCTGATAGGGAATGAGTCTACGCTTTGCTTTTGGGAGATTCGCCAATCCGGAAATAGTCAAATTTCTAAGTGCCGGCGTTCTAAATACGGTGTTTGGATATTTTGTTTATGCTCTCTTACTTTTTATTAAGACTCCCTATTTCATTGCATTGTTCGTGGCAACTGTTTCAGGGGTAGTATTTAACTACTTTAGTTTCGGGCGCATGGTTTTTCATGGCGTTGGCAGTTGGTTTGTTTTTGGAAAGTTTGTTATAGCTTATGCGTTAATTTATGGAGTTAATGCCGTTTTGCTAGGGGTCTTGATGAGAGATTTTCAAATTAACCCCTATATTGGACAGGTTATGTGTATTCCAATGAGCGTTCTGCTAAGTTGGTTGATAATGAATTACTGGGTTTACAAAAAATGACTGATGTAATATCGAAAAAAAAACTGATAAGTATTGTGACCCCTTGTTATAACGAGGAGGAAAATATTGACGAACTTTGTCAGCGTATAGCTGCGGTAATGACTACATTGCCTTACGATTACGAGCACATATGCATTGACAATGCTTCGACTGACAGTACTGTTGAAAAAATTAAGTACATTGCAGCGAGGGATAAACGCATCAAGCTAATAGTAAATGCACGTAATTTTGGACATATTAAATCTCCATATTATGGCATTCTTCAATCGAGTGGTGATGCGTGTATTTTGATTGCTTCTGATCTTCAGGATCCTCCAGAAATGATAGCCGATTTTATAAAAAAATGGGAGGAGGGGTTTAAGACAGTGCTAGCGGTTAAGCCTGAAAGTGAAGAGTCACCAATGATGTTTTTAATGCGTAAATTATATTATCGTTTCATCACTTGGGTGTCAGAAGTGCCTTTGGTAAAAAATGCTACAGGAGCCGGTCTGTTCGATCGTGGTGTTATAGATATTTTACGGAATATTAATGATTCCTACCCTTACTTTCGCGGGCTTTTGTGTGAAATAGGATTTCCTATTGCAACAGTTCCATTTATGCAGCCCAGGAGGTTACGTGGCGTTACTAAAAATAATTTTTATACGTTGTACGATATTGCGATGCTTGGAATTACAAATCACTCCAAGATTCCGCTACGTTTAATGGCGATGAGTGGCTTCCTGCTCTCATTTTTGAGTTTATTTGTAGCCTTGATCTTTTTTATAGCCAAACTTATGTATTGGAATTCCTTTCAATTAGGCTCAGCCCCAATGCTGATCGGCATTTTTTTCTTTGGTGCGGTCCAAGCCTTTTTCATCGGAGTACTTGGGGAATATATTGGTTCAATCCACACCCAAGTGCGAAACATGCCCTTAGTCGTGGAAGCTGAGAGGGTGAATTTTTAACAGGGGAATTGGGCTGCAGTCTGAAAACTAAGACTTCTTTAAGTAGAAATTTTCTTGTGGAAATTTCTACTTCGCTCACCACGCAGGTTTTTGGGCGGTATTAACGTTTAGTTACAGTCAGATCCGATTGAGCAGCAACGCTATTACCAGTGTCAAGTTAGATCTAAATGTTTGCCTCCGCACATTAGTTTTTTGCCACGTGATGATGCGGGAAAGCGCTAGGCTTTTGCTGCGTGCTGCTTGAAATTTTTGGCAAATATGGACCTGTGGTTCACAGGTTAGATTATCCAAGTCATGTACTGCTCCCACGTTGGCATCCGTCCATTGCTTGAAACGGCCTTTAAATAAGGGGGCAAGCCGTTTAATTTGTGCACTCAGCCCATCGTTAGAGCCAATTACATTGGTCGTATGTTGCCTGTATAGCAAACAGGGCTCGTCATCAAACCAGACAATCCCATCAATTGCCGTCGCCACTAGGTAAGTCGTCCAGTCGTGCCACACACTATGTTGTGGTTGGACTTTTTTTTGCGCTAGTAATACTGCTTGGCTAAACACCATGGTGTTGCCGCTGGCAATGTTTTGCACCAATGCATTGCCAAAGCTTGGCGAGCGGCGGATGCTGGGGCTCAGGCCAATGGTCTGCAGCCGCTCGTTGACGAACTTCGTGCGTCCACAGTATAGGAGTGCATTCGTGCCCTGGCACTGGCTATGCCATTGCACGGCACGCTCAAGCTTGTTGTCCAGCCACACATCGTCTTGGTCGCAAAAAGCAAATAGGTCTTGGGCTTGTCCGGCAGGCACTTGCGCAATGAGGTGGCAAAAGTTCAAGGTTGAGCCTTTGCGCGGCCCTTGTAGCACAGTCACGGGGCGGCTCACTCGCTGGGCAAAGGTGTTCACCACCTCCAAGGTGTCGTCGCTAGAACCGTCATCGCTGACCGTCAGTGTCCAGTCTGTGTAGCTCTGCCGCTCTATGGAGGCCAGTTGCTCGGCAATGAAGCGCCCTCCATTGTAGGTGGCTAGCAGGATATGGACAGTGGGTGTTTGGGGCATGGAATAATTGCGTCAATATTTATAAGGTTGACCTTGTTTTTGCCTCTATTGTCTGTGAGTTTGGTGGTCCCCACCCGCAACCCCGGTGCGCTGTGGCCGCGCTGGCTGGAGGCTGTGCATTTGCAGGCTTGGGCGTGGGAGACGACCGGTGTGGTGGTGGATTCGGCTTCGACAGATGGCACCCACTTTGACGATTTGCCAGTCGGATGGCAGTTATTGCACATAGATGCGACAGACTTTAACCACGGTGGCACCCGCAATCTTGCTCTACAGCACCTGCCTGCTTACACCGATGTGGTAGTTTTTATGACGCAAGATGCATTGTTAGCCGATGCCGAAGCGGTGAGGGACTTGGTAGCTGCTTTTGCCGATCCTGAAGTCGCTTGTGCCTATGGTCGGCAGTTGCCGCATGCCGACGCCACACCAATTGCTTCGCATGCGCGTTTGTTTAATTACCCCACAACCTCCCGCGCGGTCAACCTAGCCGACAAGGCTCGGTTGGGGCTGAAGGCTTGCTTTTTGTCCAACTCGTTCGCGGCCTATAGGTTGAACGATTTGCAGGCGGTGGGGTGCTTTCCGTCAGATGTGATTCTGGGCGAGGACATGAGCGTAGCCGCCAGATTGCTGATGACGGGCAAGCGTGTGGCCTATGTGGCCGAGGCCTGTGTGCACCACTCACACAACTACAGCTTGATGCAAGAGTTTCGTCGTTACTTTGATACAGGTGTTTTTCATGCCCGTAGTCAGTGGCTGCTCGACGAGTTTGGTTCGGCCAATGGTGAGGGACTACGCTTTGTGCTCTCTGAGCTGCATTATTTAAGCAAGCATGCACCGCATTTAATACCCAGTGCTATTTTGCGTACGCTGGCAAAGTGGGGGGGGTATAAGTTGGGCCGACTCGAGGCGTACCTTCCGCTTAAGCTCAAAGTCATCTGCAGCATGCACAAAGGTTACTGGCGCACAAATGCTAACGAGGAGACAAGTGTTGGTTAAACAATTGGCACTTGGTGCGCGTCGTTTAAGTCCGCTACAAATTAGGCTAACCAAGGCAGCTTTGCTTTTGGTCGATGTGCTGGCAATGCTTTTTGCTGGATTGATAGCAGCAGTATGCGCCAAGAGCTTTGGTGGTAACGCTGGCACAGGCTGGTTGGTGTCACAAGACGAGCAACGCTATTGGGCTTGGTTAGTGGTTGTTTTCCTAGGCATATCCATCTTTCTGGTGCGATTCCGCCATTACACCGATCGCAAACCGTATTGGACTGAACTGGGCGAGGTGCTGCGCGTCGTACTGATGCTTGCCTTGCTTGATCTGGCTGTGTTGGCCATAACAAGGTGGAACTCGTCGCGTTTATGGTGGTTTATGGCATGGTTACTGGTTGCTGTGGTAGTGCCCATTGGGCGAAGCATGGCAAGGCGCGTCATGCGCCACTTGCATGTTTGGCAGCGTCCAACGCTGATAGTTGGCACTGGGGCAAATGCGCATGAGGCATTGGCTGCATTGCAAAGTGAGTGGGCGCTTGGTTTTGAGGTGCAAGGTTTTGTAGATGTGGTTCAAGCTTCAGCAGACTTGAGTCAAGGCACACTTAAGCTAAATGGCCTAGAGTGGCCCGTATTTTCGGGGCGTGTGCTTGAGGACTGGGCGAAGGTCCCTGGCGTACAGTTTGTGTTGGCCATGGAACACGGGCAAAACGACTTGCGTGAAAACGTGCTGCGCCAATTGGCGCACTGGCATGCGGAAGATGTCTGCGTTATTCCGGCTATGCGCGGGGTACCACTGTATGGCACAGATATTTCATATTTCTTTTCACACGAAGTTGCACTATTAAAGCTGCGAAACAACTTGCGTTATTGGCCCGCTAGGCTGCTCAAACGCGTGTTTGATGTGCTGGCATCTGTGGTAATTTTGCTGCTCTTGTCGCCCTTGTTTATTTATTTGGCAATGGCAATTCGCAAAGATGCCGGGCCAGCCATCTTTGCTCATCGAAGAGTTGGGCAAAACGGACAACTTTTTAATTGTTACAAGTTTCGGTCCATGCGTGTAGACGCAGAAAAGCAATTACGCGATATCTTGGCAAGCAACCCCGAGTTGCGCGAAGAGTGGGAGCGTGAGTTCAAACTTAAAAACGATCCTCGTATCAGTGATATTGGGCAGTTCTTGAGACGCACAAGTTTGGACGAATTGCCACAAATTTTCAATGTCATCAAAGGCGACATGAGTTTGGTGGGGCCGCGCCCAGTCATAAAGGCCGAGCTGGAACGATACGGCGACGATGTTGACTACTTCCTCATGGTGCGCCCAGGTATGACCGGCTTGTGGCAGGTGAGTGGGCGTAATGATGTGGACTACGACACACGTGTTTACCTAGACACTTGGTACGTGAAAAATTGGTCACTTTGGTATGATATTGCTATTTTGTTTAAGACTATCAAGGTTGTGTTCAGGCGTGAAGGCGCTTATTAATGGTATTAATAAATAAAATCATATTTCCAATTGGATTGTTTTTGCTGGGTGCTTTCGCGCTGACAATTTCTAGCGGATATTCCGTTGGTTTTTATATGTTATGCCTGATGGGGTTGTTAAGTTATCAATCTTTGAGGGTGACTTGTAGTAGTTTGGATTTTCGCTATTTATATTGGCCAATGGTACTATACGCAGTGGGTAATTTGATAATGGTGTATGCTGATACATGGTCAGCTCGTGAGGTGGGAAATTACTTACCTTATTTATTCGCTATATTCGTTTATTGCGGCATTCGTCGTTGCAAGCCACGAGAGAAATGGTTTTGGTTGGGTTTGGCTACAGGTGCATTGGGATCTGCTCTACTGGCTGGTTATCAGTCAATATTTCTTGGAATACGTGCCGGTGGTCATACTCACCCTATTCAGTTTGGAAATATCGCTTTGTTGATGGGGGTGCTCTGCTTAGTGCGGGCGATTGTCAACCCAATAATCGATTGGTTGAGTTCCCTAATGTGGCTTGGGTTTATATCTGGATTGGCTGCTTCAATGTGGAGTCAAACGCGTGGTGGCTGGATTGCCGCCGGCCTTGTACTTGTATGGATTTTGGCTACTGCAACCAGACAATGGCGTCGATGTAAGCTGACTATCCCGTCGATCATGATCACACTCGTCATGATCATCCCGATAGTTCAACCTGATAGCCTAGTTGTAAAGAGAATAAATGAGGCAGTTTCAGAGGTTAATTCCTTCATCACTGAAAATAAGCAAGACACTTCGGTGGGAATACGTTTGGCGATGTGGAGGGTCGCGGTTGATGGGATAAAAGATGCCCCATTAATTGGACGTGGCAAACAGGGGTGGGCCGATGTTCGTGATGCGGCCATCAAGGATGGTCGATTGAGTAATTTTTCTGCAGGCCTATCACATGTTCACAATGAGTATATTGATGTTGCATTTAAAAGAGGTATGGTTGGATTGGTTCTTCTTCTGTCGATGTATTTAATACCAATGTTATTTTGTTTTAGACCACACTTGCAAGATGAGAGTGAAAGTGTGCGAGCGCTGGCGATGGGGGGGATGGTTGTGCTAATGATGTATATGGATTTTGGGTTGACGCAAGTGTTTCTGAGTCATAATTCAGGCCGAGTTGTACTTGTGGGATTTTTAATGTGCATTGCGGCGCTCATGAGTAATGCAATTGACGAAAAAGATCTGGGTGATACATGAGTTTTCTCAACTTTATCCGACATTACACAAAGGCGCTCACACTGCCAACGAGTGGGACTACTGTATTTTCTAATGAAGCTGATTTTTTAAGTCGTCGGTCATTGCTCCGGCTTCTATGGTTGCGAGTAAAGCGTGATTTGGTTATGTTATGTAGCCTGCAACTTGCTTTGGTGAGGTATAAGGTGCCGGCTAAGGCACATAGAATTTTGTATGTGTATCTTGGTAATCCTAATTTAGGGGATTCGATCATGGATCTCTCGCCTCGAACTTTGTGGGCTGAGAAGGGCTTACAGGTCGATATATATACAAATTCAGTGATGGCTGCTTTGTATAAAAATGATCCTAGCTTTCATAAAATTATTTCTGATCCTAAAGACTTGACTGCGGAATATGACTTTATTGTGTTGCAGTCATATAGCTGGAAGTGTTTGAAGTTCAAGTGGCGTCATTATTTTTTCAAGCCATTTGTTTCACTGCATGGTCATTATTATGGCTGTGAGTTCAATCGCCTGGTTTTTGCTGAGGCCGCGTGGCGTAATCTATTGGATTTACCTCAACCGAGTACGGAAAATTTGTGTCCTGCGATTTTTAATCTAAGTCTCAATCACGCAGTAAGCCTAAGCGCACGAAATAGAAAAAAGGTAGCCTTGGCCGTTGGAGGGATAGTCGACTGGCGCACGTACGACGATTGGGTAAATGTAGTTTTAAAGGTTCACGAGCGGTTGCCCGATTTGGAGTGGGTATTGATTGGTTCAGAAAATGGAATCGCTACAGCTGAGACGTTGATGCAGTGTGAGCGTAAAAGCATAAAGATTACCAACTTGGTATGCCAACTTTCACTGAATGATGTATTTGTAGAGTTGCAAAATGTTGGCCTATTGATCGCAGCCGATGGGGGCTTGATGAATATTGGTCGCGCTACTAAGGTGCCTATTGTGGCGCTATTTGCTAGAGAAATACATCCATTAATGCGGTTTGCCCATTCCGATTCGGCATATGTTGTACATGCTTCAAGATCTGTGACGGATATTCCTGATGATGTGATTGCGGATGCCATTGTGACTAGTTTAGAGAGGGCGCCTCAATCCTTAACGGTGCGGTATCTTGATGCAGAACCTGAGTGTTCTAGATAATGAAAGATCTCTTTTGAAAAATAAGTTAACCATAATAATTCCCACATTTAACCGCTGGGAGGTCTTGGCTAAGACCCTGGAGAATACGCTAGGTAACAATTGGGCAGGTGTTCCTGTTGTTATTCTTGATAATGATTCAGATCCAGCCGGGCAAGAGTTGGTGTTGGATGTGATGGCAAAACACACCGCAGTACCATGTCGAATTCAAAAAAATTCAGTAAATATAGGTGGTGATGGAAATATCATTCGCTGTATAGAGGTCTGCGAAACACCATATGTATTGGTGCTGGGTGATGACGATTTTCTTGCGCAGGATTATTTGGAGAAGATCTCTTATTATTTAATGCAAGACCAAGATTGGGGCTACATCAGCTTTAAAGATCGACCAGTTGAGGGCAAGGACAAAATTTATACCTCACCAGTTGACATGGTGGAGGCGTGCAAGGATTGGTCTGAATTGCTATTTATATCGACCACCATATTCAATAAAAAGATGTTTTGTGAAGGGATGCTTTTTGCTCAGCGTGCGCAAGCTACACATTCAGCGCACCTTGTAGGAATGATGAAGGGCTGGGAGAAGTCTGTCGCAAGTGGTGGGATTTGGAATTTTGTGCTTTCGATTCGTCAATTAGTGGTTTCTGGGGGGCATGCGCGAGATCATCGATCTTTTGAGTTGATGAGTATTTATGCCGGATTCCCAATGTTGGAGTTCGTTTTTCAAGACAGACGCACCCACTATGCGGTTCGCGCAGCGATTCGAGGTGCGACGAAAAGAATGTTTAAGCCTAGAGTGCTTGGCAAAGAGTTCTTTTATTACACGCTGCAATTCGGTTTTGAGGTGGCTTGGCGTCGGATGTTGGCTATGCGACGTGGTCTGAGTTACTCAATAGGCTGGCGGGCATTGTTTTATCGAGCGTATTTACCTATCGTTGTTATTTTTGCTGCAGGGGTTTCTGCGTTTGTGGGCTAAGTCGAGTTTGGGCATCGGTGCTATGTGTATCAAGTATCAGATACGTTTTTTAGACTGCTACTCCATATTGATACAGCTAGTAGGCCTGTGCTGCTAACGAATGCAAATGCAGCCATGTGCTGTCCAGCCTCAATGGAGTGAGTAATAACCATGGGGGCCAGCAGAACCAACGCCTGCAATGCGCCCAGCGCCATGCAAGCCCAAGAATACAAAGCTGCGGAATGTGTTTGAAAAGGCCGGTGACTAAACGCCGCTGACAAGCAAGCGCTGCCTTGCCACAGCACCAGTGGCGCAATGTAGGGCCACACGCCACTCCAGCGCGGGTCTAGCCACTCTTGGTACAGCGCCACGGCGCAAGACGCCCCCAGCACGATCACGCAGGCGAATGCGCCTAGGCCTAGCCACCAAGGGCTGGTGTTTTGATGGCCTTTCGCCAAGGCCACTTGTGCCCATGCCATGTGCACCACGGCAGGCAAGAACCCCAGCAAGCGTAGCAGGGCGCTCATCCAGCCACTTTCCTCAGCGCCATACAAGCGCTGCCACACCACGATGATGGCGGTGGCTAGCAGAGCGTCTACCAGTGTGTGGGCCATGCGGAGGGTGGCGCTACGGGGGTCGGACTGATGGGTATTTGCGGCGGCGGATGCCTCTGTTTCAAATGAAGCTGATGCTGATGATGAAGCGTTGTTCGCATGCACATCACGAGCGCGCAACGCTGGCACCAGCCAGGCTGCACCCACGGCATAGCCTAGTAGGGCAGACAGCACCAAGGTAGGGCCGCTCCAGCCGAGTGATGAGCCTATCAGCACGGCAGTGAGCGCCGTAGCGGCAGCAGTGACAGGGGGCAGTACACGCACGGCCGCTTGTTGCCAAGCTGAACCAACGCGCAGGGTCAAGCTTTGCGCCAACATCCAGCTCATTTGGCAAAACGCCAGCAGCAGCGCCCATAGCAAGGCGGGCCACATGGACAGCTGACTGAACCAAACAGCAAGTGCCGCTATAGGTAGCAGCGCCAACCCGCGCAAAGCACTCGCACGCCATGCCTGCTGAGCGGCGATGTGGGCAGGGAAATGTTGGTTGGCTAGCATGCCCAATGGCGATTGGGCCAAGGCCAGCGTCATCCAGAAAAAACCAATTTGGCTGATGACCGAAAACTCCCCCACTTCTTGTGGTGTGAACAGCTGCAGCATCAGCAGCGCAAATGCCACTTGCGTGGCAAAGGCCACCATGCTGGAGAGGGCCACGACGCGGCTGGTGTTCATACGATGTGCAGGTGCTGCCAAATGGTCAGCTTGCCCAGTAGTTTGTACCAAGCGAGTTCGCACACATCTGGCACCACATACGGGTAGGCGTCTAAAGCCTCGCCAAAGCTGTGCTGCCAGCTGCTTGGATCATCACGCAGCAAATGAAAGTTGCCTTGGTAGTGCGCCATAAAGTAGCGCACCCACGCGTAGTCGTTGCTCACAACGGGCAGGCCTACTGCACAGTACTCCAGCAGTTTGGTGGAGGTTTGTTGGTTGTAAGGCTCGATGTTGCTCACAAGGTTTAAGCCAAAGCGCGCACGGCGCAGCTGCTGCGGCACCTCGGCATGCGGCACGCGGCCTGTGCATGTGACGTTGGCGGGTAGTTGTGTGCGAAGTGCTTCGGGTACGTCGCCCACCAGCAGCAAGGTGCGGCCTGCATCGTGAATGCTTTGCAGCACTGGCACAAAGGGCAGCAGGCGGTTCATCTCACCTAAGTAGACCAAGTCAAATTCGTTAGGTGGGATGCGAGCGGGGGCGTTATCTTCGTATGAGGGTTCGGGCAGGGCAGGAGCAGCTGCATTGAAAAAAGCTTGCGACACGCCCATGTCGCGCAGAGCGTGTGGCACGCCATCGTCAAACCCCATGCGTTCACGCACCCAACCGTTTTGAAACAACCGGTAGTCGGGCTTGGGTTGCGTCCAGTGTTTGATGAAGTCTTTCAGCCAGGCTTTGGGTGGGGCTGAGGTGGATGCGTATTCGTGGATATGAAATGCGTTTTTCAGGCGACGTGCTTCGGCACTGTGCACGCGCCCGCACATCCACCACACCACTTGCGCGTTGATCGGCACTGTGGCGCCTGTGTCGTGCACCAAGGCTTGGTGGCCGTGCGAGGTGATGAATTCAACATACGCATCAAGCTCGGGCAAGTAGGCTGGGCCGTTGCGTACGAAGTGGATGCAGACGATGGGTTTGGTTGCAGGCGAGGGCTTTTTCGCGCTTGGCACTATTGAACTCAATTGGTATTAATTAACATACACATACCAAATTATGGTTCAAGTCGTTGGTGGTCAATCTGCGCGGCACACAGCAGCACTTGCCAATTTTTCATAAACCCTTCGATGTAATGTTGGAATTAAATTTTCCTAAGTATTCAAATACAAGTTCCGTAATTTTCAATTTTAAAATCCGTAATTTACGATATTATTTGCGTATGAATACAGCATCTTTATTTCCTCGGCTGATACAGCCTCGTGTGGCCGAAGCAATGAGCGACACCCCGGTGGTGCTTGTAGCCGGGCCACGGCAGGCGGGCAAAACAACGCTCGTTCGCCAGTTGGTTCGCGATGACATGCCATACCTGACGCTGGATGATGAGCTGACGCTGATGTCTGCGCGCAATGACCCCGTAGGCTTGATTCGTCGTCTTGATCGTGCGGTGATTGATGAAGTTCAACGCGCCCCAGCGCTGTTGTTGGCCATTAAAAAAAGTGTGGATGAAGACAGGCGCGCCGGACGATTCTTATTGACAGGGTCTGCCAATTTGATGGCTATGCCCACAGTGGCTGACTCTTTGGCTGGGCGAATGGAGACGTTGACGCTTTTGCCTATATCTCAGAGTGAAGTGCAAGGGAGAACTACAAATTGGCTAGATGCTGCATTTGCAGGCCATTTGCCACAGCCGGGCTCAAGCGCGCAAACAGATGACTTGGTGGGACGTGTGTTGCGCGGTGGATACCCTGAAGCAATGGCAAGGTCTACGCACAAGCGGCGTACCGCATGGGCAAGGCAATATTTGGATGCCATCATTCAGCGCGATGTGCGCGATGTGTCTGGCATAGAAAAGCTAGGTCATTTGCCACGGTTTTTAAATGCGCTGGCACAAACCGCAGGACAAATGTGCAACTACACACAGCTGGGTGGGCAAGTGAGCTTAGATGGCAAAACAGCGTCTAGCTATATGAGCGTGTTTGAACACATGTATTTGCTCAAACGCGTTGATGTGTGGGCGCGCAATCGCTTAAGTCGCGTCGTGAAAACGCCCAAGCTTCAGTTTGTCGATGCAGGTTTGCTAGCCGCATTGATTGACTTGACGCCTGGTGAGGTGGCTAGGGATAAAACTCGCTTTGGCAATGTGCTTGAAACCTTTGTGTTTTCAGAGTTGCTCAAGCACAGCACCACTGCCGAAGGTGATTACCGCCTGATGTATTACCGCGATGCAGACAAGGTGGAGGTCGATGTGGTGATTGAAAACGCACAAGGGCAGTTGGTAGGGGTCGAGGTCAAGGCATCGGCTACGGTGAAAAAGTCAGACTTACGAGGGCTTAAGAAACTTGCTGACTTGGCGGGAGATAGCTTCAAGATGGGGGTGCTGTTGTACGACGGGGACGAAACCATGCCACTTGGCAGTGGCATTTGGGCCGCCCCGTTGTCTACGCTGTGGGGCTAGCGAAATACAACGCTGATTTAGATGGTGCGCAGCACCTCTTGCCAGCTCCCCACAAACCCATCGATGTGGTGGCGCGCCACGATGCGGGCCATGTCATCACGTACTTGTTGTTCGGGCAAGCTGAGGGTGGTCATGACAGCTTCGGCCAAAGACACGGGCGCATCGCCACGGGCGAGCAAATAAGGTGCGTCTAGGTCGTACAGCTCGCGCATGGCGGGGATGGGCAGTGACACGCAGGGCACGCCACAGGCGAGCGACTCGAGTGCGGTCATGGGGCAGCCTTCGTAGCGCGAGGTGAGCAGCGTCATTTGCCAAGGTGTGTACAGGCTTGCGCCACTGGGGTGTTTGCCCAAGAAGTGCACGCGGCCTTGGTACATGAGGTCCATGCCATCGTGAATCATCTTGCGGTGCATGGGGCCTTCGCCCACGATGCCGAGCTGCGCTTCATCGGGCAAGTAGCGTAAAGTGTCTAGCAATAAATGCGGTCGTTTCTCTGACGACAAACGCCCCACATAACCCAACAGCAAAGGCGGCATGCCTTCACCCCCGTGGCCCGCATGCACATGAATGGCCTGGCCTTCAGGCATGGGCGCAATGCCGTTGGGCACGACGGTGCAGCGTTGTTGTTTGCCCAAAGTGATGAAGCTGAGCAAGGAGTCTTGCGTGGTGCGCGAGACGCACACAAACTGGCTGACTTGTTTGTATAAAAGACGCAGCCAAAGTTTTTTCACGGCAGAGGTACGGGCCTCGTGCAGCACATCCATCAGCGGGCCATGCACCCAGCTGACGAGCGGTTTGCCAGTGATGGCTTTGAGCGCTGCTCCACAGTACGTAGGGCCAAAGTTGTGGGTGGCGACGATCACATCGTGTTGCTTGGCTGCACTCACCAAAGTGGGCCATTGGGTTTGTTGCCAAGGCAGTGTGGTGACTTGCCAGCTTTGCGCGGTGAGTGCATCTGCCAGCGTGCGCGTCATGGTGTGCACGCCGCCCCAGGTGGGTTCTTCTAATAGCAAGATACGGCGAGCGTGAGAAGCGGTGGCGTTCATGAAATGCGTGGATAGCTGGTGTGCTGCGGCTTTTGACTGCGCTGTTTAACGCGCTCCAAAACCTGTGCAGACGGTCTTCACGGTTTTGGCTGCAATGAGTAAATCAAGCGCAAGCGAGTAGTGCGCCACGTAATACAAGTCGTAGCTGAGTTTGATGCGCGTGGTGTCAGCACTGTCGGCGTAGCCTTGCTGTACTTGTGCCCAGCCTGTCAGGCCTGGGCGCACCAAGTGGCGGTAGGGGTAGCTGGGAATCGTGGCCGCAAAGTCGCGCACAAATGCAGTTTGCTCGGGGCGTGGGCCAATGAGGCTCATGTGGCCCATGAGCACGTTGAAGAGCTGTGGCAGTTCGTCTAAGCGGCTGCGGCGCAACACGCGCCCCACACGGGTGATGCGTGGGTCTTCGGCCTGTGCAAAGTGCACACCTGGGGCTTGCAAGCCATGCACCATGCTGCGGAATTTCCAAAGGGTGAACACTTGGCCGTCGCGGCCCACGCGAGGTTGCGAATACAGCGCTGGGCCCTTGGAGTCGAAACGCACAGCCAATGCCACGCCCATGGCGAGGGGCAGCCACAAGGGGGAGAGCACGATGACAGTGGCGACATCCAACAAACGTTTGGCGCGGTCGTAGCTCGGGTCGTTGTCGATCTCCCACAGCGTGTCGCTGGCGGTAGGCAGCATCTTGCGGCCGCTGGTGAGCTCGGCTACGGCTTCGACGCTGTAGAGGCGCAGGTGTTGCATCTTCAGCTCGCCTAGCAAGCGCGTGCGCTCGTCGGTGCTGCGCACATGGCGGTCGAGTACCACCCCGTCGCAGGCGGGCATCGGTGTGTCGCTGCTTGGGTTCCAAGCAATGAGTTGCACGGCATGTGGGTCAAGCGTGTTGGGCTTGAGGCATGCCGCAAGCTGCGCAGGGACGGTTGCGTCGATGTGCACCAAGCGCAAAGCACGGTGCTTCACATGGCGGCGGTAGCCCCACCACAGCCACAGTGTGGTGGCGGCATAGGCCCACACCACCGCAGCGCGAGAGTAGGGTTGCTGCAGCAGCGCAAAGCCCAAAGGCGTGAACACAAACGGCGCAGTGGTAGACACCCACAACACACCGCTGCGCTCGGCCACGGGCAGGTTAGATGCGCGCATGAGCAAGTGAGTGGCGATTGCATACGGCAAGATGCACCACCACAGCGTGTCGCCAAATTGGTAGGTCATTAAGCCTGCGTCTTCTAACAGTTGCGCGGCCATGAAGCTAGGAACCATCATCCACACACCCCACAAGGCCCAGCGCTGCAGTGCATCGCGGCGGCGCACGGACGCCGACACAAGTCCGTTGCTGTTGCCCATGCCGGTATTGGCGTCTGCACTGGCAGGTGAGTGCGAAGGTTGAGTTTCTTGCGTGCACTGGCGGTAGACCTGCAGCACGCGTTCGGCCATGGTCTCTGCGGCAAAGCTGTCTTCAAAGCGTTGCTGTGCAGATTTGCCCAAGCGTTTGCGCATGTGCGGGTCACGCACGAGCTGCAGCAGCTTTTCGGCCACGGCATCTGCTGTGTTGGCGGCCAAGACGCCGTCTTGGTAGGTGCTGATTTGTTCGCGAATGCCGGGTAAGTTGCTGGCCAAAATGCACAGGCCCGCACGCATGGCTTCGAGCACGGTGATGGGCATGCCTTCGTGGTCAGACAGCAGCACAAACACATCGTGCTGGCTGAGCAGTTCGCTCACGTGGCTCACGTCGCCCGCCCAAGTGACGAGTTTGAGGTTGAGTTCTTTGGCCTGTGCCTGCAGTGCGGCAGTGAGCGGACCATCGCCAGCCAAGGTGACTGGCAGTTCGTAGCCCAAGGTGTTGCGCACTTTGGCCAAGGCTTGCAGCAACAAGTCGTGGCGCTTGGGCGCTTTTGTGCGCGCCACCATGATCAGGCGAGGGGCTGCCGATGAGGTGGCAGGTGTGGGTGCACTGTGCGCGGCTGTATCGCCATCTGTCGGCGTGGCCTCAGCTTTTGGTAAACGTGCCAAGCCATTGGGAATGACGTGGATGCGTTCTGGCTGAATAGCAAGGCTGTAAGCCAACTCGCGTTCGTATTTGGACACGCAAATCATGTGCGCGGTCCAATGCGCCATCATGCGTTCGGCCAATGCGGCCGCTGTGCGTCGCACCACGGGGACTTGTGGCTTGAAGCCAAACCCATGCACGGTGTACACGGCGGGAGTGTGCGCGCGATGTGCTGCCACGCGTGACACCAAACCGCCAATGGCACTGTGGCCATGCACGATATCGGGCTGGTGTGTGTGGATGAGCTCGGTCAGCTGCTTGACCGCAGGCCAGAGCTTGAGGGGGTTGAGTGACTCCACCATGTCGGGCATGGGGCACACGGTGATGCCGAGTGCCGCAAGTTCGCGGCCCAGCACAGACTCTTCAACAGGGCCGCCAATGACCACGGTGAATTGCACGCGTCCTTGCAGGGTTTGGCACAAGTCGCGTACGTGCGACTGGGCGCCACCGGCTTCGCCACGGGTGATGACGATCATCACGTGTGGCACTTGAGCGGCGGCTTGCAGCGCTTGTAAATCGAGCTTGGCCCACGGGCTGTTGCGGCGGCGTTGGGGTTCAACCAAGCCGGCTAAGTGCAGCGTTTTTTCGATGTGCACGCCTTGGTCGACGACGGGTTCGGTCGTCGGAGCTTGAGTTACCTCGTCTGCATGCGTGTCAGTCGCCGCTGCCTTGGGCTCCGCCGACTTGCGCTTAGCCCGTGGCTTTTTGGGTGCCGCAGGGGGCGGAATAAAAGCTGGCGGGAAGTCGTCAAACAGGGACAGCGTGCCGTCGTCTTGATTTTTCATAGGGGGGTGTCAAAACCTTGTGGGTTCATGGACTGCCAGCGCCATGCGTCGGCGCACATGCGTTCTAGGTCAAATTGGGTCTCCCAATTCAACAAGGCTTTGGCCTGTCGTGGATCGGCCAAGCACTGGGCCACATCGCCGGGACGGCGCGGCACTACTTTGTGGGGAATGGGCACGCCGTTGACGCGTGCAAAGGTGTCCACCATGTCTTGAACGCTCACGCCTCGGCCAGTGCCTAGGTTGACGGTCAAGAGCTTGGGTTCGTTCAAGGCACTGAGTGCGCGTAGGGCGGCCAAATGGCCGGCAGCCAAGTCGCTCACATGCAGGTAGTCGCGCACGCCTGTACCGTCAGGCGTGTCGTAGTCGTTGCCAAAAATTTGCAGGTGCTCGCGCTGGCCCAAGGCCACTTGCGTGATGTAGGGCATGAGGCTGTTGGGGATGCCGTTGGGCGCTTCGCCTAACAAACCGCTTTCGTGCGCGCCCACGGGGTTGAAGTAACGCAGGATGGCAATGCTCCAGCGTGGGTCAGCCGCGTGCAGCTCGCGCAGCGCGTCTTCGCACATGAGTTTGGTGCGGCCGTAGGGGTTGGTGGCGGTGAGTGCGGCGGTTTCGGGAATGGGCACGCTCACAGGGTCGCCATACACGGTGGCTGACGAGCTAAACACGATGCGGCGCACGTTGGCGCGGTCCATGGCTTGCAGCAGGTTGATGGTGCCGCTGACGTTGTTTTCAAGGTAGCGCAGGGGCTGGGCCACTGACTCACCCACAGCCTTGAGGCCCGCAAAGTGGATGACGCCTGCAAAGTGGTGGCGGGCAAACAGGGCGTCAAGCGCCTCTGAATCGCGAATATCGGCTTGCACAAACTCGATGGGGCTGGCGTTCAAGCGGGCCAAGCGGTCAAGTACTTTGGGGCTTGAATTGCACAAATTGTCCAAAATGACGACAGGTTGGCCAGCCTCTGCGAGGGTGACGACGGTGTGAGAGCCAATAAAGCCCGTGCCGCCTGTGATCAAAATGGGTTGTGTCATGCCGAGAAAAATTTATAGGTTTTGGTGATTATCCCCTGCGAATATGCGGTCTGCGGCCTAGAATAATTGCAGCTTGCCGGTGCGCACAGTTAGTGCTCTGGTGAGTGATTTCTATCTTTTTACCTTTTTGGTACTTTCATGAAACGCACACATTCCTCTCACGATGCAGCGCACGCCGGCGCTGAATCTTGCATTGCCCTCATCGACGCCCGTTTTTTGGCGTGGTTGCATGGCCAAACCGACACCGCACAAGACCACGTGCGCCCACAGTTGCACCAGTTGCTGAGCAACGCTTTGGGCCACAACGGCCTCGATCTCAATCTGCGCCGCATTTACTGGTACAGCGACACGCCCGATGACCAAGCCATTGGCGGTCAAGTGAGCCGCGCTGTGTTGCCACATAGCCAAGACGGTGGGTTGTCGATGCTGCGCACCTTGGGTGCCGACCTCAAGCGCTTGGCTGAGCGCAATGCGTGCGACCACATCTTGGTGGGCAGCGACGACGAGCGTTTGATCAGCCTGATTGACGAAGCGCAATTGCACGGCGTGGCTGTGCATCTGTTGGCTGACGAAGCCTCACGCAACATGACGCAGCTCAACCGCGAAGATCCAGGTTGGGCCCGCTTGTTGTCGCAAGCTGACCAACGCGTGGTGTTGGGTGCGCAGGCTGCCCGTGACGGTGGCGCTCGCCACGCCAGCTCGGTGCATGCTGCGCCTGCGGTGGACCCTGAGCAACTGCGCGAACAGCTCAACACCGTGATTTCTTCATGGTGGGACGACGAGCCCGAAGACCTGCGCGAAGACCTGCGTGAAGAGCTGCAAAACACACGTGGCATTCCACAAGAAGTGGACCGCCAGTTGTTGCTCGGCGTGCGTCGTGTGTTGGAGCGTGCCTTGAGCTTCCAAGAGAAAAAGCTCTTGCGCGAGATGGTGCGCGAGCGCGTGTTGGGCCCTCAAGCCGCACAGGCGGCGCAAGCCCCAGCGGTGGACCACGCAGAGTAAATAACGCAGACAAAGCACATCACGGAGTCACACAGCATGAGCGATTTTTCTCCCGCCGACATCTTGGCCCAA
>JACCDV010136234.1_pt1 | contig 54265 bp, 49 predicted proteins | sample 7446131 | NCBI WGS metagenome assembly JACCDV01 (sample SAMN15323448, study PRJNA562643) | freshwater metagenome | isolation source: river surface water | place: USA:Blue River Watershed | collected 2017-08-17
AACAGCATTCGCAACACCCTTGCGCCAACGTTCAAGAGTAGAAGACAAGCGACAAGGCAAAGAGAAGAAGCCGAGCGGCAAGGAAAAAAGAGAAGAAGACAGACGGCAAGGCAGCATGTGAGTGGGTTGGGGGTAGGGTGACGATTTACGGTACCCCGTCATGAGGAGCCCCGCCCCCAGCCCAGTCACATGCGGCAAGAAAGCGACAGAACGATCACGCGATACAAAGACGTACCGAATCGCTCAAGCGAACAAACGCCGCCAGCCAGAAGACCGAACGGCGTTTGAACAGGTCAGGTCGTCAGCGAATTTGGTAAACAGCCACAGAGCCCGTGACCTCGTGACCAACCACCAGCAGCGGAACACCCGTCGGGCTTTGTGCTGCCGGGATGAACTTCATCCCCTCGGGTGAGATGTCGCCGTCCGTCAGATCAGACGTGTTGCGGATGTACTGCACCAGCTTGGGAGAACGTGGATTGGTGATCTGGTACATCAAGATGCCGCTGGCACGCTCAAGGCCCACGAAGGCATAGGTCTCAAGGCCCACCTGCCCCACCACAATGGACTCAGGCTCCGGGCCCTTGTTGTCCAGACGACCCAGCAACTGACTGGCCTTCAGCAAAGACAAGGACTTGTTGGCATCATCGGCAGCGTTCTGATAGACGACGCGCTCAACGTCCTCGCCAGAGTCAAAGACCTGCGCACCCGTTTCAGCATCCCAGATCGAGAAAGAACGCCCCCCCAGAACGTACAGGCGATCGTATTTTCCATCACCATCGAGATCGCCAAACTTGCCCGTCGCATCCTTGGCCATCAGCGTCAGACGCCCCAACTCCTGTGAGCTTTTGAGCGCATCGACCGTCGCCGTCGGAAAGGCCACCGGATCCAAATGGGCGACCAGATCGGCAAATCGAGCCGTCTCGGCCCGGGTGTTGTCGGCGCCGAAATTCGTCAAGAAGTCATCTCGATCATCGCCTTCATTGGCGGTCAGGAAATACGTCTTGCCGTTGACGGTGTAGCTGGCGATGCCGTCAGGCATGTAGACACCAAACAAGTTGGGGAAATGTTTGAGCGTGGCAGGAACCGTTGGGTTCTCGTATTGCGCCTTGGTCGCACTGGCATAACGGTCAGACGCTGCGATCTTGTACTGACTGCTGTAATTTTTAAACCCCAAGGCGTGGATCTTGCTGATGCGCTGGGTCGCCAGATCCACCACGGCCACCGCATTGTTTTCCTGCAAGGTCACAAACGCTGTTTTGCTGTCCGCAGAAATGCTGACGTACTCGGGCTCCAGATCTTGCGCCACGGTGGCACCGGCGCGCCCAATGCGAATGCCTTGCGGCAACTCATTGGCACGGCTGCCACCGGTATTGAAATCAGAAAATCCCAGTTGGATGGCGGTATCGGCGGGTGTGCCTTGTTGAATGGGAATGATGGAAATCGATCCATCCGGATCGACACCATCGGTCAAAAAGGATTGACTCAACTCTCCCTCATTGGCCACCACCAGATACTTCCCATCCGGAGAAAACGCCACGCCATCGGGCAAAGCCCCCACCGTGACCTTCTTCAAGAATGTGGCCGAACCACTGGCATCCAAGCGATAAAAAGCAATCACACCCGGTTCGGTTTTGGGTGAGGCTTGTACCGCAATCGCCAACAAGTCGCCACTGATGTCCAAACTTTGCACGCCGCCGGCAGTGAAATTGGCATCGTTGACATGGCTGGCCACATTCACCCGTGGCGATGCGCTCAGATTGGTCGTGGTGACGCTGCTCGACAGCGGGCTCGTGCCAATGGACGACAGGCTGATCCGGGCAAACGAGCTGGGCTCCAACGGCGTGTCCACCGTCACAAACAACGACCGGCTGTTGGCGTGGTACGAGACGATCTCGGCCACCAGCGAGGGCGTGGCCACGGTGCCACCGCTGGTGTACCGACCTACCAGGGCCATGCGTGGCTGCCCGTCGCGAGCGGCAATTTGCGACGACATGTGCTGCCGTGCCAGGGTTTCGGACTTGAGTTGAGCGCTTCCCTTGAGCATGGCGACCAGTTGCGAATCGTCAGCCTTGGACCAGTCCAGCGGGGCGACCGCCGAGTCAGCAAGAAGCGATCGATTGAGGCGAATCCCATTGTCGGGGTTGCCATCGTCGTCAATGGATTGCAGCAGACGGGCAATGGCAACCGCCTTCGGGTCATGTGGGCCCGTAGCGCCCACCAGATCGACGGGGGTGATCAGTTGATCCGCCACAACAGATGGAAACACCACACCACCAATCGAAAACTCCACGCGATCCCCGGGGGTGTAAAAAAATCGCCCCTGTGCGTCGGTGACACCGACTGTCGAACCACTGCGATAGGTCAATCCCTCGACAGGCGCATCAAGAAAGACACCCGTGCTCACATCGGAGGTCAAGTCTGAACATGCCGACAACACGGCAGCAGCAAGGATGGTCAAACAGAATTTTTTCATATCGAACGTTTTGGTTGAGTTGATCAAAACAACTCTACAAAATCATTATGAAAAATAGATGACGCCAGCCGATCTTCAAACACTTAAGAGCGCGCTCCCGACTGGGGGCACGCCTTACACCTTGAGGGCATCGCGTTGCGACAGCAATGTCGGCACAGCGCCTTGTTGGGCCCCCCAGCACACAATTTCGAGGCGACCGTCCATGTGCTCGACCAAGGCGGTACGGCTCTCGACCCAGTCACCGTCATTGCAATACAAGACACCTTCGACCGTTCGAATCTCGGCATGGTGGATATGGCCACAGACCACCCCATCAAAGCCTCGCCGGCGCGCCTCAAGGGCAACAGCCCGTTCAAAGTCAGAAATAAAGTTGACCGCCTTCTTGACTTTGAACTTCAGATACGCCGACAGCGACCAATACTCCATCCCCAGATACGATCGAAAACGGTTGACATATCGGTTGATTTTGAGGGTGAGCTCGTACAACCAATCCCCCACATACGCGAGCCACTTGGCGTACTGAATCACGCCGTCAAACAAGTCGCCATGAACGACCCACAGGCGTTGACCTGTGGCCGTGGTGTGCACCGCATCTTGCTGCACATCAATGCCACCAAAAGCGTGACCGACAAAATGACGCGCAAATTCATCGTGATTGCCGGGCACATAGACCACACGACAGCCCTTGCGTGCACGACGCAGCAGTTTTTGCACCACATCGTTGTGGCTTTGTGGCCAAAACCAACGCCTGCGCAATTGCCAGCCATCCACCACATCGCCCACCAAATACAGCATTTGGCTTGGGTTCTGCTTTAAAAAGTCCATCAGCGCCTCGGCCTGGAAACCCGGGGTGCCGATGTGCAAATCAGAAATGAAAATCGTGCGGTACTGAGGCTCACGATCCTCATCGTCGTCCGACGGGCCAAGAGGACGACCCGCCCAGGTGTCCTCTAGCGCGGAGGGAGCAGCAGCCAACGCATCAGGGATGGCGCGCAAAAGGGTGACATCCGCCTTCATGCCACACCAGAAATCAATGGTTGCTTGTTGTCCATGACATGCCTCAAGTCAAGATCCGTCTGCCCAATGTGAAGCAGGCGTACGACTTGAGAGCGTCAGCAGAATGAATTTTTCATGACACCCCCTCTGGCGGGGGCATGGATGAAGCAAGCCAATACCAAAGCGCCTCTAAGCAGACGGCGCGAACAAGATCAAAGCGGAGGAACAGGCAATCGGTTCAGGCCTTGGCGGTGGACTGAATCTCTTGGGCGTACCAAGCGGCGTCAAACACCTTGGCTTTGCCCATGTAGTAACGATCGAGGCGCCAATCGTTCAGCACCTGAATGGCCATGTCAAAGTGTTTTTCCTGCAAGGTATACAGGTCCTTGATGCTGAACTCGCGCTCACTCTCCAGCGCGGTGACAAGCCCAGACAGAACCTTGGCCTCATGGCTCAGCGGATCACGTTCGATGAGTCGGCGCACGGCCTTGATGGTTCGCATAGACAACCTTTGAGTCGAAAGAGCAAGTCCTTATTTTCGTTGATGAAGCCACCGTGATCGATGAAGTTATTGTGTCAATTGAGTGACTTCCGCCGCAGCCCCCAAGGTGGCGTCGAGCCGCATCAATGCTTGCAAAAGATCGCTGCCGGCTTGCGCAATGCTGCTGTTGTTCAAGATTTCGATGCCTTGGCACCCGGTGGGCACACGCAGCGGCACTTGTCGCTGGATGCGAGCCTCGATCTCATCATCGCTTTCGCGTCCACGCGCTTTCAATCGCTGCCGAACCACCGCTGAATCCGCCGAAATATGCACCACCGTGAGGCCTGGATAGCGTGCTGCACACACGGGCAAATGTTCTCTGGATCCATTGAGGATGACCCACGCGCCCTGTTGCAAGGGCAGCATCTCATCGTGCCGAATGCCGTACTGCAGACCGTTGGCCGACCAATCCAGGGCAAAACCACCCTGGGCCTGTATGGATGCAAAGCTTGCTGCATCCACGCCCTCGTGCGCTTCTGCGTCAGCCTGACTTGGGCGTGTGATGGTTCGTCGGACCCAATGAACAGCTTGCCCAGCAAGCCAATTCGAACGCAACCAGTTCAAGATTGTGTCTTTTCCAACACCCGATGGCCCCAGGACCAGCACCAGTCGGTGGTTCATTCGCCCAACTCCACTTCTTGAATCAACACAAAATCCGCCCCCTTGCTTGGCTCGGCAAACAAAGACATGCGATCAAAGCGCGCATCTGGCAAGGCATGAAAGTGCCGCTCGGCCGCTTCGCGCAGCGCATGCTGCTCATGGGCATCGACTTGTGAAAGCGATCCGCTCAAGGTGAAATGGAAGCGATAGGCCCCCAAGACCCAGGGATAGCCCCAGTTCTTCAAGAGCAGGTCCTCCTCCTGGGTCAACAGAGCGCGACGACGACGTGCCAGCTCACTGTCACTCAGTGACCTGGCAAACGGGTGCAGGCGTGTCACGCAGGACGATGCGATGTCCTTGATGGCGGCAGCCTCGTTGGCAGGTCGCAGCGCCAGAAAATCCCCCATGGTCCGCACCCGCATGGCTGGCATGGTGAAGGGTTGAAACTCACGCGCCAGCCGTGACATGCCCGCCAGCAAGGACGACACCGTGTGCCCCTCCGCCAATTCAAACGGCGCCTTGAGGGTGGCGTGCCATCCATAGCGCCGAGGTTCGGCGGTCAGATGCGCCATGCGTTCGGAGGACAGAAGGGGCACGTCGGGTTGCGCCATGGCACGGCCACTTGCCGCGCACCGCCCCAGCCAATGGCTTCCGGCTTGCCACCACAGACTGTCCTTGGCATGCGAGAAGTACACAGCGTATCGATAGGGTGTTGACATCATGGGTGGGCGCTTGGTTAAAACGAAAACAATATCGGCGCCATGCACCCGCAGGACACAAGCGAAGACGACCGATCGTGAACGGGACGAGGTGTCATGAAACCTACACAGCGGATCTCTATGCTTGACGCATGACGATCCCAAATAGAACCCTGTCAGGGTGCACGCAAGATGTTTCAGCAATTTGACAAGCTGGCCCTGGATCACCCACAAGCCCGCACCGTTTGGTTGGGACTGCTGGCCAGGGCCCCCGAGACACTTCTCAACAGCGGATTGTCGGGCCACATGCCGGATCAGGTTCACTATTTGCGGCGGCCAGAAACCGGTTTGATGATGCTGCAGGCGCGAACAGGCGGCCAAGGCGAGCGCTTCAATCTGGGCGAAATCACCGTGACCCGATGTGCGGTTCGAATTGACGACGCGCCAGAGCATGCATCGGTTGGCATCGCATACATCACCGGCCGAAGCCACCGGCGCGCCCAATTGGCCGCAGTTGCCGATGCCCTTCTACAGAACCCCGCCACGCACCCCGCATTGAGCAGGCAGTTGCTCGATCCGGTCCGGGACTATTTGCAGCGTCGCCGAGACCAGCAGTGGCAGCGATCACAAACCACACGCGTCGACTTTTTGACGATGACCCGCGAATCGGACAACGGTGAAGGAGAGGACGCCGCATGAGCTCCCCAGATTTGCGCCAATTGCGCGCGGGCTTTGACCATGATGCGCTAGGTAGCCAGACCGTTTTTCGATTGGCACTTCAAGCCCTGTCCTACCCGGGTCGGCCCATCGACATGCCCTTGGTGGCCAACACCCCTGCGCAAGGTCATCCGGCAGCGGCCCAATTGCTGCTGGCCTTGCTGGATGCCGATACCCGCTTGTGGGTATCGCCCAGTCTGGTGGACAGCGAAGCCACCGCATGGCTGCGGTTTCACACCGGTTGCGAACTGACCGCGGATTTCACCCATGCCCATTTTTGCTGGTTTGCTTTGAACGACCCTGTGCCGCCTCTTGCTGCGCTGGCCCAGGGCAGCGATGCATCACCAGAACAATCCGCAACCTGCATCGTGGAGGTCTCGTCGCTGGTGGACAAGACCGGGGGCACTTGGTGTTTGCATGGACCCGGTATTCAAGGGCGACAACACCTGACGGTCAGTGGATTGCCGCCCGATTTTGCAACGCAGTGGCAGACCAACACCGCCCAGTTCCCTCGCGGCGTGGATGTGTTTCTGGCCAGTCCAGAACAGATCGTGGGAATGCCCAGAACCACCCAAATGCAGATCACGGCAGGAGACTGAGCATGTATGTGGCCGTCAAAGGCGGAGAAACCGCCATTGTCAACAGTTACCGATTGCTCGATGAGCAGCGGCGCGGCGACCCCTCACACCCGGCATTGACCATCGCCCAGATCCGGGAACAGCTCAAGCTATCGGTGGATCGGGTCATGACAGAAGGATCGGTGTATGACCCTGACCTGGCAGCGCTAGCCATCAAGCAGGCCTGTGGTGATCTGGTGGAAGCCATCTTTCTTCTGCGCGCCTATCGGGCCACCCTGCCCCGTTTTGGTTACACCCTCCCCGTCAACACCGCAGAGATGCTCACCAGCCGACGCATATCGGCCACGTTCAAGGATTTGCCTGGCGGTCAGGTGCTGGGCGCCACGTTTGACTACACCCAGCGCCTGCTCGACTTCACCTTGATGGCCGAGCAAGACACGCCCGAGGACCCAGCGCACGCCATGTCCTTGGATGCGGCCGTGGACGAGCCCGCATCCAGGTCCCCACGGGTGGTGGACCTGCTGAACCAAGAGGGCCTGATTGAAACCTTTGCGCCCGCAAAGGACGATCCCATGCCCCAGGATCTGACCCGCGAGCCCTTGCGCTTTCCGGCTGAGCGCAGTACCCGACTGCAAAACCTGGCACGCGGCGATGAGGGCTTTTTGTTGGCGATGGCCTACTCGACCCAGCGTGGCTATTCACACACACACCCCTTTGTGGGCGAGTTGCGCCTGGGGACCGTGGAGGTGTTGATTGCCCCTGAGGAATTGGGGTTCGAGATCTCGATCGGCGACATCGAACTGACCGAGTGCGAAATGGTGAACCAGTTTGCCGGCAGCAAGGACGAACCGCCGCGATTTACCCGGGGCTACGGCCTGGCCTTTGGCCACAGCGAACGCAAAGCCATGGCCATGAGCCTGGTTGACCGAGCGTTGCGGGCGCAGGAACTGGATGAGCCGATCGAGTCGCCAGCGCAGATGCCCGAGTTTGTCCTCTCGCACAGCGATAGCCTGGAGGCCTCGGGATTTGTCCAGCACCTGAAACTTCCGCATTACGTGGATTTCCAGTCCGAGCTCGAACTTGTTCGACGACTGCGGGAACGCGCCCAGGCCACATCCGGGTCCACGCAAGGAGAAGCCGATTGAGCGATCCCACAAACGAGGCGATGCTGTCGTCATCGACCCCCGAGCCCTCGGGGATCCACTATGCCTATCTCGACGAACGAACCAAACGGATGATTCGTCGCAGCATTCTCAAGGCGATATCCATTCCAGGCTATCAAGTCCCGTTTGGTTCGCGCGAGATGCCGCTGCCCTACGGCTGGGGCACCGGCGGGATCCAGATCACCGCGTCGATCATCGGGCCCGACGACACCCTCAAGGTCATTGACCAAGGGTCCGATGACACCGTCAACGCGGTCAACATTCGTCGGTTCTTTGAACGCACGGCCCAGGTGAAGACGACCACGCGGACCCAGGAGGCCAGCGTGATCCAAACACGCCATCGCATCCCAGAGAAACCTTTGTCGGAAGCGCAAATCATGGTGTACCAGGTGCCGGTTCCCGAGCCCATGCAACGGCTGGAGCCGCGTGAGGCCGAGACCCGCACCCTGCACGCCCTGGCGGAATATGGCTTGATGCATGTGAAGCTCTACGAGGACATCGCACGCTACGGTCACATTGCCACCACCTACGACTACCCGGTGATGGTGAACGATCGCTACATCATGTCGCCATCGCCGATCCCGAAGTTCGACAACCCGAAGCTGCACATGAGTCCGGCGATTGCACTCTTTGGGGCCGGTCGTGAAAAGCGCATTTACGCCGTTCCGCCCTACACAAAGGTCGAAAGTCTGGCGTTTGATGACCACCCGTTTGAGGTGCAGAAATGGTCAGCGGTCTGCCATCTCTGCGGCGCGGCCGATTCGTTTCTGGATGAAATGATCACCGACGACGCCGGCAGCCGCTTGTATGTGTGCTCGGACTCGGACCATTGCAACAGCCGACTGGAACAAGCCAATGCGCCGTCTGCTGCTTAAGCGCCCACCGTCTTTCTGGCCATTGGCACATCCGCGAATGGCCCCACTTGCCACAGGATGGCAGGTCGTCATGGCAAACGCCCATCCGACCCTGCGCCCATTTCTCTGCACATCGACATGAGCCTTCTCAATTCCACTGCCCCCTTGCTTCGAGTCGAAGGCATCCGCAAACGGTATGGCGACCGATGGGGCTTGGCGGACGCCTCATTCGAGCTCTGGCCTGGCGAGGTCATGGCGGTCGTGGGTGAATCGGGGTCGGGAAAATCCACATTGCTGAACATCATTGCAGCACGAACAAACCCGGATGGGGGGCATGTTCACTTTCTGGACCGCTCGGGCCAAACCCATGACATCCATGCCATGAACCAGGCGCAGCAGCGCTTGCTGGCCCGAACCGATTGGGGTTTTGTGCACCAAAACCCCGCCGATGGCTTGCGCATGGATGTCTCGGCGGGGGCCAACGTGGGCGAGCGGCTCATGGGGCTGGGCGAGCGCCATTACGCCAACATTCGGAACACCGCCTTGTCATGGCTGGCCCGCGTTGAAATCGATGTTGCCCGGATCGACGACACCCCGCGAACGTTCTCTGGCGGGATGCGCCAACGGCTACAGATTGCCCGAAACCTGGTCACCCACCCTCGGCTGGTCCTGATGGACGAGCCCACATCGGGGCTGGACGTGTCGGTGCAGGCCCGGCTGCTTGATCTGTTGCGTCAACTCAATCGGCACCTGCAACTATCGGTCGTCATCGTCACGCACGATCTGGCCGTGGCCCGCCTGTTGTCGCACCGAATGATGGTGATGCACCGAGGTCATGTGGTCGAGACGGGACTGACGGACCGTGTCCTGGACGATCCACAGCACCCCTACACCCAGTTGCTGGTGTCGTCTGTATTGCAACCCTGAATCCATCGGCGATGACCATGCTTCAACTCACCCAGGTATCCAAGCGATTCACGCTTCATCACCGGAACAACGCCCAATTTCAGGTCTTGCAGGACGTCAGCCTGGCCCTCGATCCTGGCCAGTGCATGATCCTGAGTGGCCCCTCGGGCATGGGCAAAAGCACCCTGCTCAAACTCGTTTATGCCAACTACCACCTCAGCAGCGGCGTGATCAAGATGCGCCAAGCCGACGGGCGCATGCTGGACGTCGGTCAGGCCACACCGCGAGAACTGGTGCGCATGCGAATCGAGACGGTCGGCTATGTAAGCCAGTTTCTGCGCGTGATCCCCAGGGTCAGCGCATTGGATGTGGTGGCCGAACCCCTGCTCGAAGACGCGCAGCACCCTGAGGCCTTGCAAGAGCAAGCGCGAGAGACCGCCAGAAACTGGCTGAACAGGCTGCGAATTCCAGAGCGCCTGTGGTCCCTGCCGCCGGCCACCTTTTCCGGTGGCGAACAGCAGCGCATCAACATCGCCCGAAACATGATCAAGCCACGTCCCTTGCTGTTGTTGGACGAACCGACCGCTTCGCTGGATCGACAAAACTCAGAAACCGTCATTGAGCTGATCCAAGAAGCCAAGTCGCGCGGCGCTGCGGTGCTGGGCATTTTCCACGACACGGCCATCGGGAAGGCTGTGGCCACCCACGAGTTTGTCTTGTCCCCTGTTCGGAGCCTTGCATGAGCGAGCTTGTTTTTTCCAATGCCAAAGTGGTGTTGCCGCATGAAGTGGTCCATGGCTGTGTTCATGTCAAGGATGGCCGGATCGCGTCGATTGATGCGGGGCAAACCAACGTTCCTGGGCAGATGGATCTGGACGGTCAATACCTCATGCCGGGCTTGGTCGAAATCCATACCGATAACTTCGAGCGACACCTCATGCCCCGGCCCAAGGTTCAGTGGGCCGAGCTGCCGGCACTGCTGGCCCATGATGCGGAAGTCGCGGCTGCGGGGATCACCACGGTGTTTGATGCGCTGGGTGTGGGCGATGCCGACCCCGACAGCTTGCGCGGCAGCACCTGGCATTCGGTGATCAACACCATTGATCGGTGCATGGATGAACAGCTGCTGCGGTCGGATCATTACCTGCATGTTCGCTGCGAACTGCCCGCCCCCAACACCATTGAATTGTTCGAGCCCTTTCAATCCCACCCGCGACTGGGCATGATCTCGTTGATGGATCACACGCCCGGGCAACGCCAATGGGAAAACATTGAAAGCGCCAGAACCTATTACACCGGTAAAAAAGGCTGGAGCAACGACAAGTTCGAGCATCAACTGGCCCTGTCGGCCGAGTTGCAAGCCAATTATTCGGCCCCGCACCGGGCATGGTTTGTGGCGTATTGCCAGCAACACGGCATTTCGCTGGCGAGCCACGACGACACCACCGAGGCCCATGTGCAGCAAGCCCATGCCGAGGGCGCTTGCATTTCAGAATTTCCCACCACCTTGCTCGCAGCCAGGACCGCCCATGACTTGGGCTTGCAAAATGTGATGGGGGGACCGAATGTCGTGCGTGGTGGCTCCCACTCGGGGAATGTGGCCGCTGCGGATCTGGCGCGTCATGGCTTGCTGGACATTCTCTCGTCGGACTATGTGCCGGCGAGCCTGCTTGGCGCGGTCACCCGCCTGGTGGACGACGGCATTCTCACACTGCCGCATGCCGTGGCGACCGTCAGCCTGCACCCGGCGATTGCCGCTGGCCTGAACGACCGCGGTGCCATCGAGGTGGGATCGCGGGCCGACCTGATCCAGGTTCGCATGCTCGATCAGCCATTGGGGCGGCACCACGCCCTGGTTCGATCGGTTTGGAAATTGGGACAACGTGTTATCTGAAGGCTCAGACATCCAAACTTCTTTTTAGCGTCAAACAGGTGTCACGACGCGTCATCAGAATCGGCCACAAATCAACTTGGCAGGTTCATCATGTCGCTTCGAGTCCAACATCTCAACAAGCATTTTGCCAACGGCAAGCATGCGCTTCGCGATATTCATCTCGACATTGAACGCGGTGAAATGGTGGCGCTGATCGGCGCATCGGGTTCTGGCAAATCGACCTTGTTGCGCATGATCGCAGGTCTGATGCATGCCGATCCCGATGCCCAATCTCGGATCGAGGTCAACGGGCGCTGTGTCCAAGAAAATGGGCGCATTGCCAAAGACATCCGCAGCATTCGGGCCGATGTGGGCTTTGTGTTCCAGCAGTTCAACCTGGTCGATCGCCTTCCGGTGCTGGTGAATGTTTTGGCCGGTCAGTTGCATCGCATGCCCATCTGGCGCGGCTTGACCCAATGGTTTTTAAACGAAGAGAAGCAGCTGGCGCTCAACGCCTTGCAACGGGTGGGCATTGCAGATTGTCACGCCCAACGCGCCTCCACACTCTCGGGCGGTCAGCAACAGCGAGCCGCCATTGCCCGCACCTTGGTCCAAGGCGCCCAGGTGGTTCTGGCCGACGAGCCCATTGCATCCCTCGACCCCGAAGCCTCGCGCAACGTCATGGAGATCCTGCGTCGCATCCAGCAGGAAGATGGCCGAACCGTGGTGGTCTCCTTGCACCAGGTGGACATGGCCATCCGCTACTGTCCGCGCGTGGTGGCCCTCAACAATGGTCGGATTGTCTATGACGGACCCTCGTCACAACTGACGCCCGCCTTGATCAAGTCCCTCTATGGCATGCAGGCCGATGCCTTTTTGTCGGGCAGCGATTGGCTGCATGCCCAGCAACCAGAACCCGCAAGTGTTTACCAATGGCCACAGCCGATGGCCAACGCAGCTTAACCGTCCCTTTGGAGCACCCCTCATGATCAAACACACATTGACCGTCCTTTGCCTGGGCCTTGGCCTTGGCAGCGCAGCCGCACAAGAGATCAACTTTGGCCTGATCTCGACCGAATCCAGCCAGAACCTCAAGTCGGATTGGCAACCGCTGATTGATGACATGGAGAAACAAACCGGCTTGAAAGTCAAAACCTTTTTTGCTTCGGACTACGCCGGCATCATCGAAGGCATGCGATTCAACAAGGTTCAGATTGCCTGGATGGGCAACAAATCGGCCATGGAAGCCGTGGACCGTGCCAATGCAGAGGTCTTTGCCCAAATGGTCAATGCCGACGGCACCCAGGGCTACTACTCGCACCTGATCGTTCACAAAGACAACCCGATCAAAAACCTGGATGACATGATCAAGGCGAGCAAGTCGCTCAGCTTTGGCAATGGCGATCCCAACTCGACCTCTGGCTTCTTGGTGCCTGGCTTCTATGTGTTCGCGCAGAACAAGCTGGACCCCAAAACCATGTTCAAGGTCATGCGCAATGCCAACCATGAAACCAATGCCTTGGCCGTTGCCAACAAACAAGTCGATGTGGCCACCAACAACAGCGAAAACCTTGAAAAAATCAAAGAGCGCCAGCCCGAAAAATTCAAGGACCTGAAGGTGATCTGGACGTCACCCTTGATTCCGCTGGACCCGCTGGTGATGAGCAAGAGCGTGCCAGAGGCCACCCGCAACAAGCTGCGCACCTTCTTCTACAACTACGCCAAAACGGATCCCCGTGAGCAAGCCATCGTGTTGAAGATTTCCAAATTGTCGGGTTTCAAGCCGTCGTCCAATGAGCAGCTCAAGCCCATTCGCCAGTTGGACCTGTTTGGCAAGCGAAACAAAATCGAATCGGACACGACACTCTCCGAATCGGAGCGCAAGCGACAGCTTGCTGCCATCGATCAACAGCTCGCTGCCCTCAACTGATACTGGGTGGTGAACATGTCCCAACCCATGAATGAGGCATCGGTGGTGAGCATTTCAACAGGCACGAATTTGCTCGCCAGCAAAAAGAGCTTGGGACATTACCTTGCCTGGGGCCTGCTCCTGGTGCTCCTGTCCGCGTCATGGCAAGGCGCAGACATGCGCCCCATGGACCTGTGGCGTGACAGTGCCAACATGGCCCAATACGCTGCCGAGTTTTTCCCGCCCAATTTTTCCAATTGGCGGCTGTACATCCAGGAAATGGTCATCACCCTGCAGATCGCCTTGTGGGGCACGGCGCTGGCTGTGCTGACGGCCATCCCCTTGGGCTTGTTGGCATCGTCCAATATCGTTCCTTGGTGGGTGTACCAGCCCGTTCGCCGTGTGTTGGACGCCTGCCGCGCCATCAATGAAATGGTCTTTGCCATGCTCTTTGTGGTGGCGGTTGGTTTGGGACCGTTTGCGGGTGTGTTGGCGCTGTGGATCCACACCTCGGGCACCTTGGCGAAACTCTTCTCGGAAGCCGTCGAAGCCATCGATCCCCAACCGGTTGAGGGGATCCGGTCCACCGGCGCATCGGCCCTGCACGAAATTGTCTATGGCGTGATTCCCCAGGTGATTCCGCTGTGGATTTCTTACACGTTGTACCGCTTCGAGGCCAATGTCCGTTCGGCATCGGTCGTGGGCATGGTGGGCGCTGGGGGCGTGGGCGTGGTGCTGTGGGAAATCATCCGTGGCTTCCAATATGCCGAAACCTGCGCCTTGATGATCATCATTGTGGCCACCGTCAGTGCGATCGACCTGTTGTCGGCGCGAATTCGTCGCTTGTTTGTTTGAGGTGAACCATGTCCTTGACCTTGTCCGATATTGATCACCTGTTCACCCATCGAGGGGTACGCCAATACGGTATGGAAGCCGTGAGCCAACTCGATCATGCGCTTCAATGTGCCCACTTGGCCGAGCAGGCGGGTGAAGCCCCTGAAACGATCGCTGCATGCCTGCTGCATGACCTGGGGCACCTGCTGGTCGCCGAGCAGGCGCAAACCGAGGAGCATGACACCGAGGCAGACGACCTTCACCAGTACATCGCCCTGCCCTTTTTGCGTGCCCGTTTTCCGGATTCGGTCCTCGAACCCATTCGTCTTCACGTGGATGCCAAACGCTATCTCTGCCTGATCGATCACGGTTATTACGAGGCCCTGTCCCCGGCTTCCAAGCACAGCCTGAGCCTTCAGGGTGGCGTTTTTTCAGAAGACGAGGCCGAGCGTTTCATCAAGCAAGCGCATGCCGATGAGGCGGTACGACTTCGCCGTTACGACGACCTGGCCAAAGTCAATGGCAAAGTGGTTCCACCACTTCCCCACTTTGCCCAGATCCTCGCGCAAGTCAGTTTGTAAGCACGGATGGCGACCCGGCAGGCCCTTTGCGCAACAGGGCCTGACCCATTTGAATGCGTGTCCCGGTTTCGATTCGCTTGTCCAGTTCGAAACCCCTGGGGACAAACATCAGGATGGTCGAGCCGTGCTCGAACCAGCCCATTTCCTCACCTTTTCGATAGCTCGCATCACACGGGATTTCATTGGCGCCGCGATAGCGCAAATTGAGCAGCACATCCAGGGCATGGAAGCGCATGCTGGCCACCAGCACCGCCGCCACAGGCACCAGCAACATGGGGGTTCCGTCGGACAAGGTCATGTGCAGAACCGCCCGCTCGTTTTTGCAAAACAGTCGCTCCACCCGTTTGAGCGCTATGGGATTGACGTTCCAGGTGTCCCCCGACATGTATGTCACATGCGAGAGGTGGCCATCATGCGGCGCATGAAACCGGTGGTACATGCTGGAGGTCAAGCGCAAGGTGATGTATTGCCCGCCCTCCAGCGTCGCTAGCCATTGATCCGCTTGGCGCGCATTGCCCAACAACTCGGCCAGGCTGTACGGGAAGCCCTTGGCCTGATAGACCAGCCCCGCACGTACCGTCCCCGTCGCGCCCACGATCGCGTCGCATGGCGAACACATGACCTCGGGCGTGCGATCGATGGGCCGCGCCCCCGGTTTGAGTTCTCGGGTAAAGCAGGCATGAACACTGTCGAAGTGCTGTGTTTTGGCGTCCGACAAATCCAGATCGGTCAGCTGCCGCCACAGGGCCAAGGAGAGTTTGACCACCCACGGATGTCGAATCTTGCTCCAGCGGCCCATGGCTCGGGTCAGGGCCAATCTGGGGATGCGGTTGGTGAGCAAGAAATTGAGATCTTCCTGCAAGAGGGCTTGGCGAATTCGGGTTTTGATGTTCATCGTGATGTCACGTCGATTTCATACAAAGAGGTTTTGTGCCCACCGATGGAGAACACTTCAATGAATGCTTACTTGGCGCCTTTGGCGCTTCTGGTCGCGCTGGCGCCACGGATCAAACGCAGGATTGAACTCTCGCGTGCCAAGCATCGCTCGCTGGCAGGTCATTCGCGCATGGCCAAACGACTGGCGCGGTGGATGCCCGGCTACAGCCTGGACGAGGCGGAATTTTTCAGCTGCGATCTGGCACCCGATGCGGTCGTGGCGCAGCGCAAGCAAGCCTTTTTCGCGCTGGCGCGTCAACTGGAGGAACGCCATGCCCGCTCGCTGGCGCTCACCCATCAAGCCCGACAGCACATCAGCGATTTGCAGTTCACCTCTGCGTACAGGGTGCCCTTTCCATTTAGCAAGGTGGTGCGTGCGCATTTGAAAGTCGGATCCTTTGTTCAGTCCGCCCAGGGTGTCGAAATGACCGATCTGGATGGCCAACGTTTCTATGATCTGACCGGCTCGTATGGTGTCAACCTGTTCGGCTCGAACTTTTACAAAGACACCATGGCCGCTGGTTGGGCCCTGACGCGTGACATGGGCCCCGTGCTGGGCGCTTATCACCCATGCGTGGCCCAGAATGCAGAGCGCCTTTGCGCACTGTCGGGGATGGACGAGGTGTCGTTCCACATGTCCGGCACCGAGGCCGTGATGCAAGCCGTCCGGCTGGCCCGCTACCACACCCGGCGCACCCACCTGGTGCGCTTTGCGGGGGCCTACCATGGTTGGTGGGAAGACGTTCAGCCTGGCCCAGGCAATCCCATGCCCCCGCGCGAAACCTACACCTTGAGTGAGATGAGCCCACACAGCCTGAAGGTGTTGCGGACCCGCCATGACATCGCCTGTGTGCTCGTCAACCCATTGCAAGCGCTTCACCCGAACCGAAACGCCCCTGGCGACTCGACCCTGGTGGACAGCAGTCGAAGCGCTGCCTATGACCGCGCGGCATACACCGCCTGGCTGCGCGAACTGCGGCAGGTGTGCAGCGAGCGGGGCATTGCCTTGATTTTCGACGAGGTGTTTTTGGGATTCAGGCTGGCGCGCGGTGGTGCCCAAGCCTATTTTGGGGTTCAGGCCGATTTGGTGACCTATGGCAAAACACTGGGGGGCGGCTTCCCGGTGGGCGTGGTGTGTGGCAAACATGAATGGATGAAGCGCTGGCGCGAGGATCGTCCGGCTGACATCTGTTTTGCGCGTGGGACCTTCAATGCGCATCCCACGGTCATGGGGGCCATGTCTGCATTTTTGGACCGACTGGACACACCGGAGGTTCAGGCCATGTACGACGGCCTGGATGAGCGCTGGAACGACCGGGCACGTCGATTCAACGACGCCATGATTGCGCACGACCTGCCGCTTCGCGCGGTGAACATGTCCAGCGTCTGGACGCTGACCTACACGCATGCAAGCCGCTACAACTGGATGCTTCAGTACTATCTCCGACTGCATGGCCTGGCCTTGAGCTGGGTGGGCACGGGCCGACTGATTTACAGCCTCAACTTCAGCGATGCCGACTTTGAGGCCGTGTTGGATCGGTTTGTGGCTGCTGCCGCGCAAATGAAAGCCGACGGATGGTGGTGGCAAGGAGCGCAAGTGAGCAACCGCTGGATACGCCGCCGGATTCTGCGCGAGACATTCGGTCTGGCCCATCATTGAGGCCATGCGGTCTGCGTCGTGGATTCAACGCAGACCAGACCGTTAGCGTGCATTCTTGACGACAAATTGTTCGGCTTCCGCGGCCAATTCGGCGGCCGTGGCATACCGTTTGCCTTGCAGCAGCTGCCAAGGGGCTTTGTGGTACAGGTAAATGTCGTGCAGGGGATCGGTCAGGATTTTCGTCATCCAAGCCAGCGCTTCAAGCGGTCCCTTGAGCAGCACCAGGTGCAGGGTCCTGAACAGCAGCGCGCCGACCCCAAGGTAGAGCCAGGCGGTGCCGATCGCGCGCAGGTACCCGTACCAGCCCTCGTGGGTGGGTAGCAAGCCAAACAGCCCTGGGTGCATGTAGATGACCAAGGGCAAGAGGGCCCAGATGCCCAGCAACACCATTTTTCGGCGCAAGTTGTATCCCACCTTGATATCTTCTTTGTGTTCATGGCTGGCCTGGTTGATGGTGTCATAGCCCAAGGGTTCAAAGAAAAAATGACCGGCTTGCCGGGATGTCATGGACACCAGCCAGGCCACCAGCGCGGCCCACACCGGGTCGATGAAAAGCAAGGCATAGGCCACCAAAAAGCTGATGGCGCTCAACAGGTGCAAGGACTGGTTGATCCGGCAGTGGTGGTAGTAGCGATGGTCGTCCCATCGTTGGACCCGCAATGTTTGCATCAGTGAATTCACGATTCGACCTCAAGAAGATGGTGATGGACCATCTTGACCAAGCGCTGTTAAAAATCGGTGACATTGGCGTGGGTCGCCAAGTTTTCAGCCAATATGCGCGTGCCGCAGCCCTTTGTCATCAACTTGTTACGTGCTCACATCAGCATGGGGACATGGACCTCACTGCCCCTGACCGCATTCTTGTGGAAGATTTTTTTCCGCCCAACAAATCGCTTCGCATTGCGGTGGTCACCGAGACCTGGCCGCCCGAGGTCAACGGGGTGGCCATCACCTTGTCGAAACTGGTCCAGGGTTTATGCGAGCGACAGCACGCCGTTCAGCTCATCCGGCCGCGCCAGGACAAGGCCGAACAGGCGCTAGAGCAGACCGCCATGTCTGAAGTGCTGACCCGGGGATTTCCGATCCCGCGCTATCCGCAACTCAAGCTGGGCTTGCCCAGCAAACAAGCCTTGATCCGCAACTGGAGCTTGCGCCGCCCCGACGTGGTCCACATCGCGACCGAGGGCCCACTGGGTTGGTCGGCCTTGCAAGCGGCACGTCGATTGCGTCTGCCGGTCACCTCCGATTTCCGGACCAATTTCCACAGCTACAGCAAACACTACGGGGTGGGATGGTTCAGCAAGCCCATCATGGCGTACTTGCGCAAGTTTCACAACCAAACGGCGTGCACCATGGTGCCCACGCACACCTTGCGCCATGAACTTCGCACCAAAGGTTTTGAGCGCTTGCGCGTGGTGGCACGCGGCGTCGACACCACCTTGCTCACCCCCCTGCGCCGAAGTCAGGACTTGCGACAGGCCTGGGGGGCCGATGATCAAACCGTGGTGCTGCTCTCGGCCGGTCGGCTGGCGGCAGAAAAGAATCTCGAGCAGGTGGTCCGCACCTACCATGCCATGCAAGCAGCAGGTCGGCGGGTGCGCCTGGTGTTTGCTGGCGATGGTCCTTATTTGACGATGCTGCGGCACCAGTGCCCCGATGCGATTTTCCTGGGAATGTGTCCCCATGATCGACTGGCATCGGTTTACGCCAGTGCCGATGTGTTCCTTTTCCCCAGCTTGACCGAAACGTTTGGCAATGTCACGCTGGAAGCGCTGGCCTGCGGCACGCCGGTGCTGGCCTTCAACCATGCGGCGGCGGCCGAATTGATCCAGTCAGGGCGCAATGGCTGGCTGGTTGAGGTGGAACGCGAGGCTGATTTCTGTCGGCTGGCGCTTGAGATCACCCAAGACATGTCAAAGCTTCAGGCCATGCGCAACGAGACCCGGCAAAGCGTGGAACGGCTGGACTGGGCGCAGATTGTTCAGCAGGTTGAACAGATCTTTCTCGAGGCCATGCACCAGGTTTGACGCCTGAGCCGGTCAAGACCGCTTGGCCCATCGCAGCCGATCCGGGCGAAGTCCCACCGCCAGCACCGCCGAAAGCCCCAGCAGGATGGCCCAGAGCGGGATGTCCAGGGACACGCTGGCGCTGTATAGCGCCAACATGACCAGCACCGACGCATTTTCATTGAAGCCCTGCACGGCCACCGACCGACCGGCACTCAGGACGCGAGCGCCGCGATGTTGGAGCAAGGCATTCATGGGCACCAACAGCAAGCCGCCCAGCACGCCAGCCAGCGTCAACAATGTCACGGCCAGCCAGAGGGAATGAACCCAGGCCAGCGTGGGCAACAACAGGGCCAGCAACAAGCCAAACGGCACCACCCGCCGCACGCGGTACAGCCGGACAAAGCGCCCCGCCAACGCTGCCCCCACCATCACCCCAAAGGCCACCATGGCCTGCAGGTAAGCCCCTTGCGCCAAGCCCAGCCCCAATTGCGACTGCGCCCAGGCCAGCACCACAAACTGCATGACCGCCCCCACCCCCCAGTACAGCGTGGTGATGTAGAGCGAGTATCCACCCAGCCGATCCCGCCACAGCCGCTGGTGGTGGTCCAGAAAGCTCGACCAGGCCACATGCCGCCATTGCAGGGGCAAGCGGACCCCACCCCCGGGCGGTCGCCGAATGCCGGCGTTCAAGCCTGCGGCCATGGCATACACGCCCACCACCGCGCCAAAGGCCAGCCACAGATCGGTGCGCACGAGCCCACTGGCCCATGGCCATGCCGGCGCGTCCCAAGCCAAATCCATGGCCTGGCCGACCAGCAAGCCGCCCAACGCGGTGCCCAAGATGACCGAGCCCACCACCGAGACCTCCAACCAGCCATTGGCCCGAACCAGCTGCGCCGCCGGTACCGATTCCGTCACCAAGCCGTATTTGGCGGGGGCATAGGCCGCGGCCGCCAAGCCGATCACGCCAAAGGCCAGCAAGGGATGCGCACCGATCAGCAAGCACAGCACCCCCATCACTTTGAGGGCGTTCATCCAAGCCATCAAGCGCGGTTTGGGCACCGCGTCGGCCAGCGGCCCCATGAAGGGGGCCAGCAACACATAGGCCAGGTTGAATGAAAACTTCAGCAAAGGCGCCCACCACGCAGGTTGACCCTGTTCTTGCAAAAACCGCATCGTGACGATCAGCAGGGCGTTATCCGCCAGCCCCGATGCAAATTGCGCCCCGATCAGAAAGTAAAAGCCAGGCGGCATGGGCATGCGCAATGGGCCGTCTCACGGCGCCGCAGCGGCATGCACCGCCATGGGCGCACTGTCGGTTTGATCATGGCGGTCGTGGGGGGTGCTGCGGCCCACACTGATGTAGACAAACCCCAGACGATGCATCGCTTGTGGCTCGTACATGTTTCGTCCATCCAGCACCAGTGGCTGGCGAAGGGCCTGCCTGAGCGCCGCAAAGTCAGGGTTTACAAAGTTCTTCCACTCGGTCACGATCATCAGGGCGTCGGCGTCTTGTGCCGCCTGCATTGCATGGTTCTTCAGCTCGAAGTTCTGCAAGCACGCCGGGGCATCGACCATGTCCATGGCGAGGGCCTTGCGGGCCTCATCCCCAGCGACCGGATCAAAGGCCTGGACCTTGGCGCCGCGCAGCAGCAATTCGCGAACCATGGTGCGGCTTGGCGCCTCGCGCATGTCGTCGGTATTGGGCTTGAAGGCCAAGCCCCACATGGCAATGGTTTTGCCCCTGAAATCCGATCCCAGTTGTTCGATCAGGCGCGTGACCAGCAAGTACTTTTGCCGGGCATTGACCTCTTCGCAGGCGCGCACCACCTGCATGGGCAGGCCATGCCAATCACCCATGCGCAGCAGCGCACGGGTATCCTTTGGAAAGCAACTGCCGCCGTAGCCGCAGCCGGCGTACAGAAAACTGTGCCCAATGCGGGAGTCCGATCCAATGCCACGTCGGACCTTGTCCACATCCGCCCCCATCCGTTCGGCCAGGAGCGCGATCTCGTTCATGAACGAGATCCGAACGGCCAACATGGCGTTGGCGGCATACTTGGTCAGCTCGGCGCTGCAGATGTCCATCCACACCATCCGCTCATGATGGCGGTTGAGGCGGCTGTACAGGTCCTCCATGATCCGACGACTGCGCGCTTGATGGATCCCATCGTCCAAGCCCACCACAATCCGATCGGGGTGCATGAAATCGTCGATCGCGGCCCCTTCTTTCAGAAATTCGGGATTGGACACCACATCAAATGCCAGATCTGGCAACGACCGCTGCGCCAAGGCCGCCTGAAGGGTCTGTCGCACTCGCTGCCCCGTCCCAACCGGCACGGTGGATTTGGTCACGATCAACTGGAATGGCCCTTGCATGTGCTGGCCGATCATGTCGGCAGCAGCCAGCACATGGGACAGATCGGCCGAGCCGTCCTCTAGAGGCGGTGTGCCCACCGCAATGAACACCACATCACCATGGCGCAGGGCTTGTGCAGGATCATCGGTAAAGGCCAACTGCCCGTTGGCCAGTTGACGCTGCATCATCTCGCGCAAGCCTGGCTCGTAAATGGGGCATTGACCCTCTCGCAAACGTTGGATGCGGTCAACGTCCTTGTCCAGGCAGACGACGTGGTGCCCCAGATCGGCCAGGCAGGCCCCTGAGACCAGCCCCACATAGCCAGCACCGATCACGGTGACTTTCATGCATATCCCTTCCAAGTGAGGACGGTGTTGTTGGCCTTGAGGCCCTGGGCAAGCGGACGCAGCAGCAAGGTGCTGCGCCGGTGGCCATGGGAGCGCCCTGCCCGCTCAACGGGCATCGATCAGGGCCTTGATGTTGATCAAGGTCAGCTCGTTGTCGTCGGGCTTGCCAATGGTGCGACCCGATGAGTAGGGGAAGTTGTTGTCATTGACCACCACAATGTGCTGCGCATCCACAATGGTGAGGCCCTCGGGGCCCAGATGGGGCAACACAAAGGTGGCCTCGTTGGGCCCGACTTTGGCCAAACGGTTGGGGTTGCCGATTTTGGTCAGATCCATGTAGGCCACCTTTTTGACAAAGCCATCGGCATCGACCTGGGACATGTCGATTTTGTAGATGCGCTTGAAGCGCGCAGGCCGGGTAAAGCAGTCGGTGCGCGGGGCATCTGGACAGGCCGGGGCAGCGCCTTCGCTTGCATCGTCACGCTCGATCACCAGGCCGGTGTGGGCGTCGAGCATTTGAAAGTCAGCGGCCACGTGACCTGCTGCTTCGAATTTGTACTTCCACTGCCGCTCGGTATAGCGCTGGGTGGGCACGTCAATGTGCAGGATACGGGTGAAGGGCTTGCCGCCATGGGACTCCGGCGCTTTGGCTTGTGCATCCCACAGCGGCCATTCGAACATGGGGTAGATGCTCTTGCCGTCGACCGATTTGGCCATGGGCTCAAATCCGCCCGAACGACGTGCTTCAAAACTGGTATCGGCTGGGTAGTTGGCCGCAATGCGGCCGTTCAGGTAATGGTCTGGACTTCTGTAGGACTTGCCAGCGACCACGGTGTCAATGAACCCCAGCACCTTGCCCTGTGGGGTGGTGCGCAGCACATAAGGACCAAACTCGTCGCCGATCCACCACTCGCCATTGACCACTTGGATCGACTCAGGATCAAAGTCAGCACCGGTCAGATAACGCGCTTGGCTGTTTTCGTTGGCAATCACAAACGGCAGTCTGCGATCCGGGTCACTGAGAAAAGTGCTGCCCTCGATCTCAACCTTGCCGCTGGCCCAGTCGGCTTTGGCGGTGTGCACCATCAACAGCGCATCGTTGGAATTGATCTTGTTGCCAAACCCATTGTCGGTGAGCAACAAAAATCGGTTCTGGCCCAAGGAGACGATGCCAGAGAAACCTTGCACCGACTGCCCCTTGATCGGCAGCGCCCCCCCCGACTGGCGTGGGAACTTGGGGTCTCCCACAAAGCTCACACCAGGCAAACTGTTGAGCGCTTCCGTGCGTTGGCGGTTTCCTGCGGTGAACTTACCGGCCGTGGCAAAAAGAGGACCCGCCTCAGCCGGTGCCGACACCGTGGTGGAAGCCGGAACAAAGGCATGACCAGCCAACGTGGCCGGCACTTCGGATTGCGCCTGGGCGTTTTGATGGCCGAGGGTCATCAGCAAGGCCAGGGGCGCCACAGAGAGGCACAGATTTTTAAGACGTTTCATCTTCATGGGGCTCGACGGCAAGAGAGTGGACATGCCGACAGCGTAGACAGCACCAATGAAGAAGTGATGACAAACCAACGTTGGAAAGATGACGGCTAGAAGCGCCTTTGCCATCCAACACATCTGCTTGAAACGCCAACACCATGGCGCGCGCTGAGTCCTTGATAGCCCCCCCAATGTGGCCCCAATCCATGCCACATCGTCAGGGTCTCTGGCAAAAAAAGTTGCACCGCTGTTGGGTCGCGTTGCCCTTGAACCCGCGCCAGCCTGGGCGGCCCCACACGGCCTGGCTGGCCGAGCAGGTCAACATCAACGGCGCGGCTGAGAGAGCATGGGCTCTTTTTTGACGCTGGCGTTCAAGCTGCAAATCCAGGTGGACAGCATCGAGTCGTAACAGCCATCAATCGCCACCCCGTTCATCGACAGAACCCTGTCGCTGGACCACCACCGTTGGGTGTACGTCACCTGAACCGGGAAAACCTGGGTGTCGCCGGTGCTGATCACCCTGGCCATGTTGCTCTTGTGGCAGTCGCAGCGGCGGCAGCAAAAACTCGTGGCCCAGCTGCTGCAAGCACAACATGCAGCTGCTGAGCCAGGCCGCGTGCAAGGCCGTGGTGCTGACACTGCCCACCAACCCGCAGGGGCAGAACGGCGCACCGCGATCGCCCTGACGCCTGGCAGCAGCACCCGGCCCTTCGGGCATCCGAAACTGATAACCAATGGTTATCAAATAGCCCTCTTCGATTATCCAAAACATGGTCCCAGCCGCCTAGACTCCTGCCCACACAGCATCAGGAGGCACGATGATTTTCGGCAACGACGCGGCATGCCGGGCCCTGCGCAGGCCCCACCCCACCCGGGGGTCAGAATGCACGGACATCGCGCATGACCAGCGGCCGCCGCGTGACCCGGCCCCGCAGGAGGCCGCATGAGCCCCCTGCACGATCCCCAGTTCTCGGGCCGCCACCTGCGCGAGGTCCTTCGCCAACGCCCGGCGCTGTGCGAGGCCGAGCACTATCACGAGGGTCTGGCGGTGGTGCACGACCCCGGGGTGCAGCTGGCCTTTGACGGCACGCACCCCGACGTGCCCGCCGCCCTGGCGGCGCACGCGAAGCGGATGCGCCAGCGCATCTACCGCGCGGGCGAGCGGGTGTACTGCGCGGTGGGCTACGCGCTGGCCAATGTGGTCATCGTGCGCTGCGACCAGGCGCTGGTGGTGCTGGACACCACCGAGTCGCACACCAGCGCCGCGCAGATCCTGGCGGACTTTCGTGCGGCTGTGCCCGAGGTGGCCGACTGGCCTGTCGCCGCGCTGGTCTACACCCACCACCACAGCGACCACATCAATGGCGCGCGGGCCTTTGTGAACGAGGACGATGTGCGCGCGGGCCGAAGCCAGATCATTGCCCACCGCAGCTTGATGCGCGCCGTCAGCGACAACGCCTCGGTGATCGCCCCCATCCTGGCCACGCGCAGCATCTACTCGTTTGGCGGCTTGCTGCCACCCGGCCCCAAGGGCAGCGTGAGCGCGGGCATCGGCCCCAAGATCATCAACAGCCAGGTGAGCTTTCTGGCGCCCACCCTCACCTTTGACGATGCGCTGGACATCACCCTGGGCGGGGTGCGCTTTGAGTTTCGCCACGCGCCCAGCGAGACCGACGACGAGATCGTGGTCTGGCTGCCCGACGAGCACACGCTGCTGAGCGCCGAGGTGATCCAGGGCGAATGCCTGGCCAATGTGCACACCATTCGCGGCACACGCTACCGCGACCCCTTGCAATGGGTCGATACCCTGGATGCCTTGCGCCAGCGGCATGCCCAAGCGCCGGTGCAATGGATGGTGCCGGCGCATGGCCGCCCCGTTGGCGGGGCGGCATCGATTGCCGAGTTGCTGACCGCCTACCGCGATGCGATTGCCTTCATCCACGACCAGGCCGTTCGCCTGATCAACCACGGCGCCACACCCGACGAGCTGGCCGATTGGCTGCCCGCCCTGCCGCCCCACCTGGCGCAGCACGCCTGGCTGGGCGAGTACTACGGCACGGTCAAGCACAGCGTGCGCCAAGTCTTCAGTGGCTTGATGGGCTGGTTTGATGGGGACCCGGCCACGCTGGATCCCCTGCCCCCGCGCGCCCGGGCCGAGCGCTGGGTGGCGCTGGCGGGGGGGCGCGAGGCGGTGCTGAACGCGCTGACCCAAAGTGAGCAGCGGGCGCAAGACCCGACCACCGAGCCATCGGCCGCGCTCGATGAGTGCCGCTGGATGGCCGAGCTGGCGGGGCAACTGCTGCGCATCGACCCCACCGATCGCCCGGCACGCCAGCTCAAGGCCCGGGCCTTGCGACGGCTGGGCCTGGCCACCCTCAACACCAATTGGCGCCACTGGTACCTGAGCGCCGCGCTGGAGCTGGAGGGCCGTTTCGAGGACCTGCCCTTCAAGGGCAATGGCCTGGCCACGCGCGACATCTGGATGGCGGTGGCCCCCCAGCAATTGCTGCGCAACCTGGGGGTGCGGCTCAAGGCCGAGCAATGCCTGGACCGGCACATGCGTCTGACGCTGAGCTTTAGCGACCGCTCGCTCATGGCCACGCTGGAGCTGCGCCGTGGGGTGCTGCAAATCACCATGGGTGCCCCGGCCGATGCGGGCACGGCCCAGGCCCTGCACCTGCGCACCCCCTGGCCCACCTGGCTGCGCCAGATGTCGCTGGGCTGGCCCGATCTGGCGCCACTGCTGGCGCAAGGCGAGATGCAGCTGCTGGAGGGCAGCAGCGATGCGCTGCAGGCGTTCCTGGCCTGTTTTGAAGCACCGGCCGAGCGCATGCCGCTCTTGGCCACGCGCTAAGGGCCGCTCCACCAAGGCCGCCGCGCGGGCAGCGCGGCGTGACGCCCATCGCGCCCCACGCACGGCACAGACCGGCAAGGGCAGGCGCGCGCCGATCCTGCGGTGCGCACAGTGGCACCGCCGATGCCGCCCTCAGGCGGTTCGCAGCAGCTCGCGGCCGATGATGATTGGCTGGACTTGCGTCGTGCTCTTCCAGGTGGTTTTAAGCAGGGATGAGGCGCTCGCGGATGACGCGTTGCACGGTGGCCAGCAAGAGCTCAAAGGATTCGGCATCAAGCGCCATCACGGAGCTCCGGGTCAGCGGTGTTGAAAGACAGGGGGGCGTTTGGCCAGGAAGGCGTGCATGCCCTCGTGCGCGTCGGCGCTGGCAAAGCGGGCGTGCAACTCGCGCCGCTCGAACAAAATGCCTTCGCTCAGGCTGCTTTCCCAGGCGCGGTTGAGCGATTCCTTGATGGCCATGAGGGCGGGCAAGGAGTAGCCCGCAATCTGGGTGGCGAGCTTGAGCGCCGTGGCCTGCAGATCGGCGTCGGGCACCACGCGCGAGACCAGGCCGTAGCGATCGGCCTCGTCCGCTTTGAGCGTGCGCGCCGACAGGCACATGTCCATGGCCTTGGCCTTGCCGATTGCGCGCGGCAGGCGCTGGGTGCCCCCGGCGCCAGGCAACATGGCGAGCTTGATCTCGGGCAAGGCAAACTGGGCCGACTCGGCCGCGATCACGATGTCACAGGCCAGCGCCAGTTCGCAGCCGCCGCCCATGGCGTATCCCGCCACCGCCGCAATGACCGGCTTGCGCACCTGCCGGATGATTTCCCAGTTGCGGGTGATGAACTGGCCCTGGTAGACATCCATATAGGTCCAGTCCGCCATCACCGCAATGTCGGCACCTGCCGCAAAGGCCTTGTCGTTGCCGGTGATGACGATGGCCCCCAGGTCAGGGTCCTGGTCCATGCCCAGCAAGGCCTCGCCCAGCGCGTCCATGAGGGCGTCGTTGAGCGCGTTGAGCTGTGCGGGTCGATTCAGGGTGATGAGCCCGACACGGCCATGGCGTGCGGTCAGGATGGGGGACTCGGACATGGGGCTTTCCTGCTTACTCGGCGCTGATCTTCTGATCGCGGATCAGGCCGGACAGCAGCTTGCCTTCGGCGCTCAGCAGGTTGCGGAATTCGCCGTTGTCCAGCGCCACGTTCTCAGCGCCCAGATCGGCGTAGCGCGCTTTGACCGACGGCTGTGCCAGTGCCTTGGCCAGCTCGCGGCTCAGGCGCGAGACAATTTCCGTGGGGATGCCGTTGGGGGCCCACATGCCAAACCAGATGTCCATGTAGTTGCCCTTGAAGCCCTGCTCGGCCACGGTGGGCACATCGGGGAAGAAGGGCGAGCGCTTTTCACTCACGATGGCCAGCAGCTTGGCCTTGCCCGAGCGGACATGCGGAAAGGCAATGCCCGGGTCGCAGACAAAGTCCGCCTGGCCCGAGAGCACGTCCTGCAGCGCCGGGGCGGCCCCACGGTAGGGCACGTGCACGATGTCGGTGCTGGTGGCTTGCTTGAACAGCTCACAGGCCAGGTGCGGCGGCGTGCCGGCACCTGCCGAGGCGTAGCTCATCTTGCCAGGCTGCGCCTTGGCCTGTGCCACCAGTTCACGCACATCTTTTGCGGCGATCTGAGGCTTGGCGACCAGGTACATCTGCGTCTTGCCAATGCCTGCCACGGGCGTGAGGTCGCGCGAGGGCAGGATCGGGTTGGATTTGAAGAGGAAGGGGTTGGCGGTCTCGACCGAGGTGGGCGAGATGAACAGGGTGTAGCCATCGGGCGCCGCACGCGCGACTTCGGCGGCGGCGATGTTGCCGCTGGCGCCGGGCTTGTTGTCGATCACCACGGTTTGCCCAAGGCTTTCGCTCAGTTGCTGGGCCATCAATCGCGCCATGACGTCGGTGGTGCCGCCGGGTGCAAAGCCCACCACGATGCGGATGGGTTTGGCAGGCCAGGCCTGTGCATGGCTGCTGAGGCTCAGGCCCAGACCGAGCAGGGACAGGGCCGCGACCGTCAGGCGGCGGCGCCACGGGGAATGTTGAGAGGCTTGCATGGTTTGTCTCCTTGAAAAAGTGGGATTTGCGCGCGTGGACTCAAGCTGCCTTGGCGCGCAATTCCTCGCGCAGCTTGAATTTCTGGATCTTTCCGGATGGGGTGGACGGCATGCTGGGGCGGATCTCCAGCCGCTCGGGGATGTACTGGGTCGCGACCTTCTGCTCCTTGAGGTAGGCCACCATGGTGGGCATGTCAAAGTGCTGATCGGGCTTGGTCACCACCACCGCGCAGGCCCTCTCGCCCAGGCGTTCATCGGGATAGGCCACGATGGCCGCCATGGCAACCGCGGGGTGCTTGTAGAGCAGCGACTCGATCTCGACCACCGGGATGTTTTCACCGCCGCGGATGATCACGTCCTTGCTGCGGCCGGTGATGCGCACATAGCCTTGTGCATCGATCCGCCCCAGATCGCCGGTGTCGAACCCGCCCGCGTCGTCGGTGCCATTGAGGTGTGGACGCTTGAGGTAGCCGCCAAAGTTGGAGCACGCCCGCACCAGCAGACGACCGGCCTCCCCCGCTGGCAAGGTCTTGCCATCGACATCCACCACCTTGAGGTCCACACCGGCAAGCGGCTTGCCGTCGGTGGTGAAGGCGCGCTCGTCGGGGTCGTTCAGCTCGATCAGGGTCACGGCGCCGTTTTCGCTCATGCCCCAGGCCGACACGATCTTGGTGCCCAGCGCGGCGCGGGCCTGCTCGACCAGCGGGCCCGGAATGGGGGCACCCGCGCAAAGAAAGGTCTTGAGCGTGGGCACGGGGGTTTGGTGCTCCTTCACGGCCTTGGTGAGGTCGGTGAGGAAGGGTGTGGAGGCCATGGTGAAGCTGACCTTGTCGGTGTTGATCACCTCGACCGCCCGCTTGGGCTCCCAGATGTCCTGCAGCACCACACGGGCCTTGAGCATGATCGGCATCATCAGCCCGTACATGAAGCCGGTCTGGTGCGCCATGGGCGAGGCCATCAGCACCACATCCTGCGCGCCCAGTTGCAGGCGCTGGGCATAGGGAATGATGTTGGCCATGACGGTGTTGGCCGAGTGCATCACGCCTTTGGGCTCCCCGGTGGTGCCCGAGGTGTAGATGAGCTGGGTGATGTCGTCGGGGCCCGGGCGGTGGGCCTGCAAAAGGGCTGGCGCATCTGGCGCCAGCTCCCATGCCGGACCGCTGAGCAAGGCCTCAAAGCTGTTGTGGTCCTGGCCGTCCACCACCACGATGTGTTTCAGATCGGGCAGATTCGGCTGGATGCCACGGATCATCTGCTCGAAATCAAAGCCCCGGAAAGTCTTGGGCGCGATGATGACCTTGGCCTCGCCGTGTTTGAGCATGAAATTGAGTTCGCGCTCACGGAAGATGTGCATCAGCGGGTTGATCACAGCCCCAATGCGCGAGCAAGCCAGGTAGGTGACGGTGAACTGCCACCAGTTGGGCAGCTGGCACGCCACCACATCGTTCTTTTGCACGCCCAGGCGCGCCAGGCCGACGGCCACACGGTCGGCCATCTGCGCCAGTTTGCGGTAGCTGAAGTGGCGCACATCGCCCGCTTCCACCCGGTAGGCGGTCAGGGCCAGCTGATCCGGGCAGGCCGCCACACAGTCGTCCAGGTCCTGGTTGATGGTGCGGTCATGCCAGAGGCCCTGCTCGATCATGCGGGCACGGCGCGGGGCCAAGAGTACGGCGTCGAATTCCATGGTGGTCTCCTTGGGGTCAGGGCTGAACTTCTTGTTGTGAATGGGGCTCAGGCGGGCACGAACCGGCGGCCGGCGCGGTTGCGGGCGATGATGGTCTTCATGATCTGGGCGGTGCCGTCGCCGATCTGGAAGCCCAGCACATCGCGCAGTCGCTGCTCCATCAGGCCGCGGTCGTAGCCGCCATGGCCAAAACACAGCAGGCACTGGTGGATCACGTCGTAGGCCAGCTTGGGGCCCCACCACTTGGCCATGCCGGCCTCGGCGGTGTGGGGCAGCCCCTGGTCCTTGAGCCACAGGCCCTGCAGGCACAGCAGGCGTGCGCCTTCGACCTCGGTGTCGTACTGCGCCAGCGGGTGGGTGACCCCCTGGAAAGCAGACAGCGGCTGGCCAAAGGCCTGGCGCTGGGTGATGTATTCCCAGGTTTCCGCCAGCGCCACCCGCGCCACCGCCAGGCATTGCAGGCCGATCAGCGAGCGCGAATAGTCAAAGCCGTGCATGACCTGCACAAAGCCCTTGTTCTCGTCGCCCAGGCGGTGGTTGGCGGGCACCCGCACGTTTTCAAAGAAGATCGAGCCACGGCCGATCGAACGCTGGCCATGGCAGTCAAAACGGCTGGTGCTCAGGCCCGGGGTGTCCATGGGCACCAGCAGCGCGGTCACGCCGTGCGCGCCCGACTCGGGGGTGCCGGTGCGGCCAAAGACCACGGTGATGTCGGCTTGGTCGGCGCCCGAGATCGAGGTCTTCTCGCCGTTGATGACGTAATGGTCCCCGTCGCGTTCGATCTTGAGCCGCAGATTGGCCGCGTCCGAACCGCCGCGCGGCTCGGTCAGCGCAATCGCACAAATCGCCCGCCCCTCGCGCAGCTTGTCCAGCCAAGGCTGGACCACGTCGGGCTGGCCGTATTGGTAGAGGATCTGGCTGTTGAGCGAGGCCAGCAGGTTCAGGTAGGAAAAGCTCAGGTCGGCGCGGGCGATTTCCTCGTGGATCACGCCGGCGGCCAGGCAGCCCATGCCCAGCCCGCCAAACTGCTCGGGCAGTTCGGGGCAGATGAAGCCCATCTCGCCCATCTCGCGCAGCAAGGCACGGTCGAATTCGCGGGTCTTGTCACGCTCCAAAAAACCGGGCTTGACCTTGTCTTCGGCAAAGCGGCGCGCCGTCTCGGCCAGCGCCTGCAGATCGTCGTTGATGTACGGGTTGGGAGTCATCGTCTCTCCTGGGGCGCGCTTACTTGGCGTACTTGCGGAAATCGGGTTTGCGCTTTTCCTGCAAGGCCTTCACGCCTTCGCGCGACTCTTCGGTGTCGTAGTACAGCTTGAGCGCGTACATGCCCATGCCGGCAATGCCCGCCTGGTGCGCGGTGTCCATGTTGAAGCTGCGCTTGGCAATGGCAATGGCCGTGGGGCTGCGCTCGCAAATCGTTTCGGCCCATTCCTGCACCGTGGCGTCGAGCTGCTCGTGCGGCACACAAATATTGGCCAGGCCCATCGCCACGGCCTCTTGGCCCGAGTAGCGCTTGTTGAGGTACCAGATTTCGCGGGCCTTCTTCTCGCCGACCACACGGGCCAGAAAGGCGGTGCCGTAGCCGGGGTCGACCGAGCCCATCTTGGGGCCGACCTGGCCAAAGATGGCCTTGTCCGAGCAGATGGTCAGATCGCAAATGGTGCACAGCACATTGCCGCCACCGATGGCGTAGCCCTGCACGCGGGCGATCACGGGCTTGGGCACGTCGCGGATGGCGGTGTGCAGCTCCTCCATGGGCAGACCGATGGTGCCGCGGCCGTCGTAGTTGCCGTCGTGGGCCGACTGGTCACCGCCGGTGCAGAAGGCGCGCTCGCCAGCGCCGGCCAGCACGATGCAGCCCACATCGCGGTCATAGCCGGCCTTGTTCAGGGCCTTGATCAGCTCGTCGCAGGTGGTGCCGCGAAAGGCGTTCATCTTGTCCGGCCGGTTGATGGTGATCCAGGCCACGCCGTTGCGGACTTCGTACAGGATGTCTTCGAATTGCATGTGTCTCTCCAGAGAAAGATGGGGGTGGCCGATCAGCCGTGCATGGTCAGGCCGCCCGACACGCTGACGACCTGGCCCGTGATGAAGGCCGCGTCGTCGCTGCCAAAGAAAACGATGGCCCCCGCCAGATCGTCGGGCTGGCCCAGACGGCCCAGGGGAATGGCCTTTTTGAAGGCGTCCATGAGCTTTTCGGGGTTGGCCGCCCCTTCGGCAAAACCGGCCAGCAAGGCGGTGTCGGTCGGGCCGGGGCAGACCACGTTGACGGTGATGTGGTGGCGGGCATGCTCGCGGGCCAGCGTTTTGGACAGGGCCACCAGACCGCCCTTGCAGGCGGCATAGACCGCCTCGCCAGAGGAGCCGCCACGGGCCGCATCAGAGGCGATGTTGACGATGCGGCCACCGCCGCGCGCGACCATGCCCGGCAGCACCGCGTGGTGCATGTGCAAAGCGCCCGTGAGGTTGATGGCGATCAGCTTGTCCCACTCGGCCGGCACCGTCTTGACGAAGGGCTTGAAGATGTCCCAGCCGGCGTTGTTGACCAGCACATCGACCGGGCCCAGTTGCGACTCGGTGGCCGCCACAGCGGCATCCACGGCCGCACGGTCGGTGATGTCGCACTGGAAGCCCGCCGCCACACCGCCCGAGGCCGTGATGCCGTCGGCCACCTGCTGCGCCGCCGCCAGGTTCATGTCAAAGACCGCGACCTTGGCCCCCTCTGCCGCAAAACGCCGACACGTGGCACCGCCGATGCCGCCGCCTCCACCCGTCACAATGACGGTCTTACCGCTGAGGTTTTTCATGGTCTTCTCCTGGGGGAAATGTGTGTGAGTTGGTTGGAAGTCGCCAATTTATGACAACATGTTGCGGAGTTTAAGGGTTTCCCCAATTGCGTCGCAAGGCCTCCCCAGGGTTTAATTTGTCATGGTTTACCCTATGAAAACAACCGAATCAATGCGCATTGATCTTGCCAACCGAATTTTCTTCAAGCTGTATCAATGCGCCAACATGATGCATAAAACGGGGACTCGCGCCGTTCAAGACGAGGGCATCACCACCCAGCAATGGGCGGTGTTGGGCGCCCTGTCCCGGCCAGGGGCCTCGGAGGGCATCAGCATGGGCGAGTTGGCGCGCTACCTGATGGTGAGCCGACAGAACCTGTCCGGGCTGGTCACCCGGATGGAGCGCGAAGGCCATGTCGCCGTCATCCCCGACCAGCGGGATCGGCGATCGCGTTTGGTGGTGATGACCGACTCAGGCCGTCATGTCTGGGTGGACAAGGCGCAGCCCAAGATCAAGGCCTACTACCAGCAGGCCATGGTGGATTTTTCGACGACCGACATGACCCACACCCTGCACTACCTGGTCAAGCTGCTCAACACCATGGGGCAGCTCGATCAACAACAAGCCGACGAGCCCATCACCGACGAATGAGCGTGCGCAGCCGCTGTGCTGCTGGGGGTGTGGGCAGGCGGTTCGGTCGCCCGTCGGGGGTGCGGATGGCGCAGCCCAAGCGCATGCTCATCTCTTGGGGGTGCTGGCCTGGTCGGGTGGCTTCTAGGCCGAGGGCGGCCACTTTTTCTTTGATGGCGGGTGGACTTGACGGATCGGCCCAATCCGTTACAGTGGGCACAGCATCAAGACAAGGCCCGACGGCCTGACCAACCTGCCCCCGGGCAAGGTGGACGCGACAGCGGATGCGGCCCCAGCAAGGGCAACCAACCGGGAGATGCGTCGGCCCTCCAACATGCCATTGGAGGGCTTTTTTCATGGCGACATCCACGCACATCCACCACAACAAAGGACGGTTGCCGATGCGCTGCCGCAGTTGATCCTGTTGCGTTGATCGATTTGGGTCTGGCCCACCCCAAAGGGCTGGGGGGATTTGTTCCAGATTGCCGCCCCCGACGCATCGTCAAAGCGGCTAAACCGGAGAAAACCATGTCGACCATCCAAGCCGATCCTGAGGATCGACCCATCACCATCGAGTGCGTCTTGACGTCAAACCGCCACTACATCGAAACCCTGACCGTCCGGCAAATCACGGCACAGCCGTGGCTGTTCGAGATGGTCATCCACAGCCAGTTGCTGAAGTCCAGGGACCCGCACCTCAAGCGGGTGAAAGCGCAGCTCTTTGTTGAGCGGGCGGCGCTGGGCTTGGTGGCATCGTCGATCGCGCAGGCCATGGACGCAAGCGCCACCAAGGCGGTGCCACACAACCCATGTGGCGCGCTGTCCTTGCACTGACCGGTTGGCCGGTGGTCATCATCACCCGGCCACCGGCAGCCCAGATTGCGCTTGCTACAAGAAGCCAATGATCGGCACTTCTGTCAATCGCACTTCTAAAAGTCCTATCTCCTGCTGATGGGGCAATCCAAAGCGACCTGCTACTGAAAACATGGAACGTCGCCGGGACTGGTCACGACATAGATCAATACTTTGAATTAAATATTTATCGTAAAGAATTTTTTATATCTATTTCATATAGGATGATGAGCGGCACTCCATTTCAACGGCCAATTGCAATAGTTCCGTGATCTTTAATGCTTTGGCATGGACGCACATCATGAAATACATCAAACCAACCCCGGCGATTTTGGCAATCACCGTGCTTGTCGCGATCCTGGCGGCCAGCATCGCGTTCGGTGGGCCGGGGAATCCGACACCAATGCCGAGCATCAACAATCCATTCAAGGCCGTCGACTTCTCCCAGTTGCCGCCTCATCGATCCTTCAAGGGGGCAGATGGCGTCGATCTCTTCTTTCGTGAATACGAACCCTCTGGGCAGCCTGCACGCGGAAGTGCTGTCTTGATACATGGCTCTTCAGCCAACAGCAACGGCATGCACCCAATGGCCCAAGCCCTGGCAGCAGCGGGCCTCCGGGTTTTTGCACTGGATGTCCGAGGGCACGGACCTTCCGGAGTGAAGGGGCAGATTGATTACATCGGGCAGCTTGAGAATGATCTTCAGGTATTCATGCGAAGAGTCAAGCCGCCTGCACCCGCCACCCTGATCGGCTTCAGTTCAGGGGGTGGTTTCGTTCTGCGCTTTGCGGCTGGTCAGGACAAAGATCTGTTCCAAAGCTATCTCCTGCTCTCTCCGTACCTCGGTCATGATTCGCCAACATCCACGCCAAACAGCGGCGGTTGGGTGTCGGTGGGCATACCGCGCATCATCGGCCTGACCTTGCTAAACGCCGTTGGATTCAGCGGGCTCAACGACCTTCCGGTCATTCGCTTTGCGCTCAGTGAAGAAGCTCGCTCGAACCTCACACCCGAGTACGGTTTCAATCTCATGATGAACTTCGCGCCGCACAGAGACTACATGGCCGACATTCGGTCTGCAGGCGCAAGGGTCGCGATCGTCGCTGGCGACATGGATGATGTGATTGATTCAAGCAAGTTCGAGGCGGTTGTCAGGAGCGCCGGGCAAACCTGGCCGGTCCACTTGATTCCGGGCATCCGTCACATTCCACTCACGCTTGAGCCAAGGGCACTTGAGTCAATTGTTGAACGGGTACGTGCACTACAGAACCCAACCTAAATACGGATAGGCGTCAGAAGCACCGGCCCCCACAAGTCCTGTCGAAAACCTGAAAGGTCGCCAATGAGCAAGGTCTCTATTTGCGTAATCAGCGAATTGACCGATATCTCGGACTTTTCAAATTGACCCGGTTTCAAACTCAGCATATCCTTTAACTGGTTGAACGGCAGCGACTGTATGAAGCTGACACAGTCTATTGGATAGGATGCTTATGAGACCATCAATCATGCGAAGGTGTCATGCTCACCTTGTCGACGGCTTGTTGGAAAACACCAGAGATACGTCAGTGATTTTTCAAGAGGCACGTGAAGGTAAGGATCTGCAACTCAACTGGTCGAGAAGCCGTATAGCGCACAAAACAGGCATGTCGGAGTTCGTGTTTGATCGCTAACCACCACTTCAAGCTCAAGATGTCACATCGAACCCACCCACCCCAGCATAACTTTGGTCAAGCTGAAATCAACAAGGACCCTGCCCATGTTGATTCCTTGAACACACTCCGCTCAGTACGGCATACCTTAGTGCGGGCGTTAGGCACCACCGTTTGCCACTAGGCGAAGCATGTACATCAAATCTCAGGACAGTTTTGGCGATGGAGATCTGAACCATCTTGAAGAACTACTCGCGATCATCGACACAAAGCTCTCATCAATCACCGAGATGGCCCAACTAAGCGTCGATCCCGAAACAGACGGCCTGTTTGATGCGGGCGAGTACTTCATCGGGGTCGCGTTCGCTGCAATTCAGCGGTACATAGCGTCTACACATGGGCAGTTCAAAATAACAAGATGTACAGCTTTGCGGCTTCCGCCGATGATCACAGATGGCCTCACCTTTGTCGAGGCGCTGAACGCGGCAGCGAACTTTTGGAAGCATAGTGAAGAATGGGGAATAACGAATAATATCTTACGCAACGTGGATACTCTAAGCACAAGTGCTCAGCACACGATCAAAGCCATTGAGAAAATTACAGCATGGGACGACTACACCCTTAGCAATCTACTGGCAAGCCTTACACCATCCGGTAAACTGCATCTTGTCGAACTGGTCCCCAAGCTTATCGAATGGCGTGCCGCTCTTGATGCACTCAATTGCGATATCAGCTGAACTGTGCTGATCCCAAGCATCGCAAAACCACCATGGATAAAGAGACGACTAGGCTATCGCTCGACAGCGGACTCTCCGCGGTCGGCCACGCCAACGGGAATACAGCCTGGCGCGAGTGTGGGCGGCGTGGCCTTGACGCATGGTCTGAATTCAAACATGGTGCACCGCTGGCTTCGCGTGATCAGGCAGGCACAGGGCTTCATGGCGCAGCTCAGTGCTGATATACCTGCCACGCTCATCGCGTTGCTTGTGCCCGAGAACATGCCAGGGGCCATGCCATCATGGGCCTCTGACGTAGACATCTTTTCAGGTGCGTTTGCAGCGTAGCGAACTAGTCGTCAACCTGAGCAGCCCAGTCAGCGAGTGCGGGCACTACTGCGCGATGTGCTTCGGTGATCCGGGTAGATGCTCTCTGGATGTCCACGGTGCTACTGGACATGCCGTTGGTCGCCAACGCTGGATTGAACGCCAGCGGCCCCACTCGCCAGATCACGGACCGTACCTAACTGCCGGTCAATATGGGTTCGCCGGGCGAATACTGACCAAGCACATCAAAGCCGCCATGAGCCGCTGTAACAACGCTGTGTAAGCACAGAGGCCGCTGACACAGCAAAAGGCCACCCTGAGGCTGTGTTCGTCCTGCACTGTTTCCAGAAGAAGAGCAAGCGCGGCATCGACACGCCCAAGGAGGACATGGCTTTTACTTCCTCAGGTTGAGGGCCCGGCAAGTGCACGCGCGACAAATCCAGTTCGCCCTTGAAGGCCTGCTGGCTAAATGCGCCATAGAGGTCTTCGAGATCGGCGAGGCTCTGTTGGTAGCGGGATTTGATGCCTTCGACTTTTTCGACGATGGTTGCAAATTCATTCTGCAAAATTATTGGTGGGTTTATTAAGCGGACTGTCTTAAGGTGGGCCTTCGATATGTTCGGCATGGAGCCAGCAGATCCAGCAGCTAATGACTGGATTGCCTTGCGCTGCGAATCGCAAGTAAGTAACTTCCAGATGAAAATTGGATTTATCTCCACGCCTTGCTTAAAAACAAATCGGAAAATCAGGTCGGGCATCAGAAGCATTGATCGAGTCTGGAATACGTAGGCACAGGCAGCCACCAATTCGTAGGTGTTCTTTCTGCTGAACAGCAAATCACCAGCTTTGACTTCATCGCGCACAGATGGAGAAATATCTTTTGGCAGTGCTTTGTTTTCGGCCTCATTGAATTTGCATCGTGTTACTGCGCCTAGCTTGAGTACGCCCCATTCGCCTGGCTCAGCTTGCCGGGCTTCGCACTTCGGGCTTTTTCCACTTTCGATATCGACGAGAAGTTCTGCAAACTGTTTTTTATCCCAGCCTCTCTCATTCAGCACCGGGTCGCCAAACATCTGCAGAAACACGCTTTTGAGCAGGTTGTCGAGTTGTGACAGGTGTTGTTTGCGCTGGGCGATCAGCCTTTCCACTTTGCCGAGCAGATGGGCAATGCGGATTTGGTCAATAACTGGTGGCAATGGAATTTTCAGTTTCTCGATGCCGCCGTTAGTTATCGCAGGTTGAATTGCACCGGAGCAGTATTTATCCTTCTGCCGCTCAAAATAATCTGTGGACAGGTAGGTCGCCAAGTAGTTCGAATCGCAATACTCGCCTGGCCGTAGGACAGCAAAACCTGTTGAAACAATAGTGCCGGCGAGCTCTTGTGTAACTCGCAGCACTTTCTTTGTGCTCTTCATCTTGGCGAACAGCACATCTCCTTCTCGCACAGCGATGTCCGCCCGTGATGGTTTGTCTTTGAATGTAACGTCCGAGAAGCTAAGTGAGTCATCCTGCAAATCGCCAGTGCTCAGGTATTTCCTGGTGCCATCAAATGGTTTTACCCGTGTCCCTGAGAATGGCGCAGCCTTGAGAAGTGGCTCGAACTTCATCCCACCATCCCCTTGAGCTCCAGCAACTCGCGCACGATCCCACTTTTCACTACGGCCAGATTGTCCTCGTCCACATTACCGACCTCGGCCTGAATCAGCCGATCCAGAATTTCTCCTGGCGAGTCGTAGTGCACTTCCTCGAACACGTCTTCCTTGTAACGGGAGAGCGAAAGGTCGTAGTTCTCGGCTTCGATCTCGGCACGTGGCACCATGAAGTTTCTGGAAGTGCGGCCGATGTCGGTGGCGGCATATCGGTTGTGATAGCGAGCGACGATGTCCTGCAGGTCGCCATGGCCTTCCTGCTTGCTGCGCTTGTCATCCAGCGAATAGCCGTCGGCGGCCATTTCGTAAAACCAGACGTACTCGGTAGCGGGCTGGTTGAACTTGTCCTTCGAGTCCCAGACCTTAGTAAACAGCAGGATGGCGGTGCTGACCCCGGCATAGGGTTTGAATACACCGCTGGGCATCGTGATCACTGCCTTCAGGTCGCAACGATCCACCAGCAACTGGCGCAGCGTCTTGAACGCGCCGCCGGAGCCGAACAGCACGCCTTGTGGAACGATGACACAAGCGGTGCCACCTTTCTTGAGCAGGCGGTAGATGTTCTCGACAAACAACAGCTCGGTCTTGGTGGTGCCCAGTTGTAGGGCTTCGTTGATGTCGCCCTTGTCGATGCTGCCGGTAAAGGGCGGGTTGGCCATCACGATGTCGTATTCGGATTCCTCGGTGTAGCTCTTGCTCAGGGTGTCCTTGTAGTCGATGTGCGGCTCGTCGATGCCGTGCATCATCAGGTTCATCAGCCCCAGGCGCACCATGGTGGCGTCGATGTCGTAGCCCCACAGCGAGCTGGCCAGAATCGCCTGCGCTTTTTCGGTGAGGGCGGCGGCGACCGAGGTGCGCACGAAACCGTCTTCATCGGGTGTGAGGTCTTTGCGGCCTGCCTTGATAGCAAGTTGTGTGACGATGTACTGATAAGCGCCGAGCAAAAATCCGCCGGAACCACAGGCCGGGTCAGCGATCTTGTGGCCCAGTTGCGGTTGCACCAAGTCAGCCATCAGCTTGATGATGTGGCGTGGGGTGCGGAACTGGCCATTCTTGCCAGCGGTGGCGATCTCGGACAGCAGCATTTCATAGACATCGCCCTGGATGTCCTGAAAGGCTTGACCGTTCTCGCGCGAATCGCGCTCCATTACTTCGAAGATGTCGTCGATGGTCTTCACCGCCTCCACCAGCAGGGCCGGTTTGGGGATGATGAACACCGCATTCTTCATGTGGTGGGTGAAGTTGGATTCGGCACCGTTCAGGTCTTTTAGGAAGGCGAATACCTTGCCTTGCACGTGCTGCAGCATTTCTTCCGCCTGCATGCGCTTGAATTCGCTCCAGCGCAGCGTGCGCTTGTCGATGGCGAATTTTTCAGGCTCCTGCTGGCTGCGGTATTCAGGCGGAATCCAGCTGCCTTCGAACTTGGAGGCGTAGTTCTCGCCGTTCCATTCGGCATCGGCCTGACGTTTCTGATCCAACTCGTCGAGCCGTTTCATGAACAGCAGGTAGGTGATCTGCTCGATGGCGGTGAGCGGGTTGCTGATGCCGCCACTCCAGAATTTATTCCAGAGCTGATCGATCTTGCTTTTGAGTTCGGGGTTGTTCTGTAGCATGGAGTGCCCTGTTTTTTTAGGCAGCCAACCGTTCGGTCAGTTGCAGGATTTCATTGATCTCAAACGGACTAAACACGCCACGGATGCCTTGAGGGTGAATGACCGTGAAGGGGGCGTTGATCAAGTCTTTCTTCTCCACCTTTTCGCGCTCGATGATGAAACCCTTCAGCAGATTGAGGAATTCCATCTGACGGGTGCTGAGCGTGGTGTGGGCGCGGATGAATTGATCGAAGGCGGCGCTGACTTCATCCGGGAAGCTTTTGAGCCCTTCAATACCCAGGATGTGGCGGATGAACTGGATGAAGCGCGCCTTGCGGTTTTTGTAGACCTGACGCAGCAGGTCTTCGGTGATGTGCGGGTGCTCTTCATGCAGCAGTTCGGCCAGTTCATTGGCTTCCACCGTGCTGACTGCCTCGCCGTTCTTGATCTTCTGCAGAACCGGGTTGTGCGCGGTGAGTTCAGCAATCAAAGCCTCGACCATTTCGCGGTAGCGGGTGATGCTGACCGCTTCATGCTGCGGTCCGAACTCCACCCATTCCTTCTTGTGCAATTCATCGGCCAGATCAAGGTGGGTTTGTTCCTGGCCGGTGCTTTGCTCGCGGAATTTCATCAGCGGGCCGAGTTTGGCAATCAGTTCGTCGAAAGCATCTTCGTCGGCCTTGGCCCAGTAGTGGCTGGTTTGAGCAGCGCGGATCAGCGTTTCTTCCTGCTTCACGAAACTGACGGAGAGCGGCAGTTCACTGATCAGTTCGGCGATGCCTTCCTTGATGGTCTCGGCTTGCTCTTTTTCGTCATTGAGAACGGCCAGCGAATATTCCAGCAGGTCTCGCTCAAAACGCATGGCCTTAAAGTCGGCCTCTGACACAGTGCGGAACAGCGGTTTGATTTTGGTGCGCAGGAATTCCAGCCGTTCGTGGCTGAGACTGATCCAGAAGTTGTCATCGTCCAGTCGGGCCAGCGCAGCGGCGGCTTCCTTGATCACTACCGACTCGTTAGGTAGCGCCGCAATCTGCAGGCGGAGCTTGGCAATTTCGCGCGCGGCGATATCGGCATGGCCGCTGTCGCTGGCCTTTTCGATCTTATCGAGCCGCAGGCCCACCACCCGCACCGGCAGCGGCAACTGGGCTTTTAGCTCCTTGCCCTTGGGGTTGAGCTTGAAGTATTCGAAGTTGTCCCAGCAGTCGAGGATCAGGAACTCATCTTTTTCAAGGCACCAGGGCTTGGGCTTGCTGGTTTCCAGCAGGCGTGTGCCGCGCCCGACCATCTGCCAGAACTTGGTGTAGGAAAAGACCGGCTTGGCGAACACAAGATTCACGATTTCGCGCACATCGATGCCGGTGTCGAGCATATCCACGCTGATGGCGATGCGCGGCATGTCGTTGTTGGTGAACTGATCGAGCAGGCCGCCTTTGCCGTAGACGCGAGGATCGTCCGACACCAGCACTTTGGCGAGTTCGCCGTTGTACTGCGGGAAGAGCTTGTCGAAGATTTCTTCCATGCGCCGGGCGTGCGCCTTGGTGGCACAGAAGAAAATGGTCTTGCCCGGCAACACGCCATTGGCATCCTTGATGGCTTCTTCCATGAATTCGCGGACGATCAGGGTGTTGGTGCCCTTGTTGATCACCTGCTTTTCAAGCTGAGTGCCCTCGAAATTGATGTCTTCAACTTCCTTGCCCTGCAGGATCAGCTTTTTCTGGTCTTCCAGCGAAATGGTGCGCTTGCTGATGCCCTCCATCTGAAACTTGGTCTGAATCTTCATGACCTGGAAGTTGCAGAGATACGGCGGCACGTTGTTCACGGCCTCTTCATAGGTGTAGGCAAACGTGGGAATGCCGTCTTCGCAATGGAAGAGCTGGAAAGTGTTGTGGTCGATGATGTCGGTCGGCGTAGCCGTCAGGCCCAGCGTGATGGCCTTGAAGTAGTCTAGGACTTCGCCGAAAGTGTTGTAGATGGAGCGATGGCTTTCATCGACGACGATGAAATCAAAGAAGTGCGGCGAGAGGTGCTGCGCCTCGTCCCGGATGATGTTGAGCATCGTCGGGTAGGTGGCGACGTATACACGGCGGTCTGTCGCAATCAGCTTTTCACCCACGTTGGGCCAGCGCGGCTCATTGGGTATGTGCTCTTTGAAGGCGGCCAGTGCCTGCTCGCGCAATCCGATGCGGTCCACGAGGAACAGCACCTTTTCTGCGTGGCCTGCACGCATCAACGCATCAACCATGGCAATGCAAGTGCGGGTTTTACCCGTGCCGGTGGCCATCACCAGCAGGAAATCACGCTGTTTTTTCTCGATGCCTTCGAGCACCGAACGAATCGCGCGGATTTGGTAGTCGCGCCCGGCAATCGAGGTATTGATGAATTCCTGCGTCAGTGGCTTGCGATTGTGGCGGATGTAGGCAAAACGTTCCAGATCGTCGCGCGTGGGAAAACCGACCACCTTGCGTGGCGGCGCGTTTTCCAGATCCCAAAAATAGAGCTCGTGGCCGTTGGTGTAGAAGCAGAACGGCAGTTCGCCGCCCAGCTGCTTTTGGATGTTGTAGCAGTACTGCTTTGCCTGCTCACGACCAATGGCGGCATCGCGGCTGGTCTTTTTGGCCTCGATCACCGCCAGCGGTTTGCGGTCTTTACCGAGCAAGACGTAATCACTGAACTGGTGGCCTTCGTAGGGTGTGCGTGGTTCGGCCACGCCTACGGGCAAGGCGGTGAGGATGTCGAATTCCTCGACAACCTGGGTAGGGTCTTTGACATTCCAGCCTGCCTGAGCGAGTTGGTGGTCGATCAGCTCTGACCGGGTTTGTGCCTCGGATTTGGTCATGCATGCCTTACCCTAGCTGCCTGCCCAGTGCGTGGGGCATTGCTACCGACCACGCTCCATCGCCAGTGATCGATAGAAACCTTTGATTCATTGGGCCAGCGCCGACGTTTCCCAGACCAACGAACCCCAAGCTAGGCAAGCAATTGTTGTCATGTCAATTCCTCCTTTTTATGAATATATTTTATGTAATTTTTGTCATAAAGCAATAATAGATTTTAAAATGAATTTTCGATGTCTTGGAGGGAGAAACTCACGTGGCATCAGACCCCCAACGAATCCTGATTCTGTGCAAGACATACCCGTCGCCCAGCGCTCGGTATGTCGAAACCTCTTGCGTCGCGGGAATGACCGGCGACGGGAACTTGATCCGCCTGTTTCCAGTGCCATTTCGTCTGGTGGATGATGCCCAACAGTTCAAGAAGTGGCAGTGGATCACTGCACGAATTCGACGTGCTCAGGACGATGCCCGTCCAGAGAGTCACCGCATTTCGGTGGACACGATCAAGGTTGAAGGTGATCCCCTTCCCACACACAATCACTGGAGAGCCCGCCGCGAGGCCATCAAGGGCGTGCCCGTGTTCGACTCGTTCGATTCGCTTGAAGCATCAAGACAGGCCGATGGAACGACGCTGGGGCTGGTGAAGCCAAGCCGCTTGCTGGCGCTGGACATCAAAGCGGTGGATTCACCGAACTGGACGGAGGCTGAAATGGCCAAGTTGTTGCAGGAGCAACAACAAGGAAGTCTGTTCGATGCGGCGGAGGACCAGCGAACCCTCATGACGCTCAGGAAGTTACCCTACGACTTCCATTACCGATACGAATGCCAGACAACTGAGGGCACACGCCAGTTCAGGCACAAGTTGGTGGACTGGGAGATCGGTGCGCTGTACTGGAAAGTTTGCCAGCGCAGTGACTGGGAGGCGGCCATGCGTCACAGGTTGCTCACCCGGTTCAACGAACTGGATGTCTTGTTTCTCATGGGCACCATACACCGCTTCCCAGGGCAGTGGTTGATCGTCAGTGTGCTGTACCCACCTAAGCAGCCAGAGACGCTGGCGCGTCAGCAACCACTGTTTTAGCCGTCAAATGATGGACCGCTGGGCCACCTGCGGCCCGCACGGCACGGGCAACATAGGAACGGTGGCAAGCTGAAAAATCTGCCTCAAAACAGACCAAACAGGTCCGCGAATCGCGGGCTGTGGCGACCAGTTTGCGAACCTCAGCTTTGACGGTATCCAGATGGATCAGAAAGCCGCGTGTGTATTCAGCCCAGTCGCCATCTTTGCGATATTTGTCCCGCACAGGCTTGGGGCACCCGAGGGCGGGTTGATGCGTGTAGCCGATACCCGCAGCAGCCAGATGCTCTCGGAACGCGCTCTTTGAGAAGCCCTTTTTGCGTGAGAGGGGCAGTTCACGCACATCCACGATCAGGTTCACGCGCTCATCCTTCAGGCGGGAGATGAACCCGTCGATGGTCAAACCTTCGTAGCCAAAGGTAAAAAGCGCTGGGGTGGTCACGACAAGACGGGGTTGGATTGTCACAGAAAAGACTCTCTGGACATTGTCGCATGCACGCATGGATCATGTCGCCATTGGTCCTCAAATTGGCAACTGCAGACGCAAGGTCGCGTGCGAACCATTCGCCCAAAACAAAAAAGCACCTGCGGCCAATGCCGAAGTGCTTTTGGGGCTGCATCAAAGACTGGTGGGTGATGCAGGGTTTGAACCTGCGACCCCTGCCGTGTGAAGGCAGTGCTCTACCGCTGAGCTAATCACCCGTCCGCCGTGCAGCGAAGACCTGAATTATGGCACAAATTTGGCCGTTTTTTCAAGCCGCTGGGCTGGGCGGTTCAATTTGTCGCCACACGGTTTTGCCGCCGCTGGATTTGTCCATCTGCACCAGCAGGCTCTCGTGGGCCGCCACCTCTTGTTCGCTGGCGCGGATGACGGGCAGGTCCAGCATGGCCAGGTCCAGGCGGCGGCCAGCCAGGGTGCTGGTCTGGGTGTTGTCGCCCGGCTCCAGATCGATCAGCAAGGCCTCTTGGCCTCGGGTCATGCCGATGTACACATCGGCCAGCAGCTCGGCGTCCAGCAAGGCGCCGTGCAGGGTCCGGCCCGAGTTGTCCACGCCCAGGCGGTCGCACAGGGCGTCCAGGCTGTTGCGCTTGCCCGGGAACATCTCTTTGGCCATGGCCAGGGTGTCGACCACATTGGCCACGATGCGCGCCAGCGGCGGCTTGCCCACGCGCTCGAGCTCTTTGTCCAGAAAGCCCACGTCAAAGGCGGCGTTGTGGATGATCAGCTCGGCGCCTTCCAGATAGGTCACGATCTCGTCGGCCAGCTCGGCAAAGCGCGGCTTGTCGCGCAGGAACTCGTTCGAGATGCCGTGCACGCGCAAAGCCTCTTCGTGGCTGTCGCGGTCGGGGTTGAAATAAAAGTGCAGGTTGCGACCGGTCAGCTTGCGCGCCACCATTTCGACGCAGCCCAGCTCGATGATGCGGTCGCCCGCGTCGGCCGACAGGCCGGTGGTTTCGGTGTCAAGAATGATCTGGCGCATGGGCCCGATCTTAATGGTTCTCGCGCGCGTGGTTGATGGTGTAACGCGGGATCTCGATCACCAGGTCGCTGCGGCCCACAATGGCCTGGCAGCTCAGGCGCGAGTCGGGCTCCAGGCCCCAGGCGCGGTCCAGCAGGTCTTCTTCGGTTTCTTCGATCTCGTTCAAGCTGCGGCCCCCCTCGCGCACGATGACGTGGCAGGTGGTGCAGGCGCAGCTCATGTCGCAGGCGTGCTCGATGGCGATGCCGTTTTCGAGCAAGGCCTCGCAGATGCTGCTGCCGGCGCTGGCCTGGATGCGGGAGCCCTCGGGGCAGAGCTCGTGGTGGGGCAGGATGCGGATCTCGGGCATGGTGCTTTGGGAATGGGTGGGCGTGGGTCGGCGTTAAAGGCTGCGGATGTTCTGTCCGGCCAGGGCCTTCTGGATGCTCTGGTTCATGCGCTCGGCGGCAAAGGCCTCGGTGCCCTTGGCCAGCGCGTCGGTGGCGGCCTCTAGTGCGGCGGCCTCGGTGGCGCTGTCGATGGCGCTTTGCAGCTGGGCCATCAGCGCGTCAATGCGCTGGCGCTCGTCTTGCGCCAACAGCTGGCCGTCGGCGGCCAGGGCGCTGCGCGTGGCCAGCAGCATGCGGTCGGCGTCCACCCGGGCCTCGACCAGGGCGCGGGCGCGCATGTCTTGCTCGGCGGTGCCAAAGCTGTCTTGCAGCATGCGCGCAATGTCCTGGTCGGACAGGCCATACGAGGGCTTGACCGCAATCTGCGCCTCCACGCCCGAGACCTGCTCTTGCGCGCTCACGCTCAGCAGGCCGTCGGCGTCCACGGTAAAGGTCACGCGGATGCGCGCGGCGCCCGCGGCCATGGGCGGGATGCCGCGCAGCTCAAAGCGCGCCAGGCTTCGGCAATCGGCCACCAGGTCGCGTTCGCCCTGCACCACATGCAGGGCCAGCGCGGTCTGGCCGTCGCGGTAGGTGGTGAAGTCTTGCGCCATGGCGGTGGGGATGGGCGTGTTGCGCGGGATGATGCGCTCGGCCAGTCCGCCCATGGTCTCCAGGCCCAGCGACAGCGGGATCACGTCCAGCAGCAGCAGGTCGCCGCTGGCGTCGTTGCCCGCCAGCTGGTTGGCCTGGATGGCCGCGCCCAGCGCGACCACCTCGTCGGGGTTGAGGTTGTTCAGGGGGGCTCGGCCAAAGGCCTCGGCCACCGCTTGCTGGATGTGCGGCATGCGGGTCGAGCCGCCCACCATCACCACGCCCTGCACTTCGGCGGGCTGCAGGTTGGCGTCGCGCAAGGCCTTGCGCACCGCGCCCATGCAGCGCGCGGCCAGGGGTGCGCCCAGTGCGTCAAACTGTTGGCGCGTCAGGCGCAGGTCCACCGGGCCGGTCGACAGCTCGGCCTGCAGCGGCACCTCGAGCTGCTGGCTCAGGGCCTCTTTGGCGGCGCGGGCGGTTTGTTGCAGGCGGGCCTTGTCGGTGGGGGTGATGGCCTGCTGGCCCGATTGCGCCAGCGCCCAGTCCACGATGGCGCGGTCCCAGTCGTCGCCGCCCAGGGCGGAGTCGCCGCCGGTGGCCAGCACCTCGAACACGCCTTGCGTCAGGCGCAGGATCGAAATATCAAAGGTGCCGCCGCCCAGGTCAAAGACGGCGTACACGCCCTCGCTGGCGTTGTCCAGGCCGTAGGCAATGGCGGCCGCGGTGGGCTCGTTGATCAGGCGCAGCACCTTCAGGCCCGCCAGCTGCGCGGCGTCCTTGGTGGCTTGGCGCTGGGCGTCGTCAAAATAGGCCGGCACGGTGATGACCGCGCCGTACAGGTCGTCGTTGAAGCTGTCTTCGGCGCGGTAGCGCAGCGTGGCCAGGATCTCGGCGCTGATCTCGACCGGCGACTTGGGGCCGTGCGCGGTGCGCACCTGCACCATGCCGCCCTGCTCGGCCGCCTCGATCTGGTAGGGCAAGCGCTCGCGCTGCACGATGTCGTTCAGGCCACGGCCCATCAGGCGCTTGACCGAGGCGATGGTGTTGGCCGGGTCCTCGATGGCGGCGGCCAGGGCGTCGTGGCCGATCTGGCGGCCCTGCCCGCTCAGGTAGCGCACCACCGACGGCAGGATCACCCGGCCGTCTTCGTCGGGCAGGCACTCGGGCACGCCGTGGCGCACGGCGGCAACCAGTGAATGGGTGGTGCCCAGGTCAATGCCCACCGCCACACGGCGCTGGTGGGGATCGGGGGCCTGGCCCGGTTCGGAAATCTGAAGTAATGCCATATGCGCTCAGCGATCGAGCCGCTCGTGCAGCTCGCGCAGGAATTTGTTGACGAACATCAGGCCACGCACGCTGCTCACGGCGGCGCTGGCGTCGTCTTGGGTGTCCAGTTGGGTGGCCAGCAGGTCCAGCAGCCGCGTGCGCTCGGCCTGCACCTCCTGGCGCAGGGCCTCCAGGCCGGCGGGGCTGTCGTCGTCGTCCAGCGCCTCGCGCCAGGCCATTTGCTGCATCAAGAACGCCGCCGGCATCTGGGTGTTGGACTCGGCCTGCACGGGCGCGCCGCGCAGCTCGCAAAGGTAGGCGGCGCGGGCCAGCGGATCGAGCAGGCGGCGGTAGGCCTCGTTGATGCGCACCGACCACTGCATGGCCACGCGCTGGGCCGCCGGGCCCTCGCTGGCAAAGCGGTCGGGGTGGGCCTGGCGTTGCAAGGCCTTCCAGCGCGCTTGCAGCTGGGCCTCGTCCTGCGCAAATCGGGGCGGCAGGTCGAAGAGCTCGAAATCGTTGGCCTGCAGCGAGATCACACGCGGAAGGACTCGCCGCAGCCGCAGCGGTCGCGCTCGTTGGGGTTGTGAAAGCGGAAGCCCTCGTTGAGCCCTTCGCGCACAAAGTCCAGCTGTGTGCCGTCGATGTAGGCCATGCTCTTGGGATCCACCAGGATCTTCACCCCATGCTCCTCGAAGACCAGGTCTTCGGGCGCGATCTCGTCCACATACTCCAGCTTGTAGGCCAGGCCCGAGCAGCCGGTGGTCTTGACGCCCAGGCGCACCCCCACCCCTTTGCCACGACGGGCCAGGTACTTGGTGACATGCCGGGCAGCGGCTTCGGAGAGGGTCACGGACATGATGCTCAGGCGCCTGCGTGTTTCTTGCGGTAGTCGTCGACTGCGGCCTTGATGGCGTCTTCGGCCAGGATGGAGCAGTGGATCTTGACCGGCGGCAGGGCCAGCTCTTCGGCGATCTGGCTGTTCTTGAGCGCAGCCGCCTCGTCCAGCGTCTTGCCCTTGACCCACTCGGTCACGAGCGAGGACGAGGCAATGGCCGAACCACAGCCGTAGGTTTTGAAGCGTGCGTCCTCGATCACCCCGGTGCTGGGGTTGACCTTGATCTGCAGTTTCATCACGTCGCCGCAGGCGGGCGCACCGACCATGCCGGTGCCCACGTCCTCGTCGCCCTTGTCGAACGAGCCCACGTTGCGGGGGTTTTCATAGTGTTCGACCACTTTGTCGGAATAAGCCATGGGGGACCTCCTGTTGTGTTGTCAGTGGGCAGCCCACTGGATGGTGCTCAGATCGATGCCGTCCTTGTACATCTCCCACAGCGGGCTGAGCTCGCGCAAGCGGGCGACGTTGTGACGGATCGTCTCGATGGCGTGATCGATCTCGGCCTCGGTGGTGAAGCGTCCGATCGTCATGCGCAAGCTGCTGTGCGCCAGCTCGTCGCTGCGGCCCAGGGCGCGCAGCACATAGCTGGGCTCCAGGCTGGCCGAGGTGCAGGCCGAGCCCGAGGACACGGCAATGCCCTTGATGCCCATGATCAGCGACTCGCCCTCGACGAAGTTGAAGCTCATGTTCAGGTTGTGCGGCACCCGGCGCTCCAGGTGGCCGTTGATGAAGACCTGCTCGATGTCGTTCAGGCCGGCCAGCAGGCGCTGCTGCAGGGCGCGCGCATGGGCCAGGTCCTGGGCCATTTCTTCTTTGGCAATGCGGAAGGCCTCGCCCATGCCCACGCACTGGTGGGTCGGCAGGGTGCCGCTGCGCATGCCGCGCTCGTGGCCGCCGCCGTGCATCTGGGCCTCCAGGCGCACGCGGGGCTTGCGCCGCACGTACAGGGCGCCGATGCCCTTGGGGCCGTAGGTCTTGTGCGAGGCCAGGCTCATCAGGTCCACGGGCAGCGTGGCCATGTCGATCTCGACCTTGCCGGTGGCCTGCGCCGCGTCAACGTGCAGGAGCACGCCTTTTTCGCGGCACATCGCGCCCAGGGCGGGGATGTCCTGGATGACGCCGATCTCGTTGTTGACAAACATCACGCTCAGCAAGATGGTGTCGGGCCGGATGGCCGCGCGCACCACGTCCAGGTCGAGCAAGCCGTCGGCTTGCACGTCGAGGTAGCTGACTTCAAAACCCTGGCGCTCGAGTTCGCGCATGGTGTCCAGCACGGCCTTGTGCTCGGTCTTGACGGTGATCAGGTGCTTGCCGCGCGACTGGTAGAAGTGCGCCGCGCCCTTGATGGCCAGGTTGTTGGACTCGGTGGCGCCCGAGGTCCAGACGATCTCGCGCGGGTCGGCGCCGATCAGGGCGGCGACGTTGGCGCGGGCGGTCTCGACGGCCTCTTCGGCCTCCCAGCCCCAGGCGTGGCTGCGCGAGGCGGGGTTACCGTGGTGCTCACGCAACCAGGGGATCATGGCGTCGACGACGCGCGGGTCAACCGGCGTGGTGGCGCCGTAGTCCATGTAAATGGGAAGGTGCGGGGTGGTGCTCATGATGGGAAGCGTCAGGATTTGGCGAACATATTGCCCAGGTCAAAGACCGAATTGGGGCCGGTCACGCGGATGGGCTTGACCACCGGGGCGTTGGAGATGGCGCGCTTGAGCGATGGCTTTTGCTCCACCACCACCCCGCGCGAGAGCTGGTCGTCGACCAGTTTTTGCAAGGAAACCGAATCCAGAAACTCGACCATCTTGGCGTTCAAAGAGGCCCAGAGGTCGTGCGTCATGCACCGGCCGTCGCCGCCGTTGCAGTTTTCTTTGCCGCCGCAGTGGGTCGCGTCCAGCGGCTCGTCAACCGACAAGATGATGTCGGCCACGGTGATTTCTTCGGCCTTGCGGCCCAGGGTGTAGCCGCCGCCGGGGCCGCGGGTGGACTCCACCAGCTGGTGACGGCGCAGCTTGCCAAACAGCTGCTCCAGGTAGGACAGCGAGATCTGCTGGCGCTGGCTGATGGCCGCCAGGGTCACCGGGCCGGACTGCTGGCGCAGGGCCAGGTCGATCATGGCCGTGACGGCAAAACGGCCTTTGGTGGTCAGTCGCATGGCAAGCTCCTTGACGGGTTGGCACAAATTCCGGCAAAAACCGGGGTTGTTGAGTAAACGACTCAAGTATACCCGAAACCCGATCAAAACACTCGACTACTGGGGGTATTCAGCGCTTGCCGCCCACTGCCACCAGGGGCACCACCTTGTCGTGGCCGGCCCCGCCAAAGGCCTGTTCGCGCAGCATGGCCAGCTGGTCGCGCACCTGGGCGGCCTTCTCGAACTCCAGGTTGCGGGCGTGCTCCATCATCAGCTTCTCGAGGGTGCGGATGGCCTTGGAGACGTCCTTCTCGTCCATGTCCTGCATCTGGGCGCGCTGGATGGCCTGCTGCTCCATGCGCTGGGCCTGCTCGGTGGCCTTTTCGCTGTAGACGCCGTCGATCAGGTCGCGCACCTGCTTGACGATGCCGCGCGGGGTGATGCCGTGCTCGGTGTTGTAGGCGATCTGGCGCAGGCGCCGGCGCTCGGTCTCGCCCATGGCGCGGCGCATCGAATCGGTGATGCGGTCGGCGTACAGGATGGCCATGCCGCTGACGTAGCGGGCGGGGCGGCCAATGGTCTGGATGAGGCTGCGCTCGGCGCGCAAAAAGCCCTCTTTGTCGGCGTCCAGGATCGCCACCAATGAGACCTCGGGGATGTCCAGGCCCTCGCGCAGCAGGTTGATGCCCACCAGCACGTCGAACATGCCCAGGCGCAGGTCGCGGATGATCTCGACGCGCTCGACGGTGTCGACGTCGCTGTGCAGGTAGCGCACCTTGACGCCGTTGTCGCTCAAGTAGTCGGTCAGCTGCTCGGCCATGCGCTTGGTCAGGGTGGTGATCAGCACGCGCTCGGCGCGCTCCACCCGCAGGCGGATCTCTTGCAGCACATCGTCGACCTGGCTGGTGGCCGGGCGCACCTCCACCAGCGGGTCGACCAGGCCGGTGGGGCGCACGACCTGCTCGACGACCTGGCCGGCGTGCTGCTTTTCGTAGTCGGCCGGGGTGGCCGAGACAAAGATGCACTGGCGCATGCGCTGCTCGAACTCGGCAAACTTGAGCGGCCGGTTGTCCAGGGCGCTGGGCAGGCGAAAACCGTACTCGACCAGGGTGGTCTTGCGCTGGCGGTCGCCGTTGTACATGGCATTGAGCTGGCCGATCATCTGGTGGCTCTCGTCGAGGAACATGATGGCGTCGGCCGGCAGGTAGTCGGTCAGGGTGCTGGGCGGCTCACCCGGCGCCGCGCCCGAGAGGTGGCGGCTGTAGTTCTCGATGCCCTTGCAGTGGCCCACCTCGGTGAGCATCTCCAGGTCAAAGCGGGTGCGCTGCTCCAGGCGCTGCGCCTCGACCAGCTTGCCCATGCCATTGAGCTCGGCCAGGCGCTGGCGCAGCTCGATCTTGATGCTCTCGATGGCGTCCAGGACCTGGTCGCGCGGGGTCACGTAGTGGCTCGAGGGGTAGACGGTAAAGCGCGGAATTTTTTGCCGCACGCGGCCCGTCAGGGGGTCCAGCAGCTGCAGGCTCTCGATCTCGTCGTCAAACAGCTCGATGCGCAGGGCCAGCTCGGAGTGCTCGGCCGGAAAGATGTCGATGGTGTCGCCGCGCACCCGAAAGCGCCCGCGTCCAAAGTCCATGTCGTTGCGCTGGTACTGCATGCGCACCAGCTGGGCGATCACCTCGCGCTGGCCCATGCGGTCGCCCACGCGCAGCGTCATCACCATGCGGTGGTAGCTCTCGGGGTTGCCAATGCCGTAAATGGCCGAGACGGTGGCCACGATCACCACGTCGCGCCGCTCCAAGATGCTCTTGGTGCACGACAGGCGCATCTGCTCGATGTGCTCGTTGATGGCGCTGTCCTTCTCGATGAACAGGTCGCGCTGGGGCACATAGGCCTCGGGCTGGTAGTAGTCGTAGTAGCTGACGAAGTACTCGACCGCGTTGTTCGGAAAGAACTCACGGAACTCGCTGTACAGCTGCGCCGCCAGGGTCTTGTTGGGCGCAAACACAATGGCCGGGCGGCCCAGGCGGGCGATCACATTGGCCATGGTGAAGGTCTTGCCCGAGCCGGTCACGCCCAACAGGGTCTGGAACACCTCGCCGTCTTGCACCCCCTCGACCAGCTTCTCGATGGCGGTGGGCTGGTCGCCCGCCGGCGGATAGGGCTGAAACAGCTCAAAAGGCGAGCCGTCGTAGCGGACAAACTGGCCCTCGGCAGGGGCGGGAGCGGGCTCGGGGGCATTCATGGGGGGTGGCGTCAACGAAGAGGGGGAGCGGGACGTTTAAAATCTTGGGCGAACCCTATAGCCTAACGCAGGCCGCGAAGGCCTGCCAACCCCACGTCAACTGCCAAGGATCATCATGTCCCTGTTCTCCGCCGTCGAAATGGCCCCGCGCGACCCCATCCTGGGTCTGAACGAACAATTTGCCGCCGACACCAACCCCAACAAGGTCAACCTCGGCGTGGGCGTCTACTTCGACGACAACGGCAAGCTGCCCCTGCTGCAATGCGTGCAGAAGGCCGAAGAAGCCATGATGGCCAAGCCCGCCGCGCGTGGCTACCTGCCCATTGACGGCATTGCCGCTTACGACAGCGCCGTCAAGTCGCTGGTGTTTGGCAGCGACTCCGAGCCGGTCAAGAGCGGCCGCGTGGCCACCGTGCAGGCCATTGGCGGCACCGGCGGCCTGAAGATTGGCGCCGACTTTCTGCACCGCCTGGCCCCGCAGGCCAAGGTGCTGATCTCCGACCCCAGCTGGGAAAACCACCGCGCCCTGTTCACCAACGCAGGCTTCACGGTCGAGACCTATGCCTACTACGACGCCGCCGCGCAGGGCGTGAACTTTGCGGGCATGCTGGCCTCGCTCAAGGCCGCGGCCCCGGGCACCATCGTGGTCCTGCACGCCTGCTGCCACAACCCGACCGGCTACGACATCACCCCCGCCCAGTGGGACCAGGTGATTGAGGTGGTGCGTGCGGGCGGCCTGACGCCCTTCCTGGACATGGCCTACCAGGGCTTTGGCCACGGCATTGCCGAAGACGGCGCGGTGATTGGCAAGTTTGTCGCCGCCGGCCTGAACTGCTTTGTCTCGACCTCGTTCTCCAAGAGCTTCAGCCTGTACGGCGAGCGCGTGGGCGCCCTGTCGGTGCTGTGCAGCGACAAGGCCGAGGCCGACCGCGTGCTGAGCCAGCTCAAGATCGTCATCCGCACCAACTACTCCAACCCGCCCATCCACGGCGGCGCGGTGGTGGCCGCGGGGCTGGGCAGCCCCGAGCTGCGCGCCCAGTGGGAGC